>Ga0315290_10001504_pt1 | contig 15991 bp, 12 predicted proteins | sample YL17G12_0_MG_FD_203627 | JGI IMG/M metagenome (GOLD analysis project Ga0315290, IMG submission 203627) | Sediment microbial communities from Yellowstone Lake, YNP, Wyoming, USA - YL17G12_0 | ecosystem: Environmental > Aquatic > Freshwater > Lake > Sediment | place: USA: Wyoming | collected... | reverse complement strand
CGCTCGGTGGGTGAAGGCGCCTTCCGCCGACATGGAAGACGACTCCCGACCCCATGCCTACAATATCGCTCCCCTCAACTTAGCGAGTTGCCTCCCGCTTGACAAGACCGAGGGCCCCGGCCATGCTCAGTGTCATGGCGTCTCGTGAAGGAGCGTGCGACCTTCTATCGGCGGAAGCGGTTCGAATGGCTCAGGAGGGACGATCATGTGTGGACTTTCGCTGCGCTGCCTTCTGCCCATGGCGATCGGATTGGCCCTTGCGCCGGACGTTCTGCCGGCGTCCGGCCAGGCCGTGCCGGGTCCGGCTCGGGGCCGGCCGGCCATCCGCGGCATCCTTTACAACGAGGACGACAGCAACCGGTTCTGCCTCGACCCGCCGGGCCTTATGAAGCCCGAGCGGCTCGACCGCCTCGTCGACGAGCTGGCCGACAGCCAGGTCACCGCCATGCTCATCTGCTGCTGCGCCAAGAACACCGGCTTTGACAGCAAGGTCTGGGACGTGCACTCGAAGGGTTTTGACCCTGCCAAGGACAACACCCAGCCCTACTTCGGCGACGTGCCCGCGGAGGACCGCGAGGGCCTGCGCCGCTGGGCCCATAACCTCAAGAACATGCTCGACCTGGGGATCGACCCCATGCAGCGGATGATCGACCGCTGCCGCCAGCGCAAGATCGGCCCCTGGGTGAGCATCCGCATGAACGACGTCCACGACGCCCACCTCCAGCGATCCCCGCTCCACAGCCGGCTGTGGCTGGAGCACCACGAGCTGTGGCGCTACCCGGACCGCTTCGGGGCCTGGACCGACCGCTGTTTCGATTACGGCCAGAAACCCGTGCGCGACCACATGATGGCCCTGGTCCGCGAGGTCTGCGACCGCTACGACTTCGAGGGCCTGGAGCTCGACTGGAACCGCTTCGCCGCCCATTTCCGCGAGGGGAAGGAGATCGAGGGGGACAAAGTGCTCACGGAGTGGATGGCCGAGGTCCGCCAGGTGGTCCTCGCCGCGGAGAAGAAGTGGAAGCACCCGATCTGGCTGGTCCCCCGCGTCCCGGCGCGGCCGGAGGTCGCCTTGGGCATCGGCCTGGACGCGGTCACGTGGGCCCGGCGCGGGCTGATCGACCATCTCATTGTCGCCCCGTTCTGGGAGACCGCCGATTTCGACGTTCCCGTCGAGCGCTGGCAGGAGCTGCTCAAGGGGACGGGCGTGGGCGTGACCGCGGGGCTGGAGATCCGCGTGCAGCCCTTCCGCGGCGGCCCCACGCTCCCCAACACCCCCGAGCGACGCCGCGGCGCCGCCATGGCCGGCCTGGCCCGGGGGTCCCAGGGTATCTACCTGTTCAACTACTTCGACGCCGGCAGCCAGATGCCGCACCTGCTCAAGGAGATGCACTCCGTCGAGTCGCTGGCCGGGAAGGACCGGAGCTACGTGGTGACGTTCACCGACATCTCGATCCCGGGCAAGCCGCTTCCGGCGGCCCTGCCCCGGAAGCTGGGCCCGGGCGAGTCGGCCGATTTCCGCGTGTACGTCGGCCCCAAGCCGCTTCCCGCCGCCCGGGCCGAGGTGTTCTTGACCCTAGCGCCAGAAAAACCCCAAGACCGGTTCTTGGCCCGGGTCGAGCTCAACGGCCGTGCCCCCGCCGCGTCCGGCGCGCTGTCCTTCCTCCCCGACGCCTTTTCCGACGGCTACAACACGATCCGGGTGACCAACGCCGGGCCCTCGGCGATGAGCGTCCAGGGGGTGGAGGTCGCGCTGCGGTTTCCCAAGTAGCGCCCCAGCAGGTTTTTTGTGCCCTCTAGCCGTCGGCGGCAGCCGACGGTCGGCCCCGCCCTCTGGGCGGCATCCTGGCCCATGGGCGATTCCGACGCGCGTTTTCCAGGCATGGCAGGGCAAGTGAATGACGCGGGGAAGCAGTGGTGTCTTCTGGGGATTGCTTCGGTGGATCGCAACCATTCATTTGCCCTGCCATGCCTCAGAAAACGCGACGCGGGATTGCCGACTGTGCCTCAATGTACTTGACAGGTTCGGCGCAAAGGCATGTGCTTGTCGGCTCCGCGGCACTAGGCCGAAGCATAGTTTTCCGACTTGACTATTCTTTCACAGGCAGACAAGAAGTCAGGGGTCATTGGTACAGAGGCCGTAGAGGTACGCGGAAGAAACAGCGCGTTCCGCCCAACGTGGGACCGGTTGTCAACCGGTCCCACGGCGAAGGGAAACGGCGGCTAGCCCTTCCCGTCCAACTCCTCCAGCACCCGCCGCCCTGCCTCGCCCAGACTGGCCAGGATCTCGCGACCGGTGGGCCAGTCGCGACGCGACGCGAGTGTTCTCCTGATGCTTTCTGCCAACTCCGCGTCGCTCCACGGGGCGCGCCGGTACCATCCGACCACCAGAGTGGCCAGAGATGCATAGTCTCCTGCCCGATCCTTCCCGGCTCGGGCGTCGTGCAGCCACTGCTCGCAATCGCCCCAATCGTCACGGACGAACATATCTCGCGCCAGGAGGGGCTGCTCGGCAAGTGTCCACGCGGCAAACCCAGCAAGGTGCTCCGATTCGGCCTCGCGCCATAGGCGATAGAGAGACAGAAGCAACCCGGGCTCGGGCGGCGTGTTTGAAAGTCGGCGGCGGCCAATCCAGGTTAGGGCCCAGCTTGCGGCAAGTGCAACTGGGGGATCTTGGGGATCCACCATCCCGACAAGCGCCTCGCGCAGCGGTTGGAACCATTGAACGAGGGACGATCGCTCTTCGGCGGCCTCCGGCGATTCAAACGCTAGACTCACACACACTAGCGCCGCGCGGACCTTCTCCGGTCGACTTCCCCCGGCGAGCGCTCCGGCCAGCGAATCGCTGAGGGCCTCCGACATTCGCTGCTCTCGATCCTCAAAGACGCCCTCGATCGCGAGGTCGCTCATGGCGACATCGTATTCATGCCAAGCCCCAGCAGCTCCCAGGTACGCCTCTTCGGTCACCTCCTGGAGGACGGTGCCGAAATTGCCGCGGCGGAGGTTGACGATGGAGCCCTTCAGCCAATTTCCACTGCCATGCCGGGCCATCTGGCGCAGGGCGGCACGCAGTGTCGGCGTGGTCGCCTGGACCTCGTCCAGAAGACACTGCAGCAAGACGAGCACTGGCGGTTTGCTGACTGTCTCGTCAGGGTAGCCGTCTTCGAGTTCCAGGCCCTCGCAGGCAGCGGTGAGGCGTTCGATCAGCTCCTCGGCCTTGCGCCCGGCCAGGACCGCGGCCAGAGGGATCACTTCGCGCCACCGATCGTTGCGGAAATGGGGCTCCAGGAGGTCGGCCAGAGGCCGGCCCGCGGCACGACCGGGATAGTGCTCCTCCACGTACCCCCGCGCAGCCAAGTACTCCTGGAAGGTCAGGTGCCGGAACTCGTAGACCGGCTGGACCTCGCCGTCGATCTCCTTGTGCCCGGTCTGGACCAGGAGGCTGCTGCGGTACTCCACCCGATCGATGAACTCCTCTGGCGAGACCCTGGCGAACTGGAGTTCCGCCTTCAGCTCCCTGTGGGCGTTTTGGAGCAGCCTGAGCAGGGCCTTGTACCCGAGCCGCTGCACGTTCTGGTCCATCATCGCACAGGCCACGTAGGAGAGCCGGGCGAGGGTCTCCTCTTCGGGGAGCGGCTCGTAGCCCTCGACGTTCCACGTCCGCACCAGCACGCGGATCGCCTCCCGATAGAGCGCGGTGCGGTTCCGCGGGAGCTCGCCGATCCACCGTTTGACGACCAAGAGCGTGGTCAAGAGCAGCGGATTCTCGGCCAGCGTGCGGATCCGCTCGTTGGCCCAGATCGTCTTGGCCAGGGCTCGCGCGTCGGCACGCACCTTGGGCGTGTCGGCCACGACCTCGACGTGCCATTGCTCGCAGAGCCGCTCGACGTCGGTCTTATCAAAGGGGGCCAGCCGAGCCTGGGTGCAGGCCCCGGCGACCACGCCCGCCACCAGCCGAAAACCCGCCTCGCGCGACGTCACCACCAGGGCCGCCTGCGGAAACTCGGCCAGAAAGGACCGCAAGTGCTCGGCAAAGGTCTTTCGCGCCCCTTCCTCAGCGATCTCATCCAGCCCGTCGACCAGAAGCAGTGCCCGGCCCGTGCGCAAGGCCTCGTGGAGGCCGTCGCGGAACAGGGTTGCCTCCTCGCGGCTCATGCCGGCGCGGGAGGCCAGGTCGTCGACGAGCTCGAGGATCGGGCGACGGGCCCGGTCCCGCAGTTCCCGGCAGCGGATCACCAGCGGCAGCCAGTCGCGGTCCGGCAGCGCATCGGCCAGCTCGGTCCGCCGGGCCCGAGAGGCGTAGGCCACGGCCAGGCGCTTCACCAGGGTGCTCTTCCCCCCGCCCGGCGCCGCCACCAAGGCCAAGCGATGGACCTTGGCGAGGACCTCCCCGACCGGGCGCGGCTGCGGCTCGGGTCCGCCTGCCTCGCCCCCGGCTTCGGAACGCGATGGGCCGCCGCGCTCCGGCCGCTCGACGATGACGTTGAGCGGCACGAAGAGCCGCTCCAGCTTCAGCCGGGTGGCGCTGAGGTCGGTGTCGGCCGGCATGCCGTCGAGGTACAGGTAGCCCCACTCCTCGGCGAGCCAGCGGCAGTATTGCTCCAAGGCCGCCGCAGCGAGGGCAGCCCGGTCCGGCGCGGGGACCGGGCCAGCCAGCGCGGCGTGGTCCGGCGCGGGGACCGGGGCAGCCAGCGCGGCCTGGTCCGGCGCGGGGACCGGGGCAGCCAGCGCGGCCTGCTCTGGCGCGAGGACCGGGGCACCCAGCGCAGCGCGGTCCGGCGCGGGGGGTGGCGGGGGTAGGTACTGCAGCCGGTGGAGCGACCCCCCGCAATTCCGGTCGGCCTCGATGACTTCCTCGGCCACGGGCCCGGCCAGCGCCGTGCCGTCGGCATGGATGAGGGCGAAGTGCGTTCGCTCCTTGCCGTGCGCGTAGAACACCGCCCAGAGGTATCCCCGCTCGTGACCGAGAAGGTCGGCGCCGTCCGGGACGGCCTCCTTCAGTCCCGCGTGTTCTGCGCAGCGCGCGGCCCGCTCGACCGCGTCAACGGAGCCGACCAGCACCCGGCTTTTCTCCAGGGCCTCGATCACCTGCGCTGCGTTCAGCAGGATCACGCGAACCTTCCGGCTTTCGCCTTCCTGCTCGATCGCCGTCTCGGTGAATCCGCTCAGTGAGACGAAGTAGCCAGCCACAGGTGTCGGATCGCACCTCTCTTGCTCGAGCGCAAGGCCCCCGCGGAACTTGTTGACCGCGTCGCCGCCGATCTTCCTGGCCTCGGCCTTGCACTCGGCCAGCACGCGGCGGTCCTCGAAGCGGTGGCGGCCCTGGAGATCGACCTCCCGGCCGGTCTTTGCGACGTTCAGGCGCAGGGGATTGTACCCGAGGGCGAAGAAGAGGTCCTTCACGAGTCGGGTGAACAGATCGCCTCGGGCGTTGCTGGTGGCGGCAAGGAGCCGCAGGGTGTTGGGTGAGTCCATCGCGTGGATCCCTCGATTCGACCGTTGCCGGGAGCGGCCTGGGTGGCATGCCACTCGACGATCACCCCAAGCGTACCGGCCCTAGGGCTGGCGTGCAAGAGGCCCGAGGTTCCTGGGGGCACCGCTGCGCTATGCCCCAGCCACCCATCCGCGCCTGGGTGGCATGCCCTCACGACGCGAAGCGTCGGGTGGGCATGGTGGCCCGGCCCGCATGCCGACCGGCGGCTGCGCCGCGTGACGGCATGCCACCCAAGCGTGCCAGTGCGCCCCTTGCACCGGGCCGCGCTTGCTCCTAGACTGGCACCAGCGTTTCTTGCCGTCCCGCTCCCAGGAGTCAAGGAGTGTTTTCGATGAGAATGACCAGGGCGTTCCACGTTCGGGCCGCGGTTGCAGGAGCGGTCCTCGCGTTGGCCGGGGTCGCGGCGACGCGGCCGGCCGCGGCCATCGAGGTGAAAGCGACCCAGAACACCCGGTGGCTGATGCCCTACCAGGTGTTCGAGCTTTCGTTTCAGCACGAGGGGAAGTACCACGACCCGACCTGGGACGTGACGATCGACGTGACGCTCACCTCGCCCGGCGGCAGGAAGGCCGTGGTGGGGGGGTTTTTCTACGGGTCGACGAAGCCCCAAAAGCCGGTCGTCCGGCAGTGGAAGGACGATCGCGGCCGGGCCCAGACCCAGGCGACCTGGCCCTGCGACCCGGCCGACCTGTGGAAGGCCCGCTATGCCCCCAGCGAAGTCGGCACGTGGCAATACCGCTACGTGTTCCGCAACAACCGCCAGGAGGAGGCCAGGGGGGAAGGGTCGTTCGAGGTGGTCAAGGGGCGGGTACACCAGAAGGGATGGATAAGGATTAACAAGGAGAACCCGTTCCGGTTCGTGTTCGAGGACGGCACGCCGTTTCATCCGGTGGGCTGGCAGGACGGGGTCTTTGACGGGAACCACAACGGCTCGGCCATGGACCAGAAGTCGATGGAGGGTCCCATGCGCCAGGACAACGACGCGGAGCGTCCCAAGCCGCCGCCGGGGGCCTTGTTCGCCCGGGGGCCGTCGATGAACCCGCAGAACGGCGACGTCTACTTCGGCCGCCACGCCCGGGCGGGGTTCAACTTGTGGAGGTTCTCGCCGCACAATTTCTCGCTCCCGGTGTTCGAGATCGCCTACGAGGGCAAACCCCCAAGCCCCGGGCGGGTGTACTGGGAGCAGGCCGTCATGGTCGACGAGATGCTCCAGCTCACGCGCAAGTACGGCGTGCACAACTTCTACGGCATCTTCGGCTTTGCCAAGGTCTTCAACGACCACCCGGAGGACGAGCAAGGCATGGCCAAAGTGAAGCGGATCCTGAAGTACTCGGTGGACCGCTGGGGGGCGTACGTCGATTTCTGGGAACTCTTGAACGAGCAGAAGGCGTCCGACGGCTGGTACCGGATCATGATCCCGTACCTGAAATCGATCGACCCGTACCAGAAGCCGATCGCCACGAGCTGGGAGCGGCCGGAGCTGGAGGGGATAGACATTAGCGCCCCGCACTGGTACGGGCGGGAGGACGAGCTGGCGAGCGACCAGGTCACCGCCGAGCACGCCCGGCAAAGCAAGCACGCCGGCAAGCCGGTGGTCTACGGCGAGCAGGGCAACGGCGGCGGCCGGCCGGAGCTGATCCGTGAGGGGATCAGCGGGGTGTGGGACCCGGGCTCGGCCCGGCGCATGCGGGTCCGGCTGTGGACGGCGATGTTCCGCGAGATCAGCCTCGTGTTCTGGGAGACCTCCTACGCGAAGGACGGCCACTCGATGAACATCTGGCTGGGGCCGGAGGAGCGGCAATACGTTTGCGCCTTGCAGGATTTCGCCCACCGGCTCGATCCGGGGATCAAGCCGGCCGACGTCCATCTGGCCGGGGCGAAACCGGGCGAGGTTCGGGCCTACGGCCTGCGGTCGGACAAGCGGGCGGCGGTTTACCTGCACCACGTTGCCTGCGAGCAATGCCGGCAGGCAGCCGGGGCCAAGCAGCACCACCCGCACCGCTGGGACCACCAGCGCGGTGCGGTCAAGGACCTGCGGGTGACGATCGACGTGCCGCGGGCAGCCAAGGGCTACTGGTACAATCCCACCAACGCCGACGTCCTCGGCCGGTTCGACGCGCCGGCCGGCAAGCAGACGTTTCCCGCCCCGCCGTTCGAGGTCGATTTGGCGCTTCTGATCACCGAGGAGGGCCCGCCGGACGTCGACCACGACGGGCTGGCCAACGACGTCGACGACGATGACGACAACGACGGCTGCCCCGACGCCAAGGACGCCTTCCCGCTGGAGCGCGAAGAGCAGGCCGACGTGGATCGCGACCGGATCGGCGACGGCCTCGACGCCGACGTGGACGGGGACGGCGTGGCCGACGACCTCAACCACAACGGCGTGCCCGACAACGAGGAGCCCGACTGGGACGGCGACGGGGTGCCCAACGCCTCGTCCATCCCGTGGGACGCCTTCCCCCGCGACCCGAAGGAGTGGCGCGACGCCGACGGCGACGGCATCGGCGACAATGCCGACCCCGACGCCGACGGCGACGGCTACAGCAACGAAGAGGAGAAGCGTGCCGGGACCGATCCGCTCAATGCGCTGAGCTTTCCGAGGGAGTAGGAGGCGGGAAACTCACCACGGAGGCACGGAGAACACGGAGGAAGCAGGGAAGGACGAAGTGGGGCGCGGCTCGGGCGCCACGGGCTGCGCGTTGGCGAGTGCCGGCATCGCCAGAAGCCCTCGGGGGGTTTTCCGAGGGCGGTTCTACATGGGGGGAGATATCTTCGCGTTCGGCAAGGCCCGCTGAAGGTCCTTGATGCCGGCGTCGCTCGTGGCGGCGCGAGGGGGCCAGAGGCCCTTCAACTGGGGCAGCTCCCTGAGGGACCTCAACCCGGCGTCGGTCACGGAGGTGCCGAACAGAGAAAGGAATTCGAGACTGGCGAGTCGGCCAAGATGCTCCATTCCGGCGTCCGTGACTTGGGTGCCGTTGAGGTGGAGGCTCCGGAGCTTGGTGAGTTTGGCGAGATGTGGCAGTCCCGCGTCGGTGACTTGCGTGAAGTCGAGGCCCAGCTCCTCCAGGTTGGTGAGGTCTGCGATTGTCTCCAAGGCGGCGTCGGTAACGCGTGTGGCGCCGAGATCAAGGGTTCTGAGCTTGGGCATTCCCTTGAGGTGTTTCAGCACCGAGTCCGTGACGTTTGTGCCTCGCAGCCTGAGCACTTCGAGCCGTTTCATGTTCCGGAGCAACTCCAAACCGGCATCGGTGATTGGGGGGCCACGGTCCTTGGGCTTCCGGACTTCCACGATGACCCGCGGCTTTCGGTCATCGATTAGAATGGCGAACGGACTGTTCAGTTCGAGGCCCTTCAGCCCCGTCAGCGGCGCGAGGTGCACCAGGCCGGCGTCGGTGACGTGCGCGTCGCGGAGAAAGAGGCGCTCCAGGGAGAAGATCCTGCCGAGCGGCTCCAGTCCGGCATCATCGACCGAGACATCCTTGAAGTCGATGCTATGGACGCGGATGAAGAGGTCGTCGCCGAGGAGTCGGCGCAGCCATCGGGGACCGGGCGGCTCGGCCCCGGGCGCAATGCCACCCGAGGGCTTCAGCTCGTGGGCAAACCAAATGGCGGCGCCGGTCTGGCGGACGGCCGCCAGGGCGTCGGCCTGCCTCTTCGCCCGCTGCATGCTGACGGCGAGCCAACTGAGGCCCAGGCTGGCCACGAGGACCACCAGCAGGAGCGTGCGCAAGCTGAACTGGAGCCAGCGGCGTTTCCAGGCGAGACGGAGCATCGTTGGCGCTCCACGTCGGGATGCGTGCGTGCGAGCACGCACCCTACGCCTAGTGTGCCGGCCGCCATTACGTCTTCTGGCACAGGATCAGGGCGGCAATGACCCCCGGCACCCAGCCGCACAGCGTCAGCGCCGTCACGATCAGGACCGAGCCACATCCCTTGTCCAACACGGCCAAGGGCGGCAGCAGAATACACAGCACGGCGCGTCCGAGTCCCATCGGGCGATCTCCCCGGCGCTACTTGGCAGCGGGCGGGCCCAACCGCTCCCGGATCGATTTCAGGCGATTGGCGTTGGGCTCTTCCTTGAACGGATTGGGGGCGTCGGAGGGCGGCTGCCCGAACCCTTCGCCGGGCCAACGATACCCGGCCGCTTCCAAGGTCGCCTTCTGGTCCTTGAGGACGTCCAAGAGCGCATCGAGGCGCTTTTTGGCGTCCTCGTCGGCCAGGTCTTCCTGGCCCTCCAGTCCTTGGAGTTGCTCCCGGACTTTCTTCTTCTGCTCGTCGTTGAGTTGCACGGCCAAAGGCTTGCCGGTGAGCGCTTCCAGCTTGGTGACCAGGAACGACAACTGGAGTTTGGCGCTGGGTCCGCCTCCCCCTCCGCCTTTACCCATGCCGCCGCCTTTGCCACCACCGCCGCCTTTGCCACCACCGCCGCCTTTGCCACCACCGCCGCCTTTGTCTCCGGTGCCGGGCATGCCCATGCCCGGCCCCCCCTTGCCCACGGCCGCTTGGTCGCCTCCCGCCGCGGCCGACGGCGCACTGGCCAGGGGGGCGAGAAAGGTCATCACAAGAAAGCAGATCCCGGCGCCCAGGGCAAGACAGATGATGCCGGTGGCCACGACCGCAGGAATCTTGGCTGTCGAAGACTGCGAGGGCTGCATCGCGCCGCTCCTTTCTTCCGCCCGAGGGCGGACTAGACCATGGCAGGCAATTGCCGAGGGAGAGACCTGCCATCTCCCCGGATCGCCAGTCTCGACCCTAGGTTACGCCAAGTCAAGGTCCCAAGCAGCCTTGTGGCTTGCTTTGGCCAGAGGCTCTGGGGTATGTTTCGTAGTGGAGCTGGAACCAGCCTGCCGGAATTCGGGCGAGATACCCCACCTTTGGGAGTAGATATGTCCCCCCGAAACAACGTATCCTGCCTCGGGCCCGTCGCCCTCGCCGTGATGCTGGGCCTGGGGGCTGGGCTAAGCCAAGCGGCAGCCCCGCAGAGCGCTGCGCTGGGTCCGCCCGCGCCGCAGGCAAGTGCGAAGGGGCAAAGCGACGCCCGAGTCGAGCGTCTCATCGCGCAGCTTGGCGATCGGGACTACGCCGTGCGCCAGCAGGCGCAGGAGGAGCTATCCAGGATTGGGTTTGCGGCGTATGAGGCCTTGCTGGCGGCGTCGAGTTGCCCGGACTTGGAGATCGCCGCGCGGGCGAAGTACCTTCTTCGGGTGCTGCGGGCGAGCGTGGCTTCCGAGGAGGCCCCGGCTCGGGTGAAGGAACTGCTGGACGGGTACGACTTGCGGAGCGCCGAAGCCCGGATGCAGGTCGTCCGGCAGTTGGCGCTCTTTTCGGATCTGGGGGGCATGGCGGCCGTGTGCCGGCTTGTGTGCCTGGAGGAATCGCCGTTGGTGTCCAAGTGCGCCGCGGCCGCGATTCTCAACGGCCTGCCTCCCGACGCCGGCTCTCAGGCACGGCTGGCGAAGATCCTGAAGCAGCACCTGGCGGGCTGCCGGCGGACCGGCGCGAAGTGGCTCTTGACGTACCTCGAGGTTCGCGAGGACCCCAGGAAGAATCTGGAGGCATGGGCGCGCCTGGTCGAGGAGGAGCACTCGGTTTGGGAGCGCTCGCCCAAGGAGAGCGGACCGGCGGTGGTGGTGCCGCTTTTGTACGTGCTGGCGGAGGCGCAGGCGCGGCTGGGGCAGCCTGCGCAGGCCGACGCGACGGCCCGGCGTGCCCGGGAGCTGGCGCCCGGCATCGACGATGCCCGCTTGCAGGCCCGGCTCGAAGTGGCCAGGTCGTTGCGGCGGCGGGGAAGGTTTGACTGGGCGGAGCAGGAGTACCGGCAGTTGGCGGCCTCGAATCAGGAGACGGCGGCGTTTTGGGGGTATCAAGAGCTTTCCGAGATGTTCCACGATCGAGGGGCCCATCGGAAGGCCGCCGACGCCTGCCGCCAGGCCGTGGACGCGCTGAAGGAGAGGGACTCGCCGTGGGGCGACCTGGCGGACGTGCCGAGGACGGCCCGGGCGAGAATGCACTACTTCCTCGCCTGCCACTACGCCGAGCAGGGCGACGTCACCCGGCAGGGCCAGTCGCTCACCAGCGCGAGGCAAGCCGATCCGGGCGAGATCGACACGCTCATTGCCTGCTACCATCTCCCCAACCAGGGCGCCGAGTTCCGCAAGACGGTCGTGGCCGCCATCCGCCGGGAGGCCGACGTACTTCGGCGCCAGATTGCCGAGATGCCGGACAGTCCCGAGGGCTACAATCAGTTTGCCTGGCTGGTCGGCAACACCGAGGGAAACCTCGACGAGGCCCTGCGATGCTCGCAGAAGTCGCTGGAGCTGAGCCCCAACACGGGCTCCTACCTGGACACGCTGGCCCACGTCTACTTCACCAAGGGAGACCTGGAAGCCGCGGTGAGGCATCAGACGAGGGCGGCCGAGCTGGAGCCCCATTCCGGCCTGATTACCCGAAAGCTCGAGGTGTTCCGTGCCGCCCTGGAGGCCAAGAACAAGGCGGCCTCGGCCGAGAAGGGCAAGCCGGCGGCGTAGGCGAAGGCTCAGGTCTCAAGGTTCCCCATGGTAGTGGAGCCGACGATGAAGAAAGTGACGGTCCACGGCGTTACGCTGGCGACGGAAGATCGGGGGGCCGGCTCTCCGCTCGTGCTGGTCCACGGCTTCCCGCTGGATCACACGATGTGGGAGGCGCAGATCGAGAGTCTCTCGGGGCGATGGCGGGTGATCGCTCCGGATTTGCGCGGGTTCGGCCAAAGCGGGGTGACCGAAGGGACCGTCACGATGGCCCAGCTCGCGGACGACGTCGCAGCCCTGCTCGAGGCCCTGGAGATCCGGGAGCCGATCGTGCTGTGCGGCTTGTCGATGGGCGGGTACGTGGCGTTGGCGTTCTGGAAGAGGCACGTGGGGCGGCTGCGGGGGCTGGTCCTGTGCGACACGCGGGCGGCCCCCGATTCGGCGGAGGCCGCGGCGGCCCGCCGCCAGACGGCGGACCGGGTGCTCCGGGAGGGCATGCAGGTTTGGGCCGACGCGATGCTCCCGCGCCTGGTGGGGCCCGAGACGCGCGAGTCCCAGCCCCAGATCGCCGAGCGCCTGCGGGCGACGATTCTGGCGTGCGATCCGCGGGGGGCGGCAGCGGCGGCCTTGGGCATGGCCGGGCGGCCCGACTTCACGGCCGAGCTGGGGGGCATTCGCTGCCCCACCCTGGTCCTGGTCGGCGCCGGCGACGCGATCTCCCCGCGGGAGGAGATGTTGTCGATGGCCGCAAGGATCCCGGCCTGCCGGTTCGTCTCGATCGAAGGGTCGGGCCACATGACGCCCATGGAGCGCCCGGCCGAGGTCAACGACGCCATCGCCGCGTTCTTGACGGAGATCAGGGGATCTGGAACAGCGACTGGCTCTTGACGACCGCGTAGTCGTCGGGGAAGGTGTGGAAGGCCTGGACCGAGAGGCTGCGGGCCCGGCTCTCCACGTGGATGTAGCTGATCGCCCCCAGGGCCATGCGGCCGCTGGAGTCGAATTGCTGGAGCATTCCCTGGCGCTGGCTGTCCCGGGTGAGCTCCTCCTGGAAGGCCCAGAAGATCTCGGGGTCCATGGGCTCCAATTCCAGGTTGACGTCGTAGGTGATCCCCCCCCGGCACTCGACGCGGTCGCTTCGCCGGCCCTTCAGCCGGTAGGACAGCAGGCGGCGCCGCTCCGGCAGGGGATGGTGCGCCGAGGCGGTCACCTCGGTGAGGATCAGGCCGTCGCGGCGCCAAGTCACCACGTGGCCGGTGCGGGTAATGTCGATTTTCGCCGAGTACTGCTCGCGATCGACGGTTCGCGACGAGCAGACCTCGAACAACTCCGGGTGCAGCGGACGCCCATAGAGCTGGAAGACCAGCTCCGCAACTTTCGGCCGAACAGTGAGCACGGCAACGCCCTTCCTCGTCTCGAGTGAAACGCGAACGGGACATCAACTCCGATCGTTGCCTGCGCGGCGGCGCTGTTGGGGATTCTTCCCACGGCTATCGGCAATCTCGGGCCCCCATGGGGCGCCCGGGGATCATGGGCCGCACAGGCGTCAGTCGGACGGACTGGGCCCATTATAAGCTCCCTCCCTGCCGGTGACCAAGGGAGATTTCTTGGGAAGAAAAAAATCCGCACGCCCCGGGGCTTGACAAATCCCGAGACCGTTGTCCCGGCGGCACTTCGGATGCTAGCATCGCTTCGATCCGCTTCCCTGTTTGCCCTTCCACCAAGGGCAGAAGGGGCAGTCCCCGCCCCGCGGAAAATCCTGCCCTTCCTCGTGCGGGCAGCCCATGTTCCCGTCGCTGGCCACCACCGACCGCACTCCGTGCCGCTTGAAGAACTCCAGAATTTCCCGGCGGACCTTCGGGTCGTCCTTCACCTTGCTGCCCACCCAGCGCTGGAGCATCGGCTCGGCCCCTTCTCTCCGGATGACCGAGGCGCAGATCTTGGTGGTCTTCGTGTCGTCTGGGCCATAGAAAGTGATCGTGCCGATCGGGAACGTGGGTGGGGTTTCCTGCGGCTCGGGCCGATCCTTCTTCATGCAGCACTTCTTGTATTCCTTGCCGCTGCCGCATGGGCAAGGGTCGTTCCGCCGGGCCGGCTCCGGCTCCCGCGTGACCGGCACCAGCCGACAAGGCTCCTCCTCAGAATCCTCCCGACCGGCGGCGGAATCGTCCTCGATATCTTCATCCCAGCCCTCTTCATCCCAGTCCTCTGCGTCCCAGTCCTCTGCGTCCCAGTCCTCTGCGTCCCCCTGGTCCTCACGGAGGCCCTCTCGGATGCGACCTCGGTCGTGATCGTGCCATCCCCAGTTGCGCTGGACCGCACACTCGTACCAGGCCTCATATTCGGGGAAGGAGACGCCCATCACCGTGGCGGCGGCGGCGAGGTGATACCGCAGGTCCGTGCGATCCGGCGTGAGCTTGTCCCACTCGCCCGAAACCATTTGCCGGACGGGCTCGACGGCCTCTTCGGCGAAACTCGCCAAGAGCCCGTGGGCCAGAAAGTCCTTCACGTCCGGCTCCTGCTCGGCGGCCAGGAGCTCCAGGCACTTCTGAACCTTGAGGTCGGTGTGGACGTACTCCAGCACGTTGGCTGCGGCAGTGCGGAAGTCCCGGTCGCCGTCGGGCCAGTGGTCGGCGATGGTCCGGACCACCCCGTCGCCGTTGATCACGGCCAGGGCCCCGATGCAGGAGTCGCTCGTGTTAAAGTCGTCCTCGTGCAGCCGCTCGACCAGGATCGGCACGGCCTCCTCCAGCCGCATCTTCCCTGCCAGATCGACCAGAAGCGGCTCGATCCACTCCATGAGGTTCCGCTCGCGCCCGCGGTAGCGCCGGTTCAGAAGCGGCAGCAGCACGTCCCCCTTCCCCGGGTGGCGCGCCAGCGACTCGACGATCCTCGCGGCGCGGGCGAGGTCCGCTCTCCGGTAGTCGCCCCGTTCTCTTGCCGCCTCGCCCAACGCTTCGAGTGCCGCCCAACCGGTTTCCCAGTCCCAACGCGCCATCTCCAGTCGCTCGTGAAAACCCTGGCGCAGCTCCGCCGGAAAGCACGGCAGCTCGCTGAATTCCGGTCTGAGCAGAGGGGTCCCTGCGGTGCCGAGGACCAGGGCCACTGCCGTGCAGTAGTTGTCCTGCTCGACGTCGTCCAGGTCCCAGTCTTTGGAGAGCTCGGCGGCCAGCCAGCGGATCGATGCCTCGGTTTGAGGCAGGTTATCGGCCGCCCGCAGAATGCGGAACGCCCTGTCCCGCCCGTACTTCTCCACCGCCTCGATGACCAGCGGCATGACCGTCTGGTCCAGGCCGTGCGAGCGGAAGAAGTGGCCCACCGCCGTCAAACGGACTTCCTCCTCGGGGTGAAGAATGGATTGCCTGATCTTCGATTCAGGGGCTCGCATGGTCGGGTCCGCCAGTCGATCGTCTCTTGCGTCCTGCACGCAGCAGCGCGCCTCGCCCTTACGATGGTAGGGCACGGCGGTCTTGGCGGCAATCGCTGTTGCCCGCGTGTCGGGGGCTTTGCACGCAGGAGAGCCCCGCACGGCCCGCCCAACTCTGGGGGGAGGAGCCGTCCCGCCCGCGTCCCGGTACCGCAGACCAAAGGGTCCTCGCGCCGACACCCCGGCGCAGAGCTTGCCCTTCCCCGCGAGCCTCGACTACACTTCATCGGGTGACGGGCCTTGCCGGGCCCGCTCGCCACGTGCGGCCACATGTTCGGGAGAGAGGAAATGGCTTCGCAATGGTTCTATCGGATCGGCGACGAGCCGATGGGCCCAGTGACCTTCCAGGACCTGGTGAGGCTGGTTCGCGAGGGGGCGCTGACCGAAGACCACCGCGTGCGCCGGGACATGAGTGACCAGTGGATTGCCGCCCGGGAGGTCATCGGGCTGTTCCAGGCCGCAGCCAGGCAGGAGGCAGCACCTTCGACGGGGGCGGCGTCCCAGCCGGCGGCGCGGCCCGGGCCCCAGGGCACAGCGAGTCCCGCCCGGGCCGCCCGCCCCCCA
>Ga0315290_10001501_pt1 | contig 16008 bp, 14 predicted proteins | sample YL17G12_0_MG_FD_203627 | JGI IMG/M metagenome (GOLD analysis project Ga0315290, IMG submission 203627) | Sediment microbial communities from Yellowstone Lake, YNP, Wyoming, USA - YL17G12_0 | ecosystem: Environmental > Aquatic > Freshwater > Lake > Sediment | place: USA: Wyoming | collected... | reverse complement strand
GAAAAAACCTGGAAACGAAAGATAATTATAAACGGCATCGGGCTTTTCCTGACTTCCAGCATACTGATTACTTTCATGATTCTAAAATTCCATAATGGCGGATGGCTGACCATTCTTGTAACTTCATCTTTGATAATGTTTGCTTTCGCTGTGAAGAAGCATTACACCAAAACTTACAGGGCAATTAAGGGAATTGATTTTAAGCTCACAATCCCGGATGGAAAGAAAAAAGGTAAATTCGAGGTTCATAGTCCGGATAAAGCTGAAGATACTGCCATAATTCTGGTAAACGGCTTCACGAATACAGGTCTGCATACACTTTTCACGGTTCAAAGGCTTTTCAAGGGAACCTTCAAGAATTTCGTCTTTCTTCAAGCCGGCCTTGTGGATGCGGGTAGATTTAAAGGACCCGAGGAGATCGAAAACCTTAAAAAGAAAATCAGGGGAGAACTAAAAAAATATGTCGAGCTTATACAGTCCGAAGGATATTACGCTGAAAGCCGCTTTTCCATCGGCACTGACATTGTGAACGAGATAGAAAAACTCGCGGAGAAAATGGTAAAGAAATATCCCAAGAACATGCTTTTCACGGGACAAGTCGTTTTCCCAAAGGAAACATTCTTTTCCCGGCTTCTCCATAACTATACGGCGTTCGCCGTTCAGAAGAGGCTCTATAAAATGGGAATACCGGTAGTCATTCTTCCGATAAAACTATAGCTCGATATATAGGTTGGGCAACAAATCGCTATTTGAATGTTCAGTATTTAATTAACTCTCCGTCAGGAATATAGCTATTTTGTTTGCCATGCGGCCTTAAAACTACTGAAAAATCAATAACTTAACAAAGCAGGAGCCGAAAATTATGAGTGCATAAATAATGTGCAAAACCACTGCAAAAACAGCGCTTTATGTCAACCATATTTTTAAAAATTTCCTTCAATTTTGAAAAATTTTATAACCCCTTTATCTTCAATAAGTAATATCCCCGATGTAACTCATTCATATATCAGAGATTATTCTAATGCTTGTAACTAACTGATTATAAACAACATAAATGCCTGTATGATTATCAAATTCTTTTTCTTTTTATTGCCAATATTGTTGCGTTATGTTAGCATCTACCCCTTGCGCAAAATGACTCTTTTAGCAAGCATAACTGATAACGAGATTTGCATCACATTTTTTCAACATATGTGGATGAATTGTTAATATTTTTGTGTGGTATATGAATATTTGGAATCAAGTATTAGAAAAGATACAGGAACGCGTAGACAAGCAGAGCTACGACACATGGTTTGAGCCGGTCGTCTTTATTTCATATATAGATGACACGATCCACCTCCAGGTCCCCAATGATAAATTCAAAAGCTGGATAGAGAAAAAATACAACGGCTTGATAGCCGAGACTCTCAAGGAGCTCGGCTACTTTTCCTTGAAAATCAACATTTTCCGCCCGGAAAAAGAAGGCGAAGCTGCGCCCATTGAGGTTGAAAAACCAGATGCCTGTTACAATCCGAAGTACACCTTCGATACTTTCGTTGTCGGCCAGAGCAACCAATTCGCACATGCGGCGGCGAGGGCTGTGGCTGAAGCTCCTTCAAAAGTCTATAATCCTTTATTTATCTACGGCGGAGTCGGCCTGGGAAAAACCCACCTTCTTCATGCAATCGCTTCATACATCGGAAGACATAACAAGAATCTCAAAGTCCTTTATATCTCATCAGAAACCTTCGTAAACGAACTTATAGGCTCTATCCGGCACGAAAACACCATTCCTTTCAGGGAACGGTACCGCAACAACGATATTCTACTCGTGGACGACATTCAGTTCCTCGCCGGAAAGGAAAGGACACAGGAAGAATTCTTCCACACTTTCAATGCCCTTTATAACGCACAGAAGCAGATAATTCTTTCGAGCGACCGTCCTCCACGCGAAATACCGACACTCGAGGAAAGGCTCACTTCCCGCTTCGAAATGGGGCTTCTTGCGGACATTCAGCCGCCGGAATTTGAAACGAAGATCGCAATCCTCACAAGAAAGGCCGAGATCGAGGGAGTAAGGCTTCAAGACGATGTATCCCAGTTCATCGCCAGCCGGGTTAAATCCAATATCAGAGAGCTCGAGGGCTGCCTTGTGAGGATCATCGCATACTCGTCCCTGACAGCGAAACCGATAACCCTCGAATTCGTGAAGGAAGTGCTTAAAGACATCTGGCGTGACGAAGACAAACCAGTCACGGCTGAAGAGATTATGAAGACCGTCGCTGATTATTATAAGATCAAGGTGAAGGACCTCAAGGCGAAAGACAACCGGCGTGAAATCGCTTTGCCGAGGCAGATTGCGATTTACCTGACAAAAAAGCTAACAAACCTTTCTCTCCCGGAGATTGGCCGGCGGTTCGGCGGAAAGCACCACTCCACGGTTATCCATTCCATCAATAAAATAGATCAGATGAGAAAAGATGAAACGAATTTCAACAATATTATCAATAACTTGATGCAGTTCTTTTAAAGTTTTCGTACTTTTCAACAGCCTTCAACAGGGATACAATGTGGAAAAGTCAGGGTATGAAAGTTATCAACAATCTTGCAGGGTTTTCAACAGCCTATCAGTGGCTGTTTGAAATATATAAGCTGCTGATTTAGAAGAGGAAACAATGGATTTCAACAGTTTCAACAGCATTACTACTAAGACTAGCTTGGCAGCTTATATGCTAAGTGCTATTATAATAGGAAGGGTAAAAAAATGAAATTTTCGGCTCAAACTGAAGATTTATTGAAAGAGTTGCAATTACTGCAGGGAATAGTCGAGAGAAAAACAACCATCCCGATATTATCCAACCTGCTTATGAAGACCTCTTCCGGCGTAGTCGAGCTCGAGGCGACAGACTTGGAAGTGGGTCTGAGATGCAAGGCAAATGCCATTATTACCAGCGAAGGAAAGGTGACCATAAACGCAAGAAAAATCTATGACCTGGTAAGATCACTGCCTCCCATAAAAATCGAGATGGAACTGATGGATAACAATAATCTCCGGCTGACAGGTCCGAATGTTGATTATAAGATAACCGTTTTGCCCGCAGAGGAATATCCCGGCATACCGGATACGGAATTCAGCAAACCCTTGCAGCTTCCGGCCGAGGAGATACGCGACGCCCTTGCAAAAACCATCATAGCCTCAGCGGTGGATGACACGAGATATACCCTGAACGGAATATTTATGAAAGCGGCAAAAGATGGATTTACCCTTGTTGCGACGGATGCGCACCGGCTGGCGCTATACAACGTCAAGCAGAAACTGGATATCGCCGGGGACGGGATAAGTTTTATCATCCCACGAAAGGGCGCGCAGGAGGTTTCGAACCTGGTGAAGGAAAAAGGGCCGGAGGAACCGCTGCTCTTCGTGAAAGAAGAAAACAATCTTTTCTTCAAGTATATGGACAGGTTTCTTGTGACGAGGATCATCGAAGGTAACTATCCTCAATATGAAAAAGTCGTGCCTCAGGATAATAATAATATTGCGACGGTTGACCGCCAGATGCTGCAGAAAACCCTGACAAGGGTGGACCTCGTCGCAAGCGAGAAGTCCCATGCGATCATACTTGAATTTTCCGAATCCAGCCTTGTGATTACATCAAGCAGCCCGGAATTCGGCGAAGGCAAGGAAATGATGGATATATCCTACGACGGCGAAAAAATCCGCATTGCCTTTAACGCAAAATACCTCATAGATTTCCTGAATACCGCGACGAAAGAGAAAGTTGTGTTGAAGCTAAAAGATGGAAAAACCGCAGTCGCATTCCTTGAAGAGGGAAGCGAGGATTATTTATACGTAGTTTCACCGATAAAGCTATAGACATTTGATACTCCGCTCGATCAGTTTGAAAGACTTCAGAAATTTCGCCGAAGCATCAGCTTCTTTCGTTCCCGGCCTGAACGCAATATGCGGATCAAACGGGCAGGGGAAAACCAGCATGATCGAGGCAATATATATCGTTTCGTCGGGAAAATCCTTCCGTGCGAAAGAAAACATCGAGATTATCAGGAACGGCTCGGAGTATGCTGCCGTCGAGGCTGAGACGGAGAAGCATGAGAGAAACGTCGGGGATTCGATATTTGACAGATACAGGGTTTTTTTTGCCGCTGATAAAAAGCAATTTATGATAAACGGCAGCAGAACGCATACAGAGGATTTCTACGGCGATTTCGGCTGCGTTCTTATGTCCGACCGGGATATGCTTCTGCTGCGCGGCAACCCGGAAGAGAGGCGAAGGTTTATAAACCGCGCCATATCGAACACGGATAGGATATATCTTGTGGAATTGCTGAGGTTCAACCGGACGTTGCGCCAAAGGAACGCGCTGTTGCGGCGCGCTCGGGAGATCAGGAAGCCGGTCGCGAAGCTGAAGAGAGAGGTCGAAGCATGGGATTCACAGCTTGCAGAGTCCGCCGATCTTATTATGACAAAGCGCGAAGGGTTTGTGGCGAAGCTCAGAGACAGGATCGGCAGGAGCTACGAGTCTCTGTTCGGTTCACACGAAAGGCTTGAAATGAGTTATGAGCCTTCCGTAAAAAAAAAGCTGGGAATTATGGGGCGGAATTTTCAACCATGTTGATCGAGGCCCTGGAACGGGACATCGAACGGGGGCATACCACAGCAGGACCGCATCGGGATGACTTTACGTTCGTCCTTGGCGGCAGAGACGCGTCGCGCTTCGGTTCGTCCGGCCAGCAGCGCTCGATAGTCCTCGCCCTGAAGGTTGGCGAGCTGCAGATTTTCGAGGAGATGCGGGGGGATTCGCCTGTTTTGTTGATTGATGATTTTGATACGGAGCTCGATTCCGAACGGATTATGAGGGCGGTCGAGCTTGCCGGAAGCGGGATTCAGATGCTTGTTACAACCAACAAGCCTGAGCTTCTTGGGTATATCAAAAATATCGAAAAAATAATAAAATTGAAAGACGGCGCTGTGTTCGAGGATTGAACGCTCGAATTCGGCGCGGTTATTATGGTTTGATTCATATTATGCATATTTGAGGTGAAGATTTGGCAAAGTCTGAAGAGAACAACAAGGCAAAAAACAAGGAACCGGCAGGCGAGCTGGAATTATCTTACGAAAAAACCGAAAAGGATTATACAGCCGATAGCATAGAAGTGATACCGGGTCTCGAGGCTGTGCGCCGCAGGCCCGCGATGTATATAGGCAGCACCAGCACCGACGGACTGCACCATCTAGTATACGAGGTTGTGGACAACTCGGTGGATGAAGCCCTTGCAGGCTTTTGTAACCGCATCGAGGTTGTGATACATCTGGATAATACTGTCACCGTTATAGACAACGGGCGTGGTATTCCGGTGGATATGCACAAGACCGAGAAACGCCCCGCGGCGGAGGTCGTAATGACGATGCTTCATGCCGGAGGCAAGTTCAACAATAAAGCATACAAGGTATCCGGCGGCCTGCATGGCGTCGGCGTGAGCGTTGTCAACGCGTTGTCCGAACGGCTCAACCTCGAGATATGGAGGGACGGCAAGGTTTATGAACAGGAATACGCGCGGGGAAATCCAGCCACTCCTTTCGAAGCCACCGGCAAGAGCAATAAAACCGGAACCAAGATCACATTCAAACCGGACAAGGAGATTTTCGAAACACTCGAGATGAACTACGACGTCCTCTCGGGGAGACTGCGCGAGTTGAGCTTCCTCAACAAAGGCTTGAAGATCATTTTAAAAGACGAACGGACCGAAGAGAAAGATGAGTTTTTCTTCACCGGCGGGCTCTCGCAGTTTGTGGATTACCTCAACAAGAATAAAAGCCCCATTCATAAGCCCTGCTCGTTCCAGGCGGAGAGGGAAGGCATTATTATTGATGTGGCCATTCAATATAATGAAGGCTACAACGAATATATCCTTACTTACGTTAATAATATAAACACTCGCGAGGGCGGGACGCATCTGATAGGTTTCAAGACCGCTCTGACCCGCTCGATGAATACATATTTCGGCCAGGCGAAGAAATCCTCGAGCGAGGCGATAAAGCTCTCCGGAGACGACGTCCGCGAAGGTTTGACCGCTGTCGTGAGCTTGAAGCTCTCCCAGCCGCAGTTCGAAGGGCAAACGAAGATGAAGCTCGGCAACAGCGAAGTGAAGGGGATCGTCGAAGCGGCGGTGAACGAGAGTCTTACGAAGTATCTCGAAGAGAACCCGACGGTCGCGAAAAGGATACTGGGCAAGGCGATGGATGCGGCGAGAGCCAGGGAAGCCGCCAGAAAGGCGAAAGAGATCGTCCGCCGCAAAGGCGCGCTTGAAAGCCATTCCCTGCCCGGAAAGCTCGCGGACTGCCAGGAGACAGACCCGGCATTGTCCGAGATTTTCATCGTGGAGGGCGATTCCGCAGGCGGCTCCGCCAAGCAGGGGCGCGACAGGCGCTTTCAGGCGATACTCCCTCTCAAAGGAAAGATATTGAACGTCGAAAAAGCGCGCTTCAGCAAGATGCTCTCCAATGAAGAAATAAAAACGATGATCACGGCGCTCGGTGCCGGAATCGGGCAATCGAGCGAGGAGGACAGCTTCAACGTCGATAAGCTCCGCTACCATAAAGTAATCATCATGACCGATGCGGACGTTGACGGCCAGCACATAAGGACTCTGCTGCTGACGTTTTTCTTCCGACAGATGTTTCCCATGATCGAAAACGGCCATCTTTTCATCGCGCAGCCGCCGCTGTTCAAGGTAAAAAAGGGCAAGGTCGAGGAGTATATAGACGACGAGAAGGGCCTCGAACAATTCCTGATCCGGGAGATGGCGCAGAAGACGACGATAATTTCCAAAAAATCCGGAAAAGAATATACCGGAGCGGCGCTCCTCGCGATGCTCGAGAAATTCAGGGAATACAGGTTTTTCTTTGATAAATGCATGAGACGGGGATACAGCCGGGATGTCCTGAAGCTTCTGCTGGACAACGATCTTCTGAAGAAAACCGCATTTTCCCGTAAGGAACAATACGACAGGCTGAAAAGAATATTTTCCTCCGCGGGTTTCATTATCCACGAGCTCCCGAAGGACGAAGAGCGCGGACTCTACGCCGCGGAGATTGCCCTCGGTAAGGGGGAACATAAGCAATCGCAGAAATACCAGCTGAACTGGAATGTCTTCGAATCTCCTGAATTCAGAACCCTCGCCGAAAAATACGCGGAGGCGAAGGCGGTGGACGAACCGCCGTTCGTTGTGAAGACCGACAAACATGAAATTGAATCCGCCACGCGCGAACAGCTGCTTGCGGTTTACCTTTCGCTTTCGAAAGAAGGGGTACTGATTCAAAGGTATAAAGGTCTCGGGGAAATGAATCCGGAGCAGCTCTGGGATACAACTATGGACCCTGTCCGCAGGCGGCTGTTGCAGGTGAAGATCGAGGACCGGGTGAAAGAAGACAGGATATTTACGCTCCTTATGGGGGAAGAGATAGAGGCGAGAAAGCAGTTTATCATAGACAACGCCCTCGCAGTTTCGAATTTGGACATATAAACATCTGTTGTTTCAATAGATGGATTTAATCAGATAGATTAGGAGAAGTTTTTGATGGGTGAAGCGGAACAAATACTGCAGGTCGGCATTGAAGATGAGATGAAGAAGTCCTACATAGATTACGCCATGAGCGTAATCGTGGGCCGAGCTCTGCCGGATATACGCGACGGGATGAAACCGGTGCATAGGCGGATCCTGTATTCGATGTTCGAGACTTCGAGCACGCACGAAAATCCTTACAAGAAATCGGCGCGCATCGTGGGCGACGTGATGGGCAAATACCATCCCCACGGAGATGCCGCCATATACGATGCGCTTGCAAGGCTGGCGCAGAATTTTTCGATGCGCTATACCCTGATAGACGGACAGGGCAACTTCGGCTCCGTTGACGGCGACCCGCCGGCGGCGATGAGATATACGGAGGTCCGGCTCAACCGCCTCGCGGATGAAATGCTTGCGGACATACGCAAAGAGACAGTTGACTTCCAGGCAAATTACGACGAATCCCTCTCCGAACCGGTCGTACTGCCGGCCAGGATACCATCGCTTCTCATTAACGGTTCGCAGGGGATAGCGGTCGGAATGGCTACGAGCATACCACCGCATAACATCTGCGAGGTGATAGACGCCACGATTGCCACTATAAAGAAACCGGAGATTACCGCAAAAGAGCTCTGCCAGATCGTCAAAGGACCGGATTTTCCCACAGGCGCCTACCTCTACGGCGACGAAGGCGCCAAGGAAGCGTACGAAACAGGACGGGGTTCTTTTGTACTGCGCGCCAGGGTTTTCACCGAGCAGCTCAAGAAAGGTAAAGAGGCGATCATCGTGAGCGAGATCCCTTACCAGGTGAATAAAAGCACTCTCCTTGAGCAGATCGCGGAACTTGTGAAGGACAAAAAGATAGACGGCATCACCGATATCCGCGACGAGAGCGACAAACAGGGGATGAGGATCGTCTTCGAAATTCGCCGAGGAACGAATCCCGGCATCCTTGTTAACAATTTATACAAGATGACGTCACTCGAACGCCGGTACGGAATTATTATGCTCGCCATCGTCAACAAGCGCCCGCAGGTCCTCGGACTCAAAGGCTTCCTCCAGGCGTTCATTGACCACCGGTTCGAGGTCGTAACCCGTCGTACCCTTCACGAACTCAGGAAAGCCGAAGAGAAGCTTCATATCCTGGAGGGGCTCCGCATTGCTGTCGAGAACATAGACGCCATAATCGAGCTTATTAAGAAATCAAAAGACCCGGCGGAAGCAAAAGCGAAGCTTATGACCCGCTATCACCTCTCCGAAATCCAGGCACAGGCAATCCTCGACATCCGGCTGCAAAGGCTGACCAGCCTTGAGCGGGTTAGGGTAATGGAGGACTACAAGGAGACCAAAATCCTGATCGACAAACTGAAGGATATCCTTTCGAAAAGTGAGCTCAAGACAGGGATCATCCTTGACGAGCTGAAAGAGATCAGGGACAAATACGCGGACGCGAGAAGGACCGAGATATTGAGTCAGACGGACGAGCTGACCATCGAGGACTTCATCGAGGTCGAGGATATGGTTATCACCATCAGCAGGAACGGTTACATCAAGCGTGCGCCGCTATCAGTCTTCCGTAAACAGGGGATAGGCGGCAAGGGCGTGAAAGGGATGACAACCCGCGACGAGGATTTCGTTAAGGATGTCTTCGTCGCCTCGACGCATCATTATATTTTAATTTTCTCGGAAAAAGGGAAACTGTTCTGGCTCAAGGTTTACGATATTCCGGAGCTGACCTCTTCAAGCCTCGGACAAGCGATCGTTAATCTTGTCCCGATAGACGAGGGAGATACGGTTGCAACGGCTGTTGCCACGAAGGATTTCCCGGAAGACCAGTACCTTGTGATGGTGACTCAGAAAGGATTCATTAAAAAGACGCAGCTTTCTGAATTTTCATCGCCGCGCTCGAGCGGCATCATTGCCCTCGGCGTGGACTCCGGCGACCGCGTGAAGGGGGTCAGCATCTCGAGCGGTTCGAACGAGATTATCCTCGCGACCCGCTCCGGCAAAGCGATCCGGTTTTCGGAAGAAGACGTCCGCCCGATGGGAAGGACGGCGCGCGGAGTTAAAGCGATCAATCTCAAGAAGGACGATGTGATCGTGGGGATGTCCATTCCATCGGGGAAAGAAAATGCCCTTCTAACCCTGACTGAGCGCGGATTCGGCAAACGGACTAAGTTGGAAGAGTATTCGGCGCATTCGCGAGGCGGCTCGGGAATGATTAATATAAATGTTACGAAGAAAAACGGCGCCGTCGTCGAGATACTGCTTGTGAAAGATGACGAGGAATTTCTTCTCATATCGGCCTCCGGCAAGACGATTCGTATCAAGACCAGGGATGTTCCCATATATAGCAGAAATACACAGGGTGTGCATATAATCGAGCTTGGCGAGGACGACAGCCTTGTGGGCGCGGCAAAGGTAACCGAGAATCTATGAATTTAGAGTTGGGCAGCTTAAAGATAAAGGTGACTCCGCTCAGAATCGCCGGGGCGTTTGCTTTATTGATCCTCGCGGCGTTCCTCGCGATGCTGCTTGCAAACAAGCATGAGATTGACGACCTGTACAGCGAAGGGTTGCGCCAGCAGCAGCTCAAGAATCACCAGCAGGCGGTAGATATCTTCAAGCAGATCGGGCTCAGGTACTGGGGGGCGCGCAAAGCCGAAAAAGCGCTGCTCCGTGCCGCGGAGATATACTACTACGACATCAACAATTTCAGGCTCGCGAAGGATATTCTCGAGAACCTCATCCCGCGGAGCGAATATCCGGAGTACCTCGTACAGGAAAAAATCCTTCTCGCCGGAATATATACCGATAAAATGAACAAGCTCGAGAAGGCTTTCAACCTCTTAAATCAAGCGGTCGGGCTCGATGTTTCGAAAGAAGATAAACTGAACATACTCCTGACGGACGCAAAGATATGTCAGAAGATGGAAAGCTATGAGAAAGCTGCGGGTTATTACAGGGAAGCGCTTTCCGTTTGCGGGGATCCGGGATGCATTATAGACGTCAAGATCAAGCTCGCCGCTGCTTATACATCTTTTTTCGACAGGACAAAAGCGGAAAAGATATTCCTCGAGCTCCTGGCGATGCCGGGGCTCAAGGATGACCAAAGGGTGCGGATCGAATGGCAGCTCTTTCAGAACCTCGATGAGCAGGACCGCTACGAAGATGCGATGAAAATCATCAATATAATGCTTGCTAATGATCCCGGGAATGATACCCTCCTGACGGAACGAAAGAGGGTGAAAGAAGAGATAGACTTCTTCCAGCGTGCTACGCAGGGGATCAGATAAACGCTGCAAAATAGACCTTCTCATTCCTTTATCGTTTTTTAAAGATTGAGCTTAGGAAAATTACTATTTTAATTGATAAGCAAATCGGGCATTCAAAAGAAAGACTTCCAAGAGAGAACCCATTAAATAATATTTTAGGTTTCCTTCCCCGTCTGTAGCTTTTAAGGAAGTAACACTTGACAGATTGAATTCATAAAAGATGCTATTTAAATGTAATCCGCCTTACAGTAATTATTAAATATTAATGTTAGTATTTTTAAAGTAAAAGGAGTAGGGAAGATGAAATCCTTTAAATTAATGTTTTGCTTAGTAGCGTTTATGTTATCGGGCATCTTCGCATTCGCGGCGCTGGACGTTCAATTCATTGGTGTCATAAAACAGGCACCCGATCCGGCTGCAGCTGGCAATGAAGTTACATTTACGGTCAGCTTCAAAACCGTCGGGGGCGCTGTAAATAATTACAAGATAACCGGCGGTATTGGCGAGCAACGGTTTTTCGAGCGCACATATGCCAGTATCGCAGCGGACAAGGTGAAGACCGACAGCTTCAAATTTACATTTCCAAATGGGGGGAATTACTTCGTATGGTTCTCGCTGGATCCGGATCATACCTCCGGCGATTCCAATTATGCAAATAACTTTATTAAAAAGGCAATCACCTTTTCGGGTGTCCAAATTGCGCAAAAGGCAACATTGCATGATAAAGAAATATTTGCTCTTAATTTTCTGGACTATTCCGTAGATCGGATAGAACTGCAGGACGAAAATCAGTCTGAAGTGCATGCGAAGAGTTACATATGGGTAGGTTGCTGGTGGAAAAGGAAAGGTCCGACCCCTGCATTGGGAGCTGAAATCGAGTTGTATGTTGACGGATTGAGAATACCCTGTTATAGCACTACTTGTATCGGCCAGAATTATATAACTATGAAAAGATCGGAGGGCAAAACTTGGATCGATACTGCAGGCAACCATGAATTCAAATGTGTAATAAATACTGCAAATGAGGAAATCAACAAGGGAAACAATACAATGATTAAGATGATCAATATTCCGGCTAATTAAAGTCCGGGTGGAAGCTAATATTGTTTTTTTCGATGCGCCCCGTATTCAAACAGGGCGCTTTTTTTATTTATTCCCGGATTTGTCCCGTCTCCGAGTATTCCGTCAGCCGCGGCAATCTTGAAGTGTTGCCCGCCGGCCGAAAGCGTATTTTAACCGTCATTGACTAAATAGCTGTTTTTGCGTATATTGAAAAGGAACGGACTTGTATTTATCGTTATTTGATATTAATGGGGGCGCCACGGTTTCGACGGGAACATTTGACGCTCCGGCTGCATGCCGAGGACCCATCTACTCGTTAATCAGGGTGGACAAACAACAAGTGCCAACTCAAACGAGTTAGCCCTGGCGGCTTAACTTCCGCCACGTCGCCTCGTGTCCCTGCCTGCGGGATGCGTTGCGATGTCATTTAATGCAGGCTGGCCCGCTGCCGGCGCTTGCAGGCAGTGAGCGAGACCTTTCGCAAGCTGGCGAGCGCGGAGGCCTTTCCGCCGTCCGAACCGCGCCGCGAGAAAAATAACGACGGAACAAGCATGTAGACGCCGCTGCCGAAGGTTTCCGGACGCGGGTTCGACTCCCGCCGCCTCCACCATTAGTATCAAAATATCTTTTTCTGAGATTGGATTAATTCAAGAATAGCCAATTACCATTGACAGTTGTTTCTTTGTAAAAAACCTTCCAAATTCAGATAATCTACTTTAAAGTAATCACAGATATTAGGAATTTTTGCAGCATTATCCTTATATGTTTCTTCCATTACAACAATACCATTGATAACTTTTGCTTTAGCAATTACAAAAGGATCTGCATGAGGCTTTCCTTGTATAATGTCTTTCTATTTAAGGTTCTGTTGAAAATGTTTAACAGAATAAATCTGAGTTACAAATGCAAGTTCATCCTTATCTGGAATTGTAAAAAAACCAGGATGATCTTTAATCCAATTTGGAACATGATGAAAATCTTTAGGTTCTAATTCAAGCTTTACTTCTCTCGTAGATAATAATATTTTATTTGCTATTAACTCTTCAAATTTAATCCAAAATGAAGGGAAAATAGAAGGATAGAATGATTTAAAAATTTGTGATAATGAACTATTATCAAACACATAAATCACAAGAATAATCCTTAAGGGCTAAAAATATAATGTTCAAATTTTGTGAAATTTTTTTCTTTAATATGCAGATAATCAGAAAGATTCTCTAAAGTGATTCTATTCTGGTAATACTTGCTCAAAACAAAGTTTATATAATTCTCTCCTAAATATTGTTTTTGAGTACGATAGTAATCACCTCCCCCCTCCCCTTTTTTGGTTTTTATTTTTTCAGCTTCTTGTATCCATTTATCTGCCCATTGACGATATAAATCAGACTTGATTAAACCGATATCCATATATTTTCTAAGTATAACTTCGCGACTTACGGAATATTTTTTAGCTAATTCATTTATGGCGATCTCATCCACTAATAAGGTGTTGATATCTAACGATTTTAATGGAACTAATAATTCTCCTGCAAATTGATTACATTCAACTTCAATCAATGAAAAAGGTTCGTGATATTTTTCTAACGTATTACTGTTCCTAAAACTAATTCCTCCTTTTTTAATTAACAAATGCCATAGTTCATGGAAAAGCGTAAATATTTGTCGAGAAATCGGAAAACTATTATTAATAAATATAATCGGATATTTTTCATGATAAATACAGAAACCTGAATAACTGTTATTTCTAAATGCGTCTTTAAAGATAAAGATACCATTCCTCTCAATTGCATTTCGCCAATTTTTAAAAGCTAATTCCTGTGAATTCCAAGAAAATTGTTCTTTTAAAGGAATATTAAGATATCCTCTAATGTCTTCTGCAATACTATTTGAGCTAGTTTGCCCTGCAAATCTATCAATTAGATTTATTTCAACAGGTTTCCTTCCTTCATAAAGCTCTTCCAACTGTAATTGAAGCACTTTTGCTTTTCTATATAATTTTACCATGTATGATGGAAGATGTTTTATCTCGTCATCGGGCATAGAACGAAAATCTGTTTGTGGATTATCTTCAATTGGGATTTCTGGAAAGAAAAAAACTGTGATTGGTCTTTTATATATTTTATATGCTAGTGTTTCTAATTGAATATATGAAGGAGATGAATTTCCAGATTCCCAGTCTTGAATGACATTTGCTGGTTTTTTCATCATATGAGCTACCTCATCTAAAGAAAGCCCCAATGATGTTCTTGCCCATTGAAGTATTTGAAGATTAATAGGAAGTTGCGCGCTCATTATAAATCTCCAATCAATAAGAATCTTCCATCCATTTGAAAAGCTAAAAACCTTTTCCTGACTATATAATAATTCAAAAATATCTACTTTTCCAACTAAAACCTCTACTTATTGAGATAATTTATCTACTTTTGAAATTATTATTTCAAATGTAAGTGTTTTATCTGAAAAATTAATAATACTAGAAATTATCCAAACCAAAATATCAACTCTGCAAGACTGGAGATCCCGTCTAACGCTTGTTCACAAATATGAAAAATCGAAAGTCCGTTTAAAGAGACGAAAACTGTTATTATAAACATAAACATTAATTAAATAGAAAATTCAAATTCAACAGAATGTCCAAAAACGTAGCAAGAGAGCAAGGGTTTTCCACTGCTCCGCTTTGAAAAACCATATCTTTAAGCCAGCTATCAATCTGTAAGCTGGATTACATCTTTTTTCTTTAGAAAGGGTATGATTTTTTATCAATAAGGTTAACTTTAACAAGGGAGTGTGAAATGTCACAAAAAAAGCTATTTATTATCATTTGTGCGGTTCTGTTTGCAGCCGTATCTTTTGCCGCCAAACCGGACCTGAGGGTCTCGGAGATTTCAATAATGCCGACGAATCCATACACGACCGACGCAATAGTCGTTAAAGCTGTCTGCAAGAACATCGGCACTGTCACCGCCGGAGCGTCGCATATGCGCTTCAAGATCGGCGGTGAATCAACCCCGCCGGTATATGCCATTGAATCCCTCGCCCCCGGCGCAACCCGCCAATGGCTGCGCGAGGTTCATCTGACCGTCGCCCAGAACTACCTGATCACCGTTACGGCGGACGCGAACACTGAAGTGGTCGAATCGAACGAAGGAAACAACGTGAAAACGTTCGCGTTCACGGTTCTCGCGCCCGGAAAAGCGGACCTTACGGTCGAGAGCATCACAACAAGTCCCGTAGCGCCGCATGTGGGAGAATCAGTAAGTATTACAGTGAAATACGCCAACATCGGAACGGCGACTGCGGTTAAATTCACGACGATTACGACCGTCGGGGGTGAAAGCCCGGACCGCAACCCCGCTACCTGGCATAATATCCGTCCAGGCCACAGGTTCTCGGAGCACAGGACATGTACATTCGACCACGCCGAAGGATTCGGCATTAAATCCCGCATTGATACCGGTTATGAGGTAGTAGAATCCAACGAAACAAACAATGAAAAGCATCTTCTTCTCGCTGTTAGACTCAGATGAAAACGATAGGCAGTGATTTTGAATGAATGTGTCCATATTTAAGATTTAGTTCATTATTTCAAGTGAGTTTTATTTAAGCTTTTTGCCACCGGAATATTTGCACTCTCATATTTATATTTTAATAAGGGATTTATCATATTCCGCTGTTTATAATAATTGGGGCTGGGGATTTCGACGGTTTATATTGCATGAATTATTTAAAATTCAGATCCAATAAAGTTCGTAAAACTGACCCGGGGCCTTTTCTGTTGCCTATATATTATATATGCTATGCTATATTGGTTGGAACAAACAGGTAGTCGACCCCGGGTCAGTTGCAGAAACTTATAATTTTTTTGTCAATCTATTCTTAATATTGGAAATTTCGAAGTCTGATTTTTAGACTTCTTTATAAGTCTCAATTCCCCCCCTATTCACTGATGACAGCCAATTCATTTTATTGAATCATCGGTTCAACTGATGGTACTATAGATAGATTGCTACTTTTCTATTAACGTAAAACCAGAGAAAAAGTTCCCGCGGCAAACAAGAAATATTGAATATAAGAGGGCAGGTCCGTAGCCCGCTTGAATCTTACA
>Ga0315290_10001499_pt1 | contig 16021 bp, 14 predicted proteins | sample YL17G12_0_MG_FD_203627 | JGI IMG/M metagenome (GOLD analysis project Ga0315290, IMG submission 203627) | Sediment microbial communities from Yellowstone Lake, YNP, Wyoming, USA - YL17G12_0 | ecosystem: Environmental > Aquatic > Freshwater > Lake > Sediment | place: USA: Wyoming | collected... | reverse complement strand
GCGCGCAGCCTTCGTCGAGCGCGTCTGGCAGTGGAAGGAGCAGTCGGGCGGTACGATCTCGCGCCAGATGCGCCGCCTCGGCGACTCGGTGGACTGGTCACGCGACCGGTTCACCATGGACGAGGGGCTCTCGGAGGCCGTCACGGAAGTTTTCGTGCGCCTGCACGAAGAGAACCTGATCTACCGCGGACAGCGCCTCGTCAACTGGGACCCGGTGCTGCACACCGCACTGTCCGACCTCGAGGTCGTCGCCGAGCCGGAATCGGGCAGCCTCTGGCACCTGCGCTATCCGCTCGAGGATGGCAGCGGGCACCTCGTCGTCGCGACCACGCGTCCCGAGACGATGCTCGGCGACACGGCCGTCGCCGTGCACCCCGAGGACGAACGCTACCGCCACCTGGTCGGCCGGCAGATCCGCCTGCCGCTCACCGGACGGCTCATCCCGATCATCGCGGATGACTACGTGGACCCGGCCTTCGGCAGCGGCTGCGTGAAGATCACCCCGGCGCACGACTTCAACGACTACGAGATCGGCAAGCGGCACTCGCTGGCGATGATCAACGTGCTCACCGCCAACGCGGCGATGAGTGAGACGGTGCCCGCAACCTATCGCGGCCTCGACCGCTTCGAGGCGCGCAAGCGCATCGTCGCCGATCTCGAATCGGCCGGCCTGCTCGAGAAGACCGACCCGCACACGCTGCCGGTGCCGCGCGGCGATCGCTCCGGTGCGGTGCTCGAACCCTGGCTCACGGATCAGTGGTACGTGCGCATCGCGCCGCTGGCCGAGCCGGCGATCCGCGCGGTGGAGGACGGCCGCATTCGCTTCGTGCCCGAGAACTGGGCGAAGACGTACTACCAGTGGATGCGCAACATCCAGGACTGGTGCATCAGCCGCCAGCTGTGGTGGGGCCATCGTATCCCGGCGTGGTACGACGGCCAGGGCAACATCTTCGTCGCGCGCAGCGAGGCCGCGGCGCAGTCGGCGGCAACGAAGCACCACGGGCACGCGGTCGCGCTGCGTCGGGACGAGGACGTGCTCGACACCTGGTTCAGTTCGGCACTCTGGCCGTTCTCGACCCTCGGCTGGCCGCAGCCGACGGCGGAGTTGCAGGCGTTCTATCCGACAGCGGTGCTGGTCACCGGCTTCGACATCATCTTCTTCTGGGTCGCCCGGATGATCATGTTGGGCCTCAAGTTCACGGGCGAGGTGCCGTTCCGCGAGGTCTGCATCACGGGGCTGATCCGCGACGAGCACGGCAACAAGATGTCGAAGTCGAAGGGCAACATCATCGACCCGCTCGACCTCATCGACGGCATCGACCTCGAGGCACTGGTCGCGAAGCGCACCAGCGGCCTGATGCAGCCGCAGATGAAGAACGCGATCGGGAAAGCGACGCGCAAGCAGTTCCCGCAGGGCATCCCGGCCTTCGGCACCGACGCGTTGCGTTTCACGTTCGCGGCGCTCGCGACGATGGGCCGCGACATCCGCTTCGATCTCGGCCGGGTCGAGGGCTACCGCAATTTCTGCAACAAGCTCTGGAACGCGACGCGCTACGTGCTGATGAACACCGAGGAGCACGCCGCCGACCTCGCGGCCGGCGCCTGCGAATACTCGGTGGCCGACCGCTGGATTCGCGGCCGGCTCGGGCACGCCGTGGCGGCGGTGCGCGAGAGCCTCGCGGCCTATCGTTTCGACCTGGCCGCGCAGGCGATGTACGAATTCGTGTGGTATGAGTTCTGCGACTGGTACCTCGAGCTCGCGAAGCCGGCCCTGCAGTCCGCCGACACCGCTGCCGCGCTCAAGCGTGGCACGCGCCGGACACTGCTCGATGTCCTCGAAGGCACGCTGCGCATGCTGCATCCGTTGATGCCTTTCATCACGGAGGAGATCTGGCTCAAGGTCGGCCCGCTGGCGGGCGTCCGGGGCGCGACGATCATGCTGCAGCCGTACCCGAAGGCGGCGGATCTGCCGGCCGACCCCGAGGCGGAGCGCCAGGTCGCGGCGCTGCAGGCCGTCGTGCTCGGCATCCGCCAGATCCGCGGCGAGCTGGACGTGCCTCATTCGCGGACGACGCCGGTCTACGTGCGCACGGAACGCGCGGGCGACGCCGCAGCCATCGCTGCGCTCGCCGCCACCATCGCCAAGGTCGGCAATCTCGAGTCCGTGACGGTCGTCGCCTCCGAGTCCGACCTGCCGCCCTGCGCCATCGCGATGATCGACGGCCGCACGGTGCTCGCGCCGTTCGCGCGGCTCATCGACGACATCTCGGCCGAAGTGTCGCGGCTTGGCAAGCGCCGCGCACGCACGCAGCAGGACCGCGACAAGTGCGCGGCGAAGCTGGCCAATGCGAATTTCGTGGCGAATGCGCCGCCCGAGGTGGTGGAGCAGGAGCGCGCGCGAGTGGTGGATTTCGACGGCCAGCTCGCGCAGCTGGCCGAGCAGTTGCGGCGCCTGGCCGCGGTGGCGGCAGCGAATTCGGAGGCGAACCAGTGACCAACCCAAGCCCGGGCGCGACCCGCGACGGAGAGAGCCCGGCCCTCGTCGATAGCGCGGTCGCCGGACTGAACGAGATCATCCTCGGCAAGGAAACGCAGATCCGCCTGTGCGTGGCGTGCCTGCTGGCGCGCGGGCACCTGCTCATCGAGGACATCCCCGGCGTGGGCAAGACGACGCTGGCGCATGCGCTCGCCCGCACGCTCGGCCTTTCTTACCAGCGCATCCAGTTCACGAGCGACCTGCTGCCGGCCGACATCATCGGCGTGTCGATCTTCGAGCCCGAGAGCGGCCAGTTCCGCTTCCATCGCGGCCCGGTGTTCGCGCAGCTGGTGCTCGCCGACGAAGTCAATCGCGCGACGCCGAAGGCGCAGAGCGCGCTGCTCGAGGCGATGGAAGAACACCAGGTCACGGCGGACGGCCAGACCTACCCCATGACGGAGCCGTTCTTCGTCATCGCGACCCAGAATCCCGTCTACCAGGTCGGCACCTTCCCGCTGCCTGAATCGCAGCTCGACCGCTTCCTGATGCGCATCGAGATCGGCTATCCGGAGGCGGCGCTCGAGCGGCAGTTGCTGCTCGGACGCGACCGGCGCGACCTGCTCGCCACCCTGGCACCGGCGCTGACGCCACAGCAGCTGCTGCGCCTGCAGGGCGAGGTGCCGCGGGTGCACGCAGCGGAGGCGCTGCTCGATTACGTGCAGGCGATCGCGCGCTACACCCGCCAGGCCGCGGACTTCGAGGCGGGACTGTCGCCGCGCGCGGTCATCGCGCTGCTGCGCGCCGCACAGGCATGGGCACTGATGCACTCGCATCCGGGCGTGCTGCCCGAGGACGTGCAGGCGGTGCTGCCGTCCGTCGTCGGCCATCGCCTCGCGCCGCGCGAGGAAGCACGCTTTCGCGACGCAGGGCAAGTCGGCCAGTTCGTCCTGAACGCGGTGCCCGTCCCGTAGCGCGGACGGCCATGCGCGCCCTGCCCAGCCGTCTCCGGTCGTACGCGCAGTCGAAGACGCGGGCCTGGATCCGGCGGCGGCAAGGCCCGGACCGCGATCCCGTCGAGCTGACCCGCAATCGCATCTACATCCTGCCGACACGCCTCGGCCTCGCTTATGCCGCAATGCTGTTCGCCATGCTGCTCGGCGGGATGAACTACAACAACAACCTCGCTCTGGCGCTCACGTTCGTGCTGGCGAGCCTCGGCCTCGTCGCCATGCACCACTGCCACGGCACGCTCCGTGGCCTGACGTTGCGGCTGCTCGCAGCGGATCCCGCGTTTGCCGGGAAGTCGGTGAGCTTCCGCCTGCTGCTCGAGAACCGCTCGGTCGCGCCGCGGCCACGTATCGAACTGACCGCGGAATCGGCCGCGCCGAGCGTGGTGGACGTACCGCCCGCGGCTTCTGCGCTCGCCAGTCTCGACCTCGCCGCCGCCCGTCGTGGCCGAGTGCCGCTGACGCGGTTCGTGATCGCCACGCAGCATCCGCTCGGGCTCTTGCGCGCCTGGGCGGTCGTGCATGCGGACTACTCCGCCATCGCGTGGCCGAAGCCCGCCGCACGCGGGCGCATTCCGCTCGGCGTCGAGACCGACACGGGCGGCGCACAGGACCACGCCCAGGGCGATGCCGATTTCGCCGGACTGCGGCCGTTCCAGGCGGGCGACTCGCTGCGCCGCGTGGCCTGGAAGGCGTATGCGCGGGGACATGGCCTGCATACCAAGCAGTACGCCGGTACCGACGTCGTGTCGCACATTTTCGACTGGGACAGTCTCGACGGGCTCGATGCGGAAGCGCGGCTCTCGCAACTGTGCCGCTGGGTGCTCGACGCCCACGAACGCGGCGAGGCCTTCGGTCTGCGCCTGCCGCAGCTCTCCATCGCACCCAATCTCGGCGTGATGCATCGCCAGCACTGCCTCACGGCGCTCGCGCTGTTCGAACCCGGCCGCAGCCATGAGTGAGCGCCCGGGGCGTATCCGGGGCCTGCGCTGGGTGATCGCGGCCCTTGTCATCGCGACGGTACCGCACGTACCGCACCTGCCGGTGTGGATCACGCTGCAACTGGTGGCCGTCATGGCGTGGCGCGGCGCGGCCGAGGCGCTCGACTGGCCGCTGCCGCCCAGATGGTTACGGGTAAGCGCGGTGGCTGCGGCCACGCTCGCCGTGCTCGGCACGTACAGGACACTGAACGGCATCGAGGCCGGGACGTCTTTCCTCGTGCTGATGGCGGGCGCAAAACTGCTCGAGACGCGCAGCTCGCGCGATCTCACGGTGATCGTCTTCATCGCGTGGTTTCTCTTGTACGCCGCACTGCTGCGCGACCAGCGCCTGCCGCAACTTCCCTGGCTGCTCGCCAGTGGCGCGATCACGACTGCGGCATTGATGCGCGTGCACGCCGGTCCGGCCGGCGACTCGTGGCGCGACGTGGCGCAACGCACGGGCGCGCTCCTGCTGCAGGCGGTGCCGCTGGCGGTCATGCTGTTCCTGTTGTTCCCGCGTCTGCCCGGCCCGTTCTGGGGCATCAACATGAGCGAGTCGGCGCGCACCGGCCTCGGCGACGAGATGACGCCGGGCGACGTGTCGGACCTGAGCGCGTCGGGTGAGGTGGCGTTCCGCGTGCGGTTCTTCACGCCGCCGCCGCCGCCCGTGCAGCGCTACTGGCGCGGCCCGGTGCTGCACGAATTCGACGGGCGCACCTGGCGCCGTCCGCGCGCCCAGACCTTTCCCGAGCAGGCTGTCAGCTTTGCCGGGTCGCCGGTCGACTACCAGATCGCGCTCGAGCCGCATGCGCGGCGCTGGGTGCTAGCGCTCGACCTGCCCGCCAGCTGGCCCGAGCGCGAAGCCTTCCTGGCCTACGACTTCACGCTCACGTCGCCGCGCCCGATCAACGAGGTGACGGCCTACCGGCTGAAGTCGTATACCAGGTACACCGCCGGTACGACCCTGCCCTTGTCGCTGCGACGCAAGGACACCTTCCTGCCGCCGACCGGCAACCAGCGCGCCGTGGCGCTCGGCCGCGCACTTGCCGCTCGCCACTCCCGACCCGAAGGCGTGGTGCGCGAGATGCTGCAGCGGTTTCGCAACGAGCCGTTCGTGTACACGATGCTGCCCCCGCGCCTCGCCGACAACGCGGTCGATGAGTTCCTCTTTGCGACCCGCAGGGGATTCTGCGAGCACTACGCCTCGGCCTTCACGGTCGTCATGCGCGCGGCCGGCATCCCGGCCCGGGTCGTCACCGGCTACCAGGGCGGCGAATTCAATCCCTACGCTGGCTACCTGATCGTCCGGCAATCGGACGCGCACGCCTGGTCGGAAGTCTGGATCGACGGTCGCGGCTGGCTGCGGGTGGACCCGACCGCCGCGGTCGCTCCCGAGCGCATCGAGCGCGGACTCATCGGCGCCGTCGGCGCGGACGAGCCGGTGCCGGGGCGGTTGCGCGACGCGAGTGCCCTGTGGGCGCAGGTCGAACTCAGATGGGACACCGTGAACGATTTCTGGAACCGCCGCATCGTGCGCTTCGACGCCGACTCGCAGCTCGACCTGCTGCAAAGCCTCGGCATCAAGGAACCGGATTGGCGCGCCCTGGGGCTCGGCCTCACCGCCAGCCTCGCGGCGTTCTTCGTGGCGCTGTCGATCTACCTTGGCTGGAAGTTCCGTCGCCCGCCACGCGACTGGCCGGCCCGCTTGCACGACGTTGTGGCGAGCCGCCTGGGCAAGCGCGGTCTGGTACCCGGCAGCGCCGAAGGGCCGGTCGCGTTTCTCGACCGGGCCGCCACGGACTGCCCGGACCTGGCCCGCCAGCTCCGCGAGATCCGCGCCATCTATGCCGCACTGCGTTACGGGCCCGAACCCACCGCGGCCGATCTGCAGCGGCTGAAATTCCTGGTGAACGGACTGCGGCCGTAACGAACGGTCGGTTATGCTCTGCACCGGGTAATCTCAGGGGTGTCACGCGATGTCGGACCAGCTGAAGAAGAAGTTCGAAGCGGCGGCCAAGGACGTGCAGAAGCTCAAGAAGCGTCCGGACGACGAGGACATGCTGCGCCTCTACGCGCAGTACAAGCAGGCGAGCGAAGGCGACGTCAGCGGGGATCGGCCCGGCGCTTTCTCGTTCGTCGAGCGCGCGAAGTTCGATGCGTGGGCCAAGCTGAAGGGCACGGACTCCACGAAAGCCATGGAGTCCTACGTCAAGCTCGTCGAGCGCCTGAAGAAGACGTACGGCTGAGGCCGGGGTGATTGCCGCGGCGGCGATTGCAGCGGCCGCACTGGCCGTCATGCTTGCCCTCGTTCTCGCGCCGATCCGCCGCGCGAAGCGCCGGCGCACGGCTCTGGAGCTGCCGTTGCCTGGCGCGTGGGCCGCTGCGATCGATCGCAATGTGCCGGTCCGCAGCCGCCTGCCCGCGGACGTGCGGCGGCGCCATGATGGCCTCATCAACGCGTTCCTGGCGGAAAAGCAGTTCGTGGGTTGCAACGGGCTCGTCGTCACCGACGAGGTCCGCGCCACCATCGCTGCGCAGGCCTGCCTGCTCGTGCTCGGCCGTCCCGGCAGCCTCTACGATGAGTTGCTGTCGATCCTCGTGTACCCGACCGCGTTCTGGGTCGAGGACGAAGTGCACGATGACGACGGCCTCGTGACCAGACGGCGCCGGGTCCTGTCCGGCGAGGCCTGGGACGCGCATCGCATCGTGCTGTCGTGGGAGGACGTCACCGATGTCGCGACATCCCCTGCCGACGGATTCAACCTCGTGCTGCACGAGTTCGCGCACTACCTGGAGGCCGAGGGCCGCGGCCTCCCCCCTTCTCCACCTCTCCCGCCTTCGCGGGAGAGGTCGACCGCAGGTCGGGTGAGGGCGCGCGCAGCGCGGGTGAGGGCTATCGACGACTGGGCCGACGACCTCGCCGATGAATTCGAGCGCCTGCTCGATGCCCTCGATCGCGGCGAGCCGACGTTCCTCGATCTCTACGCCGCCGAAGACGAAGCGGAATTCTTCGCGGTCGCCACCGAGGATTTCTACGAGCGATCGCACGGGTTGCTCGCGGCCCGCCCGCGACTCTACGGACTCCTGCGGGAGTTCTACGGTGCGGATCCGGCGACGTGGCTCAACGCGTCCTGAGGCCAGCGCGCCGCTCGGCCCGCGAGGCGACGACGAGCAGCGCACCGCCGGCCACGAACAGGATCAGGATCGAGAGGATCGACAGCCGGGAGTTGCCGGTGAGCCGCGCGGTGATGCCCGTGAGCAACGGCCCGAGCACCGCCGCAAACTTGCCCATCATGTTGTAGAAGCCGAAGAACTCGGACGATTTCCCTTCCGGCACGAGCCGGCCGAAATAGCTGCGGCTGAGCGACTGCACGCCGCCCTGCACGAGGCCGATGATCACGGCGAGCGTGTAGAAATCGCGCGCATCCTTGATCTGGTAGGCATAGAACGTCGCCGCGGAATACACCGCCAGGCCGATGAAGATGCCGCGCCGCGCGCCGATCTTCCGGCCCAGCCAGCCGAACGCGAGCGCCGCGGGAAACGCCACGAACTGCGTGAGCAGCAAGGCGGCCACCAGCCCCGATGCGGCGAAGCCGAGCGACAGGCCGTAGTCCACGGCCATCTTGATGATGGTGTTGACCCCGTCGATGTAGAGGAAGTACGCGGCGAGGAACCACAGCACCGGCCGGTAGCGCGTGATCTCGCGCAGGGTGGCGGCGAGTTCCTGCAACCCCTGCCGCACCGCCTCGTCGGGCTGCACTTCGCGCACGGTGTGTTGCTCGCGGACCCAGAGCGCGCACGGCAAGGCGAAGACAAGCCACCAGACGCCGACAGTGACAAAGGACCAGCGCACGGCCTCGGTTGCGTCCGCCAGCCCGAACCACGTCGGTTGCAGCGTCATCAGGACGTTGACGGCGAACAGCAATCCGCCGCCGAGATAGCCGAGCGCATAGCCGTAACCGGAGACGACGTCGTATTCGTCGGGTTGCGCCACGTGCAGCAACAGCGAATCGTTGAAGACGATGCCGCCCCAGAAGCCGAGTGATGCCGCCAGGTACAGCGCCACTGCCCAGAGCCAGTGCCCCTGCCCCACCAGTGCGAGACCGGTCGTCGCGGCCGCGCCCAGCACCGTGAACAGCATCATGAGACGGACGCGCGCTCCACTGCGGTCGGCGATCGCGCCCAGCGTCGGCGCCAGCAGCGCAACGAGCAGACTGGCCACGCCGCTGGCGACCCCGAGGCGGAAGGTGCTCTCCGTCGCCATCACTCCCGCGTTCCAGTACTGCTTGAAGAACACCGGGAAAAAGCCGGCCATGACGGTCGTGGCAAAGGCCGAGTTGGCCCAGTCGTAGAAGGCCCAGGCAACGACAGGTCGGCGCAGGAGGACGGATTTCACGAGCAGCGGACGGTGCTCAAGCAGCGGTCGCGAAATGCTCGCGCGTCTCGCCGAAGGTCAGCTCGGGCCAGCGCTCCAGCGTGAGCTGCAGGTTGACCCGCGTCGGCGCCAGGTACACCAGCGCCCCGGAGTGATCGAGCCCGAGGTTGTCGTGCGCCTTGGCGCGGAATTCCTCGAGCTTCCTGGCATCGGCACAGGTGACCCAGCGCGCGGTGTAGACGTTGATCGCGTCCCAGGTGGCCTGCACGCCGTATTCGTCCTGCAACCGGAACGCCACGACCTCGAACTGCAGCTGGCCGACCGCACCGAGGATGAGGTCGTTGTTGCGCAGCGGTCGAAACAGCTGCGTGGCGCCCTCCTCGCACAACTGGTCGAGCCCCTTCTGCAACGCTTTCATGCGCAGCGGATCGCGCAGCACCACGCGCCGGAAGAGTTCCGGCGCGAAGTTCGGGATCCCCGTGAACATGACCTTCTCGCCCTCGGTGAGGGTATCGCCGATGTTGATCGTGCCGTGGTTGTGCAGGCCGATGATGTCGCCGGCGTAGGCCTCGTCCGTCTGCTGCCGGTCGGCCGCGAGGAACGTCACGGCGTCGCCCACCCGGATCTCCTTGCCGTGGCGGACGTGGAACAGACGCATGCCCTTCGTGTAGCGGCCCGAGCAGATGCGCATGAACGCGATGCGGTCGCGATGCCCCGGGTCCATGTTCGCCTGGATCTTGAAGACGAAGCCGGTCAGCTTCTCCTCCGCCGGTTCGACCTCGCGCACCGTCGTCTCGCGCGCCAGCGGACCGGGCGCGTACTCGACGAAAGCCGCGAGCAGTTCGGTGACGCCGAAATTGTTGATGGCGGAGCCGAAGAACACCGGCGTCTGCCGCCCGGCGCGATAGGCCTCGAGGGAGAACGCATGCGAGGCCCCGCGCACGAGTTCGACCTCGTCACGAAACGCCTGCGCGCGAACACCGAGGAATTCACTCGCCTCATCGCTCAGCAGGCCGTCGATGACCTCGTTCGTGCCCGCACGACCCTTCTCGGCCGCCTGGTAGGCGTAGATGCGATCCTCGAGCAGGTGGTAGATGCCGGTCAGCTCGCGGCCCATGCCGATCGGCCAGGTGGCCGGCGCGCAGCGGATCCCCAGCACCCGTTCGATCTCGTCGAGCAACTCGAGCGGCTCGCGCCCGTCGCGGTCGAGCTTGTTGATGAACGTCATGATCGGCGTATCGCGCAGCCGGCAGACTTCCATCAGCTTGATGGTGCGTGCCTCGACCCCCTTCGCGCAGTCGATGACCATGAGCGCCGAGTCCACGGCGGTCAGCGTGCGGTAGGTGTCCTCCGAGAAATCCTCGTGACCGGGTGTGTCGAGCAGGTTGACCATGCGCCCGGCGTAGGGGAACTGCATGACGCTCGAGGTCACGGAAATGCCGCGCTGCTGCTCGAGCCGCATCCAGTCGGAGGTTGCGTGGCGGGTGGCCTTGCGGCCCTTCACCGTGCCAGCCAGCTGGATCGCACCGCCGAACAGCAACAGCTTTTCGGTGAGCGTGGTCTTGCCCGCGTCGGGGTGGGAAATGATGGCGAAGGTGCGGCGTCGCGCCACTTCGTCGCGGGCGGATGTCATCGTGCGCGGCTGTGTGTTCGAAAGGGGGGCGCGATTCTAGCAGGCGGCCCGTCAGGACCGGGGGACCGGCAGCGTCCCGGCGTCCAGGACCAGCTTCAGGACCAGCGCGTCCTCGCGTCCCTCTGTCGCCTGGTAATAGCCTGTGCGCAGCCCCACCTGGATGAAGCCGACCGACTGGTAGAGCGCGATCGCGAGCGTGTTGGACGGCCGCACCTCGAGGAAAGCCTCGGTCATGCCGGCCTGCCGGGCCCGCTCCAGCAGCAGCATGAGCATCTGGCGGCCGACACTGCGGCCGCGCAGCTTCCCGGCCACGCAGAGGTTGAGGATGTGCGCTTCGCCGGCGCCCATGGCCACGATTCCGTAGCTGACGATGTCGCCCTCGAGCTCGGCAACGCGGCACAGGTAACCGACTCGCAGGCAATCGCGGAAGATGCCCTCGCTCCAGGGGAAAGCGTAGGACGCGCGCTCGACGGCGCCGATCGCCGGGATGTCCGACGGGATCATGGCGCGGAACTTCACCAGCCGCTGCCGGGGTGCCGCGTGGTCCGGCAGGGAGTTCGCGGCGCTCAAGGCGCCGCCCGTTCGCCCCGCGCGAGGCGGGCAACAGTCTGCCTGGCGAGCAGCAGGTCCTGCCAAGCCTTGCGTTTTTCGCCGGGGCTGCGCAACAGGTAGGCCGGGTGATAGGTCACGATCAACGGCCAGGCGCGCGGCCCGAGTTCATGCACGCGGCCGCGCAGGCGCGCGAGCGGCGCGTCCGTCCCAAGCAGGTTCTGCGCTGCGATGCGGCCGACGGCCACGATCAGCGCGGGGCTGACCAGCTCGATCTGCCGCTCGAGATAGCCGCGACAAGAGGCAGCCTCGGCCGGCTTCGGGTCGCGATTGCCGGGCGGTCGGCACTTGAGGACGTTCGCAATGTAGACCTCTTCGCGGCGCAGCCCGGACGCCCTGATCATGGACGTGAGCAACTGCCCTGCCCGCCCGACGAATGGCTCGCCTTGCTGGTCTTCATCCGCGCCGGGCGCCTCGCCGATGAACATCCAGCGAGCCTGGTGAGAACCGATGCCGAACACGGTCTGCGTACGCGTGGCGTGCAGCTCGCAACGCGTGCAGGCGGCCACCGCCTCGCGGAGCCTCTCCCAATCGAGCGCGGCCTCGGGACCCGGGACCACCGCAACAGCAATGACCGGAGCATCCGGCGGTACCGCGTGCGCGACCGGCTGCGCGGTGCGCACGAGCCCGCGGCGCACATACACGTCGATGCCCATGGCATCCAGATAGGCGAGATTGCGCGGATCAGGCATCGCGGTTGCCGTCGGCTATTTTGGCGGAGCGCCCGGTTCAGTGCGCTTGCCATGGCGCCGACTGCGCTTCAGCCGCCGCCAGACCCACAACGCCGGGCCCGAGATGGCGAACATGGCGAACATGCCGAACAGCATCTCCGGCGGACTCGAGCCCACCAGCACGAAGCCGAGCGGAACCAGCATCAGGACCGCGACCGGGACGCGCTTGTTCCAGTTGAAGTCCTTGCCGCTCAGGTACGGGAAGCTGCTGACCATGAGGCTGCCCGCGATCAACGCCACCGCGAAGGCCAGGATCAGCGCACGCAGTCCCTCGCGCTGCAGGTCGTTCAGCATCCAGACGAAGCCGGCGAGCAGTGCCGCACCGGACGGGCTGGGCAGGCCTTCGAAGAAGCGCTTGTCGGCCGTGGCTGCGCGCGCGTTGAACCGGGCCAGCCGGATGCCCGCACAGGCCGCATAGAAGAACGTCGCAAGCCAGCCGAGCCGGCCCCACACCGCGCCATATTCAGCGATCCGCGCGACTCCCCACTGATACGCGACCACCGCCGGCGCCAGGCCGAAGGCGACCATGTCCGAGAGGCTGTCGTACTCCTTGCCGAATTCGCTCTGGGTATTCGTCCAGCGCGCGATGCGTCCATCGAGCCCGTCGCACACCATCGCGATGAAGATCGCGATGCCCGCCCGGTCGAAGTTGCCGTCGGTGGCCGCCACGATGGCGTAGAAACCCGAGAACATGACCGCAGTCGTGAACAGGTTCGGCAGCAGATACACGCCGCGTCTGCGCGGGCGCGGCGGCTCCGCGCCCGGCGATTGGGAAGGATCGATCGTCATGGAAGTCCGTTGCCCGGCCAGATTGCGACCATGATAGGTAGCGATGGCGCCCGGCACAACGGACATCGACACGCCGCCGCGGCCCGCCGGGAACCCTCTGCTAACATACCGGGCCGACAGCTCCTGTCCGGGACGCGAAATGCGACTCTCCACCTACCCGATCAATACCCTGCGCGACGTTCCTGCCGACGCCGAAGTCGTCAGCCATCAGCTGATGCTGCGTGCCAGCCTCATCCGCCGGCTGTCCGGCGGCCTGTTCACCTGGCTGCCGATCGGGCTCAAGGTGTTGCGCAAGGTCGAGAACATCATTCGCGAGGAGATGGACCGTGCCGGGGCCTTCGAAGTGCTGATGCCGACACTGCAGCCGGCGGAACTCTGGCAGGAATCCGGCCGCTGGGACCAGTTCGGCCCGGAACTGCTGCGCTTCAAGGACCGCCACGAGCGGCCGTACTGCTACGGACCGACGCACGAGGAAGTGATTACCGACATCGCGCGGCGCGAGCTGAAGAGCTACCGCCAGCTGCCGGTGAATTTCTACCAGATCCAGACCAAGTTCCGCGACGAGATCCGCCCGCGCTTCGGCGTGATGCGCGCCCGCGAGTTCACGATGAAGGACGCATACTCCTTCCACCTCGACGACGTGTCGCTCGAGCAGGGCTACCAGGCGATGTTCCAGGCCTACACCCGGATCTTCGAGCGCATGCAACTCAGGTTCCGGGCGGTGAGGGCCGACACGGGCAGCATCGGCGGCAGCGCCTCGCAGGAATTCCACGTGCTGGCCGATTCCGGCGAGGACGCCATCGCCTTCTCGGACGGCGACGACTACGCCGCCAATGTCGAGATGGCCGAGGCGCTGGCACCCGCGGACACCCGGCCGGCCGCGAGCGGTAGGCTGCAGACGGTCGCCACGCCCGGCGTGCGCACGATTGCCGATCTGTCGGCGTTCCTGAAGGTTCCCGCCACGCAGTGCCTCAAGACCCTGATCGTCGAGTCGAGCGACGGCGGCGTGGTCGCATTGATCGTACGCGGCGATCACGAACTGAACGCGGTCAAGGCACAGAAGCTGCCGGGTGTGCTCGCGCCGCTCAAGATGGCCACGGCCGAGCAGGTGCGCGCCGCAACCGGTTGCGAACCCGGGTCCCTCGGCCCGGTCGGGCTCGCCGCCGGCATCCGCCTCTACGCGGACCGTGCCGCCGCCCATGCGACCGATTTCGTCTGCGGCGCCAACGAGCACGATGCGCATCTCACTGGCGTCAACTGGGGCCGCGACCTGCCCGAGCCGCAAACGGCCGACCTCCGCAATGTCGTTGCCGGCGACCCGAGCCCGACCGGCAAGGGCACGCTCGGCATCGCCCGCGGCATCGAGGTGGGTCACATTTTCCAGCTCGGCCGCAAGTACAGCCAGGCCATGAACGCCACCGTGCTCGATGAGCAGGGCAAGGCCGTGGTCATGGCGATGGGATGTTATGGCATTGGTGTGACGCGTGTCGTGGCGGCGGCCATCGAACAGAACCACGATGAGCGCGGGATCATCTGGCCCGAGCCGATCGCACCGTTTCACGTGTCATTGATACCGATCAACCTGCAGAAGTCCGCGCGCGTCCGCGAGGTCACGGAACGACTGTATGCGGAGCTGACCGCCGCGGGCTTCGACGTGCTGCTCGACGATCGCGACGCACGCCCGGGCGTGAAGTTCGCCGACGACGAACTGCTTGGCACGCCGCACCGCATCGTCGTGGGCGACAAGGGGCTCGAGCGCGGCATCGTCGAGTACAAGCGCCGGCGCGACGGCGACGCGGCGGAGGTGCAGCTCGACGCCATCGCAACCCACCTGCGCGAGCGGAGCGGCCCGCGCCGCTGAACGACGCATGCCGCACGCGACACCGGCGGTCGTTCTCATCGGGTTGCTCGCGACCCTGCCGCTTTGCCCGGCGCACGCGGATCGGCAGATGGACCCGGAGTTGCGCGGCGTCATCGCCGGCGCGCTCGGTCCGGTGGAGTGCTTCGAGGACAAATACGACCGCGCCGTCTGGTTTGCGCTCATGGAACCGCGGCTCGCCCGCTACGTGAAGGACACGACCGAGCGCGAGCAGATCCTGCACAACGTGCATTGCGAGGCCAGGCGGGCGGACATTCCCCCCGAGCTGGTGCTTGCCGTCATGGACGTCGAAAGCCGGTTCAATCGCTACGCGGTGTCGTCCGCAGGCGCGGTCGGGCTGATGCAGGTGATGCCGTTCTGGCCGCGCGAACTCGGCATGACCAACGCCCAGCTGGTCCGCATCCCGGAGAACGTGCGCATGGGCACGACCATCCTGAGCTACTACCTGCGCAAGGAACGGGGCAATTACCAGCGCGCCCTGCAGCGCTACAACGGCAGCCTCGGGCGCCCGACGTACTCCGACATGGTGATCGACCGGCTGGTCTCGAGCTGGCGCTACGAGCACTAGCACCCGAGCGGCAGCGCAACCGTCTCAGGCCGTGCGGAAATCCTGCGGCAGGTGCCCGAGCGCCTCGATCGCGACTTCCACTGCCTCGACCTGCGTGACCTTTGCGCTCGGTGGTCCTTGCCAGAGCCAGTCACACAGCTGCGTGACGGCCCGTGGCTCGCCGCAGGCGAGGACCTCGACGCGGCCGTCGGCGAGATTCTTCGCATGACCCGTGACCCCGAGCTGGAACGCCCGCTGGCGCGTGGCGGCGCGGTAGAAAACGCCTTGCACGCGGCCGGAAACGTAGCAGCGGCGGGCGACGAGATCGCTCATGAACAGACTCGTGTGACGCAGCCCGGCGCCGGATCAGGGTTTGCGGGGACCTGCAGCGGCCTCGGCCTGCCGCCGCGCTTCCATCGCCTTTTCGCGCGCAAGACCCGCTTCGTCGCGGGCCACCCGGTATTCCTGTCGGTGGAGATTGGTCGTGGCGCTCTTGAGATGCGCCTGGGCCTCGGCGAACAGGTCGGGGGCATATTCGGCCGCGCCCGCCTTCTGGGCAGCGTGCACCGCCTGCCTCGCGTCGGACATCTCCTGCACCGGCGCGCCGGCGCACGCCGTCAAAGCCGCGCAGCAGAGCAGCACGACCTTCGGCGGCAGCGACCTCGAAAAACGTGACAAAACGATGAACCTGGGCGCGAGAGATTTTCGACCGTAACAACTGCACCCTGTACCGTCAAGGCTGCGCGACCTAGAATCCGCCGGCCCGACGTGGACTTGCGCGCGTCGCCAACGAGTCGAAACGTGTCATGACCGAAGTTCTGGTGCTGTATTACTCGCGTCTCGGGACCACCGCAGAACTCGCGAGGCAGGTGGTCCGCGGCGTCGAGTCGGTGCCCGGCGTCAGCGCCCGGCTGCGAACCGTGCCGGCGGTATCGACGGTGATCGAGGCGACCGAGCCCGCGGTGCCGCCGTCCGGCGCGCCGTACGCCGGCCAC
>Ga0315290_10001497_pt1 | contig 16027 bp, 22 predicted proteins | sample YL17G12_0_MG_FD_203627 | JGI IMG/M metagenome (GOLD analysis project Ga0315290, IMG submission 203627) | Sediment microbial communities from Yellowstone Lake, YNP, Wyoming, USA - YL17G12_0 | ecosystem: Environmental > Aquatic > Freshwater > Lake > Sediment | place: USA: Wyoming | collected... | reverse complement strand
GCATCAAGGCCAATGCTTTTGAGGTGCTTGCACTCAATCACGAATCTATCAGTAAGGATATTTCCGGCAGGGGTAACTGCTGTAATATCTCCCTGTCCAGAAGCTGTTTCCTGGTTTTTCTTTTTCCGGACCGTGGCTCGGCCACCCGACATGGCACTACGCCAGAATAGGTCATCACTTTTTCCGTCTGAGACCCACTCTGAAAGTCTTTTGCATATTTCTCTTTCAAAATTTCCTCCTTTTGCTTTCCCCCCACCAGATTTCATTTTGTAATCTCTTTCATAATTATTGGAAGGTAAACTTTCGGGCAAGATATTCGCACAGTTACCCACATGTCGGTATCATTTGAAAAGTCTAAATCAGTTCTATTTTGTAAGGTAGTATCAGTTAATAAATTCCCTGAGACTTGTTTAAAACACCCCATTTCCTTTTTCTGGGTAATGACATTAGTTTTGTTTGAACACATTGTGAGAGTCATACAAGTAAGTAAGATGAGGAATAGTTGACCAATTACTTTGGTTTTCATTTTTCCCTCTTCAAAAGTTTTGTTTTGGTTTCCCCAACAATTTGCGTCACTACAGAATGTTTTCCGTTATGCTCAACTTTCCATGCGTTATCAGCAATATCAGTTAGCTTGGGTTGATGTGTGGTAATGATGAATTGAATGTTCATTCTTTGACTAATTTCTTTGAGCATGGCTCCTGCTCTATCAAGCAATTCATCTTGTCCAACAAATTTGAATGGTTCGTCAAGCAGTATTGTAGCTGATGACCTTGGATTCTGAAGACTCCAAAGAACAATTCTGAGTGCAAAGGAGATTGTGTCAAGCATTCCTCCTCCGAGTTCGTCTTTTGGGACAAATGGTTCTTCATCTTCCCCCTCCTGTATTCTCAAAAAACATTCTGATTTGTTTCGTTTAAGATCAAAATCTACTTTGAATTGAAATGGTCTATCAAAGATAGATTTGATCGCCATTGTTACGAGTTGCTCAACATAAGAAGTAAATTTTGTTTGGGTTAGTTTAGCAACCTCAGCAATTACATACCTTGCCTTAATTCGATTTTCATTAAGTTCTTTTGCTTGAGTTATATTATAAATAGATTCGGCTAATTGTTTTTGAAAAACATGCCGCTCTGCTTGTTTGTCTTGAACGTGCTTTTTATAGATACTTAACATAAGTGTCCGTATTTTGCATTCAAGTCAGTCATTTTTTCAGAGATTTCTTTTTCCAAAATTTCCACTTGAATTTTCATTTCTTCAAGAGTTTTATCAGCTTCGTCAATATTTAAAACACCAAATTCATTTTTTAATTGTTCTAAAATTGAGTCCAATTTGCCCTCATTTGAAGCTATTTCTCTGTCAAGATTAGTTGCAAGTTTCTGAAACTTACCTAAGTCTTTTTCAATTTGATCAAGGTTCATTTAGAATCCTTTCTTTACTTTCGATGCCACATTAAATTATCAGTCAGAAAATATTCGACCAGATATTTGTCTTTAGTTATAGAAATTTTGTTGAAAGCCAATTCTTGAGTGTTTATCCTCACCACGTCAAAACCTCCAATATTTGCTATTTCAGACAAATATACTGTGTTAAACCCGATCCACGGCTTTAGGGCATTATATATAATTAAATTTGTACCGACATATTTATGCAATTCATCCCATTCTAAAAACAACAATTCCACCTTAATTTCAATCTTATTCATTTAGAATCCTTTCTTTTTTCTTATTTCTTCCATTTCATTAATATGGGTGGTCATATCAATGAAAACCATGTCACTCATTTTTTTAGAATTGATTTCGTAAACTTCATCTAAATCATCTCCATCTTCTAATTCAACGGAGTAAATGACATGACTTTCAAAAGTATTGTAGTTTTTTGAAAACTTAGCACCCCTACTGATTGTCAAAGTTTTAGGTTTCATTATTCCTCCATTATTTTTGAAATAATATTAATAACATCTTGTTTTATTTCATTCTTGGTTAGATATTCTTGAAGATTTTCTTTAAAAGAAAAAGTAATTTTGTGGTCTATGGAAATGTTTTTAATAAAATCATCAAGCATACTTTCAGTTTCTTTTTTGTTGTCAATATGCTTTCTGGATAAAACTTTTTCTGCTGGTTCGTGTGGAATAGTTACCCATTCAACAGATTGGTTAACAATGTCGAGAACAGCAAATTTTGGTTCATAAGTCATATTGTATTCAGTTGCTTCCATTCTGAGTAATGGACCTGGATTTATGATGTTTTTACCATAGTAAGTAATGTGAAATCTTCTGTGAATATCCCCACAAACAATTACTTGGTATTCAGGATGTTTTTGTAAGAATTGGAGTGCATCGGTATATTCATGTCCAGGAAATAACGGTCTATCAGAAATGTTCTTGTGAATAACAAGAATGTTTACACAACCATCATCGTAATTTGGTAATGGAACTTCCTGACCCCAAGAAGCCCCATAAATTTTAACTCTGTCGTTAGCACCACCACCAGCCGGAACTTCCCCCAACTCCCCAACCAATTCAGATTTTATTAAGATGCCTAATGAAGTGTAGTCTTTATTTGCACTATAAAGATACATATCATGTTGTCCAAATACTGCCATTATAGAAGGTTCATATTGAGTGATTAATTTGATGAATTCAGAAAGTGTTTTCCAGTCACGAGGTTTATCAAAAACATCTCCAGCAATAATGATGGGGAAATCATTTTCTACCGAATACTTGAGAATAAATTCAAATTTCCATTTCCATGTTTCTTCAATGTTATCTAAACGAGCAATAGGTGTATTGCACGTCAAATGTAAATCGCTAAGAAGTATGAACTTCATATCGTTTTTGCACCTCCTGAATGATGTGGGAAACATTTGTTATTGGAGATAAACAAATTGGGCAGATTTTGTAGTCTTCTAATTCTTTTTTGTATTGATCAAGTGAAGTTTGAACATTTATTCCAATGAGTTTTTTTGCGTTTTCTTTGGTTTCAATAATTTTTGCAATACCATCAAATTGATTAATTGAACCTCGTAAAACATTCCTTTTTGTCATTGTGTCAATTAACTTTTCTAACCCTATACTCACTATGTCTTTTCTTAATTGTAACACTATACGCTTTCCAGAGACACCCTGTGACTCTAAATTCATGGCTTTTTGGAGTAATTCATTTTTGCTTTTGCATTTTTTCAATTCCTGAATAGGGGTATCAAAGTCTTTTAGGATTTTAGAAATTTTTTCAAATGTAGTAGCATCTCTAAACAGATCAATTTCTAATCCCCTTACTTTTTTAATAGCTTCAGAAAGTTTTAAAACATCATTTTTGACATTAAGTAATAGTTTAATTCTCCCTTCGAGAAACAAAACTTTTTCTTGCATATCGTCAAGGTAATTCAAATCTTTTATTTTGTTTGTGAGAGATTCAACCTGTTCTGTTTTTTCTTTAATGATTGTATTTGTAGTATTAATTTGTGTAGTTAGTTTTGAAACATACTCATCAACTTTTTCGATGTTCAAAATTCTGTTAAAAGTTTTTGCTACTTCACCTGGACTACTTGTAATTAAAAAATGTTCGTCCAACTGATTTTGAATGTTTAGTTCAGATAGGTTTAACTTTTCAACAACAGGAACAGGAACATTATTACCAGAGTCAAATTCGTCGCCCAGTAATTTGTAGTTTGTCTTTCCTTTATCCGTTTTAATTCCTGTAATATCATCAATAGTAACTCTTGCTTGTTGTTCTCCATGAGATATGAACCTCGTTCCTAATGGTCTGTTTGTGTTTAACCATTCAACCGCCCTAAAGATAGCAGTCTTTCCTGATGAAGACTGCCCCACAATAATGTTGACATTTGGATGGAGATTTAATTGTGTAGCTTTATGTGATTGAAAATTAGAAATTTTTATACTTTTCATCGTGTTTTTTGCTTTCTAATCACAACAAATTTAGATTCAATTTCTTCCCATAAGGCAATTACTTCTTGTTTCAATTGACTTTGCAGATTGTTTTCTTCGATGTAAATAATGGCTTTTTCCATAAAAGCAAATTCTTGGTCTACTGCTTTATATTTGTTTAATCCAAGTCCTTCTTTTAAATACTGTAAATTTTCTCGAATGTCATCAATTCCATATCCAAATAGAATTGAAATAGTGCAACTTCTAAATGGATCATCAAGACTTGATTTTTTGATTATACAGTTGCTACGAATACCTATGGTTTTTTCATGTTTCTTTCCGTTTGCGAGAGAAATAATTTTAATGATCTTTCCACCAGAAGCTGGAGGTCCGACCCTGATTCGTAGGGATGAGTAATAAGGAATAGCACGGCCCCCTGGTGTGGTCTCGCCCGATGGACCTTCTCGAATTTGATTGCTGCATACCACAACCCAATTATTGTTAGAAATAAGACGACAAGTTTTCCGTAACCCTTCAGAAAACTCTTTGGCTCTGCGCATTCCGTATTTGTCTTCATCTTCAAGTTCCATTTTTGAGGATAAGGCTGCAAGGGAGTCAGCAAACACCCCATTGATACCGCCTTCTTTTGGTTTCCAATTCCAAATTTTATCAAACATTTCGGAAACAGTATCAGGACGTACATATTGTTCTGGGCTTAATTCTACACCATAAATCCGAGAATATTCTTGATTCAATCTTGCTTCAGGATCAAGAAACAGAACATCCCCATTGGAAGATTGACAAGAAGCTGCAATTTCGGCAAGAATACTTGTCTTTCCTGCTCCACTTGGGCCAAAGACTTCGACTAAGTTTCCTGTTGGTAATCCACCCCCTTCAATAACCTTGCCTGAAATGCAAAGGTCTAACAAAGTTGAGCCTGTTGAAACAGTTTGAAGAGGAGGGGATTTCCTCTCTTCAGGATTAGAAATCCCCTCGGTGATATTGTCAACGATCTCTTGAGTTCTTCGTTTAAGCACAGTCTTTCCTTTACATTTGTGGGGGATTGGAGTAAATACCACTTGTAGGACCACGACTTTCTTTTACTATCTTCTTTTTTCCTTCAACTCGAACAAGTCTGGTTTCATCAAAATATTCCCATTCAAGAGACTTGTTATCTTTTAAGATTTGTGAACAAAGAGCATAATGAACACAATCAGTAAAGTATTCAACTCTTGCCATTGCCACACCTTCAAATCCAGTAATTTTGTCTTTTAAAATTTCTCCTAATTCAAATTTATTTTCCATTATGCTTTGTTTCCTCTCCTACTGGTTATGGATGCTCTACGTTTTTCTCTTTCCAGTTTTTCAATTTCTTCATTTAAAGCAAAGCAGGCTTCATAAACTTGACAGTTTTGACAAGTGCTTAATTTGTCAATGCTGGTTCCGATTTGTCCCTGTGAATCTGGACAACTTGGATCATTAGAATTTTGAACTTCTGGTTTTTTTGATTCATCAACTGTAGAAACTACACCTCCACGAAGTCGGCCAATTCCAGCTGCGTGAAGTGGCGGTTCTGCAACTAATGGTGTTCCATTGGTTTTAGTCTCTTCAACTTTGCCATGTAAGGCTTCATAGACTTCATTGTAGGTAGGAATATGAACAATTTTCTCAAGACAAAAACTTGAATCAAGAATTTCATCAGGAATGTCATATTCTCGATCCACAAATTTATGGCCCACAAACGAAGTATTCTTAGCTCCAACACCTTCACGTTTGAAAGCGATTGATTTACCAGTTTTGTTGTAGGCCATGTAATTTGTTCTGGCAGAACCAGGACGTACAGGATTTGCAAGTTCATCCAAATGACGTTGCATAAAATAATATGCAACGACCATAATTTGTACCCCTTTTGCTTCTTCTTTTTCATCATCGTAGACTACAACATTGTAAACGCATCTACGAGTGGGGTTAAGACTTTTTAATGAATCAGGATCTTCACCCTCTTTTTGCAATTTTAATCGCAATTCACAAACTGGACATGGTTTGCTGTAACACCTTGCAAGACAAATATATTGATTTTCATTTACTCCCACACCATTATGAATGAATAGATTGAGGTAATCTCCAATCTCTCCAACCTTACGTTTTGGATTTGGATTCCCTTCGCCAATCATGTAAGGTAGAATGTCAATCAGATGCTCCCCAGCACCAATTTTCCAAACAGGGATTTGCATTTCTTCTTTAAAAACACTTTTGAACTTTCCAGTAGATTGACGGTTATCATAAGATTCTTGAATTCGTTTGTTTAACTCATCTTGCATCACTGCTTTCATTTCACTTAGTTTCATTTAAGTTCCTCCATTTTTTAATTGTTGATTCCATATTTTTCAGTTTAGCTTCATAATAAGACAGAAATATTGCAAGTGTAATTAATCTCGGAATTGTGTAGGCTAAAAATATAATTCCAAGAATTACTGCAACAGATTCCAGCAAATTAAGAAACACTTGTTCTCCTAAATCGTGAAGATTTGTTAAGATCATCGTGGATAAAGTCTGCAACTCTTTCAGCAGCATTTTCTTTTATCTCCCGTGGTGCCTCCTTTGAATAATATTCACCTAAATAAAGCCTGACTAAGTTTTCCAAAGCTACTTTCTTTTGGTTAATGGATTCAACTGCAATTTTTAAAATTCTAACGCTACTCACACAACTGTTATAATAGTCTTGTGCTTCTTTAAATTTTGCTGTTTGTATAATTGTTGAACTGATTGCAGCTTCTGTTATCTTTTCTAATTGAAATGCTTTCGGGTTGTTTCTGATTGCAACGTCAAGTTCTGCTCTAAGCAGTTCTAATTGATCTCTTGCTCTATCCTTTTCATCCTCGGCAGTGGTCATATCCATAGCGAATTCGTGATAGAGCATTGGGTGTTTTTCAAATTCAAGATCAAGTGAATACTTATCAATTGTAATGTTTTCTTTGAAATCAGTCATGTTTTATCTCCTTTTATAAGTATTATACCAGATTTTTTGATTTTTCTGAAATAATTAATTCCAATAAATCATTAAATCTTTCTTGTTCCCCATACGCACAATCTTTTGAGATGATTGAAAAGTAGGAAAATAGTCTATTGGCCTGCAATTCCCATAAGGATTTGCAGGCTTCTTTACTTGGTTTGTTGACAAGATAAATTTTCAACGACAGACCTCTCCATTTTCCCCATCAAATAGTTTAGTGTATTTTGTAGGGCAAGTCCAAGTGGATACCCCAGGAGGGGTACACCGATAATAACCTGTTGTTCTATATGGACCAAAACATCTACCAGATTCGCATTGATAATCACCGGTACAAACTTGACAGTCTTTTAAGTTTGCAGAGTTGCCTCCAGAACTGCTGCTACCGCTACAACCAGCAAGCAAAGCTAACATGATCAAACCCAAAGCTAATTTTTTCATTTACACATCCTCCCTCCCTTTTTAATCAAAAAGTTTTCCATAGTTGTGCTGCCATTATAAATAGTAAAAACACAACAAACAGAGATAGTGGAATACAGATAAGTGTTAGTGTAATAGCCATTATGAAATCGAAAATAGAATTCCATTTCTCATTCAATTTTATTCTCCTTTTTAATCCCTACATGCCAGGAAGCAGGCTGCAATCAGTCCTGCTCTTCCTGAATACATAAAGGATTCAGAAAAAATTGAAATTAATTGAGCAATTTTGATTTCCCCTTTGTTTAGCAACACTGAAGCTAAATATCCAAGAATAGCATATCTGACAGATTCAGGTTCCTCATCAAGAGATTTTAACATTGCAGCCATTTGATTCCACTTATTAGGAATGTTTTCTATTAACAATCTGCATAATTCAATCGTGGTTGATTCGTTTAGCGTGACTTTTTCGATTGCTTTTAAAGCATCCTCATCGTTCAAATCAATTACTTGATCTAACAAAACTAAGGCTTTTCTTGGCAATCCCTCACTTACTCTCGCAATTTCTTCTAAAACTTTTTCAAAACCAGAGTTTACAACTACTCCTTCGTCTATACAAACAGTTTTTAAAAGTTTAATAATGGATCTTTTTGGTAAAGCAGAAACTTGAAATGTTGTACATCTTGTTCTAATTGTCTTTAAAAGTTTTTCAGGATCTGTTGTGCATAAAACAAATCGAACGTGCTCAGGTGTATCTTCCAAAAGTTTCAAGACAGCATTTTGAGCATCATTCGTTAGTTTATGAACTTCATCGAGTAAGTAAATTTTGACTTTTCCTAACCACGGTTTGTATTCAGCAGTTGATCTAATTTCCCTTATTGTGTCAATCCCCCTTGTATTTGCTGCATTGTATTCGTGGAAATCTTCATCTGAACATTCCAAATAACTTTTCATAATTCTGGCAATCGTAGTCTTGCCACACCCACTTGGTCCCTGAAAAAGAAATGTTCTTGGCTGGCCCTCCTTTCGTGTTAAGATTGAAATCAAGGAACTGACTACACTATCATTTCCAACAAAAGTATCAAAATTAGGCGGACGATACTTCGTGTGCAACGGGAGATTCGACATTTGGCCTCCTTAGCAAAGAGCGTTTAGGTTCTTCAACTTTTGCTTGCTTTTCCAACTCAGTCTTCTTCACTAATTCTAAAAAGTATTCAACAGCTTCTTCAAATACGCTTGAGACTGATTGACTATGTTTATCAGCAAGAGCTATTATTTCATCGTTTAATTCTGGTTTAATTGTGTAGCTAACTCTGATTTTCTTTGCAGACATATCCCCCTTCTTTTTTCTCCCCATTTTAATCCTCCTTGTACTCATCTTTTGCTAACCATGCTCCATCAACAGGAGTCATTTCAATTTCAATATCTAAGGGAACTGTAATCCAATCCCATGCTTCCCTTAATCTGACAGTCATTATTTCTCTTGCCATTTTTGCAATTTCTTGTGCTTCACTTGGAACAACATCTAAGACAATACTATCATGGATCTGTCCAATTATTTTTGTTTTAAGATTTTTTTTCTTTAATTCTTTGCTCAATTCAATTAGAGACCAAAGTAAACAATGAAAAGCACTTCCTTGAATTGGTGTATTTGTAATCTGGTTTCGTCTTAAATACCCTCCTCTTCTGAATCCTGTTTTCAATTCAACATAACCGTGTCTTAAATAAAAGTTCTCTTCGTATTCAGTCCATTCTTTTGTTACTTTGTATTTCATCCAAAACTTCGTTTCAATTCGTTGTAAATGTTGTTCAAAAGGACTTGCTGGTTCCAATGGGTTTCCTACTTTATAATAATCCAATCCTTTGTTTCTCAAATGAGCATAAATACTGACTCCACTCTTAGTCTTCAAACCTTTAATTGCTTTCCAAAAACCTTCAGCACAAGGTTTATAATACGATCCGTAAAAGAAAGCAAATACGATTGAATTCTTTGTGTGGAATCGCAACTCTTTTGTTATTTCACTTGCAGGTAATTGCAAAATATCAATTGCTTGATCCCGGTGCATATCGGTAGTTTTGTCATAAATGTAATTCATTAATACAGGATCATTTGTATAGCAAGCCATAATCCTGACTTCCAAAGAAGAAAAATCTATTTCTGCAATTTGATTCCCTTTGCTTGGTATCAAACCCATTCGACAAGACTTTTTTGATTCTTCATCTCTTATTGGTATGTTCTGAAAATTTGGATTGTTAGAACTACTTCTAAAAGTTCTGGCAAAATGTAAGTTAAATGTTGGGTGAATTCTTCCATCTGGACAAATTTCTCTTAAAAATTGTGCTAAATAAGTATCTCTTGTTTTTAAGAACTTTCGATAAATTATTAAATTCCGTGTAAAATCTGTTTGGATTAGATTCAATGATTCAAAATCAACAGAATTTTTACCTTTGTCTGTGAATTTTGCTGGAATTAAATTCAGTAGATCATACAAAAGTAGGTTTAAATCTTTTGTAGATTTTAAATTAAGTTGGTGACCCGTATGATTTCTGAAAATTCCGGCTTCAGGACAGGCATATAATAACTGCTCAATAGTCTTGATTTTATCAGAGAGGGCTGCGAACTCTTGTGCATAATACTCTTCATCTGCACCAATTCCATTTTCTTCAATATTGCACAATGTTCGTAATCCTTCGAGGAACAAAGTATTACCTCGTTGTAATACTTTTTTCTGTTTGATTTCGGCTTTTTGAGCTTCCAACAATTGGTATCCGAACAACGAATCAAGTCCACCGTATTGGAGGAGTTTTGGAAGAGGGCATTTTGAGAATAGGTTCCATCCATTTTCATCAGTTTCTTGTAGGTATTTTTGGACATCTTTTTCATAATCTAACACCCCATATCTAACAAACACTTGAAACTTTAATCCAGTAGTTTCAGGTCTGTCATCCAAAATATGTTGGGTAGTCATGGTACACCATTCCCACCCTTGAGTCTGAGTTTTTAAAACACCCCTTCCCCATTTGTCTTCAAATTTTAAATGATGAGCAGACTTTTTAATTTCTGGATTTTCTAAAACAGCTTGCCACATCTTTTCAATTGCAAATAATTCGATTTCACTCCAAGCTCCAGGGTAATGCAAAGGAAAGGCTACGGCTTCTTCTGTATTTGTAGCAAAAGAAACTGACCAAATCTTTTGATTTCCATTGTAAGGATTTAAACTTGAAGTTTCATAATCAAAGAACATTGTTTCTGCTTTGTTTAATTTGTCTAATTCCTCCATGACTTCTGAAAAGTTTGTCAATTTTTTGACTTTTGAATCGTAATCAATTTTAATGGGTCTTTCAAAGTTCAAACAGGATGCTGCATATTGCAAATCATTTTCAAAAACCATTTGAAGTTTTGGATCTTTCACCCTGTTAATATAAGATGGGTGGTACATGGGAATTACCCAACAATTATATTTATGAAAAGGAATTACATATCTCCTCCACTTTGAAATAGATTGTTCACCAGAAAATAATTCAAGAAAAAAAGAGTCAATTGCAACTCCCCCCATAACCCAAATGAAACTTGGTTTTAATTCTTCGATTATTTTTTCAACATTAGGTTTGCAATATTGAATTTCTTTTTTTGTGGGTTTTCTATTTTTAGGGGGTCTGCAATTTACCGAATTAATCTTCCAAAAATCATTGTCCAAATCTAAATTGAATTTTTTCAAACAGGTTCTTAATAACTGGCCTGCTTGTCCAACTAATTGAATCCCCTGTAAATCCTCCTCTTCACCAGGGGCTTCTGCTATAATCAAGGTTTTCTTTCTCCCGTTTCCTGTGTAACTCATTTTAGGAGTCTTGCAGGTGCGGAATAAACCACACTCATCGCAGAAGTCTGGTTTACCCATTTCTTCAGCTGAGAAGAATCCTTTCATTTACAAAACCTTTCATCGACCTGTCCACTAATTGTGTATCCTCTGTAGCCGAATGCCCAATTGGTGTACTCATAACATTTTCCAGTGGGTGATTTAATTGTGTACCACTCCGGTTTTTCTGGCGGTGCTGCTCCCTCAAAAGAAGAGCACCCAATTAGGCTAAACAGAATTATTAGTAGAAGCAGATATTTTTTCATTTTTCACCTTCCTTAAATCGCCAATGTTTTTAATTTCTTCTTTTGAAAATGGACTCATGGTTAATTCGTGATAAGAATAAAGAATGTTTACTTTCTTATCTAACATGAACTGATGGATTTTTCTAACATGACGCCCAGCAAAATAGATTTTCATGGTAAAACCATCACATGTTGAAAGTTTTCAGATTTAAACAAAGCTCTACCTTCCCTAACAATTATCGAAGTACTTTTGTTTAAAACTTCATTTAAGAATACTGGGTTAATCGTTACTTTAAAACTTTCTTCTAAATCAAGTTGACATGGAACTTTTGATTCAATCCAACCAGTTTCAGTTTCCCCCCTTAGAATAATTAGATCTTTTGAAATTGTCATTTCAATCTTCTTTTCAAATTCCCTTTTTCCATCAGCCATGACAAGGCTTGAGTCAACATATTTTTTAATGTTTTCAGGTAAGGTAAATTCTTTGCCTTCAACCTCAAAAAATCTATCCACATCTTTATACACTCCATTCACAATTCTACAGGAAAAGATAACTCCTGTATCTGATTTAAAATGAACCCATGATTCATCAAGCAAATATTCTGTTACTTTAAATTTAGACACTTCCTCAGCAGACTTGGCAGGGATTAAGAAAGTATCATCAAGCTCTTTACTCAATTCATACCTGCTAATTCGGTAATTATCTGACGAGTAGAGTTTCTTTTTGTTTACATGAATGCAATACAAAATTCCCATACTCATCGTATCAGCAGCGGAAAAAGAACATAAAGATAAACCATGAAGAAAGTCTTCCGGCAAATCTTTCCATTCTCCATTAATGGGAATATGTTTCACCCCATCAGTTTTAATCAAACCTGCTTGGGTGTTTCCCCCCTTGATTAAAAGGGAGTTATCAACAACTGATAATTCAATGGTTTCTACATCAATTTTACTTAAAACTGCATTTAAGTTATCAGCTTTAATACTTGCAACAACCCCTGTTTTGAATGGATAGGAAATACAAATATGATCGTTGTAGGTTCTAATGAAGTCATTGTCCAAAGAATAATTCCCAAACCCATCAATCAAACCCTTTGTTGAAATTCCACTCCTGATTTTTGATAAGGCTGAAATTAACTCACTTGTTTTGATTCCTGATTCTACTTTTTTTCTAAGTATCGGCATGGTATCTCCTATAATCCGAATCCTTCAAGTTTATTTGGTTTAAAAGCCCAAGGCCAAGGTTGGAAATATTTTTCCAACTCTACAAAATACTGAATATTCCATTTATCTCTCATATTGTGATCGTTTGAAACTCCCAATTCTTCCCGGACTTCTACTTCTTTGTTTGGTATAACCCACCTTTCGTTTTTTTGAAGTTTGTATTTTTTATCTACTTCTTTGTAACTTGACACTCCTAATTTAAAACCTTTTGAGATAATATAATCAAGAACATATTTTTGTTCTGCTGGTGACATTGTTTTGAAATGAATTGCTTCTTCCGTATTTTGAGGGGATCTATCAGAGATTTTTATTCTTACAGGAGGTTCATTATACACAGAAATTCCCAACAAATTTTTGATAGGAATCAAAATACTTCCGAAAGCTCCAGTAAATGCCCAAGAAGCAGAATCAACACTGAACCACGGATAACGAAACATTATTTCAAGTGCAGTTACCCCAAACCCGTGAGTTTTAATTGTTGGAAACCCCTTGTCATCACTAATGAATTCAAAAATTCCATCAAGCCATTGGATTTTGTCTTTAGTACTTCTGTCATTTGCCGGTGAAATTCCTATGTAATCATACCCTTTTTCAATGTAAATTGTAAGATATTTTAACTCTTCTCCTTGGTGAAAAACTGGCATAGGTTTTAAGCCTTTAGATTCCATATATTCAAGATTTTTTATTCCAGCAAGTGCAGATTCCTCAACTTCTTCTGCTGTTGGAATTCTGCCAAAATTCCCTGGAATAACATCAAGATTTATGTAAAAATCTACAAGGTCTTTGTGTTGATTGATAAAAGCGATATAATCATCAAGATCAATTGCTTTAAATTTTGTCCAAGCTGAAAAAGCTCCAGAATCAAGAATTACATTAATCATTTTCAATCTTTCGTTGCATAGTGTAATCAGCAATTACTCTTAACACAACACCTCCTCTTGCTTTAAACTCCCCCGTCACAAGCATATTTTTAGGGGAACACACAGAAACCATGTCGTCCAGTATCTTGTTAACGATTGTTTCCATAAATGACCCGTAGTTACGATATGCAAAGAAATATAACTTTAGGGATTTTGTTTCAATGCACTTTTTGTCTGGTTGATATTGAATTGTAATTGTGGCGAAATCAGGCTGTCCAGTTTTAGGGCATAATGAAGTGAATTCTTCAAACTCAAGTTTTATAAAATAGTCATTCTTTGGGTATTTGTTGTCGAAAGTTTCTAAGATTCCTGCATGTGGAGAATCGTAAATGTAGTCAGTTTTTTTGCTGCCTAAATGTTTTAACTTTGAAACATCATCCTTTTGAGATTCTTTCAATGAACTCATCTTTGCATCCTCCATCATTTTTAAGAAATAATCCTGTGACGTTAATTGTTTCAAATGGGGAATTATGTTTTTTAATTCCCCGCATTTCTTTACACAAATGGCGTGCATTTAAAACAAGAATACACCCTTTTGGCTTAATTACATCAGTAATATATTTTACGATTTCATGCCCAAGTCTTTCTTGAACTTGTAATTTTCCTGCAAAATAATCAACAGTTCGTGCAATTTTACTTGCTCCCACAATCCATTGGTCAGGGATATAACCAAAGTAGTATTCTCCAAAGAATGGCAGAAAATGGTGTTCACAAAACGAATAAAAATATCCGGTATCTCTAATCATTTCATCATAGAAAATTCCATCCTCTCCATTTGGAAATTTTGTTAATTTTGGAACTTTTAAAGGATTATACCCAACGAAAAATTCATTGTACATTTTTGTCATTCTTGCAGGGGTATCAAGAAGACCAATTCTAAGAGGATTCTCCCCTATCTTACTTAACAATTCTCTACAGATTGTGTCCATCTTTTTTAGCCCTTTCAATCAACGGATCGGAAATTCCAGCTTCTTTAAAACCTTTTGCTCTTAAAACACAAGCAGGACATTTTCCACAAGGAGGGAATTGCCCTTCGTAACAAGTATGAGAAAGTGCCAGGGCTTCCATACATCCAGGAAATGAATTTCCTAAAATTACTTCTTCTTTTTTAGAAAGGAACATCATAGGAGTGAAAATTTCAAATTCCCAATCCATTCCTAAACTTAATGTAGATTGCATAAAATTAATTGTTTCTGCCCTGCAATCAGGATAACCAGAATAATCAGTTTGACAGACTCCAATTATAATACTATGAATCCCTCTCTTGTAGGCAAACATTCCTGCAATGGTTAGAAACAAAAGGTTTCTCCCTGGAACAAAAGATGCTGGCAGATTTGCATTTCGATGTTTTGTAGAAATATCACCAAAACTGATTAATGCAGAATCTCCAATTTTAGATAGAATGTTAGTTTCAAAAACCTGGTAGGGAACCTTTGCAAGTTTGGCAATTTTTATCGCAGACCCAATTTCACAATAGTGGCGTTGACCGTAATCAATAATTAATGCTTCGACTTTGGGAAATGCTTTAGAGGCCAAAGCCCAATATAGGCTTGTTGTTGAATCCTGACCCCCCGACAGAAGAATTAACGCTTTCATCTTTTTCCTTTCCGTAGGAGTAATAGAATTTACTGTCATGTGCCAACTGACTTTTAAAAGCACTTAATTTTTTGTGCAGGTAAAGGCCACAATTTAAATGGGTAATTCCAATTTCTTGAAGATGATTCATTGTCCAGACATTAATATAATTTGATAAATGAGATGGTAAATTCCAGAATTCAACAAAGTAAGCTAAATCATAAGCTATGCTGTCTTTTAATGAAAGAATCCTTGCTCCAATTACTTTATCTCCTAATTTAAGAGCTAATCCATACCCATTATAATCCAATAATGATTCTTCAAGTAATCGTGTGCAACACCGTTTGTATCGTACTTTTGAGAAATTTATTTTGAATACACTTTCATCTAAAAGTTTTTGTACCACCCACTCATCATGAACTTTAATAACTTCTTGAATATTTTCTGATGATATTTTTTCTATTGAAAAGTGAAGTTTTTCAAGAAATTTGAACGGATAAACGAGACGTTGATATTTTTTTTTAGAAGTTTTATAATTATCTCTGTTAAAAACATCAGTAAAATTGTAAATACATTCTGAAACTTTTCGTGGTGAGGAAAGAAAACTTAACTTGTCCAAAGAATAAATTGTAGCTTTCTTTCTCATGCTGGTTATTAGTGAAATTTCGTTTGGTGTGTGTTCACAATAGTATATGAGCACAAACGGCTTAACATTTTCTATTAAAAGAGTTCCTTTGAATTTGTGAACTTTGTATTTGCGTAAAAGCAAATCTAAATTGAAATACCCATCCAACACGCCAAGGGAAAATTGATGTACTCCCTTATTATCAAGGGAGTACAATTCCTCAGGTGTTGGATGGGTAAAATCAGTCATTAGACTAATTTGCCAAGTT
>Ga0315290_10001496_pt1 | contig 16028 bp, 13 predicted proteins | sample YL17G12_0_MG_FD_203627 | JGI IMG/M metagenome (GOLD analysis project Ga0315290, IMG submission 203627) | Sediment microbial communities from Yellowstone Lake, YNP, Wyoming, USA - YL17G12_0 | ecosystem: Environmental > Aquatic > Freshwater > Lake > Sediment | place: USA: Wyoming | collected... | reverse complement strand
ACCTTCTGAGTCGGAGGCACACTACACGCGGACGGCGATCGCGCTGCACTGGCTGATCGCACTGCTTGTCATCGGCCAGTTCGCGTGGGGTTGGTGGATGCAGCAGATCCCGAAACAACCGGTCGGCCCGCGCGTCGACGCATTCAACCTGCACAAGTCCGTCGGCCTGGTGATCCTCGCGCTGATGGTGGTGCGGATCCTGTGGTGGATCGGGCATCGGCCGCCACCGTTCCCGCCGATGCCTTCGTGGCAGGCGTGGGCCGCGCGGGCCACGCATTTCGCGCTCTACGGGTTGCTGGTGATCCAGCCGGTGTCCGGCTACCTCGGCTCCGAGTTCAGCGGCTTTCCGGTCAGGTTTTTCGGCCTGACGCTGCCGGGCTGGGCCGGGAAGAACATCGCGCTGAAGGAGTTCCTGTCCGTCGTGCACCTCGCGGCGAGCTGGTCGATCGCCGCCGCGGTGGCCTTGCACGTTGCCGGTGCGTTGAAGCACGCGCTGATCGACGGCGACGGATTGCTGGCACGGATGGGTATCGGGAAATCGGGGACAGACCACGGTTTCCCTCGTTGACTCCGCGACGTGGCCGAGCGAGACCGGGAAACCGTGGTCTGTCCCCGATTTCCGATTTCCCGGGTTTCGGCTGCCGCTCAACCCGGGCTGCGCGGCGGCCGCGTCGCCTCCAGCACCTGCACCGTTGCGTCGAACTTGCCCTCGCGCGCCATGTCGAGCGCGGTCATGCCGCGGTTGTCCTTGCGCTCGGCGCGCGCGCCGGCGTCGAGCAGTGCCTTCACGGTGACCGTCTTCCCGAATCCCGCCGCCCACATCAGCGCGGTCAGGTCGTTCGCGTAGACGGCATTCGGATCGACACCCTTGTCGAGCAGCATCCTGACGATCTCGGTGCTGCCGGCACCGGCGGCGTAGATCATTGCGTTCTTGTTCAGGCGATCGAGCGGGTTGATGGCCGCGCCTTTGGCGAGCAGGGTGGCGGCAATTGCCGTATGTCCGCCGAAGGCCGCTGCCATCAGCGGCGTCACGCCATTGACCGCCGGTTGGTTCACGTCGGCGCCCGCGTCGAGCATCGTCGTGGCCATGGCGAGTTCGTTCTTCTTCAGCGCGATGATGAGCACCGTCTCGCCGAGCCGGTTGCGGGCGTTGACCGCCGCGCCGCTCTTCAGCGCGCGGTCGATGCCGGCGGCGTCGCCGCTGCGCGCCGCGAGCAGCAACCGGGCGTTGACCGAGAGATCCTGCTCGGCCGCATGGGCCATGCCGCATGAGGCGGCAAAGCCCAGCGCCGCGATGAAACCGACAGTTCCCCTGAATCGCATCGAACGTCTCCACTGTGAATTTGCAGCGTGCCGATCGGGATGCTGCGCCGCACAAGGCGCCGCGATTTGCACCTCGCACGCAATTGGAATATAACGCACCTTGCGCTGAAGTGGTCAGGCCGCTTGACCTACCGCGCGCGCGGGTTTCCTGGACTGGTGATGCGAACAAAGGAGGGGGAATGGATATCCGAAACATGTTGACGAAGGTGGCGGTGCTATCCGCGCTGTGCCTGGCAGGGATCGGCATCGCCGCAGCCCAGGAAGTGACGGGCGGCGCGACGACGTCGGCTAAGGCGATGGCGAAAGCGCCGACCGCGATCACGCAGGCGATGCTCGACGCCGCCGGCGGCGACGCGAAAAACTGGATCCACCCGAACGGCAGCTACGAGCAGACGCGGTATTACCCCGGCGCGCAGATCAACGCCGCCAACGTCGGCAAGCTGAAGCCCGCGTTCGTGTTCCAGACGGCGGTGCTGGAGTCGATGGAAACGGCGCCGATCGTCGTCGACGGCGTGATGTTCCTGACGACGTCGTTCAACCATGTCTATGCGATCGACGCCGTCACCGGCGAGGAGTTCTGGCACTACAAGCACAAGCTGGGGCCGATCGTGACGGTGTGTTGCGGCAACAACAACCGCGGCGTCGCGATCGAAGGCGACAAGCTGTTCATGGGCACGATCGACGCCAAGCTCGTCGCGCTCGACGCCAGGACCGGCAAGCTGCTGTGGGAAACGCAGATTGCCGATCCCGAGAAGGGCTACTCGGAAACGATGGCGCCCGCGGTGGTCGACGGCAAGGTGCTGATCGGCACCAACGGCGGCGAATACGGCGTCCGCGGCTTCGTCAAGGCGTTCAACGCGGCCGACGGCAAGCTGCTGTGGACGTTCTACACGATCCCCGACAAGGGTCAGGAAGGCGTCTGGGCGGTCAACGACGCGACCGGCCGCGACATGCACCGCGACATCGCGGCGGAAAAGAAGATGCTGGCCGAGAAGGGCGGCGAGTTCTACCAGACGCTGGGCGGCGGCGTGTGGATGACACCCGCGATCGACAAGAAGACCCGCACGGTGTTCTTCGTCGCCGGCAACCCGTCGCCCGACCTGTACGGCGCGATCCGCCCGGGCGACAATCTGTACACCGACTCGATCGTCGCCATCGACCTCGACAAGGGCACGTACAAGTGGCACTTCCAGTACATCGCCCACGACGTCTGGGATCTCGACGCCGTGAGCGCGCCGATCCTGACGCAGGCCAAGGACGCGTCCGGCAAGATGGTCGACGTCGTCATCCACGGCGGCAAGACCGGCCACATCTACGTCCACGAGCGCAACACCGGCAAGCTGATCCGCTTCTCGGAAGCGATGATCCCCCAGGAAAACATGTGGGTGCTGCCGACCAAGGACGGCGCGCGGATGCTGCCGGGCGCGAACGGCGGCGTCGAATGGTCGCCGCTGGCGGTCAACCCGAAGACGCGGCTGGCCTATGCGGCGAACCTGCACCAGCCGATGACCTACCACGTCGAAGAGTCGCCGTATCCCGGCGGCAAGCTGTGGCTCGGCGGCGCGTTCAAGACCATCCCCAGTGAAGAGCAGTGGGGGCGTCTCGTTGCCGTCAACCTCGACACGGGCAAGGTCGCCTGGGGCGTGAAGACGCCGCAACCGCTGATCGGCGGCGTGCTGGCCACTGCCGGCAACCTCGTCTTCAACGGCGAGGCCAACGGCTGGTTCAAGGCGTTCGACGCGACGACCGGCAAGGAGCTGTGGAAGTACAACTGCGGCGCTGGCGTCAACGCGCCGGCGGTGTCCTACATGGTGGGCGGCAAGCAGTACGTCGCGGTGGCCGCCGGGGGCAACAACCAGATCGACGCCAAGCGCGGCAACAGCGTGTTCGTGTTTGCGCAGCCCTGATCCAGGACGTTCAAGTGGCGGCCACTCCGTTCCCGCGGGGTGGCCGCTTTTTTCCCCGTCTGCCGAATACTGACGATGCGCATCCCCTGCACCGCACTTCTGGTCGCCGGTTTCCTTGCCCTCGGGGGAGCGCCCGCCGCCGCGCAGGGCGACGCCGCGGTCCGCCAGAAGGCGGCCGCCTGCTTTGCCTGCCACGGGCCGAACGGCAATTCGGAAAGCCCGTTGTTCCCGATCCTCGCCGGGCAATCCTGGCGTTACATCTACATCCAGCTCAAGGATTTCAAGGAGGGCCGGCGCAGCGATCCCGTGATGTCGCCGATGGTCGCCGACCTGTCGCGCGACGACATGATCGCGCTGGGAAATTTCTTCGCCGCGCAGAAGCAGAAACCGATCGGGTTCAAGGCCGATGGCGCCAAGGTCGCCGCCGGACGCAAGATCTCGGACGCCGTGCTCTGTCCGATGTGCCATCTCGGCGGGTTCGTCGGGCAGAACGAGATTCCCAGGGTGGCCGGCCAGTATCCCGAGTACGTCGTGAAGCAGCTGCAGGACTTCAAGGCCAAGCGCCGGACCAACGACGCCGGCAACATGACCAGCGTCGCCGGCACGCTGTCCGACGCCGACATCGAAAGTCTGTCCCATTACATCGCCAACCTGGACTGAGAGGCTGAGCGCAGCGCTGGCGTTTTGCCCGGCCGTTGTGTACTCTTTCCACTGTCGCGGCGCAATCGATCCTTCACGGTACGCGAGGAAGTCGCGCGCGGCCGGACCGCCCTGCCAACCACCGGAGGCCCCATGCAGAAATCGCTGAACATCGACCCCGCCAAATGCACCGGTTGCCTGCAGTGCGAGATGGCCTGCTCGTACGAGAACTACGGCGTGTTCAATCCGTCGAAGTCGCGGATCAAGGTGTTCGACTTTCACCACACCGGGCGCAAGGTGCCGTACACGTGCACCCAGTGCGACGAGGCCTGGTGCCTGCACGCGTGCCCGGTCGAAGCGATCAAGGTCGACGCCGTCACCGGCGCCAAGGTGGTGCTCGAGGACGTCTGCGTGGGCTGCAAGGTCTGCACGATCGCGTGCCCCTTCGGCACCATCAACTACGTGCAGGACACCGGCAAGGTGCAGAAGTGCGACCTCTGCGGCGACCACCCCGCGTGCGTCGACGCCTGCCCGACCGCGGCGATCACCTACGTCGACGCCGACTGGACCGGTCTCGAGCGCATGCGCCAGTGGGCGACCAGGCTCGACACGCAACCGCACGCCTAACGGAGGATCCATCATGGCCTGGCAACGCAAGATTCTGCGGGTGAACCTCACCAACGGCACCTGCACCCCCGAACCGCTGAACATGCAATGGGCGCAGGACTACCTCGGCCAGCGCGGGCTCGCCACCAAGTACTTCTGCGAGGAGGTCGATCCGAAGGTCGACCCGCTGTCCCCGGCGAACAAGCTGATCTACGCCACCGGACCGCTCACCGGAACCATGGCCTCCACCGGTGCGCGCTACTCGGTCATCACCAAGGGCCCGCTCACCGGCGCGATCGCCTGCTCGAACTCGGGCGGCTACTTCGGCGCCGAGCTGCGGTTCGCCGGCTGGGACATGATCATCTTCGAAGGCAAGTCGGCCAAACCCGTCTACCTCCACATCGAAAACGACAAGGCGACGCTGCACCCCGCGGACGAAATCTGGGGCAAGACCACCTGGGACACCGAGGCGATCCTGAAGAAGAAGCACCAGGACCCGCTGACCCGCGTGTCCTCGGTCGGGCGCGCCGGCGAAGCCCAGGTGCTGTTTGCCGCGATCGTCAACGACCTGCACCGTGCCGCCGGGCGCTCCGGCGTCGGCGCGGTGATGGGCTCGAAGAACCTGAAGGCGGTCGCCGTGCGCGGCACGCTGGGGGTGGGCAACGTGAAGGATCCGAAGGCCTTCATGCAGGCCACGGTGGCCGCGAAAAAGGTGCTCGCCGACAATGCGGTGACGGGACAGGGGCTGCCGAAGTTCGGCACCCAGGTGCTGATGAACGTGATCAACGAAATGGGCGCGCTGCCCACGCGCAACCACCGCGACGTGAAGTTCGAGAACGCCGGTCGCATCGGCGCCGAAGCGATGCACGAGAAGCGGCCGACCGACGGCAAGGCCAATCTGGTGACCAACCAGGCCTGCTTCGCCTGCACCATCGCCTGCGGGCGCATCTCCAAGCTCGACGAGACGCATTTCACCGTCGTCAACAAGCCGGAGTATTGGGGCGCGTCGGGAGGTCTCGAGTACGAAGCGGCCTGGGCGCTGGGCGCCGCGACCGGCGTCGGCGATCTCGAAGCGCTGACCTACGCCAATTTCGTCTGCAACGAGGACGGCATCGATCCGATCTCGTTCGGCGCCACGGTCGGCGCGGCGATGGAGCTCTACGACCTCGGCCTCATCAAGGAGTCGGATGTCGGTTTCCCGCTGAAGTTCGGCTCGGCCGAGGTGCTGACCAAGCTCACCGAGATGACGGTCCGCGGCGAGGGCTTCGGCAAGGAAATCGGGCAGGGCAGCAAGCGCCTGTGCGCCAAGCACGGCCGGCCGGAACTGTCGATGTCGGTGAAGGGGCAGGAATTCCCCGCGTACGATTCGCGTGGCATCCAGGGCATGGGGCTCGCCTACGCCACGTCCAACCGCGGCGCCTGCCACCTGCGCGGCTACACGGTGGCCTCCGAGGTCCTCGGCATTCCCGTGAAGACCGACCCGCTGGTCACCGAGGGCAAGGCCGGGCTGGTGAAGGCCTTCCAGGACGCCACCGCGGTATTCGATTCGTCGGGGCTGTGCGTGTTCACGACGTTCGCGTGGACGCTGGCCGACCTGCAGCCGCAATTGCAGGCTGCGTGCGAGGGCGACTGGTCGATGGAACGGCTCGCGCTGGTCGGCGAGCGGATCTGGAACATGGAGCGCCAGTTCAACAACGCCGCCGGGTTCACCGGCAAGGACGACAACCTGCCGAAGCGCCTGCTGACTGAGCCGGCCAAGGAAGGTCCGGCCAAGGGACTGGTCAGCGGCCTCGACAAGATGCTGCCGGAATATTACGAGCTGCGCGGCTGGTCGAAGGACGGCGTGCCGACGAAGGAAACGGTGCAGCGTCTCGGTCTTTCTGCCTGATTGGCGCGTGCGGGCGGGATCGCGGCGATGGCCGCGGCCCGCGCCCCGCGCCTCCGGAGCTCACGGATGAAGCACGTCATCATCGGCAATGGTCCGGCCGGCGTCGTTGCGGCCGAGACGCTGCGCAAGTGCGATCCCGCGGCCACGATCACCCTGATCGGCGACGAGCCGGAGCCGCCGTATTCGCGGATGGCGCTGCCGTACCTGATGATGGGCGACATCGGCGAGCCAGGCACCTATCTGCGCAAGGGTCGCGACCATTACGCGGGGCTTGGCATCGAACTCGTCCGGGACCGCGTGCAGAGCATCGACACCGCCGCGCGCAGGGTCGCCTGCGCGAGCGGGAAGAGCCTTCCCTACGACCGCCTGCTGATCGCGACGGGCTCCCACCCGGTGCAGCCACCGATCCCGGGCCTGGATCTGCCGGGCGTCCACGCGTGCTGGACGATGGCGGATGCGCGCAGCATCATCGCCCGCGCCGCTCCCGGGTCGCGCGTCGTGCAGGTCGGCGCCGGCTTCATCGGTTGCATCATCATGGAGGCGCTGGTGAGCCGCGGGGTCAAGCTCGCGGTCGTCGAGATGGGTGACCGCATGGTGCCGCGGATGATGACTCCGGTCGCGGGGACCATGATCCGCACCTGGTGCGAGCGCAAAGGCGTCGGCGTGCATGTGAACGCGCGCGTGACCGCGATCTCGCAGGCGGCGAACGGCCAAGCGCTCGTCGCCCGGCTCGATTCCGGCGCCGATCTCCCCGCCGATCTTGTCATCGTCGCCGCCGGCGTGCGGCCCAACGTTGCTTTCCTGCAAGGCGGGGCAGTCGCCTGCGCGACCGGCATACTCGTCGACGCGACGATGCAGACCAGCGTTCCCGGGGTCTACGCCGCCGGCGATGTCGCCGAGGCGATCGATTTTTCCACCGGCGGCCGCAGCCTCAATGCGGTTCAGCCCAATGCGGTCGAGCAGGCGCGGGTGGCGGCGCTCAACATGGCGGGCCGCCACGTCGAATCGCGCGGCAGCCTCGCCCTCAATGTGCTCGACACCCTCGGCCTCATCTCGTCGTCATTCGGGCAGTGGGGGGGCGAGCCGGGCGGCGAGACGGCCGAACTGGTTGACCAGGACAACTTCAGGTATTTGAGCCTCCAGTTCAAGGACGACGTGCTGATCGGCGCGACCGCGATCGGCCTCACCGAGCACGTCGGCGTGCTGCGCGGGCTGATCGAGGGCCGGGTGAAGCTCGGCCCGTGGAAGGATCGTCTGCTGCGGGAACCGCTGCTGATCATGGACGCCTACCTCGCTCGCGCCCAGGCCGCGGCGTGACGACCACTGCGCCGGTGCATGTCGCGCTGAAGCTGTACGCGTCGCTGGCCGACTACCTGCCGCCGGAGGCCCGCAAGACGCACCGCGCCCTGCTCGACCTGCCGGCGGGGACCACCGTGTCCGACGTGATCGGGCAGCAGAATCTGCCGTTGAAGATGTGCCATCTGGTGCTGGTGAACGGCGTCTTCATTCCGCCCGGCGAGCGCGCGGCGCGCCCGCTCGCCGAAGGTGACGAGCTCGCGATCTGGCCGCCCATCGCCGGTGGCTGAAGGCGAGGCCCTGGTGCTGTGCCAGGACATGACGATCACCCGCGGCGACTTCCTGAGGAGCCTTCCGGGCGCCGTGAATCATGTTGCCTTCGATGCCGGCGACGGCGAGATTCGCTCGCTCGATCCCGCGCGCGCGTGGCGCATCGCGCTGACCGTGTTGCCTGAGCTTCGCATCGGTCTCGTCCGGCTCGGCCGCCACCGGGTCGAGATCTTTCTCACCGGCTACGACGAGGCGCGGACGAAGCGTTTTCTGGAGCGGTTCGAGCTGTATTTCAGGCGCGCGGGTGGGTGAAGCGATGGGTCCTCGCGGATGGCGGCCCGGGTTTCGCTTCGCTCAACGCCGGGTTACTCTCAACGCCGGGCAACGAGGAGTCGTCACGATGCGCCGATCACGCTATGCAGTGCTGGCAGGTCTTGCTCTGCTCGCCGGCTGCGCGGCCGCCCCGCCCCGCGCGAGCACGGCCGATCTCCAGCAACAGGTCATCGAGGCCGAGCGGGGGTTTGCCAGGACGATGGCCGACCGCAACTACGCCGCGTTCATGACCTACCTTTCCGACGAAGCCATCTTCTTTGCCGGGCCGACGCCGCTGCGCGGCAAGCAGGCGGTGGCTGGCAACTGGAAACGTTTTTACGAAAAGCCGGACGCGCCGTTCTCGTGGGGGCCCGAAAGCGTCGAAGTGCTCGATTCCGGCACGCTTGCGACCTCCAGCGGGCCGGTGCGCGACCCGGCCGGCAAGCACTTTGCGACCTTCTTCTCGATCTGGCGGCAGGAAGCGCCGGGCGTCTGGCGCATCATCTTCGACAACGGCAGCACCGTCTGCGACTGCGCGAAGCCCTGAGCCTGTCGGCGTGTTTCGCGCCGGCCGGGGCCGCCGCCCGCCACTGCCGCCGCTCGTCGCAACAATCAGGCCGCCGGGACGGCCGGGAGGAACGTCCGCGGCGTGAGCCGGACAAAGGGGGCGAGTCAGCGGCGCCAGCTCGCTATAGAATGGCGCCTTTCGCCGCCCGTCCTGGTTGCGCCAGTCCCCCGAAGGGCAGGCGGCACCGACGACCGCTGGAGCGACCGCCATGAGACCGCCCTGTTCAACGATAGTGAGCCGCCTCGCCACGCTGGCCATGCTTGGCTGCGTCCTCGCCCTGGTCGGCGCGCCGGCCCTGACCGGCTGCAGCGAAGTGTCCAACAACCCGCATCCGTTCGGATCGGAAACGACGAACACGCTGTTCGTGCCCTTTCGCGAGCGCTCGCCGAAGTACCTCGATCCGACCAGTTCCTACTCCAACGACGAGACCCCGTTCACCTATCAGGTCTACGAACCGCCTTACGGGTACCACTACCTGAAGCGGCCCTACGAGCTGGTGGGCCGCACGGCCGAGGAAGTCGCGCGGCCGCGCTACTTCGACAAGGCCGGCAACCCGCTGCCGGACGACGCGCCGGGCGATCAGGTCGCGGAGACCGTGTTCGACATCCGGATCAAGCCGGGCATCAAGTACGCGCCGCACCCCGCATTCGCGCGCGATGCGAACGGCAACCACGTCTATCACGCGTTGAAGCGCGAGGACGTCGCCGAGAAGTACAAGGTCACCGACTTCAAGGAAACCGGAACTCGCGAGCTGACCGCCGACGACTACGTCTACGCGATACGCCGGCTGGCGACGCCGCGGATCAAATCGCCCGCGTTCTCGACGATGGCCGACTACATCGTCGGGCTCAAGGACTACGGCGAGAAGATGGTCGAGATCGACAAGGCGATGCGCAAGGGCATGTCACCGACCGACCGCGACCTGCCCTTCCTCGATTTCCGTGCGCATTCCTTCACCGGCGTCGAAGCAATCGACGAGCACACGCTGCGTATCCGCCTGATCGGCAAATACCCGCAATTCAAGTACTGGCTGGCGATGACGTTCCTCGCTCCCATTCCGTGGGAGGCGGAGAAGTTCTATTCGCAACCGGGGATGGTGGAGAAGAACCTGACGCTCAACTACTGGCCGGTCGGCACCGGGCCGTTCATGCTGACCGAGTACGTCGAGAACCGGCGGCACGTGCTCACGCGCAACCCCAATTTCCACGGCGAGACGTACCCCTGCGAGGGCGAGCCCGGCGACAAGGAGAAGGGCTATCTTGCCGATTGCGGCAAGGCGATCCCCTTTGTTGACCAGGTCGTCTTTGACATCGAGAAGGAGGGCGTGCCGCTGCAGGCGAAATTCCTGCAGGGGTATTACGACTCGCCGGCGATCGAGCGCCTCGACTACGGCACCGGGATGATCGTGGCGATGGGCGACTCGAAGGACAAGGAGAAGGAGTTCCGCGAGAAGGGCATCAAGCTGCCCACCACGGTCGAGGCGAACAACTGGTACATCGGCTTCAACTGGCTCGATCCGGTCGTCGGCAAGGGCGACACGCCCGAACAGGCCGAGCGCAACCGCAAGCTGCGCCAGGCGCTGTCCATCGCGATCGACTGGGAAGAACACATCGCGATCTTCGAGCGCGGGCAAGGCGTGGCGGCGCAGGGCCCGCTGCCGCCGTCGCTGTTCGGTTATCGCGAGGACGGCCCGGCGGCCTTCAACCCGGTCGTCTACACCAAAGGCCCGGACGGGAAACCGGTCCGGCGCCCGATCGAGGAAGCGAAGAAGCTGCTGGCCGAGGCCGGCTTCCCGGACGGGCGCGATGCGAAGACCGGCAAGCCGCTGGTGATCAACTTCGACTACATCAGCTCACCGACTCCGGGGACCAAAGCGCTGCTCGACTGGTACACCAAGCAGTTCGCGAAGATCGGCGTCCAGCTGGAAGTGCGCGCGACCGACTACAACCGCTTCCAGGACAAGATGAGCAAGGGCGTGGCCCAGATGTTCTTCTGGGGGTGGCTGGCCGATTACCCGGACGCCGAGAACTTCCTGTTCATGCTGTACGGGCCAAACGCGAAGGCGCTCACCGGCGGCAACGGCGAGAACAACACCAACTACCAGAACCCGGAGTTCGACCAGCTGTTCGCGCAGATGAAGTTCCTCGACGACGGCCCGCAGAAGCAGAAGCTGATCGACCGGATGATCGAGATCCTGCAGCAGGACGCGGTGTGGAGCTTCGGCTACTTCCCGACCTCGGCCGCCGCCTATCACCAGTGGGTCGCCAACGGCAAGCCGACACAGATCATTCGCAATCACATCGGGTACCTGCGGCTCGACCCTGAACTGCGCACCCGCAAGCTGGCCGAGTGGAATGCGCCCATCTGGTGGCCGGTCCCGCTGATCCTGTTCGTCCTGATCGCCGCCATCACGCCGGCCTGGTTCGCCTGGCGCCGGCGCGAGCGCGAAACGGCCGCCCGCACGCTGGCGCACGACGGGATCCGGCCTTGATCAACTACATCATCCGCCGCATCGGCTACGGCGTCCTGATCCTGATCGGGGTCAACCTGTTCACCTTCATGCTGTTCTTCACGGTGAACACGCCGGACGACATGGCGCGGATGAACATCGGCGGCAAGCGCGTATCGCAGGACGCGATCGAGAAATGGAAGGTCGAGCGCGGTTACGACAAGCCGCTGCTCTGGAACGCGACCGCCGCCGGCGCCGGGAAGGCGACCAACACGATCTTCTTCGACCGGTCGGTGCAGCTGTTCGCATTCGACTTCGGCTCGTCGGACAGCGGGCGCGACATCGGCTACGAGCTGCGGCAGCGGGTCGGCCCGTCGATCGCGGTCGCGGTGCCGACGTTCCTCCTCGGGCTCTTCGTCGTGATCGTGTTTTCGCTGCTGCTGGTGTTCTTCCGCAATACCTATCTCGAATTCTGGGGCTTCACGCTGGCGGTGTTCATGATGGCGATTTCGTCGCTGTTCTATATCCTGATCGGGCAGTTCCTGTTCAGCAAGCTGCTGAAACTGGTCCCGATCTCCGGGTTCGCCGGCGGCACCGACCTGTTCGTCTTTCTCGCGCTGCCGGTGCTGATCGGGATCGTCGCGCGCCTGGGCAGCGAGGCGCTGTTCTACCGCACGATGTTCCTCGAGGAGATCGGCAAGGACTACGTGCGCACCGCGCGCTCGAAGGGTCTGTCGGAGACCGTCGTGCTGTTTCGCCACGTGCTGCGCAACGCCCTGCTGCCGATCCTCACCAGCACGGTGGCGGTGCTGCCGCTGCTGTTCCTCGGCGCGCTGATCATGGAATCGTTCTTCGGCATTCCGGGGCTCGGCAGCTACACGATCGATGCCATCAACGCGCAGGACTTCGCGATCGTGCGCTCGATGGTGTTCGTCGGCTCGGTGCTCTACATCGTCGGCCTGATCCTGACCGACATTTCGTACACGGTCGCCGATCCGCGGATCCGGCTGGGGTAACGACGATGCCGAAGCTCGTCTTTCTCGCCACCGACATCGTCCTGTATCTGCTGCTGGCGGCGACCGCGTTCTATGCGTGGCATGCGCTGCGGACGCCGACGCTGCGCCAGGCCTGGCAGGTCGTGGCGCGCGATCCGGCGGCGATGTCAGCGGCCGTCGTGCTTGGCGCCTTTCTGCTGATCGCCGTGCTCGACTCGTTCCACTTTCGCCCGCTGCTGCCGGCGGCGCCGGGAGCCGCTGCCGATGCGGCATCGGCGTATTCGACGCGCACGCTATCGCTGCTGGACGCGCTGCTCGCCGGCCCGCGCGAGGCGCGCGAGAAGACGTACTCGATTCCGCTTGGCACGCACCAGTACTCGAAGGAATCGATGCTCGTCGACGGCAAGATGATCCGCGACTTCCCGCGCCTGCAATTCGGCGGCGCGCACTTGAAGGACCCCGAACGCGAATGGATCGGTGACCTGATCGGACGCTCGGCCGTCGGGCTGGCCGGCGGGGCGCTCGTGGCGGCGGCATTGTGGCTGCTCGTGGCCGCGCGGCGTGGGCGCGCAGCGGGCATGCGCACCGGCGAATCGCTGCGTGCGATCTGGCAGCGGACGACCGAGGTGCCGTGGCGTGCGATGCTGCTGACGGCCTCCGCGCTGGCGCTCTTCATCGGCTGGGTGGCCGCGCTCTGGCCGTACTACCACGTGTTCGGTACCGACCAGACCGGCAACGACGTCCTGTTCCAGGCGATCAAGTCGGTGCGCACCGCGGTGGTGATCGGCTCGCTCGCCACGCTGGCCACGCTCCCGTTCGCGATCGTGCTCGGCATTCTCGCCGGCTACTACAAGGGCCGCGTCGATGACGCGATCCAGTACCTCTACACGGTGCTGTCGTCGATCCCGTCGGTGCTGCTGATCGCCGCCTTCGTGCTGATGATCCAGGTCTTCATCGACAAGAACCCGCAGATGTTCGAGACGGGCGTGGAGCGCGCCGACATCCGGCTGTTCCTGCTGGCGGCCATCCTGGGCGTCACCGGCTGGGCGTCGCTCGCCCGCCTGCTGCGCGCGGAGACGCTGAAGCTCACCGAGCTCGATTACGTGCAGGCGGCGCGTGCCTTCGGCGTATCGGACGGCGGCATCATGCGCCGCCACATCCTGCCCAACGTGATGCACGTCGTGCTGATCGTCGCCGTGCTCGATTTCTCGGGTCTCGTGCTCTACGAGGCGGTGCTGTCGTATGTCGGCGTCGGCGTCGATCCGTCGACCAACAGCTTCGGCACGATGATCAACAGCGCGCGCACGGAACTGTCGCGCGACCCGGTCGTCTGGTGGAACCTGCTCGCCGCGTTTGCGTTCATGGTGGCGCTGGTGCTGTCGATGCAGCTGTTCGCGAGCGCGGTGCGGGAGGCCTTCGACCCGCGCGCCCGCGCGTTCCGCCCCCGTCGCGGCAAGCCCGCGGCGAGCGCTGTGCCCGCGCCTGGCGCGCCGGCCGCGTCGTAGGGACCCCGCATGCTCCGGATCGAGAACCTCACGACCGACCTCGACTCCGACAGCGGGCTGGTTCGCGCCGTCGACGCGCTGTCGCTCACGATCGAACGCGGCGAAACGTTCGCGCTGGTGGGTGAGTCGGGCTGCGGCAAGTCGATGACCGCGCTGTCGATCCTGCGGCTGCTGCCCGACAGCGGCCGCGTCAGCGCGGGCAGCGTCGACGTGGACGGCATCGACGTCATGCAGCTGCCCGAGGCGCGGATGCGCGACATCCGCGGCCGACGCATCAGCATCATTTTCCAGGAGCCCTCGACGAGCCTCGACCCGGTGATGACGGTCGGCCGCCAGATCACCGAGGTGATCGAGCGGCACACCGTGCTGCGGGGCGCGGCGGCGACGGAGAAAGCCGTCGACTGGCTGCGGCGGGTCGGCATTCCGGAGCCCGAGCGGCGCGTGGGCGACTATCCGTTCCAGATGTCCGGCGGACAGAAGCAGCGCGTGATGATTGCGATTGCGCTCGCTGCCGATCCGGAGATCGTAATCGCGGACGAGCCGACCACCGCGCTCGACGTCACGATCCAGGCGCAGATCCTCGACCTGCTCGCAGAGTTGCAGGCCTCGCAGAAGATGGCGATGCTGCTGATCACGCACGACCTCGCGATCGTCGCGCAGGTGGCGCACCGCGTCGCGCTGATGTATGCCGGCCAGATCGTCGAAGTGGCCGAGGTGGGAGAGTTCTTCGCGCGGCCGTCGCACCCGTACGCGGCCAATCTGTTCGAAGCGGTGCCCGACACGAGCAAGCGCGGCCGCCGGCTGGCGTCGATCCCCGGCAGCGTGCCGGCGCTCAATCAGCAGTTCACGGGCTGCCGCTTCGCGGACCGCTGCGGCAACGTGACTGAGCGCTGCCGGGCCGCGCCGCCCCGGCTCATCGAGTACCGGCCGAACCATACGGTGCGCTGCATCCTGTACGACGGTGCCACCCTGGAGGAACCGGTCGATCGCCTTGTCGGGCAGGACGCCACGCTGCCGCCCGACCCGCCCGTCGGCGACACGGTCCTCGAGGTGCGCGACTACCGGGTCTGGTTCCCGATCAGGAAGGGCCTTTTCAAGCGCACCGTCGGCCATGTCAAGGCGGTCGATGGCGTCTCCTTCACGCTCCCGGCCGCGCGCACGCTGGCGCTGGTCGGCGAGTCCGGCAGCGGCAAGACCACCGTCGGCAAGGGAGTGCTCCAGCTGCTCCGCAACACCGCCAGGATCAGCGGATCGGCGCTGCTGCAGGGGGAGCCGCTGGAGGAGATGCGCGGCGATGCGCTGCGCACCGCGAGGCGCACGGCGCAGATCGTGTTCCAGGACCCGTTCGCGTCACTCGATCCGCGGATGCGCGTCAACGAGATCCTGGAGGAGGGTGTGGCTTCGCTGCGCCCCGACGTCACCCCGCGGGAGCGTACGGAGCGCGTCGCGGCACTGCTGGAACGGGTGGGACTGCGGCGCGACGTGCTGACGCGCTATCCGCACGAGTTTTCCGGCGGCCAGCGCCAGCGGCTGGCGATCGCCCGCGCGCTTGCGGTCGAGCCGAAGCTGATCGTCGCCGACGAGCCGACCTCCGCCCTCGACGTGTCGGTGCAGGCGCAGATCCTCAACCTGCTGAAGGAATTGCAGCGGGAACTGGGAGTCGCCTACCTGTTCATCACGCACAATTTCGGTGTCGTCGAATACCTGGCGCACGAGATCGCCGTGATGAAGGACGGCCGGCTGGTCGAAGCCGGTACCGCGGAGCAGATCCTCAACCGGCCGCAGCACGATTACACGCGCACGCTGCTGGCGGCGGTGCCGCGCCTGCAGCGCGCGCGAATAGGGTCTGACCCTATTTTTCATGCCTGACGCGGGGATGCGTTTGCTGCTCTGCAAGAAAATTAGCGTCTGACCCCATTTACCCGCCGCGTGCCGGCTGGCGCGCCGGGCCAGCGCTCAGCGCCGGCCACCGCCGCCGCGGAAGCCGCCGCCGCCGAACCCGCCGCCACCGCCACCGCCGCCGCCGAAGCGGCCGCCCCAGCCGCCAGCGCTCCCGCCGCCGAAGCCGCCACCACCACCACCGAACCGGTCGCCGGCGCCGCCACTGAAGTTGCCGAAGCCGCCGCCGAAGCGATCCGCCTGGCTGGAAGAAAAGCTGCCCGCCTTGTCGTCGCCGCTGCCGCGCGCCTGAGAGGCCTGGTTCGCCCACGACGTATCCCCGGACGCGCCGCCCCAGCCGCTCGACGAATGCTGCTGCCAGCCGTCGCCGG
>Ga0315290_10001495_pt1 | contig 16035 bp, 7 predicted proteins | sample YL17G12_0_MG_FD_203627 | JGI IMG/M metagenome (GOLD analysis project Ga0315290, IMG submission 203627) | Sediment microbial communities from Yellowstone Lake, YNP, Wyoming, USA - YL17G12_0 | ecosystem: Environmental > Aquatic > Freshwater > Lake > Sediment | place: USA: Wyoming | collected... | reverse complement strand
CCGCGGCGCCGATGTCCTGTTGTTCATGACGCAGCGGAGCGACCGTTACCTGCCGCTCAACGACAGCGGTGCTCGCGTCCGCGTCGACCGCTCGTCGGGATCGGCGTCGGTCGTGTTGCGTTTCGAATCGCCTCGCTTCCTGTCCGCCGAGGGGCGCGAGTCGGCTCGGGCGCGTGTCGCCACCGGGAATCCGGCAACGACGCGGCCGGTGTTCATCGAATCGGTCCCCGTCGATCGGTTGAGAGAAATGATCGCGCTCGCGCGCCAGGTCCTGAAGCCAACCTCCGGAACTCGCCATGCGATTCCAGACCGCGCTGATGCCTACGCTTCTGTCACTCTTCGCGAGCGTGACACTCGCGTACGTGCCGGCAACGACTCAAAGCGGCGCGAATCGCCGCTGGGCCTCCGGGACCATCCCGATTCAATTTACCGGACCGACGATCCTCGACGGGCATGCAGTCCATGGGGGAGTGCGGAACGCGATGGCGTCTTGGAACGCGATCGCGCACGCGCGGATCGTCCTGACGGCAGGCAGCGTTATCGACCGTCGCGAGCCCGCGATCGGCAACGGCAAGAACGAGTTCGGCTGGGTCGAGAGCTCCGACAGCCCTTACTTCATACCGGGCGTTCCGTGCACCACTGCCACCATCTACGACACGGTGACGGGGGTCATGAACGAGGCAGACACCACCTGCAACGCCATGGCGTTTCAGTGGCCGGACAACCTGTTCGGCCTCTATACCCAAGAGGGAGTCGCCGATGCCGAATCGGCGGCACTCGCCGCGTTCGGCTCGTGGCTCGGCCTGGACGCCTCGCTCCAGTACGGAGACCCGATGTACCCGGCAACGGGGCCCGGCGCGGTTCTCCGCTCCCTCTCCGCCGACGAGCTCGCGTTTGGCCGGCATCAATACGGCGACGGAACGTCCCCCCACGGAGCGATCGGCGGCACCGTGCGCTTTCCGGACGGCTCTCCGATACCGTACGCGTACGTGTGCGCAATCGGCGCCGGTGGACACGAGAGCTACGGGGCGGTCGCCTCCGTGGGCGGCACGTACGTCATCTTCGAAATGACGGCCGGGTCCTACGCGATCATCGCGCGGCCGCTGACGACCGATCCGTACATCCTTTCGTCGGTGCCCTACCGAGCGAACCCGATCCGCAACCTGGATTTCACGCCCGAGTACTACGGGGGAGGACTCCAAGTCCCAGTCCTTGACGGATCGACGACGCTGGGACTCGACATCACCGCGAGCCGATCCGGGTCGCATCCTGATGCCCACGAGCCGAACGGTTCCGCGGCCACGGCGTCGCCCCTCACGCTGGGCGTCTCTAAGCTGGCGACCACGCACGCCGCCTCCGACGAGGACTGGTATTGGTTTCAAACTGCGGCGAACACTTGCTACGTCCTTGCTTCGGGATTTCATGGCGCGAGCATCGTGTCGACGCAAATCGACGACGCCTTCTGGTCGCGCACGCGGCTGTCCGTCTACGACGGGGCGATCCGCGTGAGCCAGAACGAGTCGAGAGACGTGCTCCAGCTTGACCCCGGCAATTGGATCACTTACTGCGAGTCCGGTTCCGGGCGCCGGCTCGATCTCGCGGTCGCGCAGCGAGAGCCGGTCGGAGGCGCCGGGTTCTTCTACACGGTCGTCGTTCAGGCGGTCGCCGGCGGATCCGCGCTGACCCCGACCGTTGCCGCTGTCTACCCCAGTTCGGGCTGGAGCAACCGCAACCGGTTCGTATGGATCGACGGCGCCGGCTTCATGCCGGGTTCGAAGGTGGACATCCGGCTACCGAACGCTGCTTGGGTTGCGGCGTCGCAGGTCATCGCGACCCGCTGTGACGCGACGTATCACTGCAGCGCCCTGAAGGCGCTCTTCCCTTCGGGGACGCCGGGCCTGGCCGACGTCAAGGTCACGAACCCGAACGGTCACAGCGTCACCAAGACCGCTGCATTTGCGTATCTCGCGGCCGAATACGGCCCCCTTGCCGATCGGACGCCTCAGGCCTTCGGCGCGCGCTACGGACAGGGGAAGGCCGTGTGCGTTGGCGACTACGATGGCGATGGCAGCGACGACATCTTGAAGACGCGCAACGGCTTCTTGCCGTACCAGCTGTTTCGGAACAATCGGAACGGCACGTTCACCGATGTCGCCTCCTCGTCCGGCCTGCACCTGTACTCCTCCGTCTTCGGGAAGAGCTGCTCGTTCATCGACGTCGACGATGACGGCGATCTCGACGCCTACATCACCAACGTGGCGTATTCGCTGCCCTCGGGTTCGGCCAATGAGCTGTATACGAACCAGCTGGCTGACGGCGGCAACGCGACGTTCGCTCTGGGCACGCCGGCGGGTTTGGGCGGGGCGGCGACGCGCTACAAAAGCGACGCCGCGTGGGCCGACTTCAACAACGACGGCCGCCTCGACGTCGTGCTCGCGTACGACACCTACGCGGGGAGCGCGCCCTACTACGAAGCGTTGCAGTACTTCCGGCAGGACGGCAACGGATCGTTCACCAATGTGACGGGCTCCTCCGGCCTCTCGGGCTACTTCGCCTCGATCATGTCGGTCACGGCGGCCGACTTCAACAACGACGGGTGCGAAGACCTGGTCTTCTTCACAAACGCGGGCCTCGCCAATAGGCTGTACAAGGGCAACTGCCACGGGTACTTCACCGACGTCACGTCCCAAGCGCACATCGCGGAAGGCGCGCCGTGGTGCACGGGGGTCGCCGTCGCCGACTTCAACAACGATGCCAAGGCCGACATCTTCTGCGGATCGTACAACTCCGGCGCCGGCCCCGTGAGGCCGCGGCTGTGGCTCAACAACGGGAGCGCATCGTTTACCGACCGAGCCTCCGAAGCCGGTCTTTACGCCGTTGCTCGAAACATGGACGTCGTGTTGGCGTTCGACGAAGACGATGACGGACTCACCGACGTCTACGTGGGGGCGTCCGAGAACGGGTGGCTCGACGATCGCAAAGACGTGCTGCTTAGGAACACCGGCGGGAACCCGCCCGTCTTCGCCGACGTTACCGACGCGGCAGACATGTACCCCACGACACAGGACGGAACCGGCTACTGCGGCGCCGGTGTCGACGAGTTCTACTGCGACCGCGACGCGACGGCCGGAGGGGTGTTCGATGGGTGGAACGACGGAGCCCTCGATGTCTTCGTCACCGGAGACGATCCCGACTTCCTCCAACGCGGATCCGACTTCCTGTGGGAGAACCGACGAAACGTCATCGCCGACGGCTCGACGACGCCCACGAACGACTGGATCGAGGTCGCGCTGAAGGGGGCGAACACGAGACAGTCGCGGGTGCTGTCCAACCGCTTCGGCATCGGCGCCCGGGTCACGGTCATCTCGCGGTTCAACTTGCCGGCGGGCGCGGTGCCGACCGAGACCGAGTGTCTTCAAAACCCCTTGCCGACCGGCGTCATTGGCAGCACCAAGGAGGTCCTCGCCGGCAACCGGAGCCAATCGTCAACCGTGCTGCACTTCGGGCTCGGAGTCTCCATGCCCTTCGGTCAGAAGCGAGTCGACTGCATCAAGGTGGCCTGGCCTTCGGGGCTCGAGCGCGCCTACACCGGCATCACCGCCAATACCAAAGTGGTGCTCGCGGAGGACGCGGGCCGCATGAAGGTCATCAACGTCGTACCGAACAGCGGTCCGAACACCCGGTCGGATCCGACGACGATCACCGGGTTGCGGTTCGACCGGGACGTGGCTGCGGCTCCCCAGGTTCTCTTCGGCGCCGTTCCCGCGACCGCCGTGACGTTCGTGTCCGAGCACGAGCTCACGGTGTTGCCACCGATGTGGCAGTCACCTGGAACCGTCGACGTCACGGTCGTGAACACCGACGGCGAGCGCGACACGCTGCTGTCCGGCTACACCTACACCGGGTCGAGCGCCGGCGTGCGCTTCAAGGACCCGGTGCCGAGCATGATCACGGTCACGGGCGAGGTCACCAACTCTCCGAGCTTCGTCGCAGCGCGGGGCGTCGAGCGGACGGGGGTGATCGCCGACGGCATCACGCAACTCGTCCTCGAAGCCGAAGTGGGCGGGCCGGGTCGGGTGCGATTCGTGCTCGACGACGACGACTCTCCGGGCAATACACCTCCGCCGGGGACAAGCGTCGGGACCACGACCGCATTGGGTGGCGGCGCGCCGCAAACGACGCTTACCGTGCCGGTGACCGTCCTGGTCGACGGGAGGTACTTCGCGCACGCGGTCTACACGGCGCCTCAAGACTTCATCCGCACCGCCGCAGACAGCCCCCTGGCAACGAGGCCGGTCAGAGTACGCGGGACCTTCATCGACGCGTCGAACGCGGAATACGCGATGCCGCCGCGATCGCTCGACCTCTACCGCGTGCCCGTGCTGTACGTGCACGGCATGTGGGGCTCCACGATGAGCTTCGAGTGGCCGATCTTGAACGACGCGCGATGGATCATCCATCGTGCCGACTACAGCGCCACCAATGACGTCGCCTTTTCCCAGAACGTCGGCATGCCGCCGCGGGTCATTGCCGAGCTCCGGAAAGAGATCAACGACAGGGGAATCGCCGGGACGAGGTTTTTCGTGTTCGCTCACAGCATGGGAGCGGTGCTCTTCAAGATCTACATGGGCGGAGCCGGCGCGCCGTACGCTCGCACCGACAACTTCTTCTCCGGCGATGTCTATGCGTTGGTGTCGGTCGATGCCCCGTTCTTCGGCTCGTACTTTGCGCCGTTCGTGGGCTTGATCCAATCGAGTAGCCCCATGGGCTCGCTGTTCACGTACACCATGCGGTCCCTCGGTCTGGCCGTGGACCGGGGTTGCATGCAGAGCCTCGACCCCGCGAGCCCGGATACCCTCGGCATCCCTGCCACGGGTGGGACGTTTCATGCGATCGTCGGCTGGGGCGGGGGAGAAATGAGAGACTCAGGCGTCGAGCTTGCGGCCGCCGACAAGCTGGCGCTCCTGAAAGCAGCCCTCGGCCTCTTCAATTTCGGCTTCGAAAATTCCATCGTGCAGTGCGGTTCCGGTGACGATTTCATCGTGTGCACGGATTCGCAAAAGGGTGGGCTCTCCGGATCTTACGTCAGCAACTTTCACTTCGAGAACCTGTCGGCGCGAGCGATCCACCTTGACAGCATGTGTAACGAAACCGCGCCGAGTGCAACCGCGGAGCATCTGCTCGAAACACCTACGACGAATGGGACCGAGTGGGGGCATCTACTCCCCGCGGCCCCCCCGACATCTCTCGGGCGCGTTTTCACCCCGCCGAAAGCCTCCGGCGCCCCAGCGGCCATCCCGAACACGGGAAACGACGGAGTCTCCCTTGCGCTCGGAAAAGGCGGAGACGATGTCACGCTGACCTGGGTCGGCGCCGCCACGAGGCTGATGAAATCGCTCAGCCCGACGTTGGCGGCGGGCGTCTGTCTCGCGGTGTCCGGAAACTCCGCCACCGATGCGCATCAACTGTCGGTCCCGACGAACGCGTACTACGCCGTCGGCGCCGCGTCGCTCTGCACCCCGGAAGCCTCGCTTTCGATCGCTTCGATCAGTCCGGCCTCGGGATCGACGATGGGCGGCTACCCCGTGACCCTGCTCGGAACGGGCTTCGATGCAACGGTCAAGGTGAGGATCGGTGCCTTCAATGCTATCCAGGTCGTCGTGGTCAACGCCACGACCATCACGTTCCGCGTGCCACCCGGCAATCCCGGCTCGACAACCGTCACCGTGATCAACGGCGCAGGGCAAATGGCGAGCAGGACGTTTACGTACACGAACCCTGGGCCTGCTCCTGGTGGCGTGGCGATCACGGCGCCCGCTGATGGAGCCGTCGTCGCGGCAGGATCGACGATCTCGGTGTCGGCGATCGGTTCCGGTGGATTCACGATCGCCAGGGCCCTCGTTTCGAGCGCGGCGTTTGCGTCCGACGACGACCAAGATGCGGGAGCCGGCTTCACCGCGAACGTGACCGTGCCTGCCGACTCGATCGGCCCCCTCGCGATCGGGCTGGTGGCGAAAGACGCGACCAGCAACTTCAAGACGGCGGCGCCGGTGACGATCACCGTCGTGGCACCTGGAAACGTCGCCGTCGTGCGTCTCGACGCCGAGAAGTTGGCGATGCTTTACGCGACCCCGACCCGGCAGCTGCGCGTCTACGGGATCTACTCGGATGGCGTGCGACGCGATCTCACCCACGCCCCCGGCATCCTCTACGAGATGGACACTCAGGACCCGCGAAAGCCCAACTACCCGTACAACGGCACCGGTGTCGCGGTCGTCGACGCGGCTGGAATGGTCACGGCCAAGACCCACGGGAGCACCGTCTGCCACGTCACGTACTATGCTCGGAAAATCGACGTCGTCGTCGAAGTGGCCGACATCCGTCCGACCGTGACGCTCCAAAAGCCGGGCTTCATTTCGTGGCCCTACCAGGGTCCTGGAGTCACCTACGACGTGGTCCGTGGCAAGCTGTCGGGCCTCCGTGCGACGGGAGGAAACTTCGCCGATCCATCGATCGGCATGACCTGCATCAAGGACGACTTCGTCAACGTCACGGCAGCCGACGCGGCCAATCCGCCCGCCGGCGACGGGTATTTGTATCTGATGAGGGAGAGCCGGACGCTCAGCTACGAAGAATCTCCCTTCTGGGCGACCCGCTCGCAAAGCGGTCAGCGGACCGCCGAGATCAACGCGGCGCCTGGCCACTGCCCGTGACCTACCACCCGCAGACTTGCCCCTTGTTCTGCTCGTCCAGCCACGTCTTGAGCGGCGCGAAGTAGTCGAGGATCGCGCTTGCGTCCATCTTGCGCTCGCCCGAAAGGGCGGCGAGCTCGTCGGGCCAGGGCTGCGAGGTGCCCATCGCGAGCATCTTGGCGAACTTGGCGCCGGCTTTCTCGCTTCCGTAAATCGAGCACTGGTAGAGCGGGCCGGTGAAGCCGGCTTCCTTGCACAGAGCGCGGTGGAACTGGAACTGCAGAATCGCCGCGAGGAAGTAGCGCGAGTAGGGGGTGTTGGCGGCGACGTGGTACTTGGCGCCGGGATCAAAGTCGGCCTCGGAGCGCGGCGATGGCGGGATCACGCCCTGATACTTGAGCTTCAGCTCCCACCAGGCCTTGTTGTAGTTGACGGGGGTGATCTCGCCGGAGAAGACCTTCCAGCGCCACTGATCGACGAACAGGCCGAACGGGAGGAACGCGACCTTGTCGAGCGCCAGCTTCATCAGGTAGTTGAGCTCGTCGTTGCCCTCCGGCACTTTGTCGAGGAGGCCGATCTTCACGAGGTAGGCGGGGGTCGCCGAGAGCGCGATCGCATCGCCGATCCCTTCGTGGAACCCGTCGTTGGCGCCCTGAGCGAACAGCGGAGGCTGCTCGTTGTAGGCGCGCTGGTAGAAGTTGTGCCCGAGCTCGTGGTGCACCGTGACGAAGTCGTCGTCGTTGATCTTGATGCACATCTTCAGGCGCAGGTCGTCTTTCCAATCGATGTCCCACGCGCTCGCGTGACAGACGACATCGCGGTCTTTCGGCTTGACGAACTGGGAGCGCTCCCAGAACGTCTTAGGTAGCGGCTCGAATCCGAGCGACTTGAAGAAGCCCTCGCCGTAACCGACCAGCTGTTTCTCGTCCACCTTCTTGGCTTCGAGCAATTTCGTCAGGTCGTAGCCGCGATCGCTCGAAGGTGGCGCGACGAGGTCGTAGACGTTCCCCCACTGCTGCGCCCAGAGGTTTCCCAGGAGTTGAACGGGGATCGGTTTACCGGGTGACACCAGCTCGGGGCCGTAGGTCTCGGTGAGCCGGCGGCGCACATAGCAGTGAAGCGCCTCGTAGAGCGGCTTCACCTGGTTGAAGAGCCGGTCCATTTCCTTGGCGAACTCGGCGGGGGGCATGTCGTACCCCGAGCGCCAAAGCGCGCCGAGGTCGTCGAAGCCGATCTCCTTCGCCCCCTCGTTCGCGAGCGTGACGAACCGCTCGTACTTCGGGCGGATCGGTTTCGCGATCGCGTGCCAGCCCTCCCAGAGCTCCTTCAGCTCTTTCGGGTCGCGGCTTTTCGCGAGGCGGTCGCTGATCGTCCCAATGTCCATGCACTCTTTGCCCTGGGGGCAGTACTTGCCCTTGCTGTAGATCCCCTCCATCTGGGCCGCGATCTCGGACAGCTCCTTGCTCTTGACGGGATCGGAGGGGGCGACCAACGAGAGGGAGATCGGAAGCAAACTCAACTTCCGCGCAACGTCCTTGTCCAGTTTCAACCCCTTGAAGCGCTGCGCCTCTTTCGAGAGCCTCACCGTCTCGTCGATGACCTTCTGGCGAGCCATCGCCTGGATCAGCTCGGTGTCGTCGGTGATGAACGTCGCGTACACCCAGGACGCCCTCTCGGCGTCGATCCAGAGTGTCAGCAGGCGAGACTCGGCCTGTTCGATGAAGGCCTTCGCTTCGGCGGAGGTGGGCGAGGCCGAAGCGGCTCGCGCGGGGACGACGGCGGCAAAGGCGATGGCGGCTGCGGCGACCAGGGCAAGGCGATGACGGCGCATGGCGGCTCCTCGATAGGATTCGGCGTGAAGGCTGAGGAGTATAGGCGGAGCGCGGTTATCCTTCGCTCCCGATGTCATCCGTTGCCGCCATCCCCGCGCCCCGCCTGGGCCTTTTCGCGACCGCCATGCTCGTCATGGGCGGGATCGTGGGGTCGGGGATCTTCATGAACCCGCACGTCGTAGCACAGGACGCGCCGTCGTCAGCCGCAATCCTTGCGGCGTGGCTTCTGGGCGGCGCGGTCGCGCTGGCGGGGGGCTTCGTCTGGGCCGAGTTGGCCGGGCGCCGGCCGGGCGTCGGCGGCCAGTACGCCTACCTGCGCGACGGCGTGCACCCCGCGGCTGGATTCGTCTACGGCTGGTCGAATCTCCTCGTGACGCAGACCGGCGGCATGGCGGCGGTCGCAGTGACCTTCGCCCGGTACACGCACGTGCTCTCCTCCCCACCTTGGGGCGAAGCGGCGACCGCGGTCGCCGCCCTCGCCGCGCTGACCGCGATCAACCTGTGTGGCGTGCGCGCCGGGAGCGCGGTGCAGAGCGCGTTCATGGTCCTCAAGATCGCCGCGATCGGGGCGCTCGTCGTTTGCGGGCTTTTGCTCGCCCCGAAGGCCGTTGCGATGGAGGCCGCAGCCACGGGCCAACCGGGGCCGCGGGCGTTTTTCGCCGCGATGATCGCGGTTCTCTTCGCGTACGGCGGTTGGGCGACGGCCACCTTCGTCTCCGGAGAGATCAAGGACACGGCGCGCACGCTGCCGCGCGCGCTGATCCTGGGCACAGCAGGCGTCGTGGCGCTCTACCTCGGCGTCAACGTCGCGTGCCTCCATGCCTTGGGCCCGGGCGGGCTGGCGGCGTTCGACGCGCCCGCGTCGGAGGTCATGCGCCGCGCCTTGGGGTCGCCGGGCGCGACGGCAATCGCCGCCGCGATCGCGATTTCGACGTTCGGGTTTCTGGCGCAGGGGATGCTCGTGTGCCCGCGCGTGTACTACGCGATGGCGCAGGATGGACTGTTCTTCGCGAGCGTCGGCCGCCTCCACCCGCGCACGCAGGTGCCTCATGTCGCGATCGTCCTCCAGGGGGCCTTCGCGATCGCAACGGCGCTTTCGGGAACCTATGAGCAGATCCTGAGCTGGGTCGTCACCGTGGATTTCGCGTTCCTCGCACTGACCGCGGCGACCCTCTTCGTCTTCCGTCGTCGAGATGGGGGGGCCCCGGCGCTCGTGCGCGCGCCGTGGCATCCGTGGACCACGCTCTTTTTCATCGCGGTGTCGCTGGCCGTCGTCGGCGCCACATTTGTCGAGCATCCCGCGCGCTCGATCCTCGGGTGGACGCTCGTGGCCGCGGGACTGCCGATCTACTTCTTCTGGAAACGGAGGATCGCGTGAGCGGAGATCGGACGATGGACTCCCCGTACATGCACTGGGCCAAGACCCATCAGGCCGCGCGCTACACTCTGGCCGTCAGCGGGATCAAGGGATTGAGCCTCGCGGAGCTGGGCGCGACGCGGGACGACCTTGTATTGGACGGTGGGGACGGTTACGGCCTCCCGGCGCTGCGAGCGGCCCTGGCTGCGAAGGCCGGTGTTTCGGACGATCGGATCGTTCTCGCGACGGGAACTTCGGGGGCGAACCACCTCGCCTTCGCGACCCTTCTCGCTCCAGGGGACGAGGTCGCGATGGAGCGCCCTGGCTACGAGCCGATGGAGATGCTCGCGCGTCACCTCGGAGCGACGGTGCGGTACTTCCCGCGCAGGCCCGAGAACGGGTTCCGAATCGATCCCGCCGACGTCGCAGCCGTGGTCACGCCGAGAACGAGGCTCTTCGTCCTTTCCAACCTTCACAACCCGACGTCGGTCGCGACGGACGAGGCGACTCTCCGGGCGGTCGGCGCGATCGCGGAGCGCGCGGGGGCTAAGGTCCTCGTCGACGAGGCCTACCTCGACGCCGCGTTCGACTCCGCCCCGCCGTCCGTGGGACGTCTCGGGGACGTCTTCGTCGTCACGACGAGCCTGACCAAGGTCTTCGGCCTGAGCGGATTGCGCTGCGGGTGGATCGTCGCCGAACCCGCGCTCGCCTCACGGATCTGGCAGCTCAAGAACCTCTTCGGCGTCAACGAAGCCCACCCCGCCGCGTGTCTTGCGCTGTGCGCTCTGAGGAGAAGCGAGGAGATCCTCGCTCGCGCCCGCCTCATCCTCGAGGCGAATCGCGCGATGTGGGAGTCGTTTCTCGCGGGGCGGGACGATCTCGCGGTGGAGGGTGCGTCCCAAGGGACGACCGTGTTCTCGCGGGTGCTCTCTTGCGACGCGGAGGCGTTGTGCGCCAGCCTGCGCGAGCGTTACGAAACCTCGCTCGTCCCGGGGCGTTTTTTCGGCGCACCCCAGTACGTGCGCGTCGGTCTGTGCGGAGATCCTGAGATCTTTCGCGAGGGGCTCGCCCGGTTGGGGAGCGCGCTCCACGACCTCGACGGCGCGGTCTAGGCCTCGCCGAGGCGCTCCCGGCAGGCCAGCACGGCTTCCGTGGTCGGCGGTGCTTCGTCGTCGGGCATCGCCCAGTCCCAAAGAATTTCGGCAACGAGCTCGCCTTCGGGTGTGCCCTCGTCCCAGCCGAAGTTCTCGGACTCCAAGATCAGACCCGCGACCGCCTGCAGACCGTCGGCAGGGAGGCCTTCACGGAGGTGCGCGTCGCAAAGCCTGCGCATCTCTTCGGGTGTGAGGCAGACCGCTTCGTCGAGATCGGCCACGAGTTCGGTAGCGGCTGTATCGTCCTCGAGGACGCGCGCGATCCACCGTGCGTCCACGTCGCCTTCCAGGAAATTCCGGATGTCGCTCTCTTTCATGACCCCAAATATAACGCCGGGCGACCTCCGATCAAGTAGCCCACGCTGTGTTCTACTGCTCCCACCGGATCATTTCGGGATGGAGGGTTCAGATGCGTAATTCGTGGTTAGGAGCTGGAGTTTTCGCAGCTGGACTGGGCCTGGCCATGATCCTGGCCTGCGGTGGGTTGAGCTCCGCGGGGCCTGCGGCGACCGCCTCCCCGGCGTTCTGGAAGGTCTGGGGGGATGGCAAGGCGGAGCTGTCCGGCTACGCGATCACGACGACCCGCTACGGTGTGCCGCGCGAGGGCCGGGTCGTGTTGATCTACGTCACCGAGCCGATGGACCGGCGCAACTGGATCAAGGACGACGCCGGCGACGTGCCCATTGAAGAGCGCGTCAACGTGTTGAAGCTCAACAACGTCCTGAAATTCCAGACGGGGATCTACCCCTATTCGGTGATGACCAGCGTGTTCGCGCCGGTCGACACGTTGGCGGCGGAACGGTTCGCCCCCGCGAAGATCGCGATGGGCGCCCAGGAGTGGTGCGGGCTCGTCTACGAGAAGGTGATTCCGGCGCCCCAGGCGTTCACGAGCGAGCTGCGCTCGTACTTCCACGCGGAAGGGGATCGCGACGCGACCGTCAAGACGCCGCCGGGAACGTTGTATGAAGACGCGCTGCTGATTCAGCTGCGGGAGCTCGACGGCCCGTTCGCCCGTGGGAAGAGCTGGGCCGGCTCGATCGTGCCGTCGCTCTGGTCTCAACGAAAGGGCCACACCGCGCTAGGGCCCGTGGCCGCGACGATCAAGCGGGAGGACGCGACCCGGGACGGCGTGCCGGTGACGCGGTTCATATTGGTGTACGGCGCCGTCGTGACGACCTACGACGTCGAGAAGGCGGCGCCCCGGCGCGTCCTCGCCTGGAAGACCGAGGGTGGCGACGAGGCGAAACTCCTCAAGACGGCGCGCCTCCCGTACTGGCAGCTGAACGGCCCGGGTGACGAAAAGTACCTGAAGCAGCTGGAATAGGGGACAGTCCCCTTTTTCTTACAAAGCTCCTCGGATACCGCTTTGCTGCGAAAAAGGGGACTGTCCCCTATTCCAGCTGGCGTCAGACGCCGAGTTCGCGCATCAGGAACGCGAGCACGTCGGTGTATTCGTCGATCTGATCGGAGAGCGGGGTGCCGCGGCCGTGGCCGGCTGCGGGGTTGGTGCGCAACAGAATGGGAAAGGGCGCCGACGTCGCGGCCTGCAGGCGCGCGACCATCTTCCGGCTCTGCCACGAGTCCACGCGAGGATCGTTTTCGCCCGTCGCCATCAGGATCGATGGGTAGGTCGCGCCGTCTCTGACCCGGTGGTACGGCGAATACGCGTGCAGCACGCGGAACATCTCGGGATCGAGGACCGTGCCGAACTCCGGCACGTTGTAAGCGCCGTTCGGCGTACGCTCGACGCGCAGCATGTCGTAAAGCCCGACCAACGAGACGACGGCGCGAGCCAAATCCGGGTGTTGCGTGATCATGGCGCCCATCAGGAGGCCGCCGTTGCTCCCGCCCATCAGCGCCAACTTCTCGCGCGTCGCGTAGCCGGCGGCGACCATGCGCCGCGCGCACGCGGCAAAGTCATCGAAGACATTTTGCTTGTGCCCGAGGCTGCCCTCGCGATGCCAGGTCTCGCCGAACTCGCCGCCGCCGCGGATGTGGGCCACCGCGAAGACCCCGCCGCGCTCGATCCAGGCGCGTAGCCGCCCCCGGAACCCCGGCGTCTGGCAGACGCCGTAGCCGCCGTAGCCGTAAAGGATCGTCGGATGGGTTCCGTCGAGGACGATCCCCCGGAGGCGCAGCACCGTGATCGGCACGCGCGTGCCGTCTTTCGAGACGGCCTCGTCGCGCACGACCTCGCAGTCGGAGTAATCGGCGGGCGAGGTTTCGGCGAGCGCGGTGCGCAGGGCGGGACCGCCTCCGTGGGGCCTGCGGTACCAGGCCGGAGGCACGGTGAAGCTCTGCACCTGAAAGAGGACGTTGCCGCAGGGGAGCACGACGAGGTCATCCACGGCGGACAGCGGCGGCTGCGGAAGCTCGTCTTCCGCGCGGCCGTCGAGGTGGAACGCCCGCACCACGTTGGGTCCGCCCTTCTGATAGAGGACGTAGACGCGATCGTCGCCGGTCCAGAGTCCGGTACCGTGCGCGAACGACGCTTCGATCGCGTCTTTTGCTTCCGGGACGATCACGTCAGCCGCCGCGATGCCCCGGTCCACAGCCTCGGGCGCAAGCCGGAGTACGCGTCCTCGCGGCGCGCCTTGAAGCGACACGAAGTAGATCGCGCCGTCCGGTCCCAGGCGTGCCGCGACGCACCGATCCTCGTATCGCGTCAGCGCATGCCACGAGCCATGCTGGTCGCGTAGCCAATGAGTGAACTCCCCGCCGTCCCCCTTCTGCACGGAGGCGAGCGTGAATCGACCGTCGCGGCTCGATTCGAGCCGGATCTCGGCGATGCGCGGGAACTCCCGGCCGATCTCGTGCCGATCGAGCGCCGGGTCGGATGCGAGTGAATGCCAATGCACGTGGACGTCGAAGCCGAGCTCATCCGGGGGGCGCTCGCCGGGTCGCGGGTAGCGCGTGTAGTAAAACCCCCCGCCGTCAGCGCTCCACGCGAGCGAGCCCCCCGCGGTCCCGCCGTTGACTCGCGGGACGCAATCGCCGAGGTCGCGTCCGGTCTCCGTTTCGAAGACGTGCACGTCGCCGCTTTCGGTTCCCGCGAAGGAGAGGGACACGGCCACCTTGGAACCGTCGAACGACGGAACGTACCAATCGATCGAGGTCCTCCCCGAAGGATCGAGCACGTTCGGGTCGACGACCACGCGCTCGCTACCCAAATCGTCGGAGTCCGCAAGAACGACGAGCAGCATCTGCTCCTGCGGCGGCTGCCGCTTGATCGCGAAGAGCCGCCCGCCCGCGGCATGGAGCGCCCCGTAGGCGACCGACCCGGTAACCGTCAGCTCCGTCACCCGGCGTCTCAACGCGTCGCGTCCCGGCCACCTGTCGAGAACCGCGCGCGTGTGGGCATTTTGAGCGGCGATCCACGGGGCGACCTCGGGGTCGGCCGAGTCTTCGAGCCAGCGGTAAGCGTCCACGACGTCGACGCCGTGATAGGTGTCCACGACGGGACGGAGCGGTGTCGGCGGATGCAAGGTGTCTCTCCCGGATCAGGCGGACCGCAAAGTCTAGCGCATCCGAGGCGGCCTGCCCGAAAGCGAGAGCACGGCGGCGGCCAAGCGGGGATGGGCGTCGAAGAGCCGGGCGTACTCGCTTTCGCGGCGCCCACCTTTAGCGCGCACGACCCGCACGAGAGCGCGGCGCTCGTCAGGGGACCACCGGTCGAGCCCCGGGATGGCATCGAGGAGCGGAGCCCACTGTTTCCACCAGAGGCGCTCTCCGGCCGTCCAGCCCGCAACCGATCGCACGCCGAGACGCCCCGCGGCGCGCCCGTCGTCCTTGCGGCGCGCGAGGGCAAAACCGATCGCGGCGGTGGGCGTGATGACTCCTGACCCTTTGCCGTCGGGCGACCAGAAGACGTGGGCTTCGGCTAGGCGCAACAGAGCGCGCCGGTTGGAGCGGTACTCGGGATCGTGCGCGCGTTTGCCGAGCTCTATGCGCGCGAGACGCAGCACCTTCGGGTCGCGCGGGCGAAACCCGAAGCGCGCGTAGAACCACCAGGCCCCCGAGGCGATCCCCTCCTCGTTGCCGTGCCCGAGCTGATAAGGCTCGATCGAGAAGTCCGTGACGCCGAAGACGTGGCGGGTGGCGGCGAGCAGCCGGCAGAACACGAACCCCGCCTCGCCGCCGCGGAATGTCTCGAACGTGTTGTAAGAGACCTCGGCGTTTCCGAACAGGACGTCCAGCTGAACGTAGCCGATGGGCACGCCGTTTCTCAGGGTGAGCGCGCCGTAGACCGCGGGAAGGAACAGCCGGCGCTCGGGCACGACGCCGATCAGCGCGAAGGCGAGGCCGTCACCGTCGTCGACCATTCGCACGTCGCGCGGGTCGCCGTGGGCGAACGCGTCGAGATCGCGAGAACGCGTGACCATCGCACAGCGCGCGAGATCGACGAGGCGCGCGCCGTCTCGCGTCGCAAGCGCGCGCACCGAACGAGGCGGAACGAGCAGCTCGGTCGCGAGGTCGGGCCTGTCCCGGCGTGGCGATCCGGAGCGTAAGGCGAAGGGGGCGCCGTCGAAGAGCGCGTGCGTCCGGCTCGGCCCGTCGGCGCTCCCAAGGAGTCGGTAGGCCACGTCGAGGGCGTCGTGGGTCGCCTCGCGCACCGCGTCGCCTCCGGGAAGCGTCTCGATCCGCCGGACCAGGAACGCGGCGTCGGTTTCCCGGGGCGCCCGCAGCCTGTCGATGGCCTCGCGCGCGGGAAGGGCCGCGCGTCGCAACGCCTCGGCCTCGGCCGCGGGGACCAAGAGCGGTAGCACCGCGGAGAGCCGCTCCACGAACTCGCCTTCGGTCCAATCGATCGTCAGCAGCTTCGGATAACGGCTCGCGAGCCACCGGGCCATCGGCCAGAAGAAGCGGTAGTGGATCGGCGTCCCCGCGATGCCCGTGTCGGCCAGCGCGTCTTTCTGCCGCTTGACGTCGGGGCGGCGGTGGAACCCGGCGAGCCTGCGCCGCGCCTCGGCCAGCTCCGAGGCGTCTTTCGGGTACGCGAG
>Ga0315290_10001491_pt1 | contig 16054 bp, 10 predicted proteins | sample YL17G12_0_MG_FD_203627 | JGI IMG/M metagenome (GOLD analysis project Ga0315290, IMG submission 203627) | Sediment microbial communities from Yellowstone Lake, YNP, Wyoming, USA - YL17G12_0 | ecosystem: Environmental > Aquatic > Freshwater > Lake > Sediment | place: USA: Wyoming | collected... | reverse complement strand
GTCCGCAGTCGGACAGTGTGCGGCGGATGCGCTCCGGCTCGTGCCGCAAATCGTGGTTGCCCAGGACGAAGTAAACCCCGCAGGGCGCGGCGAGCCGGCCCAGCGTCTCGGGGATCCAGGCGATGTACCGGGCGTGGTCGATCAGGTCCCCGGTGACGGCGACCAGGTCCGGCGCCAGGGCGTTGCACCGGCCGGCGAGCTCGCGGAAGTACCCCTGGTCGATCCATCCGGTGAAGTGCAGGTCGGACAGGTGGAGGATCTTCAGGCCGTCCAGCGCGGGCGTGAGCCGGGGCAGCTCCAACTCTCGCTCGGTCACCTGCAAGTCCAGAATCTCGTTGCCGATCGCGCGAACCAGAAGGGGCGGGCGTGGGTCGCCCTGCGGTGCCAGCGGGCCCAGCCGCCGGCACCGGAAGCTCCGCTCCACGGCCGGGGGGCTGGCCCGGGCCTTGCGCCAAGTCCACCGCACCACGGCCAGCGCCCCCGCGACGGTGCACACGAGCAGGTAGAGCTTCACGGGCCAGGGGAGGCTGAGCCAGTCGGACGGCTCCGCGAGGCTCCAGCCGGCCGCCAGGAACCCGCCCACCAGCAGCGCGGGAAGCAGTCCGGACAGGGCAAACGAGGCCGCCGTCAGGGAGCGAACCAAGCGCTCGGGCAGGGCCACGGCGTGGCTGACGTTGATCACGGCCACCCACACGAAGGCATGGCCGACAAGCACCAGGATTACCAGCAGCACAATCATGGAGGCGGGAGTTTGCAGCCCTTCAGGCCTGCCCGACGGCGCGCGGCGCCGTGACCACCTGTTCCACGGTGCTGAGCAACTGGTCGAGGCGGAATGGCTTGTAGAGGACGGCCTGGAGCCCGGCCTGCCGGGCCTTGACGATGGAGTGGCCGGGGTCGTAGCCGAAGGCGGTCATGAGGATGATCGGCAGCGGGTCGACGTCCATGATCTCCTGGAGCCTGAGCATGAACTGGTAGCCGCTCATGTCCGGCAGGCGGATGTCGGAGAGGATCGCGTCGTATCCGCCGTGGAGCATCATGTTGCGGACCATGAAGGTCGCCTGGGCACCGTCGGGGGCCGTCTCGACGTTGCACCCGCATCGCTCCAACAGGGCGTGGGCCGCCCCGCGAACCGCGCTGTCCTCGTCGACCACGAGAACCTGCCGGCCGCGCAGGGCGTCGCGCTCCCCCTGAAGCGGCTGAGGATGGGCCTGGGCCGGCGCCATCTTCTGGCCCACCATCTGGATCACCTGCTTGATGTCCCGGGCGTTCATCAAAATCCGCTGGAGCCGCTCCACCACCTCGGGCTCGTGGCCGATGTACCGCTCCATGACGTTGACCGCGTCGTTGAGGATCTCGTCGACCGGCAAGGCCACCGCGCCGTGGATCGCCTCGACGCTGGCCTGCGCGGCGCTGGCCTTTTCCGCCACCAGGAGCTCGAGGGTGTTCAGGGCCACCGCCACGTCGCGCGTGAAGATCTCGAGGAACTGGAGGTCGCTTTCCGAGAAAGCACGCGGCTCCGGGCTCTCCACGTTGAACGTCCCGATCACCTGGTCGTGCAGCACCAGCGGAACGGTCAACGAGCTGCGGGCGTCCTTCGCCCCGCTCAGGTACAGCGGATCCTCGGTGGTGTCCTCGCACAGGTAGCTCTTGCCCGTCGCGGCGACGAAGCCCGTCACCCCGTTGTTCTGCGGCAGGGCGTAGAGCTCGCGAGCGGCCGCCTCCGGCTCCATCCCCACCGACAACAGCGGCTCCAGCCGGCCCGTCTTCTGGGCCACCAGCCGGATCTCCACCACCCCGAAGTTCAACAGGTCCTTGGTGTAGTGGAGGATGTTCGATTTGAGCAGCTCGATCCGGTCCTCGACCGACATGCGCAGCAGCTCCTCGGGGGCGAGGTCGGCCAGCTCAATCCCGGCCTGGTGAATGGCCGCCAGCTTCTGCTGCTGGAGCTGCTCCCGCGTGCTGTCGCGGAGCGTCACGATGAGGTACTTCGTCCCCTCGTCCCCGTGCGGCACCGGCGCCACGTGCAGGTGCAAGTACCGGTTGTCCTCGGTCCGCAGCGTGGAGCTGGTGGGGGTGCCGGTCGCCACCGCTGTATGGAAAGGACAGTAGTCGGGGCCGAGGATCTCCGGGCTGCCCAGGATCGCGTAGAAGTTGCCCCCGAGGATCTTCTCCTCCTTGCTCCACTGCCGCAGCCGGTCGTTCGCCCAAATGACCGTGTTCTCTCGGTTGAGCAAGACCACGCCGTCGGGCATCCCCTGAAGGATCTGCTCGTTCTGGAGCAGCCCACCGATTCCCACGGCCCGCTGCAAACGATCCGAGGCGATGTACACCCCGGCAAAATCCTCCTGAGCCAGCCGATCCAGCGCCCCCATCAGGTCTTGAACGACCAGGATGTCTTCGGAACCGGCCGGCGCTGCCAGCCCCCCGAGTTCCTCGCCGGACTCGGCAATCACCAGGATTCTCGGTTTCCCCGACAAGGCTTCCCAGCTCCCGAGGACCGTGATGCCCCTCCCGCCCAGCAAAAAGCGCTTCCTCCAGATTATAGGGCCCTGCCCAGGAAGGTTCAACCCTTTTTGCCACAGTTTCTCCCACCTGTTCCATCGGCCCAACCGTGCCACAAGGTTCAGTACCCCTCGGCGACGTCTCGGGTTTGCGGACTCGTCCCAGCCGAGCCCCGCAAATCGCCCCATTGTTCCGCATGTTCGCGACCGGGGGTTCGCCGACGGGGACCGACTTTTCCATGGCTGCGGGGCATACCCAACGAAGCCCGTGTCAATTCCTTGTTCGCCACAGTTTGTACCACGGCACTCGAACTGTGGAAAACGGCCCAATTGGCATCCTCGGCGCATCCGTACCCGGAGGGCCTGCCGGTTCGCTCGAAAACCTCCGCCACCACTCCAGACCCGCGGGGCGCCCCGTCGATCACCAGGTAATAGGCACACGGCATGTGCCCGCTGCGATTCCCCGGTCATCTGCGAGCGCGCCCCTACCCGGGGCGTGTCGGATGGGAGGAGCCAGTCATGTGGCGATCGTTCTTTCTGGCCATCGGCATCTTCGTCTGCCTGCTCGGTGCCGAATGCCTCGCCGTGCAGAAGTTCGTGCTGAAGGCTCGGGCCCCCGTGGCGCAAGCCCCCGGAGACGGCCAGAAGACACTCGGCCCCCAGAAAGAGATAGTCCCCCGCGAATGGGCCCCGTGGAGCCTCCTCTCGACAGGGGCTGTCGTCTCCCTCTACTCCTTCACGATCCCCCGCCGACTCGCCGGCAAGTAGAATGCGGGCTAGTTGGGATCGCGAATGGTATTGAAGTACTCTTCGTACAGTTTCCGGTACTTTCGGGGGATTCGTACATCCGCCAAAGGATCAGCCTCCTTGGGCTTGTCCGCGGTGCTTAACGGGATCAGGGCCTGTCGGAAGTCGCCCTTGTCGTTCGGGCCGTCGGTCGGCCCGGCGTAGTCCGCCGCCCCGCGGGTCGCCTGGGTGGCGGCCTGGGTGTCGAACTGCCTGGTATCCTCGGCTTGCTCGGGCCGGGGCCCCCGTCCTCGCCCTGGACCCATCCCCATTCCGGGTCTTTCGCACCTCTCGCAGCCCGCTCCGCCGCACCCATCGCAGCCCATCTGCCGGCGTGCCTGCTCGAGTTGCGCGAGGGCGTCCTTGAGCAACTGGAACTCCTTGAGCTGCTGATCGAGGTCCTTCAGGTCGCCGGCCATTCCGTTGAGCATGGCGGCGGCCTCCTTGAGCTGACCGTTCTGCATCTTCTGGGCGGCCTGGCCCAGCTTGCCGGCCATCTGCTGGAGGTTGTTCATCTGGGGAAGTTGATTCTGGAGCTTGGCCAAGTCCTGCTGAAGCTTGTTGGCCTCGTCGTTCTTGCCCTGCTGGCGCAGCTCGTTGATTTTCTTCTCGAGGTTCTCCATCGCCTGCTGGTGGGCCTTGACCAGGTTCTCCAGGTTCTGCTGGACCTGCTGGACCTGCCTGGCCAGTTTCCGCTGGTCTTCCGGGTTCAGCTTGCCGGCCTCCAGCTTGCCCTTCAGCTCCTTGAGTTCCTTCGCCGCGTTGGCCAAGTCGCCGCGCTTGAGGGCCTCAATAAGCTTTTCGGCGGGCCCCTTCTCCATGTCCCTCAGTTGCCTCAACTGCTTCTCGACGGCCTCCGCCCCCCCCAGCTCCCGGCTCCGCTTCTCCAGTTGGCTGGCGAGGTCGTTGAGCTTGAGCATGGCCTCCTGCTTGTTTCCCGGCGCTTTCGCGGTTTGCTTGTCGAGCTCGTCCTGGAGCTTGGTCAGCAGCTTCTGGGCGTCCTTGAGCCCTTCCTGGCGTGCCTCCTTCTGTCGCTCGGCGAGCTGGATCTGAAGGCTCTTCTTGGCCTTGTCGATTTGCTGTTTGGCGGCCAGGGATTCGGTCATGCCCTCGGCCGGATTGTCCGCGGCCGGGTTGACGAGGATCATCACCAAAAGCGCCAGGACCGCGGGTGCCAGCGGGAGGAGCAACTGGCGGCCCGGCGTCACCGCGAAGTGCTCGCGCACGTCGATCCGCTGCACGCGGCGGATCGCGTCGGTCACCAGGGCCTCGCCGATCTCACTTTGCCGCTCCTCTTCCGACATGGCCAGCGTGCTGGAGACCCGCTCCTTCAGCCCGAACCGCCGGTCGATCTCGATGGCCGCGTCGATCGCCCCGCGGCTCCGCCAGATCGCCCAGCCCGTGGCGGCCGCCAGTCCCAGGCCCAGCGCCCCCGCGGGCCAGGCCCACGGCTGCAGGCCCAAGGGCACGTACTTGTCGACGAGGATCAACGCGGCCGCGGCCAGCAGCGTGCCGAACAGACACCAGCCCAGGGCCCCCACGAACCGCTGCACCCCGAGCCACCACTGTGCCCGTCGCACTTGTTTGCGGAGATCGTCCATTGCCTGGCTCCTCTGTTGGACCCCTCTTTAGAGTAGGTGCGCCCCCCAATTCCCACCGCTCATTATATCGCCTTTGTGTGCTGCAAGCATCGGCGGAGTGGACAGAATTCGGGGGATGTGCCCTCCTCCCATTAGACGAGGCAGGCCGGCCCACGGTTCCCGGTAGGGCTTGCCCGTTCGGGGTGAACATTCCCAAACCCCGGCGCATCGCTATGATGGAGCGATAAATGCTTTGGCGGCCGCACCGAGGTGATCGGCGTGCCGCCATGGCCCCACCATCGACCCAACCTGGTACTGGCCATGAGCGATTTCCGCATCGAAACAGACTCGATGGGCGAGGTCCGCCTGCCCGTCGGGGCGTACTACGGGGCCCACACGCAGCGGGCGGTGGAGAATTTTCCCATCTCGGGCCGGCCCCTGCCGGCGGACCTGATTCACGCCCTGGGCCTGGTCAAGTGGGCCGCCGCCAAGGTCAACCTCGAGCTCGGACGCCTGACCGGCTCCGGCACCCGACCCCTGGCGGACAAGGAGGCCCAGGCCCTGGTGGCCGCCTGCCTCGAAGTTGCCCAGGGACGCTTCGACGACCAGTTTCCCGTCGACGTCTACCAGACCGGCTCCGGCACCTCGACCAACATGAACGCCAACGAGGTGATCGCCAACCGGGCGATCGAGCTGGCCGGCGGGGACCGGTTCCGGGCCGAAAAGCCCATCCATCCGAACGACCACGTCAACCTCGGCCAGAGCACCAACGACGTCTTTCCCACGGCGATCCACGTGGCAACGGGCCTGGCCATCCAGCGGTCGCTGATCCCCGCGCTGGCCCAGGCCGCGGGGGTCCTTTCCGCCAAGGCCGCCCAGTGGCAGGGGATCCTGAAGATCGGCCGGACCCACCTGGCCGACGCCACGCCCCTGGCCCTCGGCCAGGAGATCGGCGGACTGGCCCGGCAAATGGAGCTTTCGATCGAGCGGGCACGGCGGGCGGTCGAGGCGGTCCGCGAGCTGCCCGTGGGGGGAACCGCAGTCGGCAGCGGCATCAACACCCATCCCCAGTTCGGTCGGCGCGTGGCCGAGGTCCTTGCCCGGGAGAGCGGCGTCCCGTTTGTCGAGGCCGTGAACCATTTCGAGGCCAACGCCCAGCGCGACGGCCTGGTCGAGTGCCACGGCCAGCTCCGCACCCTGGCCGTCACGCTCTTCAACGTGGCGAACAACCTCCGCTGGCTCGGCTCCGGCCCCCGCTGCGGCTTCTACGAGGTCGTGCTCCCCGACCTCCAGCCGGGCAGCTCGATCATGCCGGGCAAGGTCAACCCGGTGATGTGCGAGAGCCTAATGCAGGTGGCGGCCCGGGTGATGGGCAACGACCAGACCATGGCCTTCTGCGGGTCCGCGGGCGGGCAGTTCCAGCTCAACGTCATGATGCCGGTCATGGCCGAGGTGACGCTGGAGAGCATCGCTCTTCTGGCCGCCGCCACCCGGGCCTTCGCCGAGCGGTGCCTGGAAGGCATGCAGGCCAACCCGGCGGCCTGCGAGGCGGCCGTCGAGAAGAGCCTTGCTCTGGCAACGGGGCTCAATCGCGCTTTGGGCTACCAGCGGGCCGCCGAGTTGGCCAAAGAGGCCTTCCGCACGGGCAAGACCATCCGCCAGGTCTGCCGCGAGAAGCAGGTCCTCCCGGAAGATCAGCTCGAGGAGGCCCTCGATCCCTGGCGCATGACCCGGCCGGAGTGACAGGAACCAGCCGATACGCTACACTACTGCCTGAATGCGGTACTGCGTGATGTGGTGCATGGAGGTAACCCCCGTCAAGGCTCGGGGCCATGGGAAAACGCAAGACGCCTGGTCAACCCGAAGGCCGTTCTGGCCTGTTCGTTCGCTCGCGGAGCCGGCGGCGCTCTGGACTGGTTCTCGGCCGCTTCCTGGCGGAAGAGGCCGACAAGGTGCCCTATCGAGGCGAGCAGCAGGATCGCGCGCACGAGATCCTTAAGCACTGGGCCAAGATGGAGAAAGACGGGCACCTGGCCCGCAAGGAGACTTCGCTTGACGCGGACTTCCTCCACCAGGTGTTCGGTGAGGGGTTGGGCTACCGGCTGGCCACGGAGGACCCGAGCGATTATCAGCTCGAGCGCAGTTTCACGGTGCCCGGCGGTGGGGTGGCAGACGCCGCTTTGGGGAACTTCGCGGTTGGCCAGACGCTGTGCCCGTTGGTGGTCGTGGAGCTCAAGGACGCCGGGGTCGATCTCGACAGGGACCGGTTCAGCGGCCGCACCCCCGTGCAGCAGTGCTGGGACTATCTGAACACCCTGCCCGATTGCCCGTGGGGCATCGTGAGCAATTTCATCACCTTCCGCCTGTACCACCGCAACAAGACCCCGCTGGCCTATGAGGAGTTTCGCCTCCAGGAACTACGGGACCGGAAGCGGTTCCTCGATTTCTATTGCCTTTTCGAGCGTGGGGGACTGGTCCGCCCGCCCGTCGGCCGGTACTTGCGTGCCCTGCACCTGCTCGAAAGGACCGAGAGCCGCCAGCGCGAGGTCGGCGACGAGCTCTACGACCAGTACAGCGAGAACCGCCTGCGGCTGATCGAGCACCTGCACTTCAAGCTGCGCAAGGGCCTCGACGAGGCGATCTTCATCGCCCAGCGGATCCTCGACCGGATCATCTTTGTTGCCTTCTGCGAGGATCGCGATCTGCTGCCGGCCAACTCGATCGAGCGGGCGTACAGCACCCTGCCGCCGTTCACCAAAGTCACCAATCCCCGCTGGCGGAACTTCCTCGACCTGTTCCACGCGGTCGACAAGGGCCATCCAACCCTTCTGGGACTGGAAAAGGGCTACGACGGCGGCCTCTTCGCACACCACCCGGAAGTGGACGACCTCCAGCTCGACGACGACTGGACCAGGTTCTTCCAGACGATCGGCACCTACGATTTCCGCGACGAGGTCAACGTCGACGTGCTGGGCCACCTCTTCGAGCGCTCCGTGGCCGAGCTGGAGAAGCTTCGCCAAGGAGGGGTGTTCAGCCTGCGTGCCGCAGCCGGCCCGGAGCCGGCCATGCGCAAGTCGGCGGAGCGCAAGCGGTTCGGCATCTTCTACACCCCGCCCGATTTTACCCGGTTCCTCGTCAGCCAGACGCTGGAGGAAATCGTTCGCCAGCGGTGGGACGCCGTGCGCGAAACCCACGGCCTGGAAGCGGAGCGGATCGAATCGGCCGAGCCGTCTGCCGCCGTGGCCGCGTTCTGGCGGGACGCCTTCGCGGCCTTGCGCACGATCAAGGTGTGCGATCCGGCCTGCGGCAGCGGGGCGTTCCTCATCGAGGGCTACGACGCCCTGGACCGGGCCTACACCCGGGCCGTCGACCAGCTCCTGATCCACGAGGGCCCCGCGGCCGACGGGCTCGAGGAGAGGATCCCCGAGCTGATCCTCTCGGAGAATCTCTACGGCGTGGACCTGTCGCCCCAGGCCGTCGAGATCACCCAGTTGGCCCTCTGGATCCGCTCCGCGCGCCGGGAGAAGTTCCTGACCGACCTCTCGCGGAACGTGGTTTGGGGCAACAGCCTCGTCAGCGATCGCAGCGTCGACCCCCAGGCGATGGTCTGGGAAGAGACCTTTCCGGACGTTTTCGGTCGGGCCGGTCAGGGGGGCTTCGACTGCGTCATCGGCAACCCGCCCTGGGAGCGGATGAAGCTCCAGGAGCGGGAGTTCTTCGCCTTCTCCGCGCCCGAGATCGCCGGGGCCGTCAGCGCCGCCACGCGGCGCAAGTTGATCGAGGACCTCCAGCAGTCCAACCCGGAGCTTCACCAGCGATACGTCCAGGCCCAGCAGGCCGCCGACGTCGCGCTGGCCCACGTGCGCCAATCGGGCAACTTCCCCCGCACCGCCAAGGGAGACATCAACACCTACGTGCTCTTCGCGGAGCTGGCCCAGAGGATCGTCGCACCCGCCGGCCGCGTGGGGCTCCTGGTCCCGTCGGGGATCGCGACCGACAACACGACGCGGGAGTTCTTCAGCGACCTGATTCAGTCGCAGGCCCTCATCGGGCTGTACGATTTCGAGAACCGCAGGCGTCACTTCCCCGACGTCGACAGCCGATTCAAGTTCAGCATGCTCGTTTTCTCCGGCAAAGAAACGAAGACAAGGGCCGTCGATTTCGTCTTCTTTGCGCACCAGATGGAGGACCTCGAAGAGCGCAGCCGGCACATCTCCCTGTCGGCCAAGGACCTGGCTCTGCTGAACCCCAACACCCACACCTGCCCGATCTTCCGCTCCCGCCGCGACGCCGAGCTGACCAAGGCGGTCTACCGCCGGGTGCCCATCCTCATCGACAAGTCGCGCCGGGAAGGGGGGAACCCTTGGGGAATTCAGTACGTGAGGATGTTCGACCAGACGAACGACGCGGAGCTGTTCCGCACGGCCGAGGAACTCCACCACGAGGGCTTCCGGCTCGAGGGGAACCGCTGGCGCAAAGGGAAACGGGTGTTCCTGCCGCTGTACGAGGCGAAGATGGTCCAGGCCTACGACCATCGTGCCGCCAGCGTGGTGGTGGACACCGAGAACTGGGTCCGCCAGGGCCAGACCGAGGCGACCACGCCCGTGCTCCACCAGAATCCGGAGTTTCTCGCCCAGCCGCGGTGGTGGGTCGAGCAGGCGGAGGTGGACAAGGCCCTCGGCGGGCGAATCCGGCCCGCGTACCTCTGCTACAAGGACGTCACCAGCGCCACGAATCAGCGGACGATGATCGCCGCGTGGATCCCGCACGTGGCGGTGGTCAATTCCGCGCCGCTGGTCCTGACCGGCGAGGGGATCGGACCTCGCCGCGAGGCCTGCCTGCTGGCGAATCTCAACGCCCTGGCCCTCGATTTTCTGGCCCGGCAGAAAGTGGGAGGAGTGCACCTCAACTTCTTCATCGTCAACCAGCTTCCGATCTTCCCGCCGGACCGCTACCAGGAGCGATGCCCGTGGAACCAGCGGCAGACGCTGGAGAAATGGGTCTCGGACCGGGTGCTGAAGCTGACCTGCACGGCCGACGACGTGCAGCCCCTGGCCGAAGCGGCCGGCTTCGACCCGCCGGTGCACAAGTGGCGGCCCAGCGAGCGGGTCGACCTGATGGCCGAGCTGGACGCGGCCTACTTCCTCCTCTACCAGCTCGCCCGGGACGACGTCCAGTACGTCCTCGGAACGTTCCAGCGACTCCGGGCAGGCGACGAGCCCGCCGAGAGGCTCTTCGCCGACGAGGATTCGATCCTCGAAGCCTACGATCGGCTGTCCGAGGCGGCCGGATAGGCGTGCTTCAGTCCCGCGGGCTATTCAAGCTCTGACCCCACGCCGTTCCGTGCCGTTCGCATTCAGCCTGGCGCGGCGCAGCCGACAGCCGGAATCTTGGGGATGGACGATCACCAGTCGGAAGAGGATCACGAAAACGCGAAAGTGCGAAAGCGCGAAATCAGAGCAAGCATGCACGACGCGCGGCGGCCGTCTCCTCGCCGCCGTCATTCTTCCTTTTCCTTCTTCGCGCTTTCGCCCTTTCGTGCTTTCGTGATCGCGTACAATCCGTTCTCCAGAAGCATAACCTACGAACTTGTGGGACCGGTTGGCAACCGGTCCCACGGAATTGCCAGACATGGCGCCCGTGGCATCCAGACCGAGCCGGGGCCCAACTACTTCGGCTTGCGCACCCGCTTGAGCGGGCCGATGGTGACCGTGGTGGTGCGCGTCAGCGGGTACTTGGCCAGCACCGCGGCGACGTCGTCCAGGGTGATGGCGGCCACGGCGTCCAGGTCGTCGCGGATCGAGCGGTACTCGCGGCGCTGGACCCAATCGCTCCCCACCGCGAACAGCCGCCCGCGCGGAATCTCGCCGGAAAGCACGATCCGGGAGCTGACCTTGTTGACGGCCTGCTCGAGCTCCTCGGCCGAGATGCCCTCCGATTCGGCGCGGCGGTACAGGTCGGCGATCCGCTGGAGGTTTTTGGCGGCGTGGTCCGGGTCGCAGGCCAGGTAGGTGGCGAACACGCCGGAGCCTTCGTACTCCCCGTGTCCGAGGCTGGCCTGCTCGGCCAGGCCCGGGTCGACCAGCTCCCAGAACAACCGGCTGCCGGTCTCGTCGCCCAACACCATGGCCAGGAGCTTGGCGGGGTAGCGGTCGTGGTCGGCGGCGGCCGGGCCCGGGGCAAGCTGCACCGCGTACTGCTGGGTGGCGGTGGGCTTCGAGATGACGTGGAAACCTTTCTGGCAGGCGGCCGGCTCGACCAGCCGGTGCACGTCGGCCGGCTCCCAGGCTTCGCACCACTGGCGTGCCGAGGCGACCAGGGCCGGGAAATCGACGCGGCCCGCCGCCACCAGGGCGACGTTCCCCGGGCTGTAGCGCCGGCGGAAGTAGTCGCGCATGGCCTCGGGCGTCAGGCCCCCCACGCTCTGGAGCGTCCCCAGCACGCTGCGTCCGAGCGGGTGCGGGCCGTAGAGGGCTGCCCGGCACTTCTCGTCAGCCCCGAACGGCGGCTGGTCCTCGACCATGTGGATCTCTTCGAGGATCACCTGCTTCTCGGTGTCGAAGTCGTGCTGTCGCAGGGCGGGCCGGAGGAGGTCGGCCAGCAGCTCCAGCACCCGATGCTGGTATTCCGGCAGCACCGCCGCGTAGTAGACCGTGTGCTCCTCGCTGGTGAAGGCGTTGTACTGGGCACCGATCTCGTCGAACTGGCGATTGACGTCGTCGGCGGATCGGGTGAGGGTTCCCTTGAAGGCCATGTGCTCGAGGAAATGGCTCACGCCCGAGAGCGCGTCCGTCTCGTCGCGGGCCCCCGCGTTGACGAAGAACCCCACCGCCACGGAATGGGCCTCCCCGTTCCGTTCGGCAACGATCTCGAGGCCGTTTTCCAGGCGGTCCCTAAGGAATTCCAAGGGGCACCTCCAGCGGGCGGGGGCCAAGCGTGACGATGGTGAAATCCCTCGGCGGGTGATCCAGCAGGTAGGCGTTGATGCTCAGGCTGGTCAGCGCGTCGACCAGCCGGCAGACCTCGTCCAGGCTCCGCACCCGGCCCAGGAGGTGCCAATCGCGGGCGATGGCCGAGCTGCGGGCCGCGCTCGACTCCTGCTGCATGACCAGCGCGCTCTTGATGCGGGCCTTGAGACGGTCGAGCTCGTGGTCTTCGATGCCCCGGCGCAGGCGGATCACCTCGCGCAACAGGACCTCGAGGGTCTCCTGGGCCCGATCGGCGCTGGTCCCGGCGTAGCAGAACACGCCCCCCAGGTCGCGCAAGGTGTGGTGCACGGCGTAGACGCTGTAGCACAGCCCGCGCCGCTCGCGGACCTGGGTGAACAGGCGCGTGCTGGTGCCTCCGCCGAGCACTCCCACGGCACCCCAGGCCTGGAAGTAGTCGGGATGCCGGTACGGCACGCTCGGATAGGCGACGCCGATCTGCGTCTGGCTCGAGTCGAAGGGGAGCTGCGCGAGCCGCTCCGCGGAGGGGTTCTCGACGACGGGCTCGTCCTGGCGCGGCTCCCAGGAGCCCAGCAGCTCCCCGACGGTGTCGACAAGCCGGGGCCAATCGAGCCGCCCGGCCACGCCGAGGATCGTCCCGTTGGGACGACACCGCTGGTGGAAATGCCGGCGCACGTCGTCCAGGCCGGCGGACTCCAGGGCGGCCTGCTCCCCGTGGGGCGGCCGGCCCCAGGGGTCCGGGTAGTGTCGGCGGCGAAGCTCGATCATCACCTTGTCGGCCGGCTCGTCCTCCACGGCTCGCAGGTTCTGGAGCACGACCTGGCGGGCCGCCTCGATCTGCTCGCCGGGGAGGTGGGGACGCAGGATCACGTCGGCGAAGATGGCCAGGCTTTTGGGGAGATTGCCCGCCAGGGTAGCCCCGCTCAGGCGGACGTGGGCCTCGGAGACCGACTCGCCCCGCTCCACGCCGAGGTTGTCGAGGTCCGCGACGAGCTGGCGGCTATCTCGGCTGCCTGCTCCCCGGAACATCATCTCGCACAGGAGCGTGGTGAGGCCCAGCCGATCGGCGGGGTCGTCGGCACAGCCCGGCGGGGCTAGCAGGGTGAACGCCGCCGATTCAACCCAGTCCATCGGCTCGCCCACCATCACCAGGCCGTTGGAGAATTTGTGGCAGCGAGCGGGCTCACTCACGGGAGACCCACGGAAGGGGGTGACTTCGCCAGACTGTCTGGCTGTAAGCGGCGACAATGAGCCCCCCTCGGCTTCCACGGAACGGTCCAACATGTTGCTGTCCCGACCTTAGTGGTGGCAGGCCAACTCGGCGGCCTTGAAGACGGTCTTGACCACCTGGAACCCCAGGCGCTGATAGAGCCGGATGGCCCCGTCGTTCTCGGCCGTCACCTCGAGAAAGACCCGGTCCAGCCCGGCCTGCCGAAAACCGGCCAGTGAGCGGAACAGGAGACACGTTCCCACGCCGTTCCCCCGATAAAGGGGGGCGATGCCGAGGTTCTGGATCGATCCCATTCCGGTGCCGTCTCGGAGGCCCTGGATGGTTCCGCAATACTCGTGCTGCGCCCCGTCCGTGCCGTGGTGTACGGCCAGCCACGTGGCGTCGGGCAGGAAGCCGGGCTTGCGCGATATCTCGTTCATCAGGCGTCTGCAGCCCGAGAGCTCGCAGAAGCAGGGGAAGACGTTGGCGTCGATCTCATCGCGAAAACTCGAGAACTTGACCTCGGCATGGGCGTCCAGTAGGGAGGGGTCCCAGGGCAAGAGGCCGTAGCCTGGCGGCAGCCGAGGCCAGGCAAGGTCGCGGCCGGCCAACTCCATCTCCATCCTGAATCGCTTGAAGTAGTTCAGGCCCATGGACTTATCGTGCCCGACGCGCATTGGGAGGGCGACCTTTCGGTAGTCTAGCGGCCGCCAAGCAGGGGGTCAACGAGCCGGGTCTTGCGGGTTTGGGCATAGTCTTCATCGGCCCGGCACGTCGGGACAAGCTTTCTTTCTCGCCCGGCTGTCATGGACGGAACAAACGGCCGTTTGGGCACCTCCAACCATCGGCATGAGTCCTTGCATTATTGCTGCGAAGCACACTAGAATGAAGGTGGCCGGATGGATGGGCGGCAAAGGTCTTCTCGGGGGGCTTGAGATGTTGGCGTATTGGTGGGTAGGCGGAGCAGTTGTTTTTCTACTGCTAGTGGTTGGGGTGTGGAGGTGGCTGCCGCCGCGGACCGGCCGGCAGGCCGTCCGCTTTGCGGACGCCCGCCGCGATTTCCACCGGCAGCGGGAGCGGCTGGAAGCCAAGTTCCTGTACATGGGCATGGCCCCCGGCCGGCGGGAGGCCCCCCGCTGGACCGACTGCGACTTTGATGACGGCGTGGCCTACGCCCGGAATCGGGTCACCGGCGAGCTGTCGGCGTTTGTCGCCGTGACCATCGAGATGGAGGAATCGGGGGGCCAGGGCCTGGCGTCCACCGATACGGTGCGGAGCCTCCGCTCGGCCACGGCCGTGTTTCGCTTCGACGGCAGCCGCTGGGAGACCGAAGGCCGGGCGATCTTCAACAAGAGCCCGACCGAGGCGATCCGCCTCTACCACCGCGATCTGGAGCTGCTTGCCCAGGACGTGTCGGAGCATTGCTGAGGGGCGGCTCAGACGGCCGCGGGCGCGGCGGTCGGGCGCCCTGCGCGGCGGACCTGCCGCTGGATCACGGCGGCCGCCTCACCCAGCGAGAACTGCCGATCGACGTGCCCCTCCACGAAGGCGACCTTGTTCATCCCGTAGACGTCCGAGCTGGCCTCGTCCTGGCCGAACACGTAGCCGCCGGCCGAGCGGATCGCCCGGCAGCCGTTGGCGCCGTCGCGGCCCATGCCGGTCATGATCACGCCGATCAGGCGCGGGCCGTAGACCTTCGCGGCGCTTTCCATCATCACGTCGACCGAGGGCTTGTGGCCGCTGACCGGAGGCCCGTCGCTAAGCGCCACCTTCGCCCATTTCCCCTGGGGCCGCAGCTCGAGGTGAACCCCTCCGGGGGCCACCAGCACGTGGTTGGGGCGAAGCACGTCTCCGTGGGCCGCCTCCTTGATCGACAGCGACGACAGGGAATTCAATCGCCACGCCAGCGGCTTGGTGAACTGCGGGGGCATGTGCTGGACGACCACGATGGGCGGCAAGGGCGGGCCGAGGGCCTCGAACAACTGGGCCAGCGCGGGCGGCCCGCCCGTCGAGATCCCGATCGCAATGCACCTGTCGGCCAGCTCGACGGCGGTTGGGCTGGACCCCTCGTCCTCCGCCCGCGTCGCCCCGGCCGGCTCGGCCGACGCCGACCGCTCCCGGAGCCGCTTTTTGCGCTCCTGCCGGAGCTGGAGGATCCGCCGCACGTCCATCCCGGCCACGGTGCGGATCTTCCGCACCAGGTCCTCCTTGAAGGCCGTCTCCACGTTCGAGCCCCGCTCGGGCTTGGCCACGTAGTCCATGGCGCCCCGCTCCAGGGCCTCCAGGGTGATGCTCGCCCCAAGCTGCGTCAACGAGCTGACCATGATCACCGGCACGGGACGCTTGCCCAGCAGGGCGTCGAGCGTGGCCAGTCCGTCCAGGTTCGGCATCTGGATGTCGAGCGTCACGACGTCGGGCCGAGCCGTCTCGAGCATCTCGAGGGCCCTGAGCCCGTCGAAGGCCGTGCCCGCCAGCTCCATGCCCGGCGTCGACGAAATCGCGTCGCCAAGGATCTGCCGGATCACCGCCGAATCGTCGACGACCAGGACGCGAATGCTTGGGGAGGCCATGGTGAAGACTAGCTCACGGTCGGAGCCGCTTGCGGCCTCGGCACGGACGGCAGGACCGATGCCGATACGATCGTGAGAGCCCTCGCGATTGAAACGCCCCCCGCGAGGGGGCGTGGCACTGGCGTTGGGTGGCACTGGCGTTGGGTGGCACTGGCGTCTCGCCAGTGCTGCGGCGCGAAGCACGGGCAAGATGCCCGTGCCACCCGTCGCCCCCCGCGAGGGGGCTAGGCCGCGGGCGCCAACTCGCCGTGGACCGCCTCGACCTGCTCGGCGGTAATCGCATGCCCTTGCTCGGCATAGCCCACCAGCAGCGCGAGATCGGCCAGGCGGTTGATCTGCCGGGGGATGCCGTGGGTCAGCCGGTAGAGGGTCGAGAGCGCGTCGCTTTGGAACAAAGGCCGCATGGCCCCGGCCGTGCGGAGTCGATGGGCCACGTACTCGCCCGTCTCCGGCTCATCCA
>Ga0315290_10001490_pt1 | contig 16056 bp, 11 predicted proteins | sample YL17G12_0_MG_FD_203627 | JGI IMG/M metagenome (GOLD analysis project Ga0315290, IMG submission 203627) | Sediment microbial communities from Yellowstone Lake, YNP, Wyoming, USA - YL17G12_0 | ecosystem: Environmental > Aquatic > Freshwater > Lake > Sediment | place: USA: Wyoming | collected... | reverse complement strand
CGAGACCGCTCAGGGCAAACAAAGCCCAGCGTGTTCCGGAAATGTCCAAAATTTCGAAAAGCTTCAAATTGACGAAGCTGAATGCACCCCAAGTCGGGTGAAGGTAATCCCGCCATGCACCAAAAAGTCCTTTGACCGCCCTCATCGGATCAGCGCGGAATGCACGGAACGCAAGCTGGTAAATATAGGAATAAAGTTGGTTACCATTCATAGCCAATACTTCGGGATGGTCAACCCCTACTTGGAGGAATCCTTTATTGCCCACGACTAGCCCATACAGGCTGTAGGAAAAATTGCCGTAGGCCATGCCTCCAGAATTGGCAATCAAATGTCGTAGAACTGTATCCAGCAGGAAGGCGAGCAGGATGGCCACGCAGCCGCCAAGAAAGAAACGAAGTGAGATGCGGGATTTTCCCCGGAAGAACCAGGCTCCCCACAAGACCAACAGCGGCAGGACCAGGAACGCCCCGGCGCGGGCATTCATCGCCATGGTGAGCAGGAAGATCCCCGCCAAGACTATATCCATCTTCGTGCTGCTGGCTCCGCGCCATAGAATAGCCAGAGCGAGAGCGCCAAGGGCAATGCCGAGGTTCTCGGTCAAGCTCAGGCCGATATAGGTACGATAAAAGAGGAATAAAACCACCAATGTCACCGCCCCGATGATTGCCCCATGGCTACGCCGGACCTCGCGAGCCAGCAGGAAACATGCCAGGATGGCAATCGCCCCTAAAACCGCCAGGGCAGCAGCTAGGTTTCCATGGACAAGCCCGAGTACGGCCGCTAGGCTGCCGGGAAAAAGCGGGCGCCGTTGTGAGAATGCAGACATCATGCCGCCTTCGAGCAGACGGTTGGCATCCGCGTAATACGCGCTTGCGTCGCTCCAGGGCAGCAGCCCGCCAATCGTTGAACCGTTACTATAGCCACTGTTCCACAAACCAGAGAGCGGCAAGGCAAAGAGCACCAGCGTGACCGCCAAACCTCCCAGATCCTCCCACCAGCCTGAACGCCTGAACAACGAATAAAGCAGGACTGCAAAGAGCAGCAGGTAGGCGTTCCCAGTCCCCGTGCGCACCTCTAGATCGATCTTGATGGGAATATCGCTCGCCAGGACAGCGGCATACGCCAGGAACGGCAGAGTAAAGGTGACGAGTCGCAGCAGATAACCGCTCCAATGGGTGGAGCGCGAGACATAGCCCAGTGCGGAGGAGCAGCCGTCGATTGCCTTCCCAAAAGCCGGAACCCGCCTCAGGGCCATGGTCGATGCCTGCCAGGCAACGTCGAGGCGTTCGCCGCTCCAGCCCGCATACCGCACCAGCAAGATTGAAAGTGTCAAGATCCCAATCAGGGCGATGAATACCAGTTGACGGGTTGACATGGTCAGAGATGAAGGCAGGAGAAAGACAACCAGGAGGGATCCGAAAACGGTAATCGACGAAATTGCTAGCCCAGCCAATAGTTTCCGGTGCAAGGAAAACTGTTGAGCCCATCCTGTCTCCGTCCGGACGAGCCCGGCAAGCCCTAGAACCATCAGGATCAGGCCAGCCCAGACCAGGTCCGGTGGAGTAACCTGCCCGAACTTTGGAAGAGGCAATACCAGCCAGTCAGCAGCCAGGAACAGCGCGGTCAAACCGAAAGACAGGGCAAACAGGAAAATGGATGCTGCAGCAAGTTTATTCTCCCGCGTCCAGGACATGATAGCCCCGGCAGCCAGCCTCCACCTGCCGCGCATCCGCTCGTTCGTCCAGAGAAACAGCAGGACGGCGACGAGAATAACGACCGAGATGGTCGTGTAATACAAGACATGGGCGCGGGCGTCGCTGATCGGCCATGGATAACTGAACTCGTAGCTCCTTCCATTGGTACGCGGGTCGCTGTTATCCGAGGCGGAAAAATAGACGTAGTCATGCCAGAATGAATATCGCCCCTGCCCGATCTGGCGTATGTCGTCATGCAAGTCGTTTGCCGGGCCGGGGAGCGGTTTCCCATTTTCGAACAGCCGCGCCGCCGAAGGGTGTTGGTCGGAGCTCAGCTCCGGATGGTCGGTGGGAGCGATATAGGCAAAGCCAATCCCGTGCTGAATGCCGGTGATCGGCGCACGTGCCCAGAGTAGGGTGGTCGTCCCGATGCGGTGATAATGGACAGCAAGGGAGAGAACGGTTAAAACTGCAGCAAGCATGCTGAAGACGATCATCAAGATATTTGCAATCTGGCTTTTCAGAATTGCGTGGAACTGATCGAATTTCTCTTCTTTATGCGGCATACCTGCCATAATGAATTTACATATCCTCGTTATTGGTTTCACGCCCGGACAATACCGTGTTAAAAACCTGTTCGTACTTCCGGATTATGGCATCCTTCTCATGGTGCTCCCGGACGTAGACCTGCGCATTCCGACCGAGCTCTTCACACAGGCCGTTGTCCGTCATCAACCGGCGGACATTCTCTTCCAGCCTCCCAAAATCGTCCCCACAGACCAGCCCGGCACCATGCTGCGACAGCATATGGCCCGGGTCGACGCACATCGAAACCATGGGCACGCCGTATTTCCCCGCCTGCAGGAAGGTGTTCGGAAAACCTTCGAAAACGGAGGTGTTCAGGTTCAAGCGGGCGTCCGCAAAGTAGTGCTCTATCAATTCGAAAGGCACGTATTCGAGTAGAGTTACGTTGGGCAATTCCTTCGCAATTTTCAAGAGTTTGACATGACTCTCGTGGGTGGCTTCATTCATGATGACGACAAATTTATAATCGGGCAGCCGACGTGCCAACTCCAGGATCAGCGCGGGACGCTTGACGCGTTCATCGGATTTGCCAACCCACAGGATCGTCCGGGCGGAAGGGTTGCGCGGAAACAGAGGGACCGGGTTGATTGGGTTCTTGATGATGACGGCAGACCGATGGTAGCCCTCGTTGAGAAGCTGCGCCTGGTGCTCGTTCTGGACGATATGAACCGCCGCCCGATCGATTGCATAAGCCTTCATAGAATGCGGCGTCCCGTAAATATCCTTTTTACGGGAGTTCCCGGGATTGACCGGTTCAAAGTCAAGGTCGGACCCAGCTTGTAACATGAACGGCTTGCCGCGCCGGGAACAATAAAAAGCCGCTTCCGCCGCGAAGATCGTATTTCCCGGCACCAGATATAAATCCGCAGCGACCTCGTCATAAATGCGGAGCATGCGAGGCGTAATCGGATATCCCGACATCCAGGAACAGAGCTCGTCCCTAATCAAAAATCTATAATAGAACCATTCCATGTATCGGGCGCTGCGCCTAAATCCCCTATGCAGGAGGGAGGGCTGCTTCGGAGAAGTGTTCGTTTGGCTGTTCCTAGATACACCCCAAATGTCTCGGTCCACCCAAGAATAAAAAGTGATACTCTCCCGCTGTTCGATATGTGGCTGGCCGAAATCACCGACGACCATCGATACATCGAAAAGCCCGCGGCGGGCCAGCTCCCTGGCGATGAGCGACACCCGGGTCTCCAGACCGCCGAACAACGCATGATAGGCCGGGTTGAACATTGGATAGGCTAATGGAAGTGTTATGCAGATTTTGGGCACTCGGCAAATTTGACTCATGGGTTCGTACGATCATTAATAAAGACAATCAATTGGATATTTTCAAGAATCACGCATCACATTTTCTTAAATAGATATTCTGTATTCGCTTCGCCCGTTTTCATTTTGAGCATTTCCAGTCGTTTTTTTTCGGACCAGTTTTTTACATCCGCCCTCTTCGCAAATTCCATGGGCCAACCCCCGAGCCAATCTTTTACATCATTATAAAGTGCCATACCACGCTCTTTTTTATAACCCATACTCCGTTTAATAAACCGGCCTAAGTTCCCAATCTTGCCGGACAATAAAAATCTCCATATGTACCATAGTTCCATCTGCCGTTTTCCCACTAGGGATGAGAGGTTGTATCGTTTCTTGACATCCAGCCAAAATTCAGGGGTCGGACTGATTTGAATATCATAATCATACAAAGCAATATAGAGAAGCGAATCGTCTTTCATGAGCTTGACAGTATTATCCATGGCCTTCCACATATCTCCGGTATGATGCAAAACGCCCCAAGAATAAACAATATCAGCTGGCTTTACCGTTCCTAGAAAATCATCATCCAAGATTGAGCCCTGTTTCACTTGCCAGGACGCCGGAGTTCCTACAAATTTACGTACCATTTCGGTTGCCGAAACAGAATTGGGATCGTAATCGAAACTGAAAATGTTTTCTGCACCTGCACGCAAAGCTGCAAGCGAATGCAATCCGCTGCCACAGCCTATGTCTAAAAACGACTTCCCATTTAAATTTTCTTTCTGTAAAAATCCAAGCAGATGCTTACGCGAAGCTTCCACCCGCTCCTCACTGAAATGTTTCTTTATATAATCTTCCCAATTCTTACCAAAACCGAATCTCACATCTTCTGTGCTCATGGTTTTTTATTCCTCGTTATTGATATCAAATTGGAAAAACGATTCAATTGTTTAAAGCTGATTGCTCGACGCAAAATCATACGAACAAAATGTAATTGACTATAAATAATATTAGACCCTGTCATGTTATGAGGTCTGATGATTCTCGATGAAACCATCGAATATTACTCAACCTCGATGCTGCCAGGGTGATTATCTTTTCTCTCTTTTTTTACAAAGCAATAATACATATTGATATGACACGAAATAAAAAAACAGCCAAAAAGCCGATTGTATAGATGATAGTATGGAAATAGAATTCGGCAGGAATTGAATAGCATATTCGCGACCATTTGAAAGAGGGTTGGAATTATCAGATGTCGAGAAATATACATTCGAATACCAAAATGAATAACGGCCACGTCCAATCTCGCGAATTTCTTGGTGGGGGGCATTAGCAGGCCCTGGTAAGGGTATGCCATTCTCCAAAACGATAGCTGTAGATAGTCTGCGATGGGAACTCAATCCCGGTCTACCGGTGTGTCCGACATAAGAATGACCTTCTTCTTGTTTGATGATAACCAGTTTCTTTGTTTTCATATTGGACTGGATGTTTCTGATTGAATGTTTCTACCTCAATAAGGATTGGATAACCCGCTCATATTCCAAAACGATTTTTTCTTTATCATGATATGTGCTTACATATGTCAGGCATTGACCGCTGGCTTGTTCGTATTTTTCCGAATTTGACATGTACAGGCGCACCTGTTCGATAAGTTTATCCATATGATCGTTGCAGGTTGCCCCGCAACCATGTAGGGTCAGCATCTGTCCTGGATCTACCTTTAAAGCAACAATCGGTATGCCATATTTCCCTGCTTGTAAAAAGGTATTAGGAAATCCTTCGAAAACCGAGGTGTTGATAAAGAGCTTAGCGGTCGCAAAGTATTTCTCTACCTCATCAAAAGGCACTCGGCCTATTAGCGTTACATTGGGCAGGTCACGAGCCTCGCGATGGCACTTCTCGTAGGTTTCAAGGACTGCTGGGGTAATAATCATTACGAATGAATATTCCGGCAGGCAGCGCGCAAGTTCAAGCGCAAGAGACGGCCTTCTGACTCGGTCATCTGAACTTCCGACCCATAAAATATTTTCTGAATTTGCCGCCTTTGGAAATTGATATTTAAGGTCAATCGGGTTCCGTATGATGATGGAGTCATGACCGTAATCAGCCTTTAAAAGCTGCGCTTGGTGTTCACTTTGCACTAGATGCAATGATGCATTTTCAATTGCATAGGTCATCAAAAAACCCGGGATACCATATACATCGATTTTCTCAGGATGCATTCTATAGTTGAAGGAATAATCCATATCGGACCCAGCTAGGAATATGTATTTCTTGCCTCGCGCCCGGCAAAAATATGCTACTTCCGCAGCTCGATCATGATTGCCGGGCACAATATAAACATCTGCGTCAATCTCATCATAGATAGCCACATTTATATTTGGAATGATATATTCATCAATTTTCCCAAAGGAGCGGAATAAGACACAATAAATACTGCGGCTTGTTCGATATGCTATTCCGATCGCTGCTCGCAGCCCTCTATAGAATTCCCGCAATCCATTATAAATAGCAGCAGATATATTCTGGCTGCCGTCTTTCATTATTCTTGCCACATTCCAAAAGCGCCAAGGTATAATATTTTTAAGTCTTGATTTCAAAGAATTGGACTTAATTTTGAAGATCAACCGGACAGGATCTGTGACCTTGGCACAATTGGCAGCCGGAACAGAGTTCATATAGGGAGAAGGCTCCGCAAGGGGATATGGCCTGCCTATCCATGAGTAAAGGGTTACCCCATCCCAATGCTCAATATGTTCTTGTCCATGGTCCCAAACGATGACAGATATATCTAGTTGGCCTTGCTTAGCAAGTCCTTTTGCAATAATAGATGCGCGCACTTCCCAACCACCAAAGTGGGATTTAGTATGTGAAGGATTGAATAATGGATAACTATATGGGCTGACTATACAGACTTTAATTTTTCGCATCGTTTATAACCGACTGACAAGAAATCAACCTTATGGGGTTAAACCAAGCATAAACAACCATCGATAATGCAATCTAAAGTCGAACCCTTCTATATAAATGGTTATATAGCTCAGAATACTTTTGGGCTACGCTCTGAAGAGAAAAGTTGTTGGCAACTTTCAATCGTGCCTGTTGGCCCATTTTCACCGCCAAATCTGTTTTTTTCATTATTTTTTGCATTGCATTGGCCAGCGCTTCAGGAGCCTCTGGGGGAATAAGAATACCATCAATATTATCGTTAATTATTTCGGAAGCACCGCTTACATCTGAGGCAATCACCGGTATTTCTAGCGACATTGCTTCTAATAAGGTGTTGGACATTCCCTCGGAACGACTCGGTAAAATTAAGCAATGTGCGTCATGATAAAAGTCCAACACTGCGTCCGTAAATGGCAAGAACTCAACCAATTGTTCGACGCCAAGTGCTTGTGCCATGAGAGGGTAATTTTGACTTGGGTCTTCTCTACCTCGTAATACAAGTCTAAAATGAGTAAGGCCGCGGTCCATCAACATTTTAACGGCCCGTAGAGCTACATCAATCCCCTTTTGCGGTGTTTTTCTTCCGATGAGTATAAATTGGAATGGTCCTTGAGATCGAAAACCTTTTCTCCTCTTGAATAAATCTGTGTCTACGCCGTTTGGAATCCTAGCAATTCGTGCGGCCGAAAAACCAGCATCCAAAAGTTCATTTTCTACTTCCTTACTAAGAGCCACAACACAATCAGCCTGCTTTAAAACTTTCAAAGCAGACTGTGCACCGGGAAATTTGGAAAAAACATTTATATCGCCAACTTCCCCTGAACATGCCACCTTAATAATGGAAGCCTTACCAGTAATTTTTGCAACCACTACAGATACCATCGCATGTCCAAAGGCCTGATGCGCATGAATAATATCATATGAGTTTCGATTTTCGTATAAAAAACGAAATGTATCGACTGCCGCGGTTTTTAATTCAGCATCATATGCCATTTTAAAATTGACTCGATGAATGTATACTCCATTTAGGATTTCATCTTTTGGCGTATTTGGCGTACGAAGTTCTGTAAATATTTGCATTGAGTGCCCGAGCTCCACCAATCTAGCCGAAAGGCGCTCAGCCTGGAGTTCTGCTCCGCCCGTAATAGGACGAAATTGGTGGATCACCATCATGCCACGGGGTTTCATTTCTCTACTCTATGTGATCAGATGGTGGTTTGAGAGTCCCATCGATAAACATGAGGTGCCACAGCTCAAGCATTAACAAGTTCCAAATAAGATACTGCCAAGTCTCGCCCGATTGATGGCGCGCGAGGATGTTCTCGATATACTCCCGCTGGAAGTATCCGCGTTCGATCGCCCTCTGGCTGAGGAGCGTATCATGGACCATGTTCCTCAACTCGTTCCGGAACCAGTGGTCAATCGGAACGCCGAAGCCCATCTTCTTGCGATAGATCACATCGTTTGGCAGGTAAGGCTCGGCCGCCTTCTTCAAGATGTACTTGCTTTCTGTCCCGTCCTTGAGCTTCAGCTCGGGCGGAATCCGAGCGGTAAACTCCAGAAATTCGTGATCCAGCATCGGGGCGCGCACCTCGAGCGAAGAGGCCATGGCGGCGATATCGGTCTTGGTCATGAGTGTATCCGGCAGGTATAAGCCCAGGTCCACGTCCAGGGTGGCATCCAGAAAGCAGCCAGCGTCCGATTGGCGGTACTTCTCCAGCATCACGTCGACAGTGGCTGTGCTGCCCAACTGCCGGCGAAATTCAGGGGTGTAAAGCTGCGTCTGGTAGCTCTCGTGGAAGTGCGTGATACGCAGGTAATAGAGCAGCCGCTGCTGGTCTAGATCTTTAAGCCGCCGGAACCCACCGCGCAGATCCCCATTGACGATAAAAGTGTTCTTAAGATCCCTTAGCCGCGCCAGGCGGGAGCGTACGGAATTAAATCCATGCTGCAGGGCATAGTTACCAACATTCTGATAGCGCGGGTAGCCGGCAAAATTTTCGTCGCCACCGTCGCCGGTCAACACGACCGTGACGTACTCGCGGGCCATTTTGGATACGTAGTAGGTGGGGATGGCTGACGAATCGGCGAACGGCTCGTTGTAATGCCAGACCAGCTCCGGGAAGATCGCCTGCGCATCGGGGGTGACGACGAACTCGTGGTGCTCGGTTCCGTAGCGCTCGGCGACTATACGCGCGTAGGGTAGCTCGTTGTATTCCTCGTCGGTGAAGCCAATCGAAAAAGTCTTGACCGGCTGGTCCATCAGCTCCGCCATCAGCGCCACGACGATGGACGAATCGACCCCACCGGAAAGGAAGGCCCCCAGCGGTACGTCACTCATCAATCGGATGCGCACCGCTTCGCGCAGGCGCTCGATGATCTCGGTCTGCAGGTCGGCCAGAGAATCCGCCCCGTCGATGCGCAGCTTATTGCGATAGGATAATTTCCAATAACGGCGCAAGGCCAGCTGGCCATCCTTGACCAGCAAAGTATGCGCCGGGAGCAGTTTTTGGATCCCTTTGAACGCACAGTAAGGCGCTGGGACGGACTGGTAAGCCAAGTAGTAGTGGAGAGCTTCGATGGCTGGTTCGGGTTTGAAATCCGGGTCCTGCAGGATTGCCTTGATCTCCGAACCGAAGACAATCCGATCCGGCAGTGCGGCGTAGAACAGGGGCTTCTTGCCCTCCCGGTCACGCGCCAGGAAAAGCGTCTTTTGGCGGTCGTCCCATAAGGCGATGGCGAACATGCCGCGCAGGCGCTCGACACAGCGTTCCCCTTCCTCTTCCCACAGGTGCACGATCGTCTCAGTGTCGGTATGCGAGCGGAAGGTGTGGCCCTTCATGATCAGCTCGTCACGGAGCTCGGGGAAGTTGTAAATTTCGCCGTTGAAGGTGATCCAGACCGTGCCGTCCTCGTTCGACATCGGCTGGTGGCCGAGCGGGCTGAGGTCGATGATGGATAGGCGCGCCTGGTTCAGACCGACGTTCCCGCCGATCCACACACCTGTATCGTCCGGCCCGCGGTGGTGTAGGACGTGATTCATGCGATCCATTAAATCCGGATCGACGGGACGAGCAGGTTCGTAGTAGTAGATACCAGAGATGCCACACATAAATACTTTCCTCAACAACCAAAATACTTTTTTGTCATGGCGGGTCTTTTGCCTACTTTCGGCGCGTTACATATAAAATAGAATATCTGCGCCTATTCGTATTAGGATCAGAACCATCAGATGTAGAGAAGTAGAGGAAATCCTTCCAATGGGAATATCGCCCATCACCGCTGGCGCGGATTTCTTCGTGAAGGCTATGGGCGGGCTCTAGCATGTTCTCATCTTCAAACAACAACAGTGCTGAGCGGGCGGGATTTTCCTCATTATCTGCTTCATTTTTTAGGTTTGGAAGGGGAACCATCCAGCATTTCCCACTGTCCGGCACGAAAGGCCCTGAAATTGATTGACTTTTAATCGTATGTTTATGGGTGACGAATTCCTTTACAATCGGTTGTAGCCACTGGCGTTCGCGCGCCCGCGATGCCCCGAGAGCTAGAAGCGAATCCTGCAATCGATCACGTGCGTCGTGTAATTCTCTTTCCAGTCTCGCACCACCATAAGGACGAAAAGTTTCCTCTTGCGAAACAAGCGGGTTGGAAACTCGCCAACCAGCCAATAAAATATACTGCTCCCAGTGATTTGGCTGGACTGGAGTTTGCCTGATTAAATCGCGCCATACTCCAAACGAATTTATACCTAGCTTGAAACCAGCCTCCTTTAGAATTTGGAGCATTTTCCCGAATCGGTCGATATTTGTCTGACCCAAGTGGCATTCAACCAATATGTTCTTGACATTCCGCAATTCTTTACCTAGGTGGTCAACTACGTCATATTCGGCACCTTCTATGTCAATTTTCAATAAATCAACCGTCTCGTTCAGATAGTCTGCAAGGTCAATCGCCTGCACCTGGGAAATAGCGTTCTGTTGTTCGTCGCCGACAATGTGACTGCCGTCTATCCCTTCACTGAACCACTTGACTTTCTCGTTGCTTGTCCATACGGCAGCCTCTACGACTTGCACATCTTCCACTCCATTGTGTTGGAGATTACGCCGAAGTACCGGAGCAAATAGTGGATCCGGCTCGAAGGCAATAATCCTTGCTTTGGGATATTGACGCTTATAGTTCAAAACAGTGAAACCGATGTTGGCGCCACAATCCAGGATGAGCGGATGATCATCATCAGGGAAAAAATCATTCAAACGGCGGACAAGTATTTGGTCAATAAAATTAGCCAAAGCCGGGCCGCTGATATAATCAAGATTCCAACCAAGCAATTGCATTGTACCTGGTTGGATAACTGGAGAAAATCCAAACCTGTCGCCGACCTCTTTATAAGCAGCTAAGCATTTTTCCAGAGGAATGGGGGCAGGTATATTAATAGCCGAGGAAGACATTATTGAGATTCTTTCTTAGAATGATTACCGAGATAATCTGGTTAGCTCCGCCACCTGTAATTGGATATGCGTTTTCGGGCGTTGTGAACAGCTTTAATTCAATTGAGTTATCGCCAATTTAGCATCGAGGTTTATCACTGAAGTCGTAAAAATTCCCTCCTTCATCTGTACATCAAACTGGAACCCATCATAAAGTAAATCGTACTGGACATCTTCTTCGGCAAATGGATCCGCAACGCTGACCGTTAAAAAAAATGTACCATTGGTGAGCCACATTGAAACATCGAGGCGGGCCTCGACGAGATCGCTTTTTTTTCGGGATAATGTCTCCATTTTTTGTGCCCGGTTGCTCGTTCCAAAAAGGTCGACCCCCTTCAGGTTGCGGATGACAAACCCAAAAGTGGATCCCTCCACATCTTCGTAAAATACGGTCCGTGAAAAGAATGTGTATTTACTGCCGGACGTCAAGCGTGTGGTCCGGTTTCCGGATTCGTCCATTATCCCATAATCCAGGATTTCAGCTTTTTTATTGCCCATGCGCATCAGATGTGGATTATTTTGATACAATGCCTTCTGCAGCCCCAGTTTCTCGAGTGCTTGGGCACGCATGGCTGCCCTCTCTTGCTCCTTCGGCGAGAGCACCTCTACTTTCTGTTCGACCTTTTCCGTCGCTTTCTGCAGGTCCCTTCGTTTGAGGCAATAGGCTCGCCTGTTTGTGCGCGGGTCGCTGTTGTCGCTGGTCGAGAAATACAACGCCTTGCCCCAATGCGAATAGGAGCCATTACCATATTTGCGGATAAATTCGTGCGTCCAATGTCCGGGCTTCAACGGCTTTCCGTCTTCACAAAGGACATAGATCGAGCGTTTCGGGTGCTCGCTCGAATCTCCTTCGATGTCATATGCTGACAAATCGGCCCACCAGGTATATCCCTTTTCATGGGTGAAATTGCCCGCCTCCAGCGGAATCTCCTCTGCCGCTTTCGCCAAGGTCTCCGCATCAATCTCCAACTCTGTTTCACCGGGGTCATTCGCATGCTCACCGACTGCCGGGAAGGAAAGCGAATCACTGGCAAAGAGCATCTTGTAATAGACTTCGCCGATGCGGTAAGGGTCACCCTGGTCGTAAATCCGTCCGCCGTCCAGGAGAATGGCGTAATCGCAAAATTCGCTGATCGTGTTGGTGTTGTGAGAGACGAGCAGGATGGTGTGGCCCTGCCTGCGGTACTCGGCGATCTTGTCAAAGGACTTGCGCTGGAAGCGGGCATCCCCCACCGACAAGGCCTCGTCGATGATCAGGATATCTGGGTTAATACACACCGCCGTGCTGAAGGTCAGGCGCGCCTGCATGCCGGTCGAATAGGTCTTGAAGGGCTGGTCGATGAAATCTTCCAGCTCGCTGAACTCGATGATCCAATCCATCTTGCTCGCAATTTCCTGGCTGGATAGACCCACCATCAGCCCGCCGATATAGATGTTATCCCGCCCGCTGAACTCCCCACTGAAGCCAGTGCCCAGTTCCAAGATCGAGGAAATGCGTCCGTTCACCTGGACATCTCCAGAAGTCTTATCCAGGGTCCCGGTGATGATCTTGAGCAGGGTGCTCTTCCCTGCCCCATTGCGACCGACAAGCCCAACCACCTGGCCGCGCTTCACTTCGAAAGAAATGTCTTTTAATGCCCAGAAAGGTTTATGGCGCGGGTGGTTCGTGACCGCCTCCCAAAGCATGTCGGACGGCTTCGGGTAGATCTTGAACATCTTGCTGAGGTTGGCGACGCGGATGGCTAAGTCGTTCGAGTCGTTCATAGCACATTCCCGAACATCGTCTTGAGCTTCCTGAAGACGCGGTATCCGAGCACAAAAACCAACAGGCTCAACAAACTGAATACAGCCCAGGCCCACGGATGGGCGATGCGACCAAAATAAAGGACATCTTGATAGCACCAGATCATATAGCTGAAAGGATTGATATATAAGAGGACGCGTAATGCAGCTGGCACCGCTTCGGGCAGGTAGAGAATGGGCAGGATAAAAAAGGCTACCGTGGAGAAATCCTGAACAATCTCCTTCACATCGCGAAAGTAAGCCCCAATCGCAGCAAGCAGGTAACTCACCCCAATCATGGCAAGCGTTTGAAGGATAAAAACCACTGGCAACAAAAAGTATGTCCACAGGAGGGCATGGTGAGTGATCAGGGTATATATGGCGAGCATTACCAGAAAAATACTCTCGGTAACCAGTGTTGCTACCACGGTTTTGACTGGTAGGACTTCCAACGGAAATATTACCTGTTTGACAATATTTGCATTGGCCACGATAACCGTGCTCGCTTTCCCCATGACATCCGAGAACGCCAACCAAGGAATCAGACCGGCAAGCATATAAGAAGTGTAATCAAGGGGTAAATCGGATGTACCGCCGACGCGTGTCTTGAATACAAAGGCAAAAACAAAGATATAAACAAATATCAATATGAGAGGGTGGCCAATGGTCCAGAGTGTGCCGAAAAACTGACCGCTATAGCGCTCATTAATTTCCCGCTTAGCCAGCTCGAACGTCAACTGGCGATGGCGGGTCAGAAGCCCTACGAGCTCCCCGAATGCATGGAGATTATACCGAGGATTAATGGCAGAATTCATATTGTTCCTATGACCGATGTATCCTTTTTATTAATTCATTGAATTTTATTTGTCGAAGTTATTGGGCTGCAATTCGAGATAGATGCTTCATAATCGGAAGGGGAAAATTTCTCTGTCTATTTCCTTGGGTCAGGATTCGGAAATCGCCTATTACGTGTCAACCCACGGATAGAGTGCACCTCTAGATAAGGTTTGACAAGGCACAAATAACTATAATCATTATAATCGTATCTGGAAATGAACTTATATTCGAACAACTCATACCACGGAAGCTATCAAATCCTTTAAATTATACCGTCTTAGTATGCCTTTTCGCGTTAATTCCGGTCAATTCAGAGTGGAAGCGACCCGCTACTGAAACACAATGGGCAAAATGAATTTGGCTGGATGCTTACAAGTGAGAATTATAAACCAGTATTACCTAATCTCGTGTAATTCCCTATCAATAGAGTTTAAAAGTGAAACTTATCATACGAACATATTGGGTAATCCTCATTACTATCCAATGCACAAGACAGAATATTATCCGAGGTGCTTCTGCAACCTGAGATACAATTGACAACGATTCAATCTAAATCAAAGCATAGGCAGCATTTAGGAAAATTGTGCCGAATAAGTTGATGATAAGTCTGGATTTTAAACGCCTGCGCTCCTGGGGATTGAGGGGTGGGCTGGCGATTCTCGATCAGGGAGCTTTTTCAGGAAGTAATTTCATCCTCAACATCTTTCTCGCAAGATGGTTAACCCAGGAGGATTATGGTGCATTTTCCGTCGCGTTTACAATCGTTCTTTTTCTATCCGGTTTTCACAATGCCATCCAGCTTGAACCCATGAGCGTCATCGGTCCCGCCAATTATCAAGAAAATCTGGAAGAGTATCTTCATGCCCAAATACGGTTGAATTTCATCATTACGATTCCCATCGCAATATTGTTTTTTCTTGCAGGAAGGATTCTACTTTCCACCGGTGTGATTGATACCCGGCTGTCCCAGGTTTTGGTGGCTGCAGGTCTGGCAATGCCATTCATATTCTTTTTATGGGTGGTGAGAAGGACGTTTTATGTCCGTCAGCAACCGGTAGGAGCTTTGTCTTCGAGTGTTTTGTACGCCTTTTTAATGATGGGGGGGCTCTGGGCCGCACACCGCCTTGGCATTGAATCATCCCTGATCGGATTCGGTTTGTTGGGAGCTGCAAGCTTGTTTAGCGGCGTGATCACCCTGCTCGTGTGGCGAAAGGGAATTGCCAGAGGAGATGACTTCATCCATATTAACAAGGTAATGTCATCCCATTGGAATTTTGGCAGGTGGGCGCTGGCGGCGGCTGTTCTTGCCGTCGCAGCCAGCCAGGTGCAGATCTTACTGACCGCGGGAATGATCAGCCTGGAGGCTGCCGGGGCATTCAGTGCCATGCAAAACTTCATCAATCCCATGACCCAGACCATTACTGCCATGGCCATCCTCGGCCTGCCTGTTCTTTCAGCCGACTATGGCCATGGAGACCTTGCCGGGCTGCACCGCAAGGGGCTGTTCCTTTCCTTTGTTCTGACAGCCATGTCGGTTCTCTATTTGATTGCTATAGGACTGCTGGCTGTTCCCCTGGATCAGTGGTTGTACGACGGTAAATACAACGCCTATATCTGGCTGGTCCTACCCTTGGGTCTGGTTCCAATTTTTATTTCTATGGCAACCGGTTTTTCACTCATCCTTCGATCTATTCAGAAGGTAAAGTTCTATTTGATTGGAGGGATTACATCAGGAGTCATCGGCATTGTCTCTGGTGTTCTAATGGTTAAAGCGTGGGGAATGATAGGTGCGGCAGCCAGCTTGTCTTTAACATATTTCGCAACCTTTGTGATTTCATATTGTTTTTATAGGATCTGGTTTCCCTTCGAAAAAGTGAAATCGTATGGATAAATGGTTCTGGTATTCTTATCTAGCCGTGCAAAATTACAGCGCGACCCGAGTGAACTCTGGTAAACGCCTCTCCAGTATTTTTGGGCAAAGAACCGTTGATCCATATAAAAAGCGAATGAACGAGATCTTAGCTTTCCTCAATTAATTCTCACTGCCCGGCAGCAAGGTATTTGTCATGGGAAATTTTTTTCGTACGATTAACCTTTTTAAGAGAAATCATTATGTCAATTGGTGGGTCGCTGTCTGGCGACATACCCTGTGGCAGGGAAGAAAGATTTTAAATCTCTTCCCTTGCGACATCCCCATGGGGAGATTTGTAGTGAGGATCGCGGATCGTTCGGTTGCAAATGGCGTAGGCGCCATGATCAACGCCCTGCGATATTATGATCCTAATAATATGCATTTCCTTGAGGAGATTTTTCAGTCCAAGACATGTACTTGTTTTTATGATGTCGGAGCGAATATCGGGATCTATTCCTTAATTGTTGCATCCAGCGTACTGGATGCCAGGATTTGTGCATTTGAACCGCACCCGGATACCTTTTCTTTGTTAAAAGCGAATGTTTCGCTT
>Ga0315290_10001487_pt1 | contig 16068 bp, 9 predicted proteins | sample YL17G12_0_MG_FD_203627 | JGI IMG/M metagenome (GOLD analysis project Ga0315290, IMG submission 203627) | Sediment microbial communities from Yellowstone Lake, YNP, Wyoming, USA - YL17G12_0 | ecosystem: Environmental > Aquatic > Freshwater > Lake > Sediment | place: USA: Wyoming | collected... | reverse complement strand
CTTGCATTGTCGATACATTCATCATAAGGGCTCTTACACTCAGTGCCAGAAGGAGGCGGTTCATAATTTGGGTTTGGAGGACCCGGATCAAGACAAATCATCCCAGGTGGACATCCAAACCGAGGATCACCGATGGCCGCGACCAGACCTGAGGGATCAACGCTACCTGTTGGGTTATTTCCAACGTAAATAAATATGTTAATCCCACCGTCCAGTCCAATCGGATCAGGCGTCAAATACCTCCCCGTCTTTGGGTCATAATACCTATTCCAGTTGTAGTGCAGCCCTGTTTCTTGATCGTAGTATTGGCCTGGGAATCGGAAAGGGTTCTCAACCGTCTGGACTGAAATCTCTGCCTCGCCAAAAGGGGTGTAGACAGCTTTCCAAGACACGGCTCCGATGTCATCGGTTAGGATCTGATGTGTGCCGAGGTGGTCATTGTGATAATAATAGAGCGCTTCCTGGGGTCGGATCATCGCCAGCGGCTGATCCCCAAAATAAAAATATTCCACCAGTGTCTGTCCAGTTGCGCTTGTCTCAGCGATCAAATGCCCCATGATGTCGTAGTGGAAAATCCGGGTCTCAGCGGGGAGGATCTTCTTAATCCTCTGGTTCAATGCATTATACACATACTCGACAATTGTCACACCATTATCCTCCACCTTGATCAATCGATTCGATAGGTCATAAGTAAAGGTTCTGCTGTTGGCTGACGTGATATTTCCGTTCGCATCGTAGCCATAAACAACATTCAATTCTCCCTGGACCTGGGTGAGCTTGTTCGTAGCTTGCTGGTATGTGTAGGCCCCTGCATTCTCAGAAACCTCGTTCCCAGGTGGGTCGGCGTCATCGATACAGGTGATGTTGCCATTCGCATCATAATTGTAAGTTCTGTCAAGGACAGAGCCCACCACAATTGAAGAAGTTCGGTACTGGTCGTCGTACCCGTGGTTTAAGGAAAGAGTATTTCCGTAGGTCAGCCCAGTAATCCCTCCATAGGGCAGGTAGCTGATTCCCGAGGCCAGGGTCTTGGGGTTGCCATCCAGAACAGTAGTGACCTGAGTGACCCTTTCTGTCTGGTCAAGCGTGTACGTTACCGGTCTCCCTGAAGGATAGGTAATGGAAATTCGATCTCTCCAATAATCGGTCATTTCAAGACCCCGTACTTCTCTTCTCCATCAAATTAAATTTTGAAGGTACGACCCCAAAGGCCCACCTATTTCGGCAACAACGGGTAGGAGATATCCTTATAATTTACCTCGCTTAAGTAAAGGGTTTTCTCCATATGATACTGGCCGTCCGAATAAACTCTTTCTAATACTCTGAAAACCTTTGCAGGACCTGGATAGTCCTTCGCTCCATACCATGGGAAATACACTAAATCACGAGTGATTTCAAAATATCCATTTTTTCTTACAACTTTCAGTTCTTGAAGCTTATGTTTTTCGAAAAAATCAGCAGAAGCTTCTCCATCAATCGAATATTTGGGGAACCCTGCCTTCTCTCGGTTGACTACCTCAACCATTATTTCAGGCCTAAATAGAAAATATGTGTAGGTACTCGTAAGCAGCCTGACGAATTCTATCGCTTTTTCTTCAGAATCGATAACAACATAACCTCGCAAGTCATTCAAAGAAGAGACCATCTTCACGATTTTGTGATCTTTAATAAGGTAACACCTCACGTGTGTTTCGAGAGGTATTCCTGCATAATCAAAACGTTCAGGTTGGCGTTCCTCACGATTTTCAAGCGTATAACCATCTTTCAGGAATGTTACGTGGAGAAATCTGCCTCCATAATCTCCCTTCGTGTAGTTTTTACCTTCAAGAAATTTATTTACGTCTATTTTCCCTTCACCGGCTTCTGAATTGAGAACGAACAGGGTAATAACGATACATACGATTATCAGGGTGCCATTTTTTTTCATAAGTTCCATCCCCACAAAATCTTTTTATTTGCCTTTCTACATATTCCTCGTTTTTCTCCAGATCATCCTTTTCTTCGCAGCACCCACTACTGTTAAGAGATGCATTTGTTAGGCTTAAGTCAAGCTTATATGCTTCGCATTCACTTTTCTTCCGATCTTCCATATTTGTGAGAGTGACCTCCACACCCGCTGGCTTACCTGCGCAAACAGTGCTCGCATTATCACAATCACTGATATGGGATTTCTCATGTGTCTCGCAAATCCTTTTCATACATCGCCCCTTGCTGGCGCACCATCCTAATTCCACCTTGATTCCTCCGGCGCCATCACAAACTATTGTGCAATCATCTGGGTGCGGCGGGGTGATGCTTGCAACGCAGCGAACCATTCCCAATGGATCTATATAGATTAGAGGATTTGCATTAACATAGATAAAGAGATTACTTCCGCCTTTTAAACCAATTGCATCCGGTGTTAAGTATCTTCCAGTCCTTGGATCATAATATCTGTGCCAATTGTAATGAAGTCCTGTCTCCTGGTCATAATATTGGCCCAGGAAGCGCAGCGGATTCTCTACCGTTGCAACCACTATCTCTGCTTCACCAAAAGGGGTGTAGACTGCCTTCCATGAAACGGCTCCAGTATCGTCCGTCAGAATCTGAGATGTGCCCAGATGATCGTTGTGATAATAATAGAGGGCTTCCCCGGGTCGGATCATCGCCAGCGGTTGATCTCCAAGATAGAAATATTCTGCCAAGGTTGTGCCACTTTCATTTGTCTCGGCGATGAGACGACCTTGGAGGTCGTAATGAAAGATCGCCGTCTGCCCCTGAACAGTTTTCTTGATTCTTTGGTTAAGCCCGTTGTAGACATACTGGCCAAGGGTTGTCGAACCCTCCTGGACCGTAATCAGCCGATTGGACAAATCATAACTGAATGTCCGGTTATTGGCTGAAATCGTATTCCCATTCTCATCGTAATCATAAACAACAGGGACCTCCCGCCACATGTCAGCCAATAGATTCGTTCCCTGGTCATAGCTATAGATCCCTGCGGTTTCAAGGGTCTCGTTTCCCGCTGATTCACTGTCATCAATGAAGGTAACGTTGCCATTCGCATCATAATTGTAAATCCTGTCTAGGATAGAACCAACCACGATTGAAGAGGTCCGGTACTGGTTGTCGTGACCATGAGTCAATGAAAGGGTGTTTCCGAACGTAAGCCCCGTAATTCCTCCATAGGGTAGATACGTAATAGACGAGGCTAAGGTCTTTGGATTACCACTCAGCGTTGTATCAACCTGGATGACTCTTCCTGTCACATCTAATGTGTAGCTGATGGTCCTTCCTGAAGGATGGGTGATGGAGGTTAGAACATTATCCTTGTTGTAGGAATACTGAGTGGTGTAAAGAACGCTGTTGATCGTCTTTTCTTCTTTGGTCACATTCCCCCGCGCATCGTAATAGAAAGTATAGGAGCCACTTGAATCGGTCCTTCCTGTGAGCCTTTCCTTTCCATATGTGACTGATGTTGAATCATAGCTGTAGGTGATATTCTGAGTCGAATCAGCAGGGAATTGAATGGCTGTAATACGATTTAAGGCATCGTAAGTGTAATGCACCACTGTGCCTCTGGCGTCTGTCTTCTGACTGATATTGCCTGCTTCGTCATGGACGTAAGCTGTTGTTCCAGTATCTGGAGAGATGACCTTGAATCTCCTTCTAAAGTCATCGTACTGGTATTGAGTAGTATTTTCTTTTGGATCAGTGATCATTAATTCGTCAAATCTCAAGGCAGACCTCACATCCCTTCGCAGAGAGGGCTAGAGTTACTTAAATAACTAAAGTACGTCCCCAAGGGTTTTCCCGACCCTGACTGTCTTTTCTTCTTTGGTAAGATTTCCCTGGGCGTCGTACCAGAAAGTGTAAGATCCGCTTGGGTCTGTCCTTCCTGTGGGCCTGCCAAGGCCATAAGTGGCCTGGGTGCTGTCATAAGTGTAAGCAATGTTCTGTGTTGGATCGGCAGGGAATTGAACGGAGGTGATCCGGTTCAGGGCATCATACGTATGATTAACCACCGTTCCCTTGGCATCGGTCTTCTGACTGATACTGCCTGCTTCGTCATGGCTGTAAATGGTGGTTCCCGTGTCAGGAGAAATAACCTTCATCCTCCTGCCGAAGTCATCATACTGATACTGGGTGATGTTTCCGTCCCACATATCCCATCTCAGAAAGAGCGGACGTTACTTAAATAACTTAAGTACGTCCCCAAGGCCCACGGATTTTGAAGGTGCGACCCAAGGGTTGTTCCGGTTTCCGGAACAATAGATCATTCTAAGATCCAGCACTGTTCGTCCCCACCAAAATCGAATTTTGAAGGTGCGACCCAATGGCTTTCCTGTTGGGACTTGGCCGTTTTTTCTTATCTGGGGCACAGAAGGGAATCCGCCTCTTTTACATATTTATCTACAAGCACCCGGATAGATACTTCTTCATTCTTGCTTGTTAATATTGTAAAGGACTCGTATATTCTGCCCCCCCTTGTTTCCTCTTTCCGTCCAAACTTAAAGTCGTTTTTTGCGAGAACGGAGTAGTATTCCTTTATAATTTTGTAAATGCGTGAGTCCCTATTGTTAGATAAGAATTTCTCGAAACTCCTTCTTGCCTCTGAGATTCGACGATCATAAATCGGAGAATTATCTAATCCCAACATATATGCCTTTAAGTATTGCCTAAGTTTTTGCTTAACTAATTTCATTATATACGGGCAGTCGACATTGCCGACCGCATTACAATAATTTTCATATCGAATTATCTTCTCTCTCAGAACATCCCATGGGATCCTTAATGCACCATCCTCTGCAAAACCCTCATTTATATCCTCAGCTTCAATAGCATAATATTCAAGGATTTTACTCGGCAAGACATCTCTAAAATTGTTGACAATATAGAAAGGATCGAAATAGAGATAGATATTACCCTCAGAGTAGCCAACCTTTATTCCATTATCGCTTAGATAGGCGTTGTACTGCTTGACCTCTTCTTCCTTTACATTAGATAGGGTGACCCGGTTGTTTTCATCAAATGTTCCATATTTTTCTATTTTCTTATAAAGCTGCCTGTTTTGCTCAAATTGAACATTTAATATTGCAAGTGATTTTGCTATATACTCTCCATAAGACTCTAATCCTTTGCATATGTCTCTGTAATCTTTTGTAGTTTTGAATTGTTTCTGATATCGTTCGGTCTCGTTTCTAATACTAACTTGCTCAGCTTTTATCGTTATAGAATGGAACGACACGGTAACAAATATGATAACCAAAATACAAGCGAAATTGCCTCTCAATGAACTCATATCATCCTCCAGCACCTATTTATCCTCGCAAGCACAAGGATTTTTGTATTTACGCCAGCCGACTCCCCCACATTCTCCTCCCTTATTGTTCGGATCTGTATCTACATGGATATGGCTGTCAGTCTTATCTTGGCATGCTCGCTTAAAACCACATTTCTTTGCGGCCTTTACAACGTCACAAGCACTTTTGCCCTTGAAATTACTGAAGTTCCAAGAAATATCCGCTGCATCTCCCGTTCCATGCGCTGATCCTTTATCATTCTCCCTCTTTCCACTACCAATAGAAAAATTTGCCCCTCCGAGTTCCTTTTCCATACATTTCAATTTGTCCACCACATCTTCATTGGGTGGGGTGACACCATCCTGGTAGGAAAGCAATCCGAGTGGATCAACAAAACGTATTGGGCCATTGCCGACATACACGAACAGATTAATTCCTCCCTTCAGCCCAATCGGATCAGGAGTCAGATATCTTCCAGTTTTCGGATCGTAGTATCTATTCCAGTTGTAATGGAGACCTGTCTCTTGGTCATAGTATTGGCCCGGGAATCTTAACGGATTCTCCACCGTTTCTACCGAAATTACTGCCTCACCAAAGGGTCCATAGACTGCTTTCCATGAAACACCTCCGGTATCGTCCGTTAGAATCTGAGGCGTGCCCAGATGATCGTTGTGATAGTAATACAATAACTCGGTTGGTCGGATCATCGCCAAAGGTTGATCTCCAAGATAAAAATACTCTACCAGAGTCTGGCCGGTTGCGGTTGTCTCTGCAATCAGATGGCCCTGCAAATCATAGTGGAAAATTCGGGTCTCAGCGGGAAGGATCTTCTTGATCCTCTGGTTTAAGCCATTATACACATACTCGGCAATTGTCACTGAGTTCTCTTCGACCCTGATCAAGCGATTGCTCAGATCATAAACAAAGGTGCGGTTATTGGCTGAGGTTATATTTCCATTAGCATCATACCCATAGACAATGTTTAATTCTCCCTGGACCTGAGTCAATTTGTTTGTGGCTTGCTGATAAGTGTAGAGCCCCGCATTCTCATCGCTTACCAGTGGTTGCGTGTCCACGAAGGAGGCCACATTTCCATTCGCATCATAGGTGTATGTGCGGTTCATGAGTGAACCTACCACAATCGAAGAGGTTCGATACTGGTTATCGTAGCCGTGACTCAAGGATAGAGTATTTCCGTAGGTTAGTCCCGTAATCCATCCATAGGGAAGGTAGCTAATAGAAGACGCCAGCGTCTTGGGATTTCCATTCAGCACTGTGTCCACCTGAGTGACTTTCCCTGTCTGGTCCAGGGTATACGTATTTGGGAACCGTCCTCTGATTCCTTATGGCTTAAGAAACTTATAATGTCATGAACGTCCCTCTTGAACAAGCCGTGTCAGGCTTGACACCTCAGAAATAATTAAATAACCTAATTACGTCCCCGATGGCCCTCCATGGGTCCTGCTTAGTCCGCGATATTCCAATGCCTAAGCTCTTTGCCCGAGGCTACATCCCAAACTTGTATTGTTTTGGTAATGTACCTACTAGCAGCCAATGTTCGACCATCCGGAGAAAACAGGATAGAAAAGAAATGGCCTTCTTTTATTGATGAAGGAAGGCTCTTGATTTCCTTACCTGTTGCAACATCCCAAATCCTAACATAGCTGTCTGAATCACCAGTGGCAACGAGTGCACCATTTGGAGAAATTGCAAGAGGCCAGAAATACATTATCTCCGCAGGGAATGTCCAAATGCTTCTCCCGGAAGAAACATCCCACAATTTTGTTTCGAAACCCCCCGAAGCCAACGTCTTACCATTCGCAGAGAAAACAAGGACTTCCACACTTCCGCTGTGCTCTCTTAAGGTATTAATTTCATTTGCGGATGAAACATTCCATATCTTTATTGATTTATCATCGGATCCAGAAGCTAACAGCGCGCCATCAGGAGAGAAACCCAATGATCTTACATTTCCCGTGTGGCCTTGAAAAGTGTGGACAACTTTGCCTGATTCTATATTTAGCAGTTTAATAGCCTTGCGGTTGCTGCTACTTGCAAATGCCACGATTGCTTTAACAGGTGAGAACGCAATAGGCCACATGCCATTATCCCACGTTACTCTTTTAATAAGTTTCCCTGATCCCGTATCGAGCAAACTCACTGTTGAGCGGGAACCAACACATGCAAGAGTACCGTTGTTCGGGAAAAAAGAAAGGCCATAAATATCTGATTCAGGAGGGTATAGAGTAAGTGATTTCTTCCCAGTTGCGGGGTCCCAAAATTTCACAGTCTGCTTGCCACGGCTTCTTGCTAACTCAAGACCCAGAAACATAATGGTTTTATGGCCGACAGTGGCTAGCACTTTACCATCTTTTGAAAAAGCGATAGGTACTAGCGTAAGGCTCTTAAGATCGGCATGAGCAAATGTCGGAAGCACAAGGAGCAAGCACGCGACTGAGACAGATAATGTTGTTTTAATTGGTTTCTTTTTTAAACCACTGTGGGGAAGTCCCACTTTATCTTTAATGGCTTTATCGAAGTAGATCATCATATATGCCCTCGCTGTGAACCGAGTCCAAAACGCTCTATAACTTCGAGTACTTATCTTCGCGGCCGCGGCCACAAAACGGGATCGCCTGAATTCCAATTCTTTTTGCAATCCAGAGGATCGAGCACATGCTCACCAGGCCGGCCTTTCTCTGCCACCCCGGGAACGCCACATCCCTGGCCAAATTCCCAACCGCAAGTTTCTGCCCATTCGTGGATAGCCATACATCCGTAATAGCCCCAGTATCTAACGTTCTCTTTCATGCAAATATAAGCGGATGTTCCACCAAAAAAACCCCAATTGTAGCCCTCCGTATTTCCCCAGCAGCCGATCGAGTTTTTGCTTCGACACTCAACTGTGGCGTTGGCGCACCGATCCAGTATGCATTTCCTCAATTTCAGATCAGTAATCTGCAAGGGTACTTGTGCGCAAGCTCTCTCCACATCACGTTCGATTTCTTCTTTCTGATTTGGATGTTTGGGATCGCAACAACTGTTATCAACCTTAAACTTAAGTCCTTTTGGATCGGAAAAGGTTATGGGATTATTTTTCACATAAACAAAAAGATTAATTCCATCTCTTAAGCCGATTGGGTCCGATGCCAGGTATCTCCCCGTCTTTGGGTCATAGTACCTATTCCAGTTGTAATGGAGTCCTGTTTCCTGATCATAGTATTGACCTGGAAAGCGGAGGGGATTCTCCACCGTCTGGACTGAAATCTCTGCTTCACCAAAGGGTCCGTAAACTGCCTTCCATGAAACGGCGCCGCTGTCATTCGTCAGAATTTGCGGCGTGCCAAGATGATCGTTGTGGTAATAATAAAGTGCTTCCCCGGGTCGAATCATCGCTAACGGCTGGTCTCCAAGATAAAAATACTCTACCAGCGTCTGGCCGCTTGCGTTAGTCTCGGCTATCAGATGACCCTGCAAATCATAATGAAAGATTCGGGTCTCACCAGGAAGGATTTTCTTGATCCGCTGGTTCAGGGCGTTGTAAACATACTCGGCAATTGTCACACTATTATCTTCAACTCTGATCAGCCGATTACTCAAGTCATAAACGAATGTCCGATTGTTGGCAGAGGTAATATTTCCATTGGCGTCATAGCCATAAACCACGTTCAATTCTCCCTGTATTTGTGTCAGCTTATTTGTGGCCTGCTGGTAACTGTAGGTCCCTGCGTTCTCAGAAGCCTCGTTTCCCGATGGCTCGCCATCGTCGGTGAAGATGATGTTGCCATTGGGGTCATAACCGTATGTCTTGTTCAATATTGAACCCACCACAATCGATGACACCCTGTACTGATTGTCATACCCCTGATTTAAAGAAAGGGTATTTCCATAGGTCAGCCCAGTAATTCCTCCATAGGGCACGTAGCTGATAGACGAGGCCAAAGTCTTAGGATTTCCATTCAGGGTTGTGCCGACCTGTGTTACTCTCCCTGTCTGGTCGAGACCATACGGGATTGTTCTTCCCGTGGGATAAGTGGTCGACGCCAGGGTGTTATTCTTGTCGCAGGTGTATTGGGTGACGTAATTGAAGCTGCCAGCGGTCTTGTCCTTTGTAGTCATGTTTTCCTGCAAAATGGCGGTAGTCCCTCCATTTAGAACTATCCCGGGTCAAATGCTGGCCCCTTGATTTATTTCTTAATTCAGCCCGCTTTTCCTCTGGAAATAAGGCGAATAATAACGAGAATTAGCAGTAACAATATTGGTATAAGAACAATCAATAGGTTTATAATTGCTTGTTTCTTAAACAAGGTATCACCTCCTATAGCATGCAGGCCCTGGGGAAGGAATAGGATTTAATGGTCCGTAATCAACACCCACTTCTACGCATGGATAAGCCCTTAGCACTACCCCACATTCTATGTCAATGCAGGTGCAGGTTCTAGCGCAGAGTTTTGGGTATGGCAGTGGCGGCGTTGCTGGCAGGCACATCCATTCATCACAATGAGTGTATTTGGTTTCTATTTCTAACCCTAAGGGGTCTTTGAAGATCAGCGGATTGTTTCTTGAATATGGAAATAGATTGATTCCACCCTCTAACCCAATGGGATCAGGCGTCAAATATCTCCCTGTCTTTGAATCATAATACCTGTTCCAGTTATAATGTAGTCCACTCTCCTGATCGTAGTATTGGCCTGGGAATCGGAGGGGATTCTCAACTGTCTGAACCGAAATCTCTGCTTCGCCAAATGGTGTATAGACTGCCTTCCAAGAAACACCTCCTGTATCATTCGTCAGAATCTGAGGTGTTCCGAGATGGTCATTGTGATAATAATAAAGCGCTTCCCCGGGTCGAATCATCGCTAAAGGTTGATCTCCGAGATAGAAATATTCCACCAGTGTCTGGCCGCTTGCTGTTGTCTCAGCGATCGAATGACCTGCCAGATCATAATGAAAAACTCGGGTCTCACCAGGAAGGATTTTACTTATCCTTTGGTTCAAGCCATTATAGACATATTCGGCAATTGTGACGCTATTGTCCTCGACCCTGATCAGACGATTGCTTAGATCATAAACAAATGTTCGGTTGTTGGCTAAACTGATGTTTCCATTCTCATCATACCCATAGACAACATTCAATTCTCCCTGGATCTGCGTGAGTTTGTTTGTGGCTTGCTGATAGGTGTAGAGCCCCGCATTCTCATCACTTGCCAGTGGGTCCGTGTCCACGAAGGAGGCCACATTCCCATTTGCGTCATAATTGTATGTGCGGTTCATGGTTGAGCCAACTGCAATTGATGACGTTCGATACTGGTTGTCGTATCCGCGGGTGAGCGATAATGTATTGCCGTAGGTCAGCCCCGTAATTCCTCCATAGGGAAGATAGCTAATAGACGAGGCCAAGGTCTTTGGATTGCCATTCAGGGTTGTGGTAACCGGGTTCATTTCACTGCTTGTTATCTTTCTTTTCTCGATCATATTTTCTTGTGTATCTTAGCAAGAAGTGTAATATCCAATGAAAATGGAAAGTCATTACCAATTGCGGGTGTCCCGTGCCAAGGGGTGACCCCTCTCGTATTTGCAAATTAAAAATCGTAATCAAGAACCGGCGATTTTTTCTCACTAATCTGATGTTTGAATATACTTAAATTTGCCATCTCCCCAATAATAAACCCTGGATGCGGATTCGAAAAGAACCAATTCGATACATGGGAACTTGAGACTCACAGTTCGAGACGAATCCCATTCTTTAATATTTCCGGGCCGTACTATGTGCAAATAAAGATTTTTCAAAAAAGGCTGTTCGGACCACTGTTGAATTTCAATTAAATCATATGCACTATCTTTTTCCCCCATAAGTACAATAAATCTTATGACTGTTTTTGATGCCTGCTCACATACGAGCAAGAATGTGTAATCTAAAATATTGTCTCCATTAAAGTCAGAAGATAGATAACCTGGATTCAAATTAGGATAATTTGCGACAAAGTAATCTTGCAGGTCCCTATCCAGATCCTTCAACTGAAGAGGCCTACATTCGGGATAATATTTCTTAATAACAGGTTCTGGAGACCGGAAGTCATTTGGTTTTATTCTTTCTGATAATCCAAACGCTGTCCCACGCAAGAGAATTGAAACACAAAGAAGGAGCAAGATATTTGGCAATGCAAGCGATTTACGAAATTCCTTTCGGATCATAATAAAAATCCTCCTTAGCAATCATCATCACAGGATGGAAGGTCACCAGATCCCCCATATTTACCTGGATGAGTTTGGATATGGAAATGGTCTGATTCAATTCGAGCATATTTTGCTCCACATTTCTTCGCACAACACATCACTTTTTTGGGTTTAAGATTTGGATTCATTCTATAACTGATATCGCCTGCTTTTCCAGCACAATGGCCGTATTTCTCACTGATCTCGTGCGGAGGCTCACACTCCGATCCACCTGAAATACCCAAGTTCCTACCTAAACAGGTATCCATACACCTCAAAATCGATTCCATTTCAGGCCCGCATGGGGGCACTCCGTCTTTGTAATAAAACAGTCCTCTTGGATCAACTTTATTAATCGGATTGTTTCCAACGTATGGAAAGAGATTTATCCCTCCGTCCAGCCCTATCGGATCAGGAATCAAATATCTCCCTGTCTTTGGATCATAATACCTATTCCAATTATAATGTAGACCTGTCTCTTGATCGTAGTATTGGCCCGGAAACCTTAACGGATTCTCTACCGTGCCAACGCTTATCTCTGCCTCACCAAAGGGCGTGTAGACTGCCTTCCATGAAATGGTTCCGGAATCGCTTGTTAACATCTGCGGTGTCCCAAGATGATCGTTGTGATAATAATAAAGCATTTCTCCGGGGCGAATCATCGCCAACGGCTGATCCCCGAGATAAAAATATTCCGCCAGAGTTTGGCCGCTTGAGGTTGTCTCAGCGATCAGATGACCCTGAAGATCATAATGAAAGATCCGGGTTTCGGTTGGAAGGATCTTCTTGATCCGCTGGTTTAGTGCATTGTAAACATATTCGGCAATTGTCACAGCATTATCTTCAACCCTGATGAGGCGGTTACTCAGGTCATAGACGAATGTGCGGTTGTTCGCTGAGGTTATATTCCCATTAGCATCATACCCATAGACCACATTCAATTCTCCCTGGATCTGCGTGAGCTTGTTTGTGGCTTGCTGGTAAGTATAAGCGCCTGCATTCTCATCGGTTGACAGTGGGCTCCCGTCCATGATGGAGGCCACATTCCCATTTGGATCATAACTATATGTGCGGTTGAGAATGGAGCCAACGAGAATTGAAGACAAGCGGTACTGGTTATCATATCCCTGACTTAAGGGAAGGGCATTTCCAAAGGTGAGACCAGTTACCCCGCCGTAAGGCAAATAACTGATCCCTGAAGCTAAAGTTTTCGGATTGCCATTCAGCGTTGTGTGGACCTGGGTAGCTCTTCCTGTCACATCCAACGTGTAATTCACGACCCTTCCCGAAGGATAGGTGATGGAGGTTAGGTTATTGTCTTTATTGTAAGCATACTGAGTTGTATAGAGGACATTGTTTATTGTCTTCTCCTCCTCGGTCATATTCCCCTGAGCATCATAATAGAACGTGTAGCTTCCACTTAGATCAGTTCTTCCAGTCAGTCTCCCCTTCCCATAAGTGACTGAGGCTGAATCATAGCTGTACGTGATGTTCTGGGTTGAATCAGCGGGGAATTGAGGGGAGGTAACACGATTTAAGGCATCGTAGGTGTAATTGACCACCGCGCCCTTGGCATCGGTCTTCTGGATGATGTTACCTGCCTCGTCATAGACGTAGGTTGTGGTTCCCGTATTCGGTGAGATAACTTTGAACCTCCTCCCAAAGTCATCGTATTGATACGAGGTGATGTTTCCTTTTGGGTCGGTGATGCTGGTGGGATTGTCATGTTTGTCATAACTATACTGAGTAAGCGTCTGTTCGGGTTGGGTCATGGTGATCACACGATTCAAGGCATCGAATGTGTATCCTGTGTTGTAATTTTTTGGATCTTTTACGTTTGTCCGGTTGCTGAGCGCATCATATGTATATTCAGTGTAGTTCGTGTCTGGATTGATAATCTTTTTCAGACGATTGTAAGCATCATAGGTAAAATCAAGGTATTTCTTCAGGGCCCCCTGCGGATCTTTCGTCTCTTCACGGATGCGATTGCCTTCCACATCATATCCGTAGACTATTTTGTTTCCAAGGCTGTCGCTGACTTCTATGAGTTTGTTTGCAAGGTCATAAGTCGAATTAATTGTGTTCCCTTCGGGCAAAATGACTGTAATCAAGTTTCCACGGATGTCATAGAAGTACTGGGTTTGAGCCCCTGTAGTCTGGTTCGTAATGGTCTTTATCCGGTTCCTTTCGTCATAGGTCCTTTGGGTGATAACCCCGTTGGGGTCCGTAATTGTTCCCACGTTCCCATTGGCATCGTAATTCGAGAATTCGGTCCTCTGATTGAGAGCATTTACGATTGCCTTGAGCTGAGCCCTGTTGTTCCCCTGACCCTCGCTGTTTTCATAATACTCATATGTGGTTATGTCCGAGACATCCGTCCTTGGACCATTGACCTGCGTAAGCTGACCATAAGAGTTATACTGGTATGAGGTCGTGTAGGTCCTTTGGGTTGGGGTTCCACCAACAAGCACATACCCTGTCTCCACCTGGGAGGTAAGATTCCCATTGGCGTCGTAATTGCTCGTTGAGGTCCGGTTATAATTCGAATTGACAACACTTACTTTTGTCTCTATCCTCTGAGTCACAAGAAGGGGATTATTTGGGTCGTGCGTGTAGGAATACTGAGTTACCCGCTCTTCAGGCAGTCCCACTGCTTCTGTCCTCTGCTGGACCTCTCCTAAGTAGTCCGACGGATTGGGTGGGTTGTCATAGACATATTGGGTCGTAATCCCCTCTGTATCGTTAATCATATTGGTGACCGAAACAACATCAACTCTTGAGTTGTATTCAAGGCGCTTATGCTGGGTCCCGCAGCTTGAACAGCCCTGGATCTCCTTAGCCACATTGATTTCGTCGACGATGTCGGTGGTGTAAGTGGTTGTGCCAGTGGATTTCGTCACAACCGTGCCTCCAAGCTGATAGGTGAGGTCTATCCTTTCTTGAGGTAGCCCATCCTTGAGATGGCTGTAATAAGTTACGACTCTCCCCCAGGTATCATATCCCCAATGGCCGATGAGATTGTTATGGGTATCGTACTTATCCGTCATACGGTGATTTGAATAAGCGTACCTTACAAAGTTCGTATCAGGATAGGTGACCTTTGTGAGGTCCCCATCTGTATATTCATAGGAGATCGACTGACCCTTGGGGTCCGTGACTGAAGAAATCCGATTGTTTACATTATACTGGATCGAGAGGGTCTTTCCAAAGTTATTTGAGACCTGGGTGAGGAGTCCTCCTGTATAAGTTAACGAAAGTGTGTTTCCATTTGGATCGGAGATTTCGGTGAGCTTACGATCAGATCCAAATTTATAGGTGAGATTGCCCTCCTTTTGGCGGAGGAAGTATTCGCCGGTAGAAATAACCTGCTTGAGCCTGTCTTTTACCCCGGACTCGCCCCCAAAAAGAATCTCGGTTGTCCGGCTGATCTCTGTAAAGTAGAGAGCCCGGCCGTCGGAGTCCCAGACAATCACTCTCTTAGGAGAAGTTTCCCTGACCACCTGGACAGAGAGGTTAAAGTTGTGGGTCCATCCATAGCCCAGAGGACCATCCGAGCCGGACTGGCCGTTATAGGATATTCTTAGGTCGAGGGGTATCCCTCCGGACGCGGAAACTGTGGCGTCAAGAGCCCTTTCGTATGCGTTGCCTGTGGCAACATTAATATTTTCCCCTGCGGAGGCATCACACGGCGGAGGGCCACTGTTCTTATCCCGATGCTCTGGGGTTGCTGGATGCGGGTCCGCACAATCAGGCAAAGTATCACAGTCGTAATCAAGCACACATCCATTTCCAGTGATCCACTGGTATTCATACTGCACACAACTTTGCTAGCGCCCTGAATATTCATTCCAGTTCCAGCAAAGATCATACCTCCAATCAATACCATTCCACGTCTCCCAAAGCCCAGGATACGGACATACCAATCCTCCACCTTCGTAAAAGCACCAGTCTCCACATCCAAAAAAACCTGGAACCCCACAGCGATCTATAAGGAAAACATAGAAATAACTCCCTGTGCCAGGGAAACCTGGGGGTAGCAAGGACACTGGCACTTTATCCCCTGACCAGGGTTGTTCAATATTATCAGGCACATATGAGTCATCGAACCTCTGACCGGGAGTACACTACCCCCACGACTCCGAACACAACAATAAGAACGCCAAAGATAAACTAAGAAACCCAAAAAGTACCTGAGCGCTCTCCATACAGGATATTCTCTTAAACCGCATAGATGACCTCCCGAATCGTCAGAAAAACCTTTTTAGAAATCTTCCTCAAAAACAAAGCCTGGCTTCGCCGTTTCGAAGACCAAGCCTGTGACCAAAACTTTTTCCACCGTTCCTCCCGTATCAATACAAGCACGATAAATATTTTCTAATGTAGCTTGCTCCCACCATGAAAACAACCCAGTCATCCCCCTCTCTCGCGGTGGGAGGGACCTGGGGTGAGGGGGAATACACCATGTTCACCCCCACCCTCACCCTCCCATCAAGCTGAGCTTTATACGCACTTGACACAGGGGGTATGAAAATCTCTTGTAATAACAACAAATTATCCCCTCCCCCTTCGA
>Ga0315290_10001486_pt1 | contig 16072 bp, 12 predicted proteins | sample YL17G12_0_MG_FD_203627 | JGI IMG/M metagenome (GOLD analysis project Ga0315290, IMG submission 203627) | Sediment microbial communities from Yellowstone Lake, YNP, Wyoming, USA - YL17G12_0 | ecosystem: Environmental > Aquatic > Freshwater > Lake > Sediment | place: USA: Wyoming | collected... | reverse complement strand
CGACGACCGTCACGATGTCGGTGGGGTCGACGCCGACCCCCGCGCAGATCTCCTCGTACATGCGCGCCACGCGCGCCGGCGTGTCCTTCAGGCCGCCGCGGTCGGGGTCCTCGCCGATCCCCTCGAGGAGCAGCCGGATGCCCTGCTCGATCTTCGCGTGGTCGAACCGGTCGCTCGTCACGCCCGAATCCTACGCGGGAACGAGCCGTTCCAGGGTGTCGGGGAGCGTGATCAGGTCGGCAAGCTCGCCTGCCCGCGGCAGTCCGCTGGTTTCGTCCTGCCGGTTCACCCACACGCACGGTAGCCCGAGCTTGGCGCACGACTCGACGTCGTGGAAGAGCGACGCCGCGACGTGGACGTGGAATGCCCGGTCTGCATCGGTCTGGCGGAAGAACGACTCCCAGTGGCCGAAGTCGGGCTTGTAGCTACCGATGTCCGACGCCACGATCCGCAGGTCGATGGGCACGCCGATCGCGAGGAGCGATGCGTCGAGCAGGTCGGCGTCGGTGTTCGACAGGATCGCGAGCTTCCACCCGCGGGCCCGCAGCTCGATCAGCGCCGGTGGCACGTCGGGGAAGACCGGCCACGCCGGCAGCGTCACGGCAAGGGCGTCGTGTCGCCCCTCGGGCAGATCCAGTCCCTCGGTCGCGGCGATCCGGGCGAGCGTCTCGGCCATCACCTGCCGGTACGGGATGCCGCGGCCGGCCTGCACCTCGGGCTCGATCCGGTGATACGCGGCCGCGAGCGAGTCGGCGTCCTCGCCGGGCCAGACTTGCGCGAGGGTCGTGCGGATCCCGCCGAGCCAGTCGACGAGCGTGCCGTAGCAGTCGAAGGTCGCCCAGCGGTCGCTCACGGCCGGAGTCTACGCGCGGCCCGAGGGCGACCGGGCACGCACATCACCGGCCCGGGGGGGGGCGAGCAACGACTGGAGTGCATCCGGACCTGGCGAGGTTGCGGGCCATGCTCTAGATTCGCCGCCATGATCATGGGTTCCACGATCCGGCTTCGAACCGCGCGCGCGGATGACCTCGACGCGCTCTACCGATTCCATACCGACCTGGCGAACCGCGGGATCCACTATCCGCGCGACGTCGAATCGGAACCGGCCTTTCGCAAGTCGTTCGATGACGGCGGATGGTGGGAGGAGGATTCGGGCACGCTCCTGATCGTCGAACCCGACGGAACCATCGTCGGGGAGGTCGGGTTCTTCCGCGTCCGAGCGGGTGCGCCATGGACCGCCCACGAGCTCTACTACCAGCTCTTCGAGGCCGATCGGGCGGGGCGAGGCTACATCACCGAGGCCGTCCAGCTCTTCACCGACTACCTGTTCGACACCAGGGCCATCACGCGCATCCAACTGGAGATCCACTCCGACAACCTCGCCTCGCAGCGGGTCGCCGAGAAATGTGGGTTCACGTACGAAGGCACGGCACGAGCGGTCTTCTACATGAACGGAGCACCGCAGGACTTCAGGGTCTATTCGATCCTTGCCGGCGACCCGCGTGCGAGGCCGTTCAGCAAGCCTTCAGCTGGAGACTGATCGCTCTCCGACGCTCGAGACGGCTCATGCGGGCGCGAGTCCCGGGCCGCCGATCGGGCGCGCCGGGGTCTCGTTCGGGTCGCTCTTCGCGCGCCGCGTGACCGCGAGCCCGGCCGAGCGCACCTCGTGCGTGCGCGGCTCGCGCTTGGGGACCTCGGCGAAGAAGCGCTCGACCTCCTCGCGGTCGAGCGTCTCGTGCTCGATCAGCTCGTCGGCGAGCGCGTCGAGCTTGGCCCGATGCTCGGTCAAGATGTCGAGCGCGACGTCGTGCGCCTCATCGAGCAGGTGCCGGACCTCGGTGTCGATCTCGAGCGCGACCGCGTCGGAATAGTCGGGCGTGGAACCCCAGTCGCGGCCGAGGAAGACCTCCCCCTGCTTCTGGCCGAGCGTCCGAGGCCCGATCGAGTCGGACATGCCGTACTCCGTCACCATCTGCCGCGCAACCTTCGTGGCGCGCTCGATGTCGTTCCCAGCGCCCGTGGTGATGTCGCCGGCGACGATCTCCTCCGCCACGCGGCCGCCCATCAGCATCGCGAGCTCGTCACGGAGCTGCTCGCGTGTCATCAGGAACTTGTCCTGCTCGGGAAGCGTGAGTGTGTAGCCGAGCGCTCGGCCACGCGGGATCACCGTGATCTTGTGGACCTCGTCGGTGTTGGGCAGGACATGGCCGACGAGCGCATGCCCCCCCTCGTGGTACGCGATCAGGCGCCGCTCCCCCTCGTCCATGATCCGCGTCTTGCGCTCGGGGCCGGCCATCACTCGGTCGACCGCTTCCTCGATCTCCTTCATCGAGATCGCGCGCTTGTCGCGGCGCGCCGCCAGCAGGGCTCCCTCGTTGATCACGTTCGCGAGGTCGGCGCCCGTGAAGCCGGGCGTGCGGCGCGCGAGCACCGTGAGGTCGACGGTGCGGTCGAACGGCTTCCCACGGGCGTGAACCTTCAAGATCGCCTTGCGCCCCTCGAGGTCGGGCCGGTCGATCATCACCTGGCGGTCGAAGCGGCCGGGGCGCAGCAGCGCGGGGTCGAGGATGTCCGGGCGGTTCGTGGCCGCCATCAGGATCACGGTGGAGCGCTGGTCGAACCCGTCCATCTCGACCAGCAGCTGGTTCAGCGTCTGCTCGCGCTCGTCGTGGCCGCCGCCGAGCCCGGCTCCACGGTGGCGGCCGACGGCGTCGATCTCGTCGATGAACACGATCGCGGGCGCGCTGGCCTTGGCCTGCTCGAAGAGGTCGCGCACCCGCGCCGCGCCCACGCCCACGAACATCTCGACGAAGTCCGAGCCGCTGATCGTGAAGAAGGGCACACCCGCCTCGCCGGCGACGGCGCGCGCGAGGAGCGTCTTGCCGGTCCCTGGCGGGCCGAACAGCAGCACGCCCCGCGGGATCTTCGCGCCCATCGCCTGGAACTTCGCGGGGCTCTGGAGGAAGTCCTTCACCTCTTCGAGCTCCTCGATCGCCTCGTCGACTCCGGCGACGTCGGCGAACGTGGTCTTGGGCGAATCCTTGGCGACGGTCTTGTGCTTGCTGCGCCCGAACTGCATCACGCGCCCGCCGCCACCCTGCGACCGGTTCATCACGAACAGGAGGATGCCGCCGATCAGGAGCACCGGCAGGAACACGGTGATGAGCGTCGACAGGAAGGCGTTCGGCGTCTGGGGATCGACCTCGATCTCGACGCCGGCCTTGTCGAGCTCGGTGACCAGCTCGTCGCCGTACTCGACCTCGTACTTCGTGCGGTACTCGGAGCCGTCGGCCAGCTGGCCGGTCACGACCTGCTCGCCTTGCAGGATCGTCGCGTCGCGCACCTCGCCGGCCGCCACCTTCTTCTGGAACTCCGAGAAGGGGATCTCGTCGCCCTTGGGCGACTGGCCGATGAACGAGAGCACCAACAGGAACACGAGGGTCCCCAGCACGATCCAAAGCGTGGGCGTGCGGGTGAGGCGCTTCAGCGGCGGCTCGTTCGGTACCTGGCTCAGGATCGGCTCCTCGGGCGGTCGTGGAGATGCAGCGAGCCGTCGCGCGATGCGCGCCCGGCTCGTCATCGATGGTAGCACCGGGCCCAGACCCGCATGCCTCCGCTCAGCGGATGCCGGAGTCGACCGTGAGCGCGACCTCGACGTAGCCGCGCGAGGGCACCACGACGGTCTGGGGCGCCGCGGTCGGAGGGCCCGGCCCTTCGAGCACTGGCTCGAGCTCGTACGTGCCGGGGACGATCGCGATCGCGAACCTCCCGCCGTCGAATGTCGAGATCTCGAGGTCGACGCCGTCGCCGCCGGTGAGGTGGATCGTGCCGTTCCAGGGGACGTCGGGGCAGGGAGATCCCGCCTGCATGACCGGGCACATCGGGCCCTGCACGACCTTCCCGTGGATCCCGGAGTCCGCCGGGGACGGCAGATCGCCGGCGCTGTCGCCTCCGCACGCGGCGGCGAACGTGAGGAGCGTGAACAGGAGGGGGATCAGCCGGCGCATAGCCGTTGGACGACCTCGGACCCGCGAGGGGTTCCCCCGATGGGTCACTCGCCGCCGTATACGCCGGGATGGAGCGTCGCCACGTACGGCAGGTTCCGGTAGCGCTCGTTGAAGTCGAGCCCGAACCCGACCACGAACTCGTCGGGGATGTCGAAGCCCACGTAGCGCAGGTCGAGCGGCACCTTCTGGATCCCCTCCTTGCGGAGCAGCGCCGCGACCTCGAGCGAGGCGGGGTTGCGCGCGGCAAGGTTCTTCAGTAGGTACTTGAGGGTGAGTCCCGAGTCCACGATGTCCTCCACGAGCAGCACGTCCTGCCCCTCGAGGTCGTGGTCGAGGTCCTTGAGGATCCGCACCACGCCCGAGGTCTTGGTGGCCGCGCCGTACGACGACACCGCCATGAAGTCGAACTCGAGCGGGAGGCCCACGTAGCGCGCCAGATCGGCCATGACCACGAACGCGCCCTTCAGCACGCCCACGAGCAGGAGGTCGCGGCCCGCGTAGTCCTCGGTGATGCGGGCGCCCATCTCGGCGAGCTTGGCCTGGATCTCCTCGCTGGAGATCAGGACCTTCTCGATGTCGGCGGCGAAGACGTCCACGTGGGGCCGAGTGTAACGACCGAAACGGCCCGGCGCGGTGGTCAGGTCCGCGGTTCGCCCTGACCGGGGAGCGCACCGTCGGGGACGGGGGACACGTGCACGAACGTCCGGTCCCGACGCGCCGTACGGCCACCGGGCAGGTCGCGCCGGCGCCCGGGCAGCCCCGACGCCAGATCGATCACGGCGGTGATCGAGTCCCGGGTCCAGGGAGCGATCTCGTCGTCCAGGGCCGCCATCTGCCACAGCGTCATGCGCACCACCCGCGCGCCGAGGGACGACGGGAGCGCCGCGAGCTCACGGGCCCGGAACCGCACCTCCTGGTCGTCGCGTTCGACGATCGTGTGTTGCTCGGCCGCCGCCTGCCGCAACAGCTCGAGCCGGTCGGCGTGCAACACGGCGGCCGTGCGCGCGAGCGTGGCCCGGATCTCACGACCGGTCAGCTCCTCGAGCATCGGGATCGCCTCGAGCCTGATCGCGTTGCGCAGCAAGCGCCGGTCCTCGTTCATCGGGTCGTGGCGAGGGCGGAGACCGAGCGCCCGGCAGAAGCCCTCGACGTCGGAACGGGTCACGTCGAGGAGCGGCTGGACGATCGAGGATCCCGGCCGTTCCCCGGAACCGGGCCATATCCCCGCGAGTCCGTCCAGCCCGGTCCCGCGCAACAGGTTGAGCAGGACGGTCTCCGCCTGATCGTCGAGCGTGTGCCCCTCCCCGACTATCTCCGCGCCGATCTCTCGGCGAACCTCGATGGCGGCGCGCATGCGACGCCCGGTCGCCCATGCCTCCACCGACGCTCCCCGGACCGGCGCGTCGGTCGCGGCCCGCAGATGGAAGGGGAGACCGTGTCGCGCCGCGGCGCGCTTCACGTACGCGGCGTCGGCCGCCGACCCGGGGCGCAGCCGATGGTCGAAGTGGAACACCTCGAGACGGACGCGGAACAGTCGGCGCAGCCGGACAAGAGTCTCGAGCAGGCAGACGGAATCGGGGCCGCCGGAGACGCTGACGAGCACCGTCTCCCGGGGATGGAGCAGCTCGTGCTCGCGGACGGTGGCCGTGACCCGCTCGAGGACGCGGGCGACGGCCGGAGGTCGGCGCATCGGCCGGCTACTCCACCACCCGCGCGACCCACGCGGCGGGGTCGGAGATCTCGGGGAGCGTCGGGAGGTGGTCGGGATGGGACCAGACGAGGTTGAAGCCGTCCTGGCCCGCGAGCCGCACGGCCTCACGCACGAACCGCTCGCCGGCGTCGTACTGGCGGATCTTCTGCTCGAAGCCGATCGCCTTCTGGAAGGTCCGCTCGACGTTGGAGGCGCGGCGGCGCTTCGCCAGGGTGCGGCGCATCCGGTCGACGTCGGCGACGTGCTCGCGGCCGACCTCGTTCATCACGAACGACGCGTGCCCTTCGAGCAGCGACATGATCCCCTGCAGGGTCATCACGAGCTCGCGCTGTGCCGGCGTGAGGATCAGGAAGAGCGCGCCCATGCCGCGGAAGTCCATGCCCTCCTTGGCCTCGTCGGCTGCGCGCTTGAGCTGGTTCATCAGGTCCTTCGAATCCAGCGACACCGACCCGAGGTAGCTGTCGATCATGCCGGCGAGGTGGTCGCGGAGCCAGGGCGCCGTGCCGAACTGGACCCGGTGGGTGACCTCGTGGATCGCGATCCACAGCCGGAAGTCGCGCGCGGGGAGCCCGAAGGCGCGCTCCACCTCCGCCACGTTCGGCCCCACGAAGTAGAGGAGTCCTTCGTCGTCGGGCGGGACGAAGACGTCGTACTGGCCGAGCACACGCTTGCCGACGTAGCCGAGGAGCGCACCCGCCTGGGCACCCATCGCCTTGCGCTTGTAGCTCGCGCGGTTCGTCTTGTCGGCCATCACGCGGGCCGCGAGCGGCTCGATCAGGCGCTGGAGGCCGTTGAGGTTCGCGCGGATCCATTCGCCGCGCGACATCACCCACGCGCGCGATCGGAAGCCCTCGACCGTGAGCCCGCTGAAGTCCTTGATCAGCTCCTCGGCGTGCGGGACGAGCTCGGCGAAGTCTTCTCGCATGCGCGCGCGCTCGACGGCGGGCACGGGCACCCCCGGGCCGGAGACCTTCTTGCCGATCTGCAGCGCGGTGTCCCAGTCGGCCAGCCGGGCTGCCTGGGAACCCATGGACCAGTCGACCTCGGTCGCGCCCATGGGGGGAGGGGAGGCGGTCAGCTCTCCCCCGCCGCCTTCTTCTTCGCGGCGATCATCGCGGCGCGACGGGCCTTGCCCTCGGCGATGCGACGGTCGGTGCCCGCGGCCAGGAGCTCCTCGAGCGTCGACTCGAAGACCGCCTGGTCCATCGAGACCTCGACCCGCTCGGCGGGGGCTGCCGGAGGCGGCAGCGTCGCAGCGGGCGCGGGCGCGGGTGCGGCTTCGGCGGCTGGCGCTGCGGGCGCTGCGGCGGGCGCTGCGGCGGGCGCAGCCGCAACGGGAGCGGCGGCAGGTGCCGCGGCGACGCCGACCGGCACCGGGACCACGGGAGGCGCAACGACGACGGGCACGGCCTGGGAGAGGTCGACGTTGCGGCGGGGCAGCTCCTGCCCGACGACCACACGGTCGGCGCGCACCACCTTCATAGAGCCCTCGTCCTTTGCGAACCGCGGCGCGAACCGCATGTACCCGATCACGATGAACAGGACCGTCACCACGCCGAGCAGCGCGAGGAGCTGGGCGGCCTGGAACACCCATCCGCCGTTGTTCTCGACGGGGGTGGCGGTGGGCACGATCTTGACCTGCGCCTGGGCGACCACGGCGGCGTACACCACGGTCACAGCGGCGCCGGCGAACACGGCGAGGATCCGGCGAGAGGTCTTCATCATCACGCGGCGGATTCTAGCAACACGGCAGCCCCGGACAGGAGGGGGCCGTGAGAAGAGAGCCGGAGGTGGGATTTGAACCCACGACCTACCACTTACGAGGCGGTTGCTCTGCCCCTGAGCTACTCCGGCGGCAGTGCGGGAGTCTACCAAGGGGGGTTCGGCCCCAGGGGTAGGCAGAGGCGGGGGGTGGTGGCACCACCGGGACTCCTCGCGCACGCCACCCTTTCCCGCCGTAGGCTCCTCGTCCATGATGCCCGCATGGCAAGGACCGACGTGGACGTAGCCCGGCCGGTACAACGGGTGATGGTGGGGACCGACAGGTCCGAGACCGCCGAGCGTGCGGTGCGCTGGGCTGCGGCGTTCGCCGAGCGCTACGAGGCCGAGCTCCACATCGTCCAGGTGGTCCTGCCGCAGCACCCGGGCGACACGGCCTACGGCGCGGCCGAGGCCACACGCGCCCGAGGCGCGGCAGATGCCCTCGAGATCTACGTGCGGGAGATCGCGGGCGAACGCGGCAGGGCGCACGTCGTGATCGACGACGACCCGGCGATGGCCATCGTGCATGCCACCGAGGACCAGGATGTCGACGTGCTGGTCGTGGGCAACGCGGGCATGGCGGGCCGCAAGGAATTCCTGCTCGGCAACGTCCCGAACCGGATCAGCCATAACGCGCGATGCACGGTGATCATCGTGAACACGGCTGGGGCCGACGGCCATGTGCAGCCGGTGCGCGACCCGCGCAGCACGACCGTGATCCGGAGCTCCAAGGTGGAGGAGGATGTCCAGCCCCGGCTCACGCGGCGTGGCACGCAGATCGCGGCCGTCTTCGCCAAGCACGGCCTGAAGGAGCTCTTCGGCCGGCCCGACGAGGAGGGAGCGGTCGGGCGACGGCGCCAGGCCAAGCGTCTCCGCAACGCCTTGGAAGACCTCGGGCCGACGTTCGCCAAGCTCGGTCAGATCCTCTCGACGCGCCCCGACCTGCTCCCGTCCGAATTCATCGAGGAGCTCGCCACGCTCCAGGACCACGTGCCGGCGCTGACCGAGGAGCAGGTCGTGGCCGTGATGGAGCAGGAGCTCGGGGTCCCGTGGGAGGACGTGTTCGAGACGATCGATCCCCTGCCGCTCGCCGCCGGGACGATCGCGGAGGTGCACCGCGCGATGCTCGCCACGGGCGAGCGGGTCGTCGTCAAGGTGCAGCGGCCGGAAGCCAGGGAACTGATCGAGCAGGATCTCGCGCTCCTCGAGGTGTTCGCCGAGAAGGTCGGCCAGCGCCAGGGCCTCAAGGCCGTGATCGACATGGAGGCGGTGTTCAACCACCTGTCGGACTCCCTGCACCGTGAGCTCGACTTCCGGGAGGAAGCATCGAACATGGAACGGATGCGAACGGTGATCGCGTCGTTCCCACGCCTGGCGGTGCCCACCCTGATCGGCGAACTCTCGACCTCGCGCCTGCTCGTGATGCAGGACGTCCAGGGAGGACCGCTGTCGATCGCGCCCGAGGGGGCCGCGCGTCACGAGGCCGCGCGCCAACTGCTGGAGTCCTTCTACAAGCAGATCATGGTCGACGGGTTCTTCCACGCCGACCCGCACCCCGGGAACCTGATGTGGCAGCCGGTCGAGGACAAGCTGTACTTCTTGGACCTGGGCATGGTGGGCGAGGTCGGTCCCGAGATGCGGGAGCACATGATGCTGCTGCTGATGGCCTTCTGGCAGGAGGACACGGGATTCCTGACCGATGTGTCCCTGATGCTGGCGGGGGCGATCGACCGGAGCGATCTGGACGTCGACGCGTTCGGGGCCGAGATCGGCGACATGATGACGAAGTACCGCACCGCGTCGCTCAGCGACATCCAGCTCGGACCGATCCTGCAGGAGATGACCGAGATCTCGCTGCGGCACGGGGTGCCGCTGCCGGCCTCGCTGACCCTGACCGGGAAGGCGCTCGCCCAGATGCAGCTCGCGACGGCGCAGCTCGACCCCGACATCGACCCGTTCGACGTGGCCGGCAAGTTCCTGATGCGGAGCGTCTTCACGCAGATGGGCGGCAAGACCGACCCGAAGGCGCTCTTCTATCAGGCGCAGAAGTTCAAGGTTCGGGCGTTGCGGGTGATCGAGGCGATCGAGCGGATGATCGGGGCACGTCCGGGACAGAAGCTCGAGGTGAACTTCCGCGCGGCGACGCTCGAGGCCACGATCCGGCGCGCCGGGCGGCGGCTGGCGCTCGCGCTCACGGCGGGTGCCGCGGTACTCGCGAGCGGGATCACCGCGGTCTCGGACAAGCCGGCGCCCTGGGTGCCGATCGCGTTCGGGATCGCGGGCGCCGTGCTCACGCTCTCGATGCTTGTGGACATCGTGCGCAAGCGCTGACCCGAACCCCTTCCCGGCACGATCTGCGGTGCAGGGGCTCCAACCCGACTCGCACGTTCCGCCGACGAGTGCTACCTTCGCGCAACGTTCGAGAGGGAGGGCACCCCATGTCATCAGGATCAGGGCACGCTTGGAGACGGCTCGGAGCGATGATGGCAGCGAGCGCGTTGGTGCTCGCGACGTTCGCAACAGCGACGCCCGGCGCCGTCGCCGGAGCGCGTGCGTTGCGCGGGGTGAGGCCGGTAGCGCGCACCGTGTCGGCGCGTCCGGCGGCGGGGTACGACGCCAGGACGGCGGGGACCGCCGTGGCGGTCGGCCCGCGCATCGTGAGGGCGCGTGTCTCCCTCGCGCGGTCGCTCGGCACCCTCGGCGTGCTCCAGAGCGACCCGGTCACCGGCACGCTCCGTTCCGTGGCCCGGCTCGACGGGTTCCTGACCGATGCGAGCGCCGCCCCGGCCACGTCGGTCGCGCTCGGCTACGTGCGCACGAACCGCATGGCGTTCGGCCTGCGGCTCGCCGACCTGAAGACGCTCCACCTCAGAGACGACTACGTCGACTCCCTCGGCACGCACCACCTCTCTTGGATCCAGCGGGCGGGCGGGCTGACCCTGTTCGGTCAGGGCCTGCGAGCCAACGTCGCCGCGGACGGCCGCCTGATCAACGTGGTGGGTGGCCCGATGCGCGGGCTCCGTGCTCCGGGCACGACGGCACGGGTGAGCACGTCCGGCGCGATCTCGTCGGCGCGCCTCGCCGTCGGCTCGAGCGGCTCCGACGCTCGCGACACGGCCGAGCTCGCCCTGTTCCCAACGGGCCGGGGGGCGCGCCTCTCATGGCAGACGATCACCTACGTGTCGCCGTCGGAGACCGACCTCTCGGTGGTCGACGCCGTGACCGGCGCGGTCATGTACCGGGACAACCTGACCGATGCGGGAGCACCCGCCGTGCAGACCGGCACCGCCGACGCGTGGGAGTACTACCCGAGCGACATCGCGACCGGCGGCTCCGGCACGGCCGGCAGCGTGACGTTCCCGGTGTTCGACGGGACCGCGCTCTTCGGGCCGAACGCGTGGGTGTTCAAGGACATCAACGACGACTCGATCCCCGACGCCGGCGACGATGTGACGGCCTCCGACGGAGTGCTCGACTGGTCGAGCTACACGGCTCCGCTCGACACCACCACGACCAACCAGAACTGCAGCACGTCGGTCGCCTGCACCTGGGACAAGGACGTCGCCTTCAGCTGGAAGGCGAACGTGAAGCACAACGCGGTGCAGGTCTACTACTTCTTGAACCGCTTCCACGATCACCTCGCGTCGGCGCCGATCTCGTTCACCGACGCGGCCGGAAACTTCGAATACGGCGGCACCGGCGGCCACGACCCGGTCCTCGGGAACGCCTCCGACGGCGCGAACACCGCCGGCGGCGGATACCCCGACCTGGGGCACGTCGACAACGCGAACATGACGACGCCGCCCGACGGCACACCCCCGACGATGCAGATGTACCTGTTCCGAAAGTTCAACAGGTTCGGGCTGCCCGACGTCGCCTCGGCCAACGGCGGCGACGACGCGGAGGTCGTCTACCACGAGTACACGCACGGCCTGTCGAACCGCCTGGTGCTCTACCCCAGCGGGAACAGCGGCCTGGACAACCAGCAGGCCGGCTCGATGGGCGAGGGCTGGAGCGACTGGTACGCCCTCGACTTCCTGGTGGGCGAGGGCTACAAGCCGAACGCGCCCGCCGTGGGCGATCTGGTGATGGGGGCGCTCACCTTCGGCGGCGACCTGCGCACCCAGCCGATCGACTGCCCGGTGGGCACGCCGAGCCCGAACTGCCCCGGCACGCCCGACGCGGGTCCGGGCGGGTACACGTACGGAGACTTCGGCCTGATCGCCGGCGGACCCGAGGTGCATGCGGACGGCGAGATCTGGGTTGAGACGCTCTGGGACCTGCGCCGCGATCTCGGCCAGAACACCGCCGAGGAACTCGTCACGCGCGGGATGGAGCTGTCCCCGCCGAGCCCGTCGTACCTCGACATGCGCAACGCGATCCTGCAGGCCGACGTCGTGGCCAACGGCGGCGCGAACGAGGGCGCGATCTGGGCCGTCTTCGCCGAGCGAGGGATGGGGTACTTCGCCTCGTCCCTCGGCGGAGGCGACGTCGCTCCGGTCGAGGACTTCCAGCTCCCGCCGGACTGCGCCGTGGTCACCTGCAACACGGTCAGCGGCACCGTGACCGACAAGCTCACGAGCGTTCCCGTGGAGGGCGTCACGGTCGGCATCGCCGGCCTGGACTCCGGCTTCGCGACGAGCCTGTCCGACACCACCGCCGCAGACGGCACGTACAGCATCGCGAACGTGCCCCAGCACGACGCATACGCGGCCCTGAACTTCCGGGGTGGGGGCTACGAGCCCAAGGCCGTAGCCGACCTCGTGGTGAACGGGAACGAAACTGTCGACAACACGCTCAACCGCGACTGGGCGTCGCTCGATGGTGGCGCGACCCTGAAGAAGTACACGCCGCCGGACTACGGGCCTTTCTGCGGGTCGAACGCGAACGGGGCGTTCGACCTGAACCTGGGCAACGGGTGGCCGTCGGATTCCCCGGGCAACGACAGCAGCGGCGTGGGCGGTCCGCGCAAGGCGACCGTCGAGCTGCCCAAGAGCGTTGACGTCACGAGCTTCGGGGTGGCGTCGGGCGGCACGTGCGGCGACGGCCCCGACTCCGCCGTCAAGAAGTTCGAGATCTGGACCCGCACGGCGAGTGGTGACTGGCGGATGGCCGCCGAGGGCTCGGCCCCGGCGAACGGACGGCTGAAGCGCTACCTCCCTTCCAGGGGTATGAAGAACGTTCGGTTCGTCCGGTTCGTGATGGTGAGCAACCACGGGAACCCGGCGTTCATGGACGTGCTCGAGGTCACGGTCCGGGGCACGTAGCCGCCGCGGATCGCAGAACGGGGGCGCCTCGCGGCGCCCCCGTTCTGTTCCCGAGCGATCACTCCAGGTCGACCTCGGCGCCCGAGCCGGTGAGCTGCGTCGTCACCTGCTCGGCCTCGCTCGTGGCCGGCTTGACGCCGCCGCGACGCACCGACCGCATCACGACCTTCTCGAGCACGAAGGCGATCACCCCGAAGAGCACGCCGATGATCCAGCGCTCGATGCGCCGGAGGCCCTTCGGCTTCGGCGTGTCCTGTCCGCTCATGGCGTGACCTTACGCTCCTGATCGCGCTGCGGGGGTGCGGGACCGAGGTCGTCCGTCACGACGGTCGAGGCGAGAGGGAGCCGACCGGTGATCGACGTGCCCGCCCCGTTCGCGCTGGTCACCTCGAGCGAGCCGTCGAGGGCGCCCAGGCGGTCGGCGATCCCCTGCAGGCCGGTGCCGTAGCCGGTCGAGCTCGGGTCGAAGCCCGTGCCGTCGTCGGTGACGGAGAACAGGAGCGATCTGTCGTCGGTCCGGATCGCCACCGTCGCCACCGAGGCGTTCGCGTACTTCGCGACGTTCTGCAGCGCCTCGAGCGTCGAGAAGTAGACGGCCGCCTCGAGCTCCTGGGGGAACCGCCCGAGATGGCCGGCGGACACCGCGACCGGCACCGGCGACTTGCGCGCCTGCGCGTTGAGCGCCGCCTCGAGGCCCTTGTCGGCAAGCAGCGGAGGGTAGATGCCGCGCGCCAGGTCGCGGAGATCCTCGAGCGCCGAATGCGTCTCGGCCTCGATCTGCTCGAGCATCTCGGCCGCCTTCGCGGGATCGCGCTCGGTGAGCGTCCGCACGAGACGAGCCTTCACCGCCAGCGCCACGAGCTGTTGCTGCGCGCCGTCGTGGATGTTGCGCTCGAGCTTGCGGCGCTCCTCGTCCTGCGCCGAGACCAAGCGCTTCTGCGCGGCCTTCAGGTCGTCGAGGCGGAGCTTCAGCTCCTCCGTGAGGCGCACGTTGCGCAGTACGAGCCCGGCCTGGGACGCCAGCCCGGAGATCAGCTTCTCGTCGGCGGGCGAGATCGGATCGTTCGGGGGCTTGCGCACAGCGAGCGCGCCGAGCACGTCCCCACCCTGCTCCACGAGGGAGACGCGGTCCATGTCCGGGATCGCGGGCGCGGCGCCGTTCGGGAGCGGCACGGGGGAGATGCCGAGCACGTCGTCCGGCCAGGCGGCGACGTGCCGCAGATCCGAACCCACCGCGAGCCAGACGTCGCTCCGTTCCGCGCCGATCCCCTCACCCAGGACGCGGGCCATCCGCGGAAGCACGTCCACTTCCGCGTAGGCGTCGCCGACGCGCTCGGAGAAGTCGGTGAGGATCTCGTACGGGGTGGCCCGACTGCCGTACACGACGCGGTTCGCGAACCGGCTGAGGCGCTCGCGCGCCGGTTGGAAGGTCACCGCGACGATCACGGCCGCGACCATCGTGAGGAACGAGCTCCCGCGCCCCAGCCACGTGCCGAGGCCGACGACGAGCCCCAGATAGACGGCCGTGGCGAACACCGCCAGCGCCGCATACACCACCGCCTTCTTCACCACGACGTCGAGGTCGTAGAGGTGGAACCGCAGGACCGAGATGCCGATCGAGAGGGGGAACGCGAGGAAGCCGATCCCGCCGATGATGTCGCTCAGCGCCTGATCCCTGACCACGACGCTGACGACGATGAGCACGAGCGCGGTGAGGAACCCGAACGCCGCCCACTTGATCTGCTGGCGCTCGACCCCACGGGAACGGTGGAACCGTCCGAAGAGGGAGTACAGCGTCAACGCGAGGAGGCCCGGGAAGCTGATGCCGATCACCGGATCGAGCGAGGGCAGGTCTCCCACCGCTCGGAGGTAGAAGGGGTTCGCGACCCCGATCGTGTCGCCTGAGCCTGTCAGGGTCTCCTGGCCGAAGACCAGGCTCACGAGGAGGATCGCGAGGAGCACGAACACACTCCAGACATAGACGCGCCATCGCGGCGAAGGCAGCTTGCCGTCGGGGAAGAACAACGGGAGGAAGTACACGACCGGCAGGATGCCGAGCGCCCAACCGAATCCGTTCAACAATCCGATGACGGCGACCAGCGGGCCATCGTGTCCCTCGCTGATCAGCCATGTCGTCAGCTCCCCGGAGAAGAAGGCGAACCCGGTGACCACGGCCGCCCACAGGAGCATGAGGCCGATCACGTTGCGGCGGTCGCGGCTCACGATCAGGGCGCCGACGACCGCGAACATCAAGAACGCGATGAGGTACGAGGCCTGCCCGATCAGGGGCTCGCCGTTGGCGACGACGAGGACCATCCCCGAACAGGCGATGACACCGAACAGCACGACCAGGAACCATGGCCACCGCGCGGGGAGTGAAGGCGCGGCGGCAGCTTCAGCCGTCGACGTGGACACGGAACACCTCGACGGGTTCCTCTCGCCCCTTCACGAGACGGGGCCCGATCGATTCGCATGCGACCTCGGGGGCGGCCGCGACCGTACTGGCGGCCGCCACGATCTCGCCGCCCTCGGCCTCGGACTGCAGGCGCGAGGCGACGTTCACCGCGTCGCCCACGACCGTGTACTCCAGTCGCCCGGCGCCGCCGATCGTGCCGGCGATCACCGAACCGGTGTTCACGCCGATGCCGACCCCCATCGTGGGAAGGTCGACGACGCTCCATCCCTCGGCGTTCAGCTCACCTTGGCGCCGCTGCATCGCGATGGCGCACCGCAACGCCCGGGCCGCGTGGTCCTCGAGGGGCTCCGGCGCCCCGAAGATCGCCATGACCGCGTCGCCCTGGAACTTGTCGATCGTGCCGCCGTGGGCGACCACGACCTCGGCCATCGCGGTCAGGTGACGTCCGACCACGGCGGCGACGTCGCGTGCCTCGAGCCGCTCGGCGATCGTCGAGAACCCGCGGATGTCTGAGAACAGCACCGTGACCACGACCTCCTGCGGCTCGATCGCGGCCTCGGGATGCGCGGCGAGCCGATCGGCGAGCTGCGAGGGCACGAACGACGCGAGCGTCTTGCGCGACTCGGTCTGCTCGATCACCGCGGTGTGCATCCGCTTGAACTCGTCGACGAGGCTCGCGCCCCCGGTGCCGTCGGCCATCCCGCGGAACAGGGCGGTCACCTGACGGTCGACGGCCTCCTGGGTCGTGCCGAGGGCCGCGGCGATCTCCTCGTAACCCTGCCCCTTGGCCATCATGTCGAGCAGCTGCCGGTCGAGCTCGGGTGCACCGCTGCGGCCCGAGAGCCGCTCGGCGATCGAGGGATCGACCATGCTCCCGCCCGCGTGGACCTCACGGATCGCGCGCGCGAGC
>Ga0315290_10001483_pt1 | contig 16092 bp, 29 predicted proteins | sample YL17G12_0_MG_FD_203627 | JGI IMG/M metagenome (GOLD analysis project Ga0315290, IMG submission 203627) | Sediment microbial communities from Yellowstone Lake, YNP, Wyoming, USA - YL17G12_0 | ecosystem: Environmental > Aquatic > Freshwater > Lake > Sediment | place: USA: Wyoming | collected... | reverse complement strand
TATATCAAACTCCTCCTTCAACTTATGCCCCAGTGCCAACACAATTACCAAGAGAGTATGCAAGTGGAACTGCTATGAATTACAATGTTCCTGAAGCACCTCAATTTACTTATGACAAAACAACAGGACAATTTACTGAAGTCCCAAAAGTTAATGTGCCTGGGATATTCGAAAAAGGTTATACTTTCGCAACCAAAACAGTTCCTACATTTATAGCTGGGATTCCTTCCCCTTCCCCTTATTCTTTTATTGATAAAGCAAAAGCTGGAGACATAAGAGGAGCTCTTGGTTATCCTGGAGCTCTTGTTAATTATCCTTCCTATGATTCAACTATTGGACAGGAAGCAGAAAAGTTTAGTGTAGGATTATCAAGGGGCAGGGAATTAATTTCTCAAGTGACAACAAAAATTATTAATCTACTCCCAGGAGAACAGCGATATACAAAAACAATTCCAGAAAGGAATGTTCCTATTTATAAAACAGAGACAGGAATTTATAATCCTACAACAGGGGAGTATGAATCGCCATCTTATTATACACTTCCAGAAGAAACAAGATTAACTCCATTAGGATATATCCCAGCAGTAGCTGGAATTGTCCCGGAAGTTGCTGGTTATATTGCTGCTCCGGAATTTATGTTTGGAACAGACATCGCTGTAGCTGGGCAGAAAATAAAAGATGTTGAGAAAGTTGTTGATATAGAAATGCAAAAGCAATTTCAGAATTTAGATCCTGCAACAGTCCCAGAAGGATATAGAAATCCAACTTGGGAAGAATTTAATACAGAAGAAAATAGAGCCCAGTTAAGAAGTAATTTGATATCTGGATATCAATTACAAGCGGGAATTTCTGAAGTTTTCTTAGGTGGAACAGCAGCAGTAAAATTAGGTAGGGATTTATTCAAGCCAATTGTTCAGACAAGAGAGTATAACCCTTATTCAAAAGTTAGAGAAGTTAGCTGGGGCGATAAAGGCAGGTATAAAATTTTAACTGTTCAAAGACTTCCAGAAGTAAGGGTTACAAATAAGTTTAGAGAGTTCTTTGGAATGAATCCTAAAATTGGTTGGACACCAATTGGAAGAGCTTCGCCATTAAAAGGACTTGAGTATCCTTCAAAGGTATATCAGACACAACCGATATTGGGAAGGACAGTAAGTAAAACTAAACCTTACCTTACTGAAACTAAGTTTATAGGAAAAGGCCCAACAGAGAAATCATATTCAATAATAATTCCAAAGGGCTCAGCCACAGATATTGACTTAAAGTTAATAAGCCAGCTTCCAAAAGCAGAAAAAAGAGTAGCCCTTAAAGCATTAGCAGAAGGTCGTCTTTTTCCTACTACAAAATTCTCTGCTTCAACATTAGATGTTGTTAACATTAAAAGACTTGGAACAGGAAAATCAAAGACATCTTATTTTGCATTTAACAGAATGGATGTTGATCCGTTTAGAGTTAGCAGTAAAGGAGAACTTTACAAGACAATAACAACATTCAAAGATACAACGACACCATTTTACAGAGCTGCTGGAAGAGTTCCAAGATTAAGAGGTGAGCTTTTAGTTTTAAGTGAACCTCCTGTGCCAACAGGAATTACATTTACAAAAGATGTTATCAAAACAGAAAGTGGGGCTGGATTTTGGAAATCTTTTATTTCTAAAACTAAAACCCCATTGGAATCTACATTTGCTATTCCTTCCATTCCAACTGCAACAAAGCAGATAACAATGCAGATTGCAAAACAAATTCCTTTAGTAACTATTCCAAAAGCAATTCCTATTGTAAAATCAGCTGTTCCACTTGCTATAACAAAAGGATTGCAGAAAACTGCATTGACAAGTTTGGTTACAGGAGTTAAAGCTACGACTGCATTAAGGCCATTAATAAAAGTAAAAACAGAATCTTTATCTGCAAGTTTGATTGCTGTAAAGCCAATTGAAAGAACAAAGATAATAACAGATGTAATTACAGATACAATCACTAAACCAAAACCATTTGGGATTACTAAAACTATTTCAGCACAGATTGAAGTTCCAAAGCAGATAATGGCTTCTATCACAATTCCTATAGTCAAAACTATTACTATTCCAAAGTCTACTATTACACCAAGAACAACATTAGTGGTAACCCCAAGAACTCCAAGACCTCCTACTTTAAAAGTTCCAAGATTAAAAATTCCTATAATCAAGCCAGAAGAAACTATTCCTAAATCAATTAAAAGGAAAAGAATAGGATTGGGTTTGTTCATTCCAGAAGTTAGAAGGAAAGGAACATTCCAAGCTGTAAGCAAACCAACTTCATTATGGGGAGCTGTTGAAATAGGAAAAAGAAAAGTGAAAGAAACTCTTGGAGCTTCATTAAGAGTTAAGGAAGCAAGAACAGGAAGAATAGTTCCTTTGGAACCATTTGGAATGTTTGCACCTTCAAAGAGAGAGACAGGAGTTTTAGTTCAAGTAAGGGGCGCAAGATTAGGAACAAGAAGTGAAAGAAAAGAAATTCAAGCAGCCAGGAGGTCAGCAAAATGGTGGAAATAATAGTCAAAACCCTCAACCAGTTTAGACCTCCTGCCTTTATAGGCAGGAGATTCATAATTAAATTTCAGGAGGACAAAAATGAAAAAAAAGAAAGAATCCAAAGCTAAGTCAATTCAGTGGATGGGAAAGAAAAGCAAGAAGGGACAGATGTTTATGATAGGGATTATGATGGTTATAATGGCAATCCTTATTTTCATCGCAACTCTTCCCGCTACAAAAGAATTGATAAATGACGCAAGAGGATGTTCAAATCTTAATTGCGCTGGGTATATAGACGCAACTGCTTCAGGCGGAGTTTCTTGTATAGGCACAAACCAGACTTACAATCCGGCATTGGAAGAGGACACATTATCCTGCACTGTATTAGATTTAGCAATTCCTTTCCTGATACTCGGTGTTTTATCTGCTGCAGTATTTAAGATAGTGAGAGGAGAAGCAATTGAACAACCACAGCAATTCAGCTCTGGATATTAGGATTTACTTTTTTGAACTTTGTTTAAAATGAAAAAACAAAGGGTAGTCCTAAAGAATGCAGTTATAGTTTTACTAGCAGTAATGCTGCTGCAAACAATAAGTGCTGCTGACTGGGATAACATTGCCTCTTATAATGCAGGGAATAAAACAATCACTATCTATAATTGGAATTTTATAGGGCAGATATTTAACATTAAGCTGGCAGAATATACTTTGTTGTTTAATTCTGAATCATGCCTCACAAATTGTTATGCAGAAGGAATAGTAAAATTATATGAGGATTCCCCCATATTTGAAACAGTTAATTTAAAAGATTCCAAGGGAGGTATACAGTCAAGCAACTTTGAATGGTTTATAGAAGCAGAAGTTACTCATAGTGTTGAAACTCCAAACTATGAAGAAGTTTGTGCTGACAACAAAGATGATAAAAACTCCACAAAAATCTGTGAATTTAAACAAGTTGGAGTGACTAAGGAAGATGTTAAATCAATTGAGTGGGTTAAGTATAATAGAGAATCATTGAAAGCCGGAACTTATAAATGGAGATTGGAGGGGACAAAAGGCTTGAGCAAAAAAGTTGATTGGGTAATGAATGCTTTTGGAAAGGATTTTATCCAATGGGCTTGGTGGGATTTGAATTTCAATAGTTGCAGAACATTTGAAATGAGGAACGCAACCAATCTTGGAACAAGAACTTCACAGCCAATGGTTATTAACTTAACAGGATTGACTGGGAAACTTCCAGATAATAACGATGTCAGAATAGTAAATACAAATTGCTCTAATGGAGGAACAGAAGTGAGCAGAACAGTTGTTGATAGCGGTTCTGATTGGGCAACTGTTGCATTTGTTTATAGTGGAGAACTTCCTGCAAACTATAGTGTTTATTATTATAATCTAAGTGCGGTTGGAGTTCCTACAAATGAATCAACCTTAACTTTCTTTGATGAGTTCAACGACGGCATTCTTGATACAGTTAAATGGAATACAACTTCTAATCTTGGTGTAACTGAAAGCGGAGGGCTTATAAATCTTACTTGTAACGCAGCTAACTGCAATTGGAGAGGGTTAATGACATTCAGGGATTTCTTGGACAACTACACTTACCAGATAAAATTCAATAGCCCCAATAACGCCAATGTAGTGTTTATAACACATCAGAGCAGAACTGCTACTGCTCTGCATGATACTTTTGATTTGACAACTGCTGGGGGGAATAATATGGAGTTGTATGCTTATAATGGGGCAACAGAAATATTTTCTTCTATTGGAGGGGCAAATGATTTTGACTGGCATACTTGGTGGTTAAATGCTTCCGGAGCTTCTGCAACATTATGGAAAGATAAGGTGTTCAATTATTCAAAGAGCAATGCTTTCTATGGAGGAACATTTTCATTCTCTTTGGATGGAGCAGTTTATATTGGAGTTATGAATGTAAGTTATGATTATTTAAGAGTATGGAATAGTTCAGTAAATCTTTATTCTGATGTCCCAACAATAACAGTTTATGCAGAGCAGTATGGAGTAGCACTTCCTTATTTCACAAGCAATGCTCCTACAAGTTATTACAATTCCAGCTCTCAAGCAATAACATTCAACAAAACAGTTGGAGATGATGGAGGGATAACCAATGTAACATTGATTATCAATGGAACTTACAATCAGTCAAACACATCCGGGTATAATGGAACAAATTATATTTTCACACAAAATCTTGCAGATGGATATTATAATTGGACTTATAATGCCTGTGATGATGGAGACCATTGCAAGAATGACACAACTTTATCTTTTACAGTAGACACAATTGCTCCGCAGATAGATATTGTTTATCCTGCAGCAAGCCCATATAATACCAATGTAAGTGAGTTAAATTATACTTTCTTTCATGAGCTTACTTCTTCTGCATGCTGGTATTCAACTAATCTTGGAGTTACTAATACAACAATCACTTGCGCAGATAACGTCACTGGATTGACCTCAGCAGAAGGAAGCAATACTTGGAGGGTTTATGGAAATGACACTGCAGGAAATAATGCTTCTGATAGTGTTACGTTCACCAAAGATACAATTAACCCTTATGTTGCAATCATATTCCCAGAGAATACAACTTATCTTTACAACATAAGCGTCTTGAATTATGCCTACAGCGATGTAAATGCTGGAAGCTGCTGGTATTCAAATGATAGCGGAGCAACTAATTTCACTTCTGTAAGTGCAGGAACTAATTTTACAAGCGTCCCTTTTGTTCAAGGGCTTAATGTCTGGGATTTATACTGCAATGATAGTTATGGAAATAAGAACCACACTTCAAAAGGATTTACAATTTCAAAATTCACAACCTTAAATGAAAATTACAACAGCACAACATATGAAACCTCGCAGGAATCTTTTCAGATAAACATAAGCTACAATTCAACTAATTATGCGGCTTCATCAAAATTGGTTTATAATGCCACCTCTTACACAGGAACAACAACTGGGACAGGAAATAATATTACATTTTCCAGAGAGATAACAATTCCAACAATCAGCTATGAAGGAAACAATACTTTTTACTGGAACATTTCTTTTTTAGCGACAGGAACTGAATATTCATCATCAGATTCCCATAATCAAACAGTTGGTGTGATAAATATCTCTAAATGTTTAAACTCCTCCCAGCCAAACAATGTAACCTTTTTGAACTTGACTTTTGCAGATGAAACAACCTTAACCTCTTTAAATGCTTCAATAAATGCAGAGTTTAATTATTGGCTTGGAGATGGTAGCTATTATAAGAATTTGAATTTCCTTAATTCTTCTTTAAATGATTATTATGAATTTTGTGCGGCTCCTAATTCAACATTCCATAATAATATCACAGTTCAATATGCTTCAACAGGTTATCCGCAAAGAAGAAAATTCAGTTCAGCAGATTTGACTAACACAACAACCAGCACTCTATTGTATCTTCTTGCAGCAGCCGATGGTATTTATTCTGTTTATCAAGTTCAAGATTCAAATGGGAATGCAATAACCGGAGTTAGTGTTAGTGCAGAAAGACAAATTTCAGGAGTATGGTATACCTTGGAAACAGGAACAACTGATAGTGCAGGAGCAGTAACATTCTGGCTCAATCCTAATTATGATCACAGATTAACATTCATTAAATCAGGATATTCAACAGTTACAGTTACTATTCGGCCTTCATCAACAACTTATACAGTTGTTATGTCTACAGGGGCTGGAGGTGCAACTTATAATTCAACATTAGCCGACGGAGTAACTTGGAGATATGGAGTAATTCCACAGGCAAGTATTTTATCACGGAACACAACTTACACGTTTTGGTTCTGGGTTAATTCAACATCATTAAATCTTATTGCCTACAAAATGGAATTATTAAATAATACAGGAGGAGTGATTACTACTACGGTTGGAACATCTGCTTCTGGAAGCAATATTACCTCTGCTATAAATATAATGCAAAATCAAAGTATAAGAGGCAGATTTTCAATTGATTCTGGAAGCGGTTATTACATTGTAGACGCTGATGCTTTTTGGCCAAGCTTTGGATACACTATCCCTCCGAGAGGAACAGTATGGTCATTTATTAAAAACCTTAACAGGATAAATGTATTTGGAGAAGATGAAGGAAGAAAACAATATTCAATGGCTTTGCTGTTCTTTATTCTTTTGTTCATAGTGCTTGGAGCAATAAGCTACAGCACGGGCTGGGACTTTGCAACTGCTGGCGGGGCAATAATGTTATTATTTCCTATTGTGATAATAGCGTCAATGGCTGGTTTCTTTAATATTACATATATTCCTCAAGGGGCAGGCGATTTAGCTGCACCACAATTTCTACAGAAATATACTGTTGCAATAATTACAGGATTACTTAGTCTTGGGTATATATTCAATAAAATTGCGGAGGGCAGACAAGGATAATGGGAAAATTATACCCAGCATTAATGCTGATTATTGCAATTGAATTAACAATGAAACTTTTCTTAGGAATAACTACTCCAGGAACTTCTCTTATAGATTTATTAATAAATCCGCATAATTGGAGCTTGACTGCATTTGTAATAAATGCTGGAAGTATTATTGGATTAGCAGGAATAGCTGGAATTGTTATCGGAAGTTTTTGGAGCAAAGGAGATTTCTTAGTATATGCAGGAATTGCTGCATTATTTTATAGTTATGGAAAAGTATTTGGAGAATTTAATACTCAGCTTATTAATTCAATTCCAAGCTCATCTGGTGCAGGAAATCTTATTGCAATGCTTATAATTGCTCCAATTATTGTTTTATATATCTATACAATATTTAAATTCTGGAGAGGAGATGATAGTTAATGGTAAATTTAGGCGGGCTTGATTTGTTCGGATTGTTTGTAGAAAATATATTTGGAGGAGTGTTAGTTTCAATATTAGGATTCTGCATTTTATTTATAGTATTGGGAATGTTCACTAGAATGTCTCCTATGCTGTTAATTATGTCTATAGGATTATTCTGCATGGTTATGGCAATTGGATTTATAGGTTTCGCAGCAGCATTCTTATTTGGATTAATCGCAATAATATATTTTTTCCAGGGATTAGGAAGATGGATTTCAACAGGAGGATAAATGAAAAAGAAAAAGAAGTATAGACCAGTTTATAGAAGTGGAAGAAAAAAGAAAAATGAGGGTTTAAAAGAAATTGACAATTAATTGTAAAGGAGAAAAAGAATGAAAAATTCAAAGATGAATTGGCTGCAGGCAAAGAGAAAATATCCTTCTATGAAAAGATATGGTGATAATGATTTAGACGGAACTTTAAATTATAAAGATTGCAAACCTCTTAACGCAAAAGAAGATGGAATATTTGGTGCAATTGCTGGAGCAGTTAAAGGTGTATTTAGTGGTGGAAGTGGAGCAGTGAAAAAAGGTTGGAGTGAAGGAATGGCTAAGCCAGGTTATTTTGCTAAAAGAAAAGAAAGTCGTTATGAAGAAAGAAGATATAATCCACAAAGAGCAAAAAGATTAGTTATAGCAAAACAAATGGAAACAAGACAAGCTAATTATGAAAAGGCAATGAAAGAAAGGAAAGCAAAGGAATTTGCTCAACGACCTATTCAAAGATTTGGTAGAGCATTAACACAGCAGATTGAGAGTCCTGGAACAAGAAGAAAAGTAACTAAGTATATTAAAGATAAAAAGACAGGAGAGATAAGAGAAGTTACAAGCATAGTCCATACTCCTTTATTACAAAAATCAGTAAGAAGAGGTTACACTATTGCAGGAGGAGTTGCTTTTAGGCCTCCAAGCACTAAGACAGGACATACAAGAACAGGAAGAGTAGGAAGGCCAGCAGGGCTCTATAAATATAGAAATCCAATAACAGGCAAGCCAATACATGTTTGGGAGTATAGGAGGGTTGTAAGTGCCTTAAAACGCCAAAATCAGGGCATTGCAGCGCAACGTGATCAAATTGAACAGATAAGAATGGCAAGACAGGGAATTCCCCCAGAACAAGCAAGAGTTTTAGTTGATTCAAGACAGATAAGACAGGCAGTTTCCACTGGAAATCAAGGTGAACCTGTTAGACCTCAAATTTATCCACAGCAACAATTGTCCACCTCAACGAACAACTTACAACAAGCAGAATATCAAAGGATACAAACTCAGGTAGTTCCATGGGCAAGAAGAGCCGCTATGAATAGATTAATCAGGCAGCAGCAGATTGCCCAAATGCAACAGCAGCAAAATCAAATGCAGGTTCAAAATACAGAAGTCTCACTTATGGATGGTAAAGCATATCCAAAAGATGTTACGGCAAATCAAAGGAGAGAGAAATGGACATATTCATAAGGAGAAATAAATGAAAAAAGGAACATATGATATTTCATAAAAATTTAAATGAGGGAGGTATATAAATAATGGAACAGAAAAATATAGCCCTGCTTGTAGGAGCTTTTGTATCTTTGATAATTGGTATTATGTTAGTATCAATAATTGCAGGTCAGACTAATGAAATAACAAAGAAAGTTACTGCCATTGAATCATATAATCTATGGAGTAATGGATGCTGGAATGTGACTTACTCTCAGGTTAATGGAACTGCCGACGCAGATTGTAACTTGACACTGCAAAATATCCCAACAGGATGGAGAGCAAATGATTGCCCTATAGAAGAAATTGTTGTTGCAGATGAGTTAGAAGTAGCATTCGTGCTTAACACTGACTATTACTTATTTAATGATGAAATAGTCCAAATGCTGAATACAAGCAGAACTAACGGAACAGCTTTAGGTCCATTGAACACAACCAATATTAGATATGATTATTGCAATGAAGATTATCTAAATTCAAGTTTTGGAAGATCAATTACCGACATTATAGCAGGTTTCTTTGCAATAGCTTTGCTAGTAATAAGTGTAGGATTATTCTACCAAGTTTTAAAGAATGAGGGATTAACAAATATTTAATCTCTCTTTTTTTTTTATTTGGTAGCTTACTTAGAAGTAAAATGAAAAAATTAATAAAAAAAGGAATTGGGAATATAGTTGGAATAGGACTAATAGGAGCATCTTCAAGTGCAGTAAATTCTTTGGATGCTGGAACAGCAAAGAGTATTGCAGGAATAGTTCCAGGATTGCAAAGTGCTGCATTGGTAGGATCTAACTTAGATGGTTTAAATTTAAAGAGAAAAATAAATCATAGGAGGAAAAAATGAACAAGTGGTTAATTCATGTAAAAGCAGTTAAGAAGGCACATCCCAAGCTTGGTTTGAAAGAATGCTTAATGATTGCTAAAAAGTCTTACAAAAAGTAAAAGGAGGAAATTATAATGGCAAAGAAAAAACACAAAAAGAAAAGATAATACTTTTAGTTAAAGCCAGATTATAATATATCTGGCTTTAATCTTTTATCATTGTTTTTTAATAATTGGAATTTTAACTTATTTATTCTCTTCAATAATCCTAAGTCAACCATGTCTTTAACAGTTGTATAAATATCACATTTGGGAAGCCCTCCCTTAAAATTTATCATTCTTGATATAGTTTCAATTATAAAAGAATAGCTTACAATATTTCCACGAGCACTTTCTTCAAGTCTGGCGTGGATTCTGGAATGAATTATTGGAATCACCACTTTGTATTGTTATGTTAAAACCTCCCGTAAATTTTGGCGCCAATCCACTCACTCCATATACATCGCAGGATAAAGTTGAACGATTGCACATAAACTGCAAGTCCGGATTTTCAAGCTGCATTCGTTTAACCCCCTCGTCAAAATAGCACATGCTAAAACATTCAGTCTTTTGAATTTCTTTGCAAACTTTTGTCTCAGAATTATAGGACCAAGCTATAAAGATAATAAATAGAATAAAGAATATCCAGAACAATTCCTTTTTTATCCCTTCCCAAGTGAATAACTTACTCGTAGCTGATTGCATTTGTGGTAACAACCTCTTTCTTGCTGTCAAACATTCCTCTTATCCAATTAAACAATTCCCCTAATGGTTTTCTTAATGCTCTTCCCATTATGAAAAGAAAAAATACTATCACAACAATTGGAACTGCTGTGTTCATAAAGCTGTCAAATCCTGCCATTATATTATCTCCTTTTTTAAAAGGATTGCTCCTTTCAATCTGCAATCCTTTATGCAGACCTCTGCTAATTCCTCGTCAGTTTTAGCATTGTCATACTGCTCCTGTTCTTCTTTTGTTAAATTAAATAAATCAATAAAATGTATTGGTATCTTATTCCTGCTGCAAATTACCTTTTTGATGAAATCCTCATCTCTTGGGATTAAAGTTATCAGTTTGGTAAACTTCCTGTCAATGTAGCTTATTTTCTTATTCTCAATATCAATCCTGAATGCTTCACGATTGATGGTAAAGATAAGTCTAAACCCCATAGTATCTGTCTACAAAATTTTTAATAACGATAAACTGATAAAAGATAAGCAATAGCTTTAAGGTAAGTGTTGTAAACCCCCCAATTATATTTGTTTCAGGTATCGCTGCTATTATTAAGGTTGGAAAGAATAAAAGAAAATAAGCAAAAAAATTCTTTTTCAATTCAAATCCCTCTACTTCTTTTTTATCTTCTTTTTTTTCTTTCATTTTATCTCGTATTCTTTGCAGATTCTACTGAATGTTGAGTAGCCATGATTTGAAGCTTGAGCATTAGCTCTTCATAACTTCCAGCTTCGCAAACTATTTCTCCGTTAATTGTATCTATACACTGGAAAATAGCTGGAATAGATTTAATAATCCACCCTCTTCCCTTTATCACTGGCTCAGGCCTTTGATAAACTGCTGGTGTTTTTTGGAATTGCTTAGCCACTGCAGCTTTTTCTGCATTAGTTCTTCTTCCTACTGGGCGTCTCTCATCTTCATCTTCAGCATCAAGATCCTCAACTTCTTCCTCCTCTTCCATTATTGGTTCTTCATCTTCTTCTTCCTCAACCTTTTTCTTTGGTGTAAATGCCATATTCTTATAACCTCCTTACAATTTTTGAATGATTATTTAATTTAGCATCTTCTTTTATATGGCAATTATGACATACATAATTAAATTTATCAAATTCAATAGGAATAGAATAATGGTGATGTTCTATAGCTTTTTCTCCACAAAATTCACATTTATGCCCTTCTAATTTAAAATAATACCTTGTCTTTCTCTTAACATTTCTAATATATTTTTGAATTTCTGTTTTCTCATTATTATAATGATTATTCTTTTGTCTTTCTTTCACTCTGTTAATATGATGTTCTCTATTGGATTTGTCAGTCGCAGTCCAGGCTAGCCCAGACTGAAATCGCGACCATTTTTTCATACCTTCTTTTTCTTTTTCAGTAGATTGTTTCATTTTCTATTCTCCTAATTCTTTTATCCATTAATCTAAATGTTTTGTTTAAATCTTCAGTCCTAATAAAAAATTTTCCTCCCTGAATAAAAGTATTTTTAATCTTCTCCTCTCTTGAATTTATTTTTTCAGATGGATTAAAATTTAATCTATCAAACCATGAAGTTTTTTCTATATAATTCAAATCATTATAGGTTTTTAATATCTGCTTTCTTACCTTTCTTGGAAATTCCTTTATCTTTTTCTTTACATCCTTCTTAGTATATCTTAATCTTCTCGCATTCATGCACCATTCTGCAATCACATCAATCTGCTTAGGCAGTAGTTGTTGTTTCATTTTGTATCAAATTGCACCTCCTCTATTATTCCCATTAAAGCTAAATAATTAACATACTGTTGGTATGTATTCGCTAAATTACTTCCAAGAAAAACAAAACCAGCTAAGCAATTTACAGCTGTTCCTATTTTAAGCAAGAGAGAAGAGGCAGTAAAAAATGGAATATAAATGGCCATAAAAAGTAATCCAAACATTATAAATACCATCGCCATCATACTGGCCTCATATGTTGTCCTTTGAGAAAGATTTTTCATAAACTTCGCAACTTTTGATGGAAAGACATAGGTTCCTGTTTCTTTTCTCATTTTATTGGTCTTATGAAAGGGTGATACCTTTCACTATATTTAGTTTCATAATCTCTACGGGCAGTAAGATATTTCTCAAACATCTCTAAACTAAGATGTTGTCCTGTCTGCATTGCTCTGTGAACATCTTGAGTTACTTTTGTAACTTTATGCCAGTCGTTAAGTTTTTCTTGTAAGGTTGTCATTCTTTTCTTTCATAAACCTCTTTTGTTTTCCCACATTCGCTACAAATAAAAAATCTTATCTTATTATTAGCAATCATTCTTGTTAATCCTTCCACTAAACACCAATGATGTTTACATAAAGATTTGATTATTTCTGTTGTCATTTTATTTTGTAACTATTTTGACATATCATTGTTTGATTACAATAATATCCTGTTAAATTTTTTAATTGTAAATTTATTGGACAATTATATAAAGCAGATGAAAAAACACTATCACAAGAATAATACCAATCCATACTTTGTTTTTGATTATCACTAATATATTTTTGATAATTATAATAATCTTGGACATGATTAAATGCTATTATAACAATAATTATTAAACTGATTCCTATAATAAACCACCATATAGTAAAATAAATATTAGTATTTATTTCTAATTTCATGTTTTTTCTCCTGTGATTTTTGATAATTCTCTATCAAAATCTAATAAAGCACTTCTAAACATTCCCAGTGTAAGCTGTTTATCATAATCTCTGTCTAAACAAACAATAGCATTTGCAAAATCTTCTCTTACTTTTCCAAGTTGCCAAATTAATTTATTAATATATTTTTTATCTTGTTCGGTTTTCATTGTGTTTTGTGATTATGAATCTGCCTAAAAAATAAAAGGCAGAACTAAAGTAAATTATTTTCATTGTTGGGTTACAAAGAGTTAAATACAAAAAAAGCATAAATGATAGGGATCCAATAGTTATTAAAAACCCATCAGAAAAGATAAGAAGTTTATATGATGGGTTTGTCATTTTAGTTTTTCCCCTTGATGTATCTTATTAATTTCTATCATCCGAAAAAATCTCCTAATGTATCCTCTTTAAGCAAACCCGACCATCATCACTGGAGTAAGCCAAATTAACGTTATCGGAGTAAAGATACAAGTCCCTGAGGAGGTACAACCCAGACAGACTCCATCCATTCTTAATATTTAATTTACTCCTGTTCTTTGTAAAATAAATAATTGGATATCGTTCTATTTTAAAACCATTATCATATAAATCAATAAATTCTCTTTCCTCTGCTAATTCAAATCCTTTAGGCATTGGAAAGTCTTTTACTGGTTTTGACCATTTATATATTCTGAAACCTTTTACTTCTATGAAATCTTTAGTTTCTTCCTGTTTTAACTTTTCAATCTGTTTTTCTATTTCAAGTTTCTGTTCTTCTAGTTGTTTTATTGTTGGGTTTGTCATTTCTTCCTCCCAATCTTCCTTTCCTTTTTTAATATTATTCCCTCGACAAATTGTTGATAAAGCCCTGTAAGTCCACATAATATTAAGACAGTCCCAAATGTTTTATTGTCCCACTTCATAAATATACTTACTATTCCTAACAATATAACCCAAACAAGCAAAAATCCTAAATTCATAAAAAATCTTTCATATTTCATATTGAAACTTTTCTGGCTACTTTTCTTTTTTCTCATTTCTCCTCCGTTGTATCCAACCCATAATCCAATTTACAATTTGTATTGTTATGAATGCCCCAACAAAGCCAACTCCAAAAAGTGCAATGTTTTTTATAGTAAATATTTCATTAAGAGTTCCTATTCCTAAATCAATTGAACCAATAGTCATTATTCCCCTCCAAATCTATTTTTTAATATCCAGCCAATGACTGCACCGACAATAAAGGAAATGAATATGGCTAATGTTGTGCTACTCATTTAGTCAAAACCTCCCTCTCCATCGCTTTGATCCCATATGCTTCCTATAAAACCTCCAACGAAAACCCCAACCAGTCCGAGAAGGAAAGGAAACTTTAATCCGTCAAATATAAATAAAAAGATTACAAATGTTATTACCCCAAGAGCTGTTGCTCCAATGAGGGAGAAATTTACCCCTGCCATGTCTACAAGTTGCCTTCTGGAAATCGCCGCTATAAAAAATAAAACAACCATTATAAGCCATTGCCCTGAACACGCCCAACCTTCTGCTCCCCCAAAACACATGAAAGCCATTCTATTCCCTCGTAAAAATAATAACTATCGCTCCGATTGCTATAAGTCCTACAATTATCAAAACAATCCACAGCAAAGTTACATCAGATTTATTTGCTTTATCATCCAAACCAGTAATGTTTAAGGGATCACTCTTTAAAGCATAATTATTCAATGTTGCTTGTGTAATAAAAGGAGATAATTCAGATCTTGCGATAAACCCATTAAGTTTCCCATCTATTTCTGTCTTATTATAAAAAACACCAGTTTCATTATAAGTGCAGTTATAACAGGAATGATTTTGATAAGTTATATTTGTTACGTTGAGGATTGTATAATTTCCTGTTGAATTTAGATAAGTATTGTTTATATAAGTAATATTTCCCAGCGTCGCATTCTTTGGAATAAGATAAAGGGTATCATTAAAATAAATAAAATCCACTTTTGTTCCATTGATAGTTTCATTAGTTCCCAAATCAATTATGCTTCCATTCTGAAGAAGTTGCAACGGCCAAGCTGAGATGAAGGAAATGCTTAGAATTAATAAAAACATTAGTGGAAGTTTCATATTTCCTCTCCAAAATGCCAAAATATAATAAAAAAAACCAAAAGAATGTTATACATTATTAAAACATTTCTAAGTCCTTCCCAGCTTGCCGGCTCAAATGCTGTGCTTACATAACCAGCCAGCAATCCAACTAATAAAGAAACAAAACATACCATTAACTCTCTCGATGGTTTTTCAATCATTTTTTAACCTCATTCTTTTTCTTGCATGATATTAAATGTGATGCTAAATTTGATTCTGCCTGCCGTTTATACAAACTTTTAATTTCCTTTCCGCAATATTCGCACTTAATAGAGAAAACCTTCACCATACCCATAGCATAGCATGGGGGTATTTAAATATTACCCTTCTCTATATTTTTAAAAATAACCAAAGTCATTCCTTGAGTAGATTTAATAATTTGAAGAACACCAAAAGCAAAAAGATAATTAACAACAGCCCTGACTTGATAAGTAGATTTGTTTGAGAGCTTTGCAATCGCAGTTATGCTAATGGGGTTTTTAGATTTCTTAATAATACTCAAAATTTCTTCTTGTGTTTTGATAGTTGGATTTGCTTCTCTCATTTTATATTCACAACTTTAGTTAATTTATCTATAGTTTCCACGTCAATTATCAAATGTCTCATTTTATTTTCTCCTTATAAATCTCTCTTGCATATGCTAACCATAGGGTATGGTATTTATAAACATTTCGGTTTCGGACACTTTTCGGACAATTATACAGATTTTTCGGACACTTTTCCTAAAACAATTCTTCATAAGCTTTCAGAGCTTCTGTTGGATTCATCTCAAGATAAACATTTGTAGTAGAAATGTTAGTATGCCCCATCATAGTTCTTATATGATGTATTGGAATTCCCTTTTTAACG
>Ga0315290_10001480_pt1 | contig 16103 bp, 18 predicted proteins | sample YL17G12_0_MG_FD_203627 | JGI IMG/M metagenome (GOLD analysis project Ga0315290, IMG submission 203627) | Sediment microbial communities from Yellowstone Lake, YNP, Wyoming, USA - YL17G12_0 | ecosystem: Environmental > Aquatic > Freshwater > Lake > Sediment | place: USA: Wyoming | collected... | reverse complement strand
CGTCACCCCTGGTGGCGTTGGGCTATGTGATGTTCGGCGCGACTTGCCTGGTGCTCGAGCGGACCCAGGGGCCGGGATCGGCGCGGTCCTGAGCCGGACGCGATAGCGGCTCCGAGCTGCAACGCTCATCCCGGCCCGCGTGCATGCCACATGGGCCGGGATCTAGTGTGGTGCGCCAGAAATAGCGGCACATGAAAGCAGCGCGCCGGGCCGCTGCGCGCCCTGCCGGCGCGAGATCGTCGCTGCGTGGCAGCAGATGCAGCGCGGCCTAGAATGAAGCCATGCGGCGCGCCAGTAGATGGTGGTTCGGACTGGCCCTTCTGGCCCAGGCAATCGGGGCGGCCAGTGCCGAGCTTGTGGCTGGCGCTTCGAGCGCACCTGGCGCCGCGACGATGGCGCCACCCGGCGCCGTGATCGTGCTGAAGGTGAACGGCGCGATCGGCCCCGCAACCGCCGACTATGTGCACCGCGGCCTGGCCCTCGCGGCCAAACAGCGCGCGCAGTTGACCGTGCTGCAGCTCGACACGCCCGGCGGCCTTGACGCATCGATGCGCGACATCATCAAGGACATCCTCGCCTCACCGGTGCCAGTCGCAACCTGGGTCGCACCGAATGGTGCGCGCGCGGCGAGCGCCGGCACCTACATCCTGTACGCGAGCCACGTCGCGGCCATGGCGCCGGCGTCCAACCTCGGCGCTGCGACGCCGGTGGCGATCGGGCTGCCGGGGGTCGGCGAGCCACAGAACCCGCTGCCGCCGAAGCGCGCCTCTGACTCCGCAAGCAACGCCGCAGGTAGCGCCACAGGTACCGCCGCAAGCGGCGCCGCGCGCAGCGAAGCCTCGCCCGCGCACATCACCGATACCATGGCCGCGAAGCGCATCGGCGACGCCGCGGCGTATATCCGAAGCCTGGCGCAACTGCGCGGCCGCAACGCCGAATGGGCCGACAGGGCAGTGCGCGAGGCGGTCAGCCTGGCGGCGCAAGACGCGCTGAAGAGCCAAGTCATCGACTTCATCGCCGGCGATCTGCCCGACCTTCTGCAACAGATCGACGGACGCGAAATTCGATTGGCTGGCGCACCAGGCGGCAGCGTACGACTCGCGACGCGAGGTGCGCCCGTGATCGAGGTCGAGGCCGACTGGCGCACGAAGCTGCTGTCGGTGCTCACCGACCCGAGCCTGGCGATGATCCTGATGATGGTGGGCATCTACGGCTTGCTCTTCGAATTCTCGAACCCGGGGTTGGTGGTCCCGGGCGTGGTCGGCGGCATTTGTTTGCTCATGGCCTTGTTCGCTTTCCAGATGCTGCCGGTGAACTACGCCGGGTTCGCGCTGATGCTGCTCGGCGTCGGCTTCTTCGTCGCCGAGGCGTTCGTGCCGAGTTACGGCGCGCTCGGCCTGGGCGGGACCGTCGCATTCGCCTTCGGCGCCGTGCTGCTGATCGACAGCGACGTGCCGGGCTTCGGCGTGCCGTTGTCGTTGATCGCGGGGCTGACGGCGGCGTCTGCCGCATTCATCCTGCTCGTCGTCGGCATGGCCGCGAAGGCGCGGCAGCGCCCGGTCGTGAACATGGTCGCGGGCGGGCGCGTCTTGCTCGGCGCCACCGGCGAACTGGTCGAGTTCGCCGGTGGCGAGGGTTGGGCAATGATCGGCGGCGAACATTGGAAAGTGCGCGGCGGCGCTGAACTGCGCGCCGGGCAGCCGGTGCGCGTGACCGGTGCGCAGGGCGTGATTCTCGAGGTCGCCGCGTTCGCCGCGGAGCGCTGATGGGCGCAGCGGTCGACCCCCAATAAAAACTGCAGGAGCGTGAACATGGGCTATCTCGGAAGCTTGGCTTTTCTGGTGCTGCTGCTGGTCGCGGTCGCCTCCTCGCTGCGCATCCTGCGCGAATACGAACGCGGCGTCGTGTTCCAGCTCGGCCGCTTCTGGAGCGTCAAGGGCCCCGGGCTCGTGATCCTGATTCCGGGCATCCAGCAGATGGTCAAGGTGGGCCTGCGCGTCGTCGTGCTCGACATCCCGAGCCAGGACGTGATCACGCGCGACAACGTTTCGGTGAAGGTGAACGCGGTGCTGTACTTTCGCGTCGTCGACCCCGAAAAAGCGGTGATCCAGGTCGAGAACTACCTCGCCGCGACGAGCCAGCTGGCGCAGACGACATTGCGCGCGGTGCTCGGCAAACACGAACTCGACGACTTGCTCGCCGAACGCGAACGCCTCAACCTGGACATCCAGAAGACGCTTGCCGCGCAGACCGACGCCTGGGGCATCAAGGTCACGATCGTCGAGATCAAACATGTCGACCTGAACGACAGCATGGTGCGCGCGATTGCGCGCCAGGCCGAGGCCGAGCGCGAGCGGCGCGCCAAGGTGATACACGCCGAAGGCGAATTGCAGGCGTCGGTGAAACTCGCCGAAGCGGCAGAGATCCTGGGCCGTCAGCCGCAGGCGATTCAACTGCGCTACCTGGAGACGCTGACGGTGATCGCCGCCGACAAGAACTCGACGATCGTGTTTCCGCTGCCGCTGGACATCATCTCGCCGTTGCTGCAGTGGGCGAAGAGCAAGTCAGCGTCGGTCGAGTAGCGCGCGCTGGGCTTGACCTGCTTGCTGTTTTCCAGGCTCGGCCCGCCGCTGCGGTGCGGCAGCGGGCCCCTTCGCAAAGCTTGTGCACGTACAGCCGCGCCTCTCACCCGGAACTCTGGCGCAGTGCCTTCCTCACGACCAGCTTCAAGCCCGACCAGGTGGCATCCACAGCACATACTTTGACGTCGACCCAGCCCATCGGCAGCACCACTTCGCGGATCACGTCTTCCGTGATGTCGGTGGCCACCTTCGCCGCCTTCTTCGGCCATGAGACCCACAGCACCGCGTCGGGCTTGAGCAATTCGCGCAAGGATTGCGCCACTTTGACGAGCACAGCGCGTTCGACGACGAACAGGTGCACCAGGTCTGTCTGCGCGTCGGCGCGCGCGCCCAGGCTGGCTTGCTCGGGCCAGGGTGCGACGAGGCTCCGATAGTCGCGAGGTGCGTTCAGCGCGACGACGCGCATCCCGGGTGCGATGCCGAGTTTCTTCGGCAGCGGCGTTGCGGAATAGCCGACGTCAGGCATGGGCGGAACTGTAGCAAGCTTGATCGCACACTGTCTCACCGCACCTGGGCGCGAGGCAGTGCAGCATCGCCTGGATTGGCGTGCGCGGCGTGAACGATGCCCGGCTGACGACCGTCGGCATTGAACCGCGGCCGGATGGAGAAGTCGTCAAGCGGGCGGCGCAGGCCGTCGCGCGTTGGCGCATCAAGCGCGCTCGCGCGAAGCAATCAATCGGGTTGCTGATTCAACCTGCTCTCGGTCAAACGGCGATTACGTTCATCCCGAGCAACCTGGCGCTCTCGATCATCGCGTCGTCGAGGCAAAGTATGCCCTGCGCGTTCAGACTTGCTGCGATGGCGAGGTGAAGCGCGTCGCCCGCCCTCAGCTTCAGCCCGCCGTCACCCGCCAACTCGGCGGCGCGGCGGAATTCATCGCGTCCGGGAACGGCGACCGTGCAATGCTTCTGTGCGAATTCACGGACCCGCGCCGTGGCCTGCTTTGCCAGGTTCGCTGGCGCCTGGCCGGTGCGCACCTTGATCGCGGCAGCGGAAGCGAACTCGACCAGAGACCATTCGCTGATCGCCAGACGCTCGCCCGAAGACTCGAGCCAGCCTATGACCGCCTCGCTCTTCGGCTCCCGGATGAAAACCGGAACCAGGGCGCTCGTATCGACGTAGATCATCAGAAGCGCGCGCTGCGGCGCATCTCCCCGACCACCGGTGCCGTTTCTTTCTGACGGCCGAGAAATTGGCGCAGGCGGCGCGATTCGGTTTTGCCGATTGCACGGCCTACCGGGGCGAGGACCAGGCGCCCGTCAGCCGAGACCTCGGCGATGAGCGCATCACCCTCACCCACACCCATCTTCCGGGCCGATTCAGCCGGCAAGCGCAGCGCAAGGCTGTTGCCCCACTTCGACACCATGAGTTCCATCCGCAGCCGCTTGGTCGCCATCGTTTCGCCCCCAATGTATCTACAGGTGTCTACATCGTAGATGCCGGCCTGGGTCTTGTCAATGGGCTCCATTTCTGATTGCGCTTGATCTCTGTCGACGACCCGCTGAAGCGTGACTTCAATGTGATTCTTTGATGAACGCAATCACTGCCTGCCGCAGGGTGTGCGCCGCTTCTTGCGAAATTCGGTTCGACCGCGATGCCCGCGCGCACGGAGGCCCGCTCGTCGATGTTGAGGTCGCCCTCGTACTCGCGGAGGTTGCGCAGGTCATGGCACTTGCACAGCACGCGCCAGACCTCGGGGCCCAGGCCCAGCGTGTGCGGCAGCAGCTGAAACACGACATCGCGTTTGCTGGAGCGGTAGCCGTGCCAGCGCAACACGGCGAAGCACTACGCGTGCGCAGCGTTGTAGGCCAGATCGGACCGGCGCGACGACGCGCAACCTGGGTGAGATGCCGCTCTTCTTCGGCAGCGCGTTGCGGAGTACCCAACGTCAGGCATGGGCGGAACTGTGGCAAGCTTGAATCGGTTCGTATCCGCTCATGGCGCTGGATTCTCTGTTCCGAGGTCCGCCGCGATCAACCGAAACTGCTCCAACGCCGCCTCCAGGTCGTCGACGATCTCCTGCGCAATCACGTCCGGCGGCGGCAGGTTGTCGCTGTCGGCCAGTGTCTCGTCGCGCAGCCAGAAGATGTCGAGGCTCGCCTTGTCGCGCGCCATCAGTTCGTCGAGCTCGTAGCCACGCCAGCGGCCATCGGGATTCGCGGCGCTCCAGGTCGGCGTGCGGTCAAAGCGGTTCGCCGGGTTGTAGAGCTGTACGAACTCATCCAGGTCTTCGCGCTTGAGAGGGTTCGTCTTCAGCGTGAAGTGCTTGTTTGTGCGCAGGTCGTAGATCCAGAGCTTCTTCGTCCACGGTGTTTCGCTCGCTGCTCTCTTGTCGAAGAACAACACGTTGGCCTTCACGCCCTGCGCGTAGAACAGGCCCGTTGGCAGGCGCAGCAGCGTGTGCAGCTCGCATTCGTGCAGGAGTTTTCTGCGGATGGTCTCGCCCGCGCCGCCTTCGAACAGCACGTTGTCGGGCAGCACCACCGCCGAGCGGCCGTTCACCTTCAACAGCGTCTTGATGTGCTGCACGAAGTTGAGTTGCTTGTTGCTTGTGGTGGCCCAGAAATCATCGCGCTCGATCACGTCTTTCTCGGTGCTGCGCTTGCCGTCGGCGCCCTCGATCTGCGTGCTGCTCTTCTTGCCGAAGGGCGGATTCGCCAGCACGATGTGGAAGCGCTCGCCGGGGTCGGCCGCGAGCGCGTCCATCACCTTCACCGGCACACTCTTTTCGCTGCCGATGCCGTGCAGCAGCAGGTTCATCGCGCACACCCGCGCCGTGGCCTGCACCAGCTCGACGCCGGTGAACGCGTCTTCCTTCAAATGGCGCTTCTGGTCGCGCGTGAGGTTGGGGCTGTGCTGAACGATGTGGTTGTAGGCCGTGAACAGAAAGCCTCCCGTGCCGCAGGCCGGATCACACACCGTCTCACCCGCCTTGGGCGCGATGCAATCCACCATCGCCCGGATCAGCGCGCGCGGCGTGAAGTACTGGCCGGCACCGCTCTTCGTGTCTTGCGCGTTCTTCTCCAGCAGGCCTTCGTAGGCATCGCCCTTCACGTCCACGCCAAGCGCTGACCAGTTCTCGGCGTCGATCAAGTCCACCACCAGGCGGCGCAGCTTGGCTGGGTCTTGAAACTTGTTCTGCGCCTTGCCGAAGATCAGGCCGAGCGTGCCCTTCTGCTGCGCCAGTGCTTCGAGCGCGTGGCGGTAGTGGTCGAACAGCTCGTCGCCATCCAGCGCCAGCAGCGAGGGCCAGGCCCAGGCTGCGGGGATGATGCCCGGCTGGCGACCATCCGCATTGAACGGCGGCCGGCTGCGCTCGTCGGCCATCTTCAGGAACAGCAGGTAGGTGAGCTGCTCGACATAGTCGCCATAGCTCATGCCGTCGTCGCGCAGGACGTTGCAGTAGTTCCAGAGTTTCTGGACAAGGGTGGAGGCGTTCACGCGGGGGGCTTCAAGAGTTCGGGGTGTTTGCTCGCAAGCTGCGCACGCAGCAGCTTGCGCAGCGCCTTGGCCTGGGTCAGGCATTCGGTGACGATGTCGGGCGTCATGGGCGCGCCGGTGTAGTCGTTGGCATTGCGCTGCCGGCGCAGCGCATCGAGCACCACCCATGCGTCGTTGGTCACGCCCAGCGTGAGCGGGAGCGACTGGATCATCGTCTGGTGATGCCCGGGCTCGCTGGTGGCTGGCCGGTAGCCCGCCGCCAGCATCGCGACCAGTGCGCACTGCATCACTGCCTTGTACGCCGCGTCGAAACGGGTCTCGTCGCTGATCGCGGCCACCGCCGCATCGGCCAGGTTGCGGTCGATGGCGCCCAGCAGCCGCTGCACCTCGGCGGCCGTCGGCGCATGGTCCTTAAGCTTTCCGATGCGAAGCAAGTTCTGCAAAGTCATCTTCGTCTCCCACTAACCAGACGCGCGGCCCTTGCACCACGCTGCGTGCAAACCCGTCGCGCGCCGCCAATCTGCGTGCGAACTCCCGCGGCGCCATCAGCGTCGGGTTCACCTCGCGACCCAACACCTCGTGCGCCGGCGCCAATGCACGCGCCAGGTCGGCGAAGCTCGCCGAGCCCAGCACCATCAGGTCGACATCGCTGCCCGGGCGCTCGCTGCCACCGGCGACGCTGCCGAATACGAAGGCAAGCGCCACCTTTTTGCCGAGCGGCACGAGCGCGTCGCGCAGCACGTCGGCCAGGCCAACCGTCTTGCGCAGCAGGCCCGCCAGTTCGGCAAAGACCGGGCTTGCCGGATTGGCGCGGTAGTGCACCTGGCGCCCCACCTCCTGCCGCAGCAACACACCCAGTTCGGCCAATGCGCGCAGTTCACGGTGCAACGAGCCCGCCGACGCGCCGGTGCGCCGCGCCAGTTCATGCACGTGGAGCGAAGACTCGGGGTGCAGCAGCAGCGTACTCAGCACGGCCGAGCGCGTCTGCCCCATCAAGTGACTGGCAATCGACGTCATGTAGCCGATTTTGCTACATATGGAGCAATATTGAGAACACTTTCAGATGGACTCATGCACCCGCCTCGCGTTCCTGCAACGCCTTCAAGGTCTGGCCCCGCGCATCCTTCCACTCGATTCGACCATTGGCGCTGCGTCCCAGCACCAGCGCAGCGGCGGTGGAGGGCGACGTGAACACATAGTCCTGCGAGAAGCGGTAGCCGCTGGCTTCGGCCGCCAGCACACCATTGCCGATCAACTCCTGCCGCAGCTCGTACATGCCGCGCACGTGCTGCTGCATCGACGGCACCGACTCGGCCACTGCGTGCGAGCCTGCCTTTACGACGAAGCCCTGGCTTGATTCGTAGCCGGTGGCCAGCACGCCCTTGCCCTTGCAGGTGAGCAGCGTGGCGGCGGTCGCAGCGGCGGGCGCGGCCTGCTCGAATGCCTGCACGCCCAGCACCGGCAGCATGCCCAGCATGTTCTCCAGGAACACCTGCATGTCGGCGCGATCGGCCTCGCTCAGCGTGGGCTCGGCGGGCGCATTGCCATTGTCCAGCGGCATGCGCTTGGCGGCCTTGGCCAGGCGTACCAGCGTCGCCTCCAGGAACTGCACATGCGCCTTGTTCAGTTGCCTCGGCGCAGCCACGAAGCAAACCGCGCGGGTCCAGAAGTCCTTCTGCGCGTAGTGCGATTCGAGCCGCGGCCGGATGGGGTCGCCTTCGCCGATGTAGAGCTTCTCGCCCTCGCCATCGTCGCGCGGGCCGAGCAGAAGGTACACGCCGGTCTGGCCAAACTCGTCGCGCTGCTTCACCTTGGGCAGCAAGGCACGCGGGAAGATCAGCGCTTTGCCGATCCAGTTGGAGCGTTCGACGACACGCAGGCCGTCGGGGTCGCCGTCGGCGACGAAGATGCGGAGGGAGAAGGGGTTGCTCATGGTCAGGACAACGGCCAAATTGTCGAAACGCTGTCACGACAGTCGAATGCGCAGCCGCTACGTCCGCAGCAATGCCACGAAGCCCGCTTGTTCGAAATGACGGTCGTGCGCCAGCGCTTCGCTGAGACCGCGCTCCTTCATCAGTGCGAAAGACGCGCAATCAGTAAGGCTCCATTCCTTGTCCATGGCGCGGCGGTAGGCTTCGAATGCGTCACTGAACTGAAGCGAAGTCTGCGGCACAACCTCAATGTTCGGATTGCTGCGAATTGCCTCGACGCCGCGAATGACCATGGCCCGCACAGGAACTTTCGACAGCGCCGCCAGCAATTCGTCAAGCACCATTTCCGTCGTGATGATGCGTACCTTCCCGAGCATTCGCGATGCCTGTGTCGCCTTCACCTTCCAGTCGTCTTTCGGACTCAGCACGGCCACCCAGTAGCCCGTGTCGGCGAAAACCACCTTCACGCGTGACCCTCGCCGCTTCCGTACACCACTTCGTCAATTCGTACAGAAAGGTCGGTGGGGACCGAATCCCAGGCACCCGCTGGCGCAGAGCGACCTATCGCGTCGAGTTGCTCCCAGATAGGTGCCACCGACTCGTCATAGGTTGGCGCTTCGTTGCCCACGAGGTTGACTTCGTCCACCCTCGCAAAGCGTTTGAGCATGCGGTCGGCGGTACCAAACTCCCCAACCCCGCGCACACGCAAGCGCGCTGTTCGGTGTTCGTGCAATGCATCGAGCACCTTTGCTTCGTCGGCAGCGGAATACTTGCCTTCCACCAGTGATTGACTACCGCTGGCCTCGACCTGCAACGCAAATCGCCCCGGGCCGACGTTAGCCATTCGCACTTCGCCGGCCACGTCCACGACATCCTCGTATGTTGCTTCGACCCATTCTGCGAGCCGCTTTCGCGCTCTCGCCGTGTACGGTGCCTCACGGGTGGCACCGCGAGCACGCGTGAACAGTACCTCGTCGTCGCGCAGCGTTCGCCCAAAGTCACGAAATAGCGGAATTGCGTTGACCGGCAGCGCGGTCGGCAATAAGTCATCCTCGTTCGCTGCGGCAATGGTTTGGTCGATGAGAGTCACGGCTTCATCGAATTCGTCCGTGAGTTCGAGCTCGCCTTGCTCGCCAGCAACGCGGACGCGTTGCAGAGGCACAAGCGCCGAGCCGTCCTCGATCCTGCTGAACTGCAGGCGAAATCCCTTGCCGAAGCCCTTGGGCAAGTTCACGCGGTTGGGATACCTGGCACGCCAGAGTGCCCTGGCACATTCCAGCACCAGGTTGCGATACGCGATCAGCTCCTGCGTGCACTCCACGTCCAGCGCATGCCCAGCGAAGCGCTCGCCATCGAAACGCAGCGTGGCCATCTCAAATGTGTTGTCTGTGCTCACCTTCGACCCTCCAAGGCCCTATTGTCACGCCAGTGGCTTGCGCGCGAAAGCCGTCTGCAATACAACTTGCCGCAGTGCCTGAGCGCGGTTCAGGTTGGTATCGACCTCGGCCTCGACCTCGCGGACGATGGAAAGGCGGCGGTCGACTTCGGCGACGATGCGGTGTTGTTCGGCGAGAGGTGGAACAGGAATGGGTGCTTCTGCGAGTTGTTCGAAGCCAAGATGCGGTCGCCCCTGGCCATACATGCAGGCCGCGAAGTAGCGCTGTCCGTGCTCTGGCGAATTGAGCCAGAGATTGAGGTATGGGGCCATCTCCAGCATTGCTGGCCTGACAAGCGCCACGCTTTGACAAACGAATGCCTCGCTCGGCAGTGCTTCTACCAGGCAAGCCTGCCCGGTGTTCGCACCGACGATCGTGACCATCAAGTCACCTCGCTGAAGACGACTCCTGGCTCGTGCCGGATCGTTCGCAGGGGGGTCCACGACTTGCGTCGTGGAAAAGTCCGGCATCATGGGCCGTACGTTCTGCGCAAGCACGAAGATCGACGATCCCTTGCCATAGAAGCGGGCCCAGTCGCGTGATCCGCTCGTGATCTTTGTAGACAGTGCATCCAAGCTCGCCAGCGTCCAATTGGGCGGCAGATGCCGCCGCGCCGTCAATGCCGGCGCTGTACCGGTCTTATATTGGGCTCGGCCTGTCCACGCCTCGCGGCGGCGCGCCTCTACTTGCCACAAGAGGCTTTCGGCACTGAGTCGTCCCGGCGCTTCTGAGTTCCGCGCTTCCAGCACTGGGTGGCCAGCAACCGCATCGCTCAACACCGCATCCGAGTAGCGCTTTAGATTGGCCTTGACGCGCCGGAGGTTGGCGACGGCTTCGTCGAGGCGGGAGAACTGCTTTTCGATCTCGGCGACGATGCGGCGCTGCACATCGACGCCAGGGAGCGGTATCTCGTGTGCGGCAATTTGATCGAAGTCGACTCGTGGCCTGTCGCCAGCGTTCAAGTGCGACGCGAAGCGAACGAAGGCACCCGAGTTCAGAAAGTACTGCAGATACTTGCCGTCAAGCCGCTCCGTCTCCGGCAGCACGATGAACTCGGCGGAGCAGAGTCCTTCAAAGGCCGGTCGATAGACCTTGTTGAGATACGGCCGCAACCGGCCATACAGAACATCACCTGGCTTGAAGTGAACGCCCGAACTCTTCATGGTCGCCGCAGCAACGGTGCCAAGTAGCTTCATCGTGTGGGCCTCGATATGCTCCATCCCGATGAAACGTAGGGCGGGGTGATCCGCGGGCTTGACGCGCGGCCGTGTCGGCTTCACGACCGAACCGAGCGGCATGAGGTCGATCACCAAAGGCATGCCACCAACTCCCGGTTCAACTCCTCAATCACCTGCGGCAATACCGCGCCGAGCGGTCGATGCTTTCGCCGCGGCCCGGACCTCACGGTTGCTGCGCCAAGAGTGCCTGCACAGTACGCAGCAGCGCGGGCAATTGCTTCTGTACCGTGGTCACCTGGCCGACGAAGCCGGCCGCGTCGCGGATGTCTTCAAGCAGCTTCGGCGAGCGGGCGTGCATAGACGGGCTGCCGCGTGCGGTTGACCGTGGCGATGAAGTACGGGTTAACCATGCCGCCGGCCATCACCAGATCGACCTTGCAGCCGAACAGCGCGGCCAAGGCCTCGTTCAACCCGAAGTAGCGGTTGAACAGATCCGGTTGCGCTCCGGGGCCAAAGTCGACAATGAAATCGATGTCGCTGCGCTGCGGGTCGAAGGCGTCGCCGGTGGCCGAGCCGAACACGTCCAGGCTCTGCACGCCGAATTGGCGGCACAGCTGGTGGACTTGATCGCGGTGGCATTCGATGATGTTGTGCATGGCAAGCTCGCCGGCAAATTATGCCGCCAGCGATGCATTCAAGCTCGCCAGGACATTGGGCAGGCCTGCGCCGAACAATTGGTGCACCCGCCCCAGCCCGCCCTGTTGACTAAACGGCGGCAGATCAAAGTCGTTGAGCTCGATGTCGAGACTTGCCGCGATGTGGTCGCGAATCATCTCCAGCCATTGCTGCTGCTCTGGCGTGAACGCTTTGCCCGCGACAGCCTGCTGCGCCAACCAGGCTTTGAAGTTAGCCGTTACGCGCTCGGGGTAGGGCACCAGCTCGTTGTCCTGCTGCATCGCAAAGCGCACCAGGCTCACCAGGTCGGTGAGGATGCGGCTGCGGCTCGCGCCTTTCACCTTGCTCTTGTCCAGTGCCGCGTAGGCCTGCCACAGCGTACCTTCGTCCAGCAGGTGCGGCGGCGCGTGCAGCGCGTCGGCGAGGGTCTTGATGTCCTCAAACGTCAGCGGCGCCTGGACCGGGCGGCTGTAGAGGATCTGCAGCGCAGTGATCTGATCCTTGTGCTGGGCAATGAAGGCCTCGAAGCTCTGCACGATACCCTGCGCGCGCTCGCGTGCGGCCTCGCTGAAGCCGGCTTCGAGCACGCGGTCTTGCGTGACGGTGTCGATCACCAGTTCCTTGCTCGCCTTAAGCCCCAGCAGCAGCGCGCGCAGCGCGGGGTCGGCGAGCGGCTGCACGGATCGGCGCAGCGCGGCCTCGGCCTCCTGCGGGCTGCGGTCGGCGCTTGGGTTCAGCGCATGGACGATGCCGCCGGCCAGTTGCTTCACGTCCAGCCCACCGCTGGCTTCGCGCACCCGTTTGCGCTCGGCATCGCTGAGCTGCCCGTCCAGGCGTGACAGACGCACTGCCACGCTGGACAGCACTTCTTCATCCACGTTGCCCAGGCTCACCGCCTGCAGCAGCTTGTCGAATGGCACGGTCTTCTTCTGGTCCATCGGGCGGCTGTCGGTCTTGTCGCGCTCGCACACACCCACGCAATCGACGATGACGAAGTGGTCCTTGTGCACGCCCTCGCCAGGGTTCACTCCGCGCAGGTCGTCATCTTTCACGACGCGCACGCCGCGGCCCTTCATCTGCTCGAAGAAACTGCGGCTCTTCACGCTGCGCATGAACACCACGATCTCAACCGGCTTGATGTCGGTGCCGGTGGCCACCATGTCCACCGTCACGGCGATGCGTGGGTAGTAGCTGGTGCGAAAGGCTTTGATCAGGTCTTCGGGCTTGGCACCGGTCGTCCGGTACGTGATCTTCTGCGCGAACTCATTGCCGCGGCCGAATTCCTCTCGCAGGATCTCGACGATCTTCTCGGCGTGGTTGTCGTCCTTGGCAAAGACCAGCGTCTTGGGCAATTCCTGGCGTTGGGGAAAGAGGTCGCGCTGCCAGTTGTCGCGCAGCGTGCGCGCGATCGTTCGAATCTGGTCCGGCGTCTGCACGCTGCGGTCCAGGTCTTCGGGTGCGTAGTCGAAATCGTCGTCGAGCTGCCAGTCGCGTTTGGCGCGGGTGGCCTTGTCGCGAACTTCGAGCCAGTAGCCCGCTTCGACCTTGGCGCCAGCCTCGGTCACTTCGGTCTTGATGCGGTAGACGTCGTAGTTGACGTTCACACCATCCGCTACCGCCTGTTCGTGGCCGTATTCCATCACCAGGTTCTGGTTGAAGAAGCCGAAGGTCTGCTTGTTTGGGGTGGCGGTCAGGCCGATGAGGTGCGCGTCGAAGTACTCGAGCACCTGGCGCCACAGGTTGTAGATACTGCGGTGCGCCTCGTCGGTGACGATGATGTCGAAAGTCTCGATCGGGTAATTCGGGTTGTAGGCGATCGGCTCGGGCTGCTTGAACAGGCGCTCGATTTCCTCGGTGCTGTGTTCGTCGTCTTCATCGGCCAGCTCGCGGCCCTTCAGCATGCTGAACAAGCGCTGGATGGTGCTGATGGTGACGCGCGCGGTGGTGTCGAGGTTGTTGCCCTGGAGATGCTGGACGATGTATTCCTCGCCGAACTTGTAGTTGTTGTAGGGCGAGACGTAGGCGTCGAACTCCTTCTTCGCCTGCCGGCCGAGGTTGGCGCGGTCCACCAGGAACAGCACGCGCCGCGCGCCGGCAAACTTGATCAGGCGGTAGATGAAGCCGATGGCAGTAAAGGTCTTGCCGCTGCCGGTGGCCATCTGGATCAGCGCACGCGGCTTGTTCGCGGCGAGGCTCTTTTCCAGGTTGCGGATGGCGATGGTCTGCGCCGGCCAGAGCTTGAAGTCGCCCCATTCAGTGACGAGTTGGGGCATGCGCTGCAAGCGGGCCAGGAAGCTGGGCGTGGCGTAGTCGGTGCTGTGTGCGGTAGCGCCTTCGCGCGTACTCACGTGCGTTGCGCGCGACACCGCGCTCAGCCATTCGGCCAGCATCTCCGGGCGGTGGAATGCGAAGACGTTGCGCGCCCGAGGTGCCGGGTCCAGCCCGTTGGTAAAGTGGGTCTCGATCCCTGTCGATTCATAGGCAAACGGCAATGGTCGGTGCCATGCCGGCAGGGCCGTGGGCAGACCCTGGGCGTATCGCGCGGATTGCGTTTCCACGCCGGTGAGCGTGGCGCCTGCCTTCTTCGCCTCAATCACGCCGCAAGCCTTGCCTTCCACGTAAAGCAGGTAGTCCGCGAAACCATGGCCCGGATTGAGCGGGAACTCTCGGATCGCCACGCCCTTCGCAGCATGTAGGTTGACTGCCGCAATCGTTTGCACGGCCCAGCCTGCCGCGGTGAGCAGCCGGTCGATGTCTTCGCGCGCACGCTGCTCCGGGTTCAATTTGTCGCCCTTGTCCGTGGTGGCGGCGAGTGTAATCAACTCGATGCGCTAGGATCACCCATGGCAATCGGCTGGCTGACTGTCCTGAAAAGCGTACCGTGGGGCGAGGTCATCGCGAATGCGCCCAAGGTCGCCGACGGCGCGAAGAAGTTGTGGAGCAGCGTCGGCAAGAAGCCCCCGGTTGCGCAGCCCGCGGCGGATTCAACCCCGCCTTCGACAGTCGATTCCGAGGCATTCGCCGAACTTCAGGCCAGGCTCGCGACGCTGGAGGCGGCGGTATCCGACTTGCACGATCAAATGCTGGCCTCGTCCGAACTCATCAAGGCGCTTGCCGATCAGAACGCGCTGTTGATCAAGGGCATCGAGGCGAATCGGATCCGGCTGCGCTGGCTCAGCGGCGCCGTGATCGTGCTCGGCAGCACCGTCGCCGCCGGCCTCGTTGGGTGGCTGATCCGCTGAGCCACTTCGACCAGCAGGAGATTTGATGAAGCTCGTCATCGCCCAGATGAAGCACGAGACGAACACGTTCTCGCCGGTGCCGACGCCGCTTGCACGCTTCGCCACCGGCGGCGGCGAACCGCCCACGGGCGACGCGGCACTCGCGGCGTACCAGGGCACGGGCGCCGCGATTGCCGCGTTCATCGATCTCGCGCAAGCCGCTGGCGCGCAGCTCGTGATCCCGATCGCGGCGAGCGCCTGGCCGAGCGGCCCGGTGCAAGACGCGGCGTTCGAGCACATTGCAGGGCGCATCTGCGACGCGGTGGCGAAGGGTTGCGACGCGGTGCTGCTCGACCTGCACGGCGCGATGGTGACGCAGACCCACGCAGACGGCGAAGGCGAGCTGCTGCGGCGCATCCGCGCCATCGCTCCCAAGGTGCCGATCGGCGTCGCACTCGACATGCACACCAATTTCTACGATGCGATGGGGCAATACGCGAGCGTGATCGCGGGCTACCAGACCTATCCGCACGTTGACATGTACGAGACCGGCGAGCGCGCCGGCCGCGCCATCCTGGCGCAGCTTGCCGGCCGCGCGCGCCCGACGCTGGCGTTCGGCCGCAGGCCGATGCTGCCGCATGTGATGCGCCAGGGAACCGACGATTCGCCGAACCGCGAGCTGCAGGCGCGTTGCCGCGCGATGGAGGCGCAAGGGGCGCTGTGCGCCAGCGTCTTCGTCGGCTTTCCTAACGCCGACATCGAGTATGCCGGCCTGTCGGCCGTGGTCGTGACCGACGCCGACGCTGCGCTGGCGCGGCGCTGGTGCGACGAGCTGCTCGAGATGGCCTGGGAACAGCGCAGGAAGTTCGTCTACGGCATCGAGCCTCTCGAAGTCTCGATGGCGCGCGCAAAGTCGCTGGCCGCGGCCAAACCCGCCGGCAGCGGCCCTGTCGTGCTGCTCGACCACAGCGACAACTGCGCCTCGGGCGGAACGATGGACACGATGACGGTGCTCGGCGCCATCCTCGATGCCGGTCTGGAAGACGTGGCCGCGTTCGCCATCTTCGACCCCGCCGCGGTGCAGCAGTTGATCGCGGCCGGCATCGGCGCCGAAGTGACGCTACCGCTCGGCGGCAAACTCGACATGCCGGCGATTCGGCTGAAAGGCGAGCCACGCCTCGTGACCGGCCGCGTGCGCCTGATCAGCGACGGGCGCTACCGCAATCGCGGCCCGATGGGGCGTGGCGAAATCAATGACATGGGCCCGAGCGCCGTGTTCGACACCGGCAAGGTGCAGATCGTCGTCATCTCCAGCCACGTCGAGCCGCACGACCTGGCGGCGTTCACTGCCGTCGGCATCGCACCGGAAACGAAGCGCTTCGTCATGCTGAAGAGCCGCATTCACTGGCGCGCCGGCCTCAAGGCGCTCGCGCACGCTGTCGTCGAGTGCGCCGGGACGGGCGTGTGCACGTCCGACTATTCGGCGCTCGACTTCAAACGCGTGCGCCGGCCGATCTATCCGCTGGACGCGATGTGACGAGCGGCCGCGCCCTGGGCTGCCAGGGTCGGGCCGCTATGC
>Ga0315290_10001478_pt1 | contig 16127 bp, 12 predicted proteins | sample YL17G12_0_MG_FD_203627 | JGI IMG/M metagenome (GOLD analysis project Ga0315290, IMG submission 203627) | Sediment microbial communities from Yellowstone Lake, YNP, Wyoming, USA - YL17G12_0 | ecosystem: Environmental > Aquatic > Freshwater > Lake > Sediment | place: USA: Wyoming | collected... | reverse complement strand
CAGAAGTCCCTGGATCCACTGACCCCGCCCGACAAATTGTGCCTTGCCGGGACACACAGCCTCGAATGTCGCTGGATCCCAGGTTTCCAGATTGAAGCAACAACTGTCGGCGCCGGCATCCCGCAAACGGATGGCCCCGGCGCGGTGGACCGCGCCTGATCCGCACGTCACGCGGAGATTGTTGCCGACCGCACGTCGCGCCGCGGCGACAATCGGGAGAAAGCGTTCGGTTTCTTCCTCGACGCCCAGCACCGATCCGCCGGTGATGTAGACGTGCCTGGCCTCGCCGGTACGGGCCGCGACGTGCAATACCTCCTCAAGTCTCTGGAGAGTTGTCGGATCGGGAGCGATCTGGCCCGGCCTCTGGCCCAGGGCCTCGGAACGTTTGGTAAATCTGCCATACCCGCAGAAGGCGCACCTGCTGCGCGTCGTGAAGTACTCGCATCCCGGCGTCACATTCACCACCAGCATGTCGCCCAACTGCTCGACACCGGCCTGGTGTTGGCTGGCGCCGTCGCTGGTCCGGAAGGTGTGCCATGCGTGTGCCTGCACAAACCCGACCTCGCACAGGTCGCGTTCGTTCTCGTAGAGGCGGAATGGGACGTCCCGCGTGTCGCGGCGCACAGTCATCGGGCTCCGGTCATCCACCCGGACGCGGGCCACGGCAGTGCCCCCCAGCAAAAAGAGATAGGGCACTTCGACAGGACTCGTCCTGCCGTCGGCGCCCACCTTTCGATAAGGCCAGTAATTGGGAGCAGCGCCTTCGGCCGATGCCTGTTCGAGTTCTTCGGTGTACCGGACCCCCTGAAACAACAGATCCGTCTTCCACAGAATGCTTTCCGGAAGTTCCTGGAACCGCTCCCGCAATGCTGAGATCATCCTTCACTCCTGTTTCGGCCGTGGCTCAGAGCCGACGCCGTTCAGTTCTTCTTCGCCCGCGCGATCCAGTGTGGCATCGGGGGAGGCAGGGGCTTGACGTCAAAGTCCGCAAAACCAGCGTCCTCCAGCCACGATTTCAGGTCTGTGTCAGAGAACACCCACCCGTGCTCCGCGGTCAGCGCCATGTTCAGAGCGAACAACGCCGAGAATGCCGGAGCGCATCGCGTGGAATCGGTCATCATGTCCATGACGTAGATGATGCCGCCGGGTTCGAGCGCATCGCAGGCACGACGCAGGATATCCCTGGCCGAATCCGCGGATTCCTGGTGCAGAACCCCGAATATGATCACCGCATCATGGCCGGCCGGGAATGATGCCGTGCGGTAGTCGGCGGGGAGGGTCGTGACACGCGCCGACATACCCTGCTGATCGATGAGTTCGGAGGCGATCGCGGCCACGTCCGGGAGATCGAGCACCGTGCAGGCGATCCCGGGATTTGCCTGCGCGATCATGGTGGAATAGGTTCCTGGCCCGCCCCCAATGTCGAGCAGCCGCTTCCTTCCCGCCAAATCCAGGTGAGGCACGACCGCTCTGCCGATGCCGAGCGCGCGGCCGTGCATGGAAAGCACGAACGTGCGCGTACGTGAAGGATCGGCGCCCAGGTGAAGTTCCGGGCGCTCGACCGGCTTGCCCGTGCGCACGAGTTCCGCAAGACGCCCCCAGGCGGAATAGACATCACGGTTGTATCGAATGGCTCTCGAGAGGTCGCCCGGCGAACCCGGGACAAGAAAGATCGCCGTGTCCTGGCTGTTCCTGTATTGATCGCCCTCTTTGACCAGCAAGCCGAGCGCCACGCAGGCATCGAGAAGCAGCCGCACGCCGCGAGGGTCGAGTCCCAGTTCGGCGGCCACGTCCTCGCTGCCGGCATCTGTGCGCTTTGCCAGGCAGCCGAAGATCCCAAGATCCGAGGCGGTGAAGAGCGTGCAGGAACCGTAAAACGCACTCGCCAGATCCATGATGCGCGACGGGTCGGGTTTCATGTCGCTATCTCCTCCGAACATCAATATCGATGGCCATCACGACGAAACACACCTTGCAGGCAATCCCTGCTGGAAGATTCCCGATGGCAACCCGCGCAAGCCCTGGAGCTTCGGGCCGGGCTCCAGAGGATGGCGCGGACGGCGATTCCCCGCGTTCCCGAGAACATCATCGGGCGGCAGCGCCGGGACATCTCACAGCACTGCCCTTGACTGTACCTGCCGGCGGGAGGGAGTTCAACATTGACGTGCAGGCGCCGAGCCCCTGTCCCGGTGCTCGAACAACGTCTTCATCGAGAACGCCGGCATGTCGAGGTTCGATTCGCCGCAGGTAAGGGCCAACCGTCGCTGAGCGCAGCCTGGGGGTTGTCCGACCGCCGTCGCCGGCTCCCATTTTCCGTGTGGTACAATTACCGGAGACTGTTTCACAACCTGCGGAAGCGGCCCGGTCTGCGGCCGCAAGAACGGGTGATGAAACCGGTTCTACGCCGGCCGGTGTAGCTCAGATGGTTAGAGCACGCGGCTCATATCCGCGTTGTCCGGGGTTCAAGTCCCTGCACCGGCACCAGATTGTCGAGGGGTTGCGCGTCCGACACGTCCGACCCCTCGACTGCTTTTTGCTCCGCCCGAACCCTGTCATGCCGCCGCTTTCCGATCGCGTCCGCCGCGCCATCGAGCGCGACCGTCTTCTGCCGCCCGGGTGTCGGGTGCTGGCGGCCGTGTCTGGCGGCGCCGACTCGGTGGCGATGTTGTTCCTGCTCCGGCAACTGGCGCCCGAATGCGGATTCGAGCTGGCCGGGATCGCGCATTTCAATCACCGGTTGCGGGGCAGCGAGAGCGATGGCGACGAACTGTTCTGCCGCGAACTCGCGGCACGCGTCGGCGTCCCTGTCGAAGTCGGTTCCGCGGACGTGGCCGCACGCGCACGCGAAGGACACGTGTCGATCGAAGTGGCCGCCCGCCACGCCAGATACGAGTGGTTCAGCGAACTCGCCGATCGCCTGGGCGCTCGTCACGTGGCCACCGGCCACACACGAGACGATCAGGCCGAGACGTTTCTGCTGCGCGTGCTGCGAGGAGCCGGCGCGTCTGGTCTGGCGGGCATTCAGCCGACACGCGGGATCTTTGTCCGGCCGCTGCTCGACATCCGCCGCCGGGATCTCGTGGGATGGCTCGATGAGGCTGGCGAGCGGTACCGCGACGATGCCACCAACCGTGACCTGACCATTCCCCGCAATTGGATTCGTCATCACCTGCTGCCATCGCTCGCCGAGCATCTGAACGCCGACATCACTGCCGTGCTTTCGCGCCAGGCTCTCGTGCTGCGCGACGAATCGACGCTCGTCGACCAGATGGCCGAACAGGCGCGCCTGTCAGTCGAGTCCTCCGTCGACGGCGGCGGGATCGCGCTCGACGCCGCGCGTCTTGGCGCGCTGCCCGTGGCTCTCGCCCGCCGGGTCGTCCGGATGGCACTCCTGCGCGTGGACGATTCCCGGTTCCTCGGTTTCGACCACGTCGAGCAGGTGCTCGGGCTGGCGGCACGAGGCGATTCCGGGACGGCCGCCGATCTTCCTGGCATCCGCGTGGAACTAATTGCGGCGGCCGTTGTCTTATCCAGAAGGGAGTCGCGGGGCCCGGACGCTCCGGTCACCTTCAGCTATAGGCTGCCGGTTCCGGGCCGTCTGGTGATTCCGGAGTGCGGATGCGTGATCGAGACCACGGAGGCTCCAGCCCGAATCTCCCAAGTGGCTCAAGGCAAGGGCGTTATGGCGAGCCACGAGGCGGTCGTTGACTCGGAGGCGGTCTCTGGTGGCCTGTGGGTCCGATCGCGGGCTCCGGGCGATTCGGTGCGGCCTCTTGGCCTCGGCGGGCGGAAGAAGCTGCAGGACGTCATGGTCGACCGGAAGGTGCCGCGCGCGCTCCGGGACCGGGTGCCGATCGTGGTCGATAGCGTGGGCCGGATCGTCTGGGTGGCGGGCCACGTCGCCGGCCACGAGGCCAGGGTCACGGATAGCACGCAAACCGTGGTAATCTTGAAAATTATGCGATTGGGAGAACTTTAGGTGAACTCTTCGATTCGGAGCCTGGTTTTCTGGTTGGTGCTGGTGGTGGTGGCCATCCTTGTCTGGAACCTGTCTGGTGCGTTCCAGCCCAGGGATGAGTCCATTACGTTCAGCGAGTTCATGTCCTTTGTCGACTCGGGGCAGGTGTCGCAGGTCACCATCATCGGCAGCGAAATCACCGGCACGACCAAGGCGAACAAATCGTTCCGCACGTATGCGCCGGCGCAGTTCGACGGGCTGGCCAACAAGCTGGTCGCAAGCAACGTGATGATCACCGCAAAGGAAGCCACCGCCAGCCCGTGGGCGGCGCTGCTCTATTCCTGGGCCCCGGCGCTCCTGATGATCGGCTTCTGGATCTTCTTCATGCGGCAGATGCAGACCGGGGGCAACAAGGCGCTCTCGTTCGGGAAGAGCAAGGCGAAGCTGTCGTCCGGTTCGCAGAAGAAGGTCACCTTCAAGGACGTGGCGGGCGTCGACGAAGCGAAGGAAGAACTGCAGGAGATCATCGAGTTCCTCAAGGAGCCGCAGAGATTCCAGAAGCTCGGGGGCCACATCCCGAAGGGCGTCCTGTTGATGGGGGCGCCGGGAACGGGCAAGACGCTGCTGGCGCGCGCGGTGGCCGGCGAGGCCAGCGTGCCGTTCTTCTCGATCAGCGGCTCGGATTTCGTGGAGATGTTTGTCGGCGTCGGCGCATCGCGCGTGCGCGACCTGTTCGAACAGGGGAAGAAGAACGCGCCGTGCATCATTTTCATCGACGAGATTGACGCCGTCGGGCGGCACCGCGGCGCAGGCCTCGGCGGCGGCCACGACGAGCGCGAGCAGACGCTGAACCAGTTGCTCGTCGAGATGGATGGCTTCGAGTCGAACGAAGGCGTCATCCTGATGGCGGCCACCAACCGGCCCGACGTGCTCGACCCGGCCCTGCTGCGCCCCGGCCGCTTCGATCGCCGCGTGATCGTCAATCGGCCGGACGTGCGCGGACGCGAAGGCATCCTGGTGGTGCACACACGCAAGATCCCGTTGGCCGACGACGTGAATGTGGCCGTACTGGCGCGCGGGACCTCCGGCTTCTCGGGCGCGGACCTCGCCAACCTGGTGAACGAGGCTGCGCTCGGCGCGGCGCGCTACAACCAGAAGGCCGTCAAGATGGCCGACTTCGAATTCGCGAAGGACAAGGTCCTGATGGGCTCGGAGCGGCGCTCGATGGTCATCAGTGAGCAGGAGAAGCGCGTCACGGCGATTCACGAAGCCGGGCATGCGCTGTTGGCGGTCGTGCTGCCCAACGCCGATCCGATCCACAAGGTGACGATCATCCCGCGCGGGCTGGCGCTCGGGCTTACGCAGCAGCTGCCGATCGACGAGAAGCACAACTACTCGCGCGAGTTCCTGTTCGATCAGATTGCCATCCTGATGGGCGGGCGCATTGGCGAGGAAATCTGCCTCGGCAGCGTGACCACAGGCGCCGGCAACGACCTCGAGCGGGCGACCGACCTGGCGCGCAAGATGGTGTGTGAGTGGGGCATGAGCGAGGAGATGGGGCCGCTGACCTTCGGCAAGAAGGAAGAGCAGATCTTCCTCGGCCGCGAGATCGCGCAGCACCAGGACTACAGCGAAGACACCGCGGTCAAGATCGACCAGGAAGTGCGGCGTATCGTGTCGGAGAATCGCGATCGCGCCAGAGACCTGCTGCTGGCGAACCGTGACGCGCTGACCAGGATCGCCGACGAGTTGCTGACGCGCGAGGTGCTCGACGGCGAGCAGGTCAGGCGCATCGTCGCCGGCGAGGCGCTCGATCTGGTTCCGCCTGTGAGCACGGCGCCGACGGCGGTCGTCACCGATAGCCCGGCCGAACCCGATGCCGATCGCGCCGCGGGTATCGTCGCTCCGCTTCAGAATCCGCTGCCGCAGGGACGCTGAAGACAGAGACGGATTCTCTTTTCCGCTGAACACCCCGGGCCGCGCTGCCGCGCGGCCCGTTCCGTCTGGATGCCGTGCCGCCAGGTGATCGCCCGCCGTGGGTCTGGACGCCCGCGCCATCGCAGATTCTGCACACGTCCTGATGGGACCTTCTGGCAGAATTGGGGAGGCTATGGACACGGTTGCCGCCCGCGGAACGTTTGCAGTCCCGCTTGCCCACGGGCGCGGCCTCGCGCTCGGGCCTCGCACGCTCGTGATGGGGATCGTCAATGTCACGCCCGACTCGTTCGCCGGCAGTGTGACCGATCCGGACGAGGCAGCCTCGCTCGCGCTGCGCATGGAGGAGGCTGGCGCCGACATCCTCGACATCGGCGGAGAGTCGACACGGCCGGGCGCCGAGCCGGTGTCGGAAGCTGACGAGCTGGCGCGGGTCATGCCCGTCATCGAGCGGCTCGCCGGACGGCTGGGCATCCCGATGTCCGTCGATACCTACAAGGCGGGCGTCGCCGCCGCGGCGCTCTCGGCCGGCGCCTGTATCGTGAACGACATCAGCGGGTTAGGGTATGATCGCAAACTGGCAGATGTCGTCGCGGGGACCGGTGCGGCCGTGGTGCTGATGCACACGCGAGGCCGGTCGCGGCAGATGTACCGCGAGGCGGTCTACAGCGACGTCGTCGCCGAGGTGGCTGCCGAACTTCGTCTGGCCATGGACCGGGCCGAAGCGGCCGGCATCAGTGCCGATCGCATCATCCTCGACCCTGGCCTCGGATTCGCCAAGGGCGCCGACGACAGTTTTACACTGCTCGCGGCGTTGCCGCGGCTTCACGCGCTCGGCCGGCCCCTGCTCATTGGCCCGTCGCGCAAGTCGTTTCTCACGGCGGCAATGGGGCAGGCGACGCCCTCGGAGCGGGACTGGGGTACTGCAGCTGCCGTGACAGCTGCCATCCTGTCTGGTGTCCACATCGTGCGCGTACACGAGGTGGGCCCGATGGTGCAGGTGGCGCGCGTCGCTGATGCGATCCGGGCGCGAAGCCCCCGGGTTTGAAGCCCTGGGGCATTACCGGAAAGAAGCTGGGATTCGCGATGGCACGCAAAGGCGGAAGCGCTCCGGGGCGACAGAAGAGAGAACAGAAATCCCAGCGCGACAATTGGGCGGGCACAGGGGCCCGCCCCTACGAGGGACACAGGGCAGCGCAGGGGCAGCCCCCCGTGGTTGCCCAAGGCCGAATGACGGAACAAGGCACTCGACCCCTGGGTGCTGCACTCGCGAATAGGATGACACCACAGACGTGGACAGCCTGACCAGACTTCTCCAGCGTGCGCCGGTCGGCTGGACCGATCTGCTGGACATCCTTGTCGCCGCCGTCGCGATCTACGAGCTGCTCAAGCATCTTCGTGGAACGCGCGCGGTGCAGATGGGCATTGGTGTGGGTCTGCTCGTCGGCGTCTACTACCTGTCGCGCTGGCTGCACCTCGATCTGGTCAACTGGCTCATCCGCAACATCTTCGGCTACGTCGTCTTTGCGGCCATCGTTCTGTTCCAGTCCGAAATCCGGCGCACGCTGGCCCACCTGGGGCGCGCGCGGTTCTTCCGGTATCTCACACGGACCGAGTCCAACGAAGAACTGATCGAGGAGCTGGTCGTAGCGACCACGATGCTGGCGAGCCAGCGCACCGGCGCCATCATCGCCATCGAACGCGATATCGGGCTGCGCAATTACATCGAGGGCGGCATCCCGCTCGACGCCACGACAACCTACGACCTGCTGCAGAGCATCTTCCAGCTGCGATCGCCCTTGCATGACGGAGCCGTCATCATCCAGGGCGATCGGATCGCCGCGGCCGCCTGCTTCCTGCCGCTCACGGTCAACCCGGCCGTCAGCCGTGATCTGGGGACGCGTCATCGCGCCGCGATCGGCCTGACAGAGGAGTCTGATGCGGCGGCCATTGTCGTGTCCGAGCAGACAGGCCGGATGTCGCTCGCGCTTGACGGCGGAATGGAACGGGACCTCGACGCCGATCGCCTGCGAGAACGATTGCGCACGCTGGTTCCGCATCGGCGGCGGGTGACCGAACGCCAGGCGACGGGGTCCTTTGACTGATGGCCTACAACCCATTTCGCCATTTCGGTCTGAAGGTGCTGTCGGTGGCCATTGCTGCCCTGCTGTGGTGGGTGCTGGTCGGAGGAGAGAAGATCGTCGAGCGGAGTCTGCGGGTTCCGCTCGAACTGCAGAACACGCCGGACGGCATCGAGATGGTCGGGGAGATGCCTGGTGCCGTCGACGTCCGCGTTCGCGGTTCGTCCAGTGCGCTCGGTACTCTGTCGGCCGGCGACGTGATGGCGCTCATGGATCTGTCGAATGCAGTAGCCGGACGGCGTCTGTTTCACCTTGCCCCGGACGATGTGCGCGTGCCGGACGGCGTAGAGGTCAAGAGCGTCTCGCCTGCGACCACCGAGCTGGTGTTTGAGCGAACGATGACCAAGACCGTGCCGGTGGTGCCGTCGATCGAAGGTCAGCCGGCCGCCGGGTACGCCGTGGAGCGGATCGTGACCAACCCGACCGACGTCGAGGTCATCGGTCCGGAAAGCGCCCTGCGTGGGCTCCAGCAGGCGGTGACCGAACCAGTGTTGATCGAAGGAGCGACCTCGTCGGTGCGCGAACCGGTGACGATCGGCATGCCGAACAGCGCCGCGCGCCTGAAGAGCGGCCTCACTGTGCAGGTGTTCGTGGAGATCGCGGCGACTCGAACCGAGCGCACGCTCGCGAACGTGCCGGTGCTGATGTTCCACTTGCGCGAAGGGCGCGCGGCCCGGTCGACGCCCTCGGGGGTGGTCGTCACCGTGCGCGGTCAGGAAAGTGTCCTCCAGCGCCTGACGGCGGGCGCCATCGAGGCGTCGGTCGACCTGAGCGGTCTCGGCCCGGGGCGATACGACCTGTCGGTGACGATCGCGCCATCCCGTGCCTTCGCCGTCGTCCGGATTGACCCGGCGCAGGTTCAAGTTGTGATCAGATGAGCACTCGTCTCTTTGGCACAGACGGTGTGCGGGGGCGGGCCGGCGTGCCGCCACTCGACGTCCGGACCATCCGCCGCCTCGGCGGTGCGCTCGTCAGGGCCCTCCCCGTGTCGGCGGACGCGCCGCACCTGCTGATTGGGCGCGACACGCGCGAGTCGGGCGACTGGATCGAGCGAGACCTGGCCTTCGGTGCGACATCGAATGGCGCGGCTGTCACCAGCGCCGGCATCATCTCGACGCCGGCCGTCGCGTATCTGACGCGCAGCCAGGGATTCACGGCAGGCGTCGTCATCTCGGCGTCGCACAATCCCTTCGAGGACAACGGCATCAAGGTCTTTTCCGGCGCGGGCGAAAAATTTACGGAAGCGCTCGAAGCGGAAGTTGAGGCTGTCGTCGCCGATGCGTCGTGGCACGAGCCGCAAGGCGACGCGCCGCCGGTGCGCCAGGCCGATCTGGCTGGGGCCTATCTCGCGCATGCGCGGGAGGCGATGGCCGGCGTGTTTCCGACCCACGCGCGTCGAATCGCGATTGACTGCGGGCACGGCGCCACGTCGCTGCTGGCGCCGGCCGCGCTGCGGGCGCTCGGATTCGACGTCGCCACCATCGGATGTGAACCCAACGGGCGCAATATCAACCTGCATTGCGGATCGACACATCCGCAGAGGCTGGCCGCGCTCGTCGTCGAACGCGGCTGCCAGCTGGGCGTGGCGTTCGACGGCGACGGCGATCGCGCCATTCTGATCGATGCCAACGGCACCATCACCGACGGCGACGCCATCATGTATCTCTGCGCGAAACAGATGAAGGCCACCGGCCGGCTGCGGGGCAACGCCGTCGTCGCGACCGTGATGAGCAATATTGGCCTCGAGCTGGCGCTGCGGGATCTCGGGATCGGGATCGTGCGCTGCCCGGTCGGCGACAAGTACGTGATGGATGAGTTGCTGCGGGACAACCTGGCGCTCGGCGGCGAACAGTCCGGCCACATCATCTTCGCCGACTCCCTCTACACGGGGGACGGTCTGGTCACCGCCTTCAACGTGCTGCGCGTGATGGCCGAAACGGGGGAGCCGCTGGCGAGCCTTGCGTCGGGCCTGAAGACGTACCCGCAGGTGCTGCTCAATGTCCGCGTCCGCGAGAAGCGCGACTGGAGCACGATTCCCGGCATCGCCACGGCGGCCGCCTCGGTCGACGACCGACTCGCTGGCCGGGGACGCCTGCTGGTGCGCTACTCCGGAACAGAGCCGCTGCTCCGCGTCATGATTGAGGGCGAGCACCAGGACGAGATCAACGCGTGGGCCGAAGAGATTGCGGCGGCGGTGAGGCAGGAGATCGGGGCATAGGGCGAGAGGTAGTCGGGATTCGGGATTCGGGAAGAACGGGCTGCGGCTGCGGGAGGACAGCTTCCGAAGCGGCCCCTCGAACCGAGCCGACGGCGTCAGTTCGCAAAACGTGCCGTGAGGGCCAGGACCGGCTGCGCGATTAGCGCGACCGTGAGGTCGGCGACGAGACCCGGTAAGGCTCGTTTTGCCGGTTCGCGTGAGCGGGGACGCGGAGGAGCAGCCCTCCCGCAGGCTCCGCGGGACGCACGAGAGGCAAGAAGAGGTAAATACAGGAGTCATTCAATGGCTGATAGTGACGACGTCAAGGAAACCAAGAACTTCTTCGTGGAAACGCCGGCCAGGCACGACGGCTTCTATCTGAAGGGCGCGCATCAACTCGACTGGGGCATGCGGAATCGCCTGGCCAGGATCTTCCGCCCCGCGAGCGGCCGCACGGTGATGCTGGCGATCGATCACGGGTACTTTCTTGGGCCGACCACAGGTCTGGAGCGGGTCGATCTGACTATCGTGCCGTTGTTGAAGTACGCCGACGCGCTGATGTGCACGCGCGGCATCCTGCGCTCGACGATTCCCGCGTCGTTCGGGAACGGCGTCGTCATGAGGTCGACCGGCGGCCCGAGCACCTTGAAGGAGTTGTCGAACGAGCAGATCGCCGTCGACATCGACGATGCGATCAGAATGAACGTTTCGGCGATGGCGGTGCAGGTGCACATCGGCGGAGAGTTCGAGACCCAGACTGTCCACAATATGACTCGCCTGGTCGACATGGGGCTCCGGTATGGCGTGCCGACGATGGGCGTCACGGCAGTGGGCAAGGACCTGGCGAGAGACGCGCGGTACCTCGGCCTCGCGACACGCATCTGCGCCGAACTTGGCGCGCAGGTGGTCAAGACCTACTACTGCGACAAGGGATTCGACACCGTGACCGCCGGCTGCCCGGTACCAATAGTCATGGCCGGCGGCAAGAAACTGGCCGAACTGGATGCACTGACCATGGCATACAACGCCGTCAGTCAGGGCGCGGCTGGCGTGGATATGGGCCGCAACATCTTCCAGTCCGACGCGCCTGCCGCCATGATCCAGGCCGTGGGCAAGGTCGTGCACACCCTGATGCCGCCAACCCAGGCCTATGATTTCTACCTCACGCTCAAGGGTGAGCACGAGCGGGCGCCGAAGAAAGAATAGCGGGGACATCGGCGCCAACATCGATTCGATGACACGGGCACGGCGAGGATAGGACACGATGACAAACCGCTGGAACGAGCGGGAAGCGGCGCGGATGGTCGAGCGGTACGGGCCTGGCGGTGGCGAGATGCTGGCACTGCGAACGTACGCCAGCCGGTTGCTCGGCGCCGACCCGGCACTCGTGCTGCACGGCGGCGGCAACACGTCGCTCAAAGCGGAGCAACGGTCGGCCCTCGGTGACACCGTTCCGGCGATCTTCGTCAAGGCGTCTGGCTTCGACATGGCCACGATCGAACCGGAAGGCCATCCTGCCCTGGATCTGACGTGGTTGCGCCGCTTCCGCGCGCTCGACCGCCTCCCAGACGACGAGATGGTCAACCAACTGCGGCGGGCGCTGTTCGACTCGAACGCCCCGACCCCGTCGATCGAAACGCTGGTTCACGCCTTTCTGCCGGGGATATTCGTCGATCACACCCACGCGGACGCTGTGCTCGCCATCACGAACCAGCGCGGCGGTGGAACCCTGGTTCGCGAGGCCTTCGGCGACGACGTGGCCATCATCGACTACGTTGAGCCGGGCTTCCTGCTGGCGAAGGCAGCCGCGGCCGCGGTCGAGGGCGCGCCGGCCGCGCGCGGCCTGGTGCTGCTGAAGCATGGGCTGATGACGTGGGGTGATACCGCCCGCGCCTGCTATGACGCGCATATCGACCTGATCGCGCGGGCCGAAGCGTTTCTCGCCGCTCGATCGCGCAAAGGCGCCAGCGTGACGGTTTCGCGGACCGCGGTCGCCGAGGCCTGGGATCGGCTGGGGGCCGTCGGTCCGATCATCCGCGGCCAACTCGCGCGCCGGTCGGGCTCAGCCGAGCCTCAGTGGGATCGCGTCGTCCTCGCGCCGCTCATCAACGACGACGTGCTGGGAGCTTTGGACCAGCCAGGCGCGCGAGACGCGCTCGTCACGCCGCCGCTCACCGCTGATCACCTGATTCGTACCAGGAGCCTGCCGCTCTGGTTCGACACGCCAACCTGGGATGACCTCGCCAGGTTTAAGATCGCCTTCCAGGCAGCGGTGCAGGCGTACTCAACGGCGTATGAGTCCTACCTGGCTCGGCATCGCGCGGCGCTGCCGGGTGGACTCGAGACATTCGCTCCATTGCCGCGCGTTGTGCTGCTGCCTGGCGTGGGCGCAATCTGTGCCGGCCAGGACGAGCAGGCCGCGGCCATCAGTCGCGACATTACGGCGCAGACACTGCAGGTCAAGCGCGCCATTGCCGCCATGGGCGCCTACGAGGGTCTGTCGGAGCGTCAGCTGTTCGAAATGGAGTACCGCGGCGTGCAGCACGCGAAGTTGGCCGCGGCGCGCGGCTCGCTCGCCGGGCGGGTGGCGCTCATCACCGGCGCGGCGGGAGCCATCGGCGCTGGCATCGCGCAGGGCCTGCTCGAAGAAGCCTGTCATGTGGTGGTGACCGATCTGCCTGGCGAACGTCTCGACTCGCTGGCCGCCGATCTCAGCCTGGCGTTTCCAGGGCGGGCGAGCGCGGTGCCGATGGATGTGACCGACGAGGGATCGGTCGCCGGCGCGTTCCGGCGTGTCGCCAGCGGCTGGGGCGGCGTGGATCTGGTCATCATCAACGCCGGTATCGCCCACGTGTCGCCGCTGATGAGTATGGATGTCGACGCGTTCCGCCGGCTGGAGCGGGTCAACATCGACGGCACCCTGCTGGTGCTGGCGGAGTCGGGCCGTCATTTCGCACAGCAGGGCACCGGGGGAGACATCGTGCTGGTGTCCACCAAGAACGTGTTCGCGCCCGGCGCGAAGTTCGGTGCGTACAGCGCCACCAAGGCCGCGTCGCATCAACTCGGCCGGATTGCGAGCCTGGAGCTGGCCGACGACGACGTGCGGGTGAACATGGTGTCGCCCGACGCCGTCTTTGGCCATGGCACGCGCCGCTCAGGCCTGTGGGCGGAGGTTGGCCCAGACCGGATGAAGGCCCGCGGCCTCGATGAAGCCGGGCTCGAGGAGTACTACCGGACGCGGAATCTGCTGAAAGCCAGGGTGACCGCGCGGCACGTGGCCAACGCGGTGCTCTACTTCGCGACGCGCCAGTCGCCCACCACGGGAGCCACCATTCCAGTGGATGGAGGGCTGCCGGACGCGACACCGAGGTAGAAGTGGAGGCCGGGGCGGCGCCGGGGCTTCAGCCCCGGCGAGACGACCGTCGGTAGACGGGAGAAATTCGTAGGGGGCGGGCCCCTGTGCCCGTCTTGGCGCGGAGGCAACCAAGGGTGGTTGTCCGTACAACATTGCGAGACCCTGGGGCACGGCATGCCGTGCCCGTCTGCAGGAGCCAGAGCATGCGTCTAGCCGTCAACATCGATCACGTCGCGACGATTCGTGAAGCGCGCAAGGCGCACGAACCGGAGCCGGTCGCGGCAGCGATCATTGCGGAACTGGCAGGCGCCGAAGGCATCACCGTGCACCTGCGGAGCGACCGCCGCCACATCAAGGATCGGGACGTGGAGCTGTTGCGGCAGGTCGTCGAAAGCAAACTCAACGTCGAAATGGCCGCGACGCGCGAGATGGTCGACATCGTCTGCCGGGTGAAGCCGGACCAGGTGACCCTGGTTCCCGAGCGTCCCGAGGAAGTGACCACGACCGGAGGCCTCGACGTTGTCTCCAATTTCTCCGCGGTCCGGCACGCGGTCGAGCGCTGCCGGCCGGCCGGTATCCGGGTGAGCATCTTTGTGGATGCGATCGCGGCACAGGTAGAGGCATCCAAGGAAGTCGGCGCCGATGCGATCGAAATCAACACCGGGCCGTACGCCGATGCGCATGACGACGCCAGGCCGCAGCAGGTGTCGCGGATTCGGGAAAGCGCCGACCGTGCGGCGCGGCTCGGGCTCGAGGTGCTGGCGGGGCATGGATTGAACTACGTGAATGTGCGACCCATTGTCGGGGTTCCGCACATCATCGAACTGAACATCGGCCACAGCATTGTGGCGCGAGCCGTGCTGGTCGGGCTCGACCGGGCGGTGCGCGAGATGGTGACGCTGCTACGCAGATGACCACCGGGTCTCTCCGTGTGATCCCTCTGCTCCTCGTGTTTGCTGTTCCTGCGTCCGCCGCGGAGCCGCAGACCGTGACGTTCACCACACGGGACGGGGTCCAGATTACCGGGTCGCTGTTCCTGCCCGACAAGCGTCCGGCCCCGGCCGTGGTGCTGCTGCACATGATGACGCGCTCACGGCACGACTGGGACGCCGTGGCGCAGAAACTGGTCGACGCTGGAATTGCGGCGTTGTCGGTCGACTTTCGTCGCGGCGGTCAGCCGAAAACCGATGCCAGGGGCGGTGACGACCTTGCGGATCTGGTCCTGGACGCCGAGGGTGCGAGGGCGTACCTGGCCGCACGGCCAGAGATCGCGCCTGGCCGCATTGGGATCGCCGGCGCATCCGTCGGGGCGAACGTCGCGGCGATCGCAGGAGGTAGCGACGCGGCGGTCATGTCGCTGGCGTTGCTGTCGCCCTCACTGGAGTATCGGAACCTGAAAATCGAGCCGGCGCTCAGGAAATTCGGCTCGCGACCGGCACTACTCGTGGCGAGCAGCGAGGATCCCTACGCCCTGCGATCGGCGCGCGGCATGGTCAGCATGGGTGATGGCCCTCGCGAACTCCGCGTGCTGTCTGACGCAGGTCACGGAACCGTCATGCTGAGCCGCGACCCGGATCTCGCGAGCGCGTTGGTGGACTGGTTCGTACGCACGTTGCTATGATCAGGGGCCGCCGCCATCCGGGTCGATCATCGGGGCGCGGCGGGATCGAGCCATTGTGCAGCGTGCACACATCGGATGCGTGAGACAACGACGGCTACTGGTACATCATGAGAACTGAATCGACGGTTTTTGCCATTGCGGGCACACTGTTTGGACTGATCGTGGGCTGGATTATCGGGACCCAGCAGGTTCCAGCGCGGGTCGTTTCTGGCGTCGCGCCGGCCGCGCAGATGACTCAGGCGTCCCAGGCGACTGCGCCGGCGGCGACTCGTCCGGCACTGGACGAGAGCGAGGCCGGCCCGCTCAGAAGCATTGCCGAACGCGACCCGAAGAACGTGCAGTCGCGCGTCAGACTCGGCGACATGTACTTCGACGCCGGACGCTACCAGGAAGCCACGAAGTGGTACGAGGAGGCGCTGGCGCTCAGCCCGAAGAACGTGAACGTCAGCACCGATCTGGCGATCTGCTTCTACTATACGGAGCAGGCCGATCGCGCCATCACGCAGATGTCGGTGTCGCTGAGCATTGATCCGAAGCACACCAAGACGTGGCTGAATCTGGGTGTGGTCAAAGCGTTCGGCAAACAGGACCTGGCCGGCGCGGCGGCCGCCTGGGATGAGGTCATCAAGCTCGCGCCAGGCAGCGAGGAAGCCCAGTCTGCACAGCGGGCCCTCGATAATCTGAAGGCAGCCCACCCGGATGGAGCCATGCCGCCCCCCGGTACCGCGCCCGTCGCCGCAGGTGCGTCGCCATCCGGCATGCTGAAGAAGTAGGGAACGCGGTTCACGCCGATTGCTATGCTGGGACGCCTCTTGATCCGGTTCCTCGTCTTCGGGCTTCTTGCGCTCTTCATCGGACGAGCGCTGCGGAGCTTTGTTCGTGGACTCAAGGAAGGGATCGCGCCGAAGCCGCCGGCCAGG
>Ga0315290_10001477_pt1 | contig 16128 bp, 19 predicted proteins | sample YL17G12_0_MG_FD_203627 | JGI IMG/M metagenome (GOLD analysis project Ga0315290, IMG submission 203627) | Sediment microbial communities from Yellowstone Lake, YNP, Wyoming, USA - YL17G12_0 | ecosystem: Environmental > Aquatic > Freshwater > Lake > Sediment | place: USA: Wyoming | collected... | reverse complement strand
GAATTGCGGCGCCACTCGTCGTTGCCGGCTCCTTGTGTGGCACGCCACACGGCGTCGCCGACGCCTAGATTGGCGCCGCAATTCGCCCCGGCGCGGGCCCGACCCAAAGCCCGACAGGCTCCTGGTCCCACGGGCCGAGCACGGCGTAGCTGGTGAGCCACTTCACCTCGGGGCAGTGCGCCCGCAGTTGATCCGCCACATGGTGTTCGAGCGTCTCGAACGACTTCGGCTGATGCAGGGCTTCGGGCGACAGGCGCGTGAGCAGGACGAATGCGGGCATGCGAATTCCCCTTCCAGTGGGTTGAACTGTCGCAACCATAGGCCCCGGGCCCGCGCGATCCATTGCGGCGCATCAACCAGAGCCGGCTGCGACGCCGCTCGCAAAACGCCCGCAAGACGATAGGCAGATCATTGCCGGCGCCGGCGAACCAGCGCCGAGGCGCGCGCTTTCATTGCGCGGCGTCAACCGGTGCCGGCCGCGATAGGCGAACATCCGGCTTCGACCCACTGCACACCCAGCCCATGAAACTACCGCTGCAAGTGACCTTCCGAGACATGGTTCCGTTGCCGTCTCTGGAAGGGGAGATCCGGCAACGCGCGGCGAAGCTCGAGCACTTCATGCCCGACCTGGTCAGTTGCCATGTGGTGATCGAGGCCAGTGGCAATCGGCACCAGCAGGGTCACCGTTACGCCGTCAAGATCGATGTGCGGGTGCCGGGGGACGAAATCTTCACCGGCGAGCACCAGGCCGATGCGCAGATCGAGATCGCCGTGCGTGACGCGTTCGACGCGATGGCGCGGCGTCTGGAGGACTATTCGCGCCGGCGGCGCGGGCAGGTCAAGCACCACGAGCCGAGTCAGCGCGTCGCCTCCGCGCCGGACCAGGACGCGTCGGACGATGCCACTTCGTCCTGACGCCGCGCTGCGCATTGCGGGTCATTTGCAGATCACGGCGACAAGATCGACCCCGTGCACGCGGTGAGAACGGCCCGGAGTGGCCTTGGCCGTGGGCCGGTCGCCGCCCTGATCGGCGTGGTCTTGTTGTTCACGGTGCTTGCGTGGGCGGTCATGGCTCAGGCGTCGATCGCGGCGCTGGACCTGCAGGCCTCGGCTTGGCTGCGTGAGCACACCGACGCGGCGGCATTGCGGCTGCTTGAAACGATTTCGGCCCTGCACACCCCACGCGCGATCCTGGCCTGGACCGGCATCGCAGCGCTCGTGCTGCTGCTGCGGCGCGACGGCGCTGCACTGGTGATGCTGCTGCTCAGCGTTCTGGGCGGGGCGAGCCTGAACCATGTGCTCAAGCACAGTTTCATGCGGCCAAGGCCGGGGATGGACGCCTTGGCCGCAGCGGCGAGCGACTTCGCCTTTCCCAGCGGGCATGTCGCGAATGCAAGCCTGCTCTACGGCGCCTTGGCGATAGTGATCGCGGCTCGGTCGGATCGGGCCGACCTGCGCTGGGGAGCTGCCGCCTTCGCCGTGGCGATGGTCGCGCTCGTGGCATGGAGCCGGGTGGCGCTCGCCGCGCACCATGTCGGCGATGTGCTGGGCGGGGTTCTGGTGGGGCTGGCTTGGCTCATCGCGTGCCGGCCCGCCCTGCGCGCCTCACGCTGGCCGAAGTGGGGTTGATTTCACATCGTCGCTGCAAGTCGGGCGCTACAGGTGTCGGCCGGGTCACTTCGCTTCGCCGCTTCGGCGCTTTGCCGCTTTGCCGCTTTGCCGCTTTGCCGCTTTGCCGCTTTGCCACTTTGCCACTTTGCCGCTCTGCCGCTTCACCGCTTCGCCGCTTCACCGATTCGGCCACGCTCGCGTGACGCAAGCATGCCGCTGCGGTGCAGGTCAGGCGCTGCGCGCGCCGTGCCATTCGGCAGAGAAGGCCTGGCCCAGCATCTTCGGCGTGATCAGGGTCACGCCGCGTTCGGTGACGTGGAAGCGCGCGCGGTCTTCGGCCGGGTGCACGCCGGCCTTGAAGCCATCAGGCAGCCTGCAGTGCTTGTCGACCACGACGCGGCGCAATATGACGCCACGCCCGATCACCACGTTGGGCAGGATCACCGCGTCTTCGAGCACGCTGTTTTCGCCGACGCGAACATTGGAGAACAGCACCGAGCGCCGCACCGTCGCGCCGCTCACGATGCAGCCGCTGGTCACCAGCGAATTCACCGCCATGCCGCGCCGGCCCTCGTCGTCGAACACGAACTTGGCAGGCGGCAGCTGCTTTTGCAGGCTCATGATCGGCCAGGAGGGGTCGTACAGGTTGAGTTCGGGCACCACCGCCGTCAGGTCGAGGTTGGCCTCCCAGTAGGCGTCGACGGTGCCGACGTCGCGCCAATAGGGCCGGCCTTCGACGATGTTGACGCAGCTGTCGGCGAAGTGGTGCGCGAACACGCGGTGGCCGCGCACCAGCGTCGGCAGCATGTCCTTGCCGAAGTCATGGCTGGACGCGACTTCGGCGGCGTCGCGCGCGAGGTGCTCGCACAGGAAGGACATGTTGAACACATAGATGCCCATGCTCGCGAGCGCGCGCCCGGGCACGTCGGGGCAGGGTATTGGGTGAGCCGGCTTCTCTTCGAAAGCGGTCACGCGCGCATCCGCGTCGACGCTCACGACGCCGAAGTTGCACGCTTCGCGCAACGGCACTTCGATGCAGGCCAGCGTGAGGTCGGCGCCGCGCGCCACATGCTCGTCCAGCATGCGCGCGTAGTCCATCTTGTAGATGTGGTCGCCGGCGAGCACCAGCACGAACTCCGGATTCGCCTCGCGCAGGATGTCGAGGTTCTGGTACACCGCGTTGGCGGTGCCGCTGTACCAGTTGTCGCCCTGCCGTTGCTGCGCGGGCACGACGTCGACGTATTCGCCCAGGCTCGCTTCCAGAAAACCCCAACCGCGTTCCACATGCCGGATCAGGCTCTGCGCCTTGTACTGCGTCAGCACGCCGATGCGGCGGATGCCCGAGTTGACGCAGTTGCTGAGCGCGAAGTCGATGATCTTCAGCTTGCCGGCGAACGGCACCGCCGGCTTGGCACGCCAGTCGGTGAGTTCGTGCAGCCGGCTTCCGCGGCCGCCCGCGAGCACGATGGCGTAGGCGCGCTGAGTCAGGTGATGCAGGGTTTCACGGGGCGCGCGCGAACCCGGCCAGGGCAGGCCTGCGCCGCCGGTTGCTTGAGAGTCTGTCATCGGGAGTCTCCCTTGCAGGATGCGCCGGCGGGTTGCCGGCGCAATGCCAAACTCGAACCTTGCCTGTGCTTCGCGCTTGTGTCTGCTGCGCGCCAGTGGCCAGCCTAGGCATTCACCAGCGACGTGCGTTGCTCAGGATCAATCCCACGGCATGAGCGCAGGTGTAAGCCGTGACCGATGCGCGTATTCGTCGCCACCAAGAGCTGGGCGCGCAAGATGCGCATCGAGTTCGGCGCTTGCAAGGCGAGCGCTGCGTGGCTCGAAGACGGGCTGGCCCGCGCCGAGCCCTGCGTTGCTCGCAGGGGGTCTGGCGCGCGCCGAGCGTGCGAGCCTCTACCCGAGCGACACAGTGGCCGCGCGCAAGCGCTTCAAAGCGATGCGCGGGGCAGCGTGACGACCCGCGCTGCCGATCGCCTCAAGCGGGCGCTGAAGGCTCGGCGCCGGCCAGGCGCTGCGCGAGTTCGGCGTCGTGCAGGGAGGTGTAGTCACTCGCAACGCAGCGCAGCAGCACCTTGTGCGCCTGTTCACTCAGGTGCGACTTCACGTGGCCGAGAAACGGGTTCGACGCGACCAGCACCACGCCTGCGCAACGCCCGGCCGCGATGGCGTCGTTCAGCGTGGTGGCAACCTGGCGCGCGAAACGGTCGCGCTCACGCTCGCGCGCGCCGGTGCGGTGATCGAACGACGAACTGCCGGTGCCATGCGCCCCGCCCATCACATGGCCCGGCGCGTCGGTTTCGAGGTCGCTGCCCTTCTGCCGGCTCTGCGTGTGCACCAGATCGGCGATGTGAACATAGGCACCCGGTCGATCGGGTTCTTCCAAGATGCGGGCCTTCGACGCATTCGCCACGACCAGCCAGTTTTTCATCTGCAACCCCCTTCGTTTCAAGTCTGCGCCCGGACCACCGGTCTCGGCGAGCGCCTTGCAGCAGAGTCTAGTTTTGCGGCAAGCGCCGGCATTGACGTTGCGCAATGCGCGGCCGCCACCGCGCACGGCGACAAGAATGTTCGGCCGCTCGTCGGCTTGTGGCTCCAGCCGCTGACGTGGCGGGCGCTGCGCAGCGATCGACAGCGCATCGTGCGACGATAGGCACGCGGCGAACCGAGCCGCGTCGACAGCAACGGCGCCGCGCCGATCGACAACGCACCGAGTCTGGGCGCCGCGTCAACGTCGCGCCCTTGCCGATGCCTGAGCCATGAAACCGCAGGCGGCCGTCGATCAGCATGGGATCGCGCGCATTGGGTCGGACCGATGGCGCATGCGCGAAGGGATTTCGTATTGATTGTTGTCAAGACGCAGACGCCGCAGGCGCGCAAGATCCGAGGCGTGATGGCGAGCGCGCGTAGCACCGGCGCCCAGCGTCTGGCAAGCGCCGGCGCGGCGCTGCTTGAGCGTGCGCGGCGCAGCGCCACGCGCGGTCGGTGCCTGCTGCTCGCGGCCGTGTGTGCCGCGCTCGTGTCGGGCTGCGCGACACCGCCGCTGGACGTTGCGCGCCAGGCCTCGTACGCCACCGCCCTGGCTCAAGACACGTTGCTCGGGCGCGCTTTCGCTGCGCGCTTCCCGGCCTCCGGCAGCGAATCGGGGGTACGCCTACTCGTCTCCGGTGTCGAGGCGTTTGTGACCCGCGCCGCACTCGCCGAAGCGGCGCAGCGCACACTCGACCTGCAGTATTACGTGGTGGCCGAGGACGCCACCGCGACGCTGCTGCTGTACCGCGCCATGCTGGCCGCGCAGCGCGGCGTGCGCGTGCGGCTGCTGCTCGACGACACCAGCGCCACGGGGCGCGACTTCGATCTGGCGACACTGGCAGCGCACCCGAACGTCCAGCTCAGGGTCTTCAACCCTTTCCTGCAACGCGGGCCGCTGGGCATTTCGCGCCTGTTCGAATTCATGGGCGACAGCGAACGCCTGAATCGGCGCATGCACAACAAGCTGTGGATCGCCGACAACAGCGCGGCCGTGATCGGCGGGCGCAACCTCGGCGACGCCTACTTCGCGGCGAGCGGCGAAGTCGATTTCGCCGATCTCGACGTGCTCGCCGCCGGGCCCGTGGTGGCGCAGGCATCGCGCAGCTTCGACGAATACTGGAACAGCGAATGGGCGCTGCCGATCGCGGCGTTCGTCGACGAGCCGCCGGCGCGAGCACAGTGGGATGCGTTGCTTGCGGCGTTGGCGGCTGGCGCGGCGCGCTTTCGCGACACCGAATATGCGCGGGCGCTTCGCTCGGCGGAACTCGGGCGCGAGGTGCACGCGGGCAACGTGGCGTTGGTCGCGGCGCGCGCGTCGGTCGTCTACGACGCGCCGGGCAAGCTGGACAAGGCCGGTGCGCAGGGCCCGGGGAGGATCTTCGCCGCGCTGCGCCCGCTGGTCGAAGCGGCGCAATCCGAAGTGATCATGGTCACACCCTATTTCGTTCCGAGCGGACGCGGCATCGAGCTCCTGTGTGCGCTCACGCAGCGCGGTGTCAGTGTCAAGCTACTGACGAATTCGTTGGCTTCGACCGACGTTCCCGCGGTGCACTCGGGCTACGCGCGCTACCGCCCTCGCCTGCTCGCGTGTGGCGTGCAAATGCACGAACTGCGCCCGAGCGTCACGCCCGCAGGGCACAAGCGCTCCGGCCTGTCCTCGGGTGCCAGCCTGCACGCGAAGGCGATCGCGGTGGACCGCAGGAGCGTCGTCGTCGGCTCGATGAACCTGGACCCGCGCTCGCGGCTGTCGAACACCGAGGTCGCCGTCTTCATCGAGAGCGCACAAATCGGCTCGCAGCTCGGTGCCATGTTCCAGGAAGCCACGGCGCCGGACCAGGCCTATCGAGTCGAACTCTCCGAGCCAGGCAATGCCGCGGCGCCGCTCGTGTGGCTCGGCCGCGAGGATGACAAGCCGGTGCGCCACACCGATGAGCCAGGCGCGAGCTGGTGGCGCCGCATGATCGTCGACCTGTTCGACGCGTTCGCGCCCGAAGAGCTGCTCTGATCAATCCAGCAGGTTGTCGGCCACCAGTTCGAGCAGGCTCTCGGTCTGCCTGCCCCACTGCGCGTGGCGCGCGCCCATCTCGAGTGTGATGCGGCATTGGCCGCAACTGGTGACGAAGCGCTCGGCGCCGGTCGCTTCGACCTGCTGCCTCTTCAACTCGAAGACCTTGTGCCGCAGCGGCGCGCTGCGCTGGTTCGACACGACGCCGCCACCACCGCCGCAGCACAGGCCCGTGACGCCGTGGTCCTTGAGCTCGATCAGCTCGAACCCAAGCGCGGCCAGCACGCGTCGCGCAGCCGCTTCGAGCCCGCCGCGGCGCACGATCTGACAAGGGTCGTGGAAAGTCGCGGTCGCGCCGATCCTGGCCACGCGAATCTGCTGCGACGTGATCAACTCGTCGAGGAACTCCGTCATGTGGATCACGCGCACCGGCAATGCCTGCCCGTACCACCTGGCCGCCTCCCAGCGTGCCGCGCCGTAGGCATGGCCGCACTCGGGCAGCAGCACTGTCTTCGCGCCGATCTTGACGGCGGTATCGACCAGCGCGCGCGTGAGCCTTTCCTGCAACTCGACGTCGCCGTTGTTGAAGCCGACGTTGGACGCATCGAAGCCGGCCTGGTGCATCGTCCATTTGGCGCCGATGCGATTCAGGATCTTCGCTGCGTCGGCGAGCGCCTTGGTGTGCTCGCCCAGTTCGGCCGGAGCTGCCGTGACCAGGATCTCGGCCTGCGCCAGGTCGCAAGGTATCGCCACACCATGCCGGGCCGAGATCTCGGCCAGGATGTCGGGCAGGTCTTCGCCCGGGGTCGCGGTGCTGCCCCATTGCCGCGCCGTGCGATCCATCAGCGCCAGCCGCTCGGGAACGAGCCCGGCCTTGAACATGCCGTGGCGCGCACCCCGCACCAACTCGGCGATGTCGATCCCCATCGGGCAGACCAGGGTGCAGCGGCCGCACATGTTGCACGAGTCGTAGATCAATTCCTGCCACTGCTCCAGGTCGGCGATGCCCGGCTTGCGCACCAGGCCGAGCGCGCGCACCAACGGCGCAAAGGGGCTGACCTCGCGCAAGTAGGCGCGGCGCAAGGGCTCGAGCTTGAGCGCCGGCGTGTACTTGGCATCACCGGTGGCCAGATAGAACTGACAGGCATCGGCACACAGGCCACAGTGCACGCACGATTCGACATGCAGCGCAGCGGTCAGGCCGAACTCGCGAACAAAGCTCTGCATCGCGGCGTCAACGCGCTGCTCATCGCTTTGTTGGCCCTGTTTGTCGAAGGCCGCGGTCGCGGTCGCGGCGCTGTTCATTCGATCCCCCCGGCCTCGCGCGCCGCGCGCCATGGCCACGCACGCGTCAGCCCCTCGCCTGCGGCGAGCGAGCGCCTCGGGAACGGCCGGCCGCTGCTCATACGTCGACTCCGCGATGGCTGAAGCGCACGCCGGTTGCGCCGCGCGAGAAAGCGAACAGGAAGGCGTGCATCAGCTTGCCGAACGGAAACCAGATCAGCAACAGCTCGAGCGACAGCAGGTGCACCGCGAGCGGGCCTCGATACATCGGATGGTCGTGCGCCAGGATCGCCGCGGAGGGCTCGATCAATACCGCCATCCCGGTAAAGATGGGCAGGAAGATGATGGCCCAGGTCAGCCAGTCGCCGGCGTTCGAGATTTTCATGCGCACCGGATCGGTCAGGCGCGACAGCAGGGCCAGCAGCAGCGAGGCCATCGTCGCGCCCGCGGCGAGATACATCACGATGTCGGGCAAGGCCGGCCACCCCAGGCCGGTGACCCGGCGCACGAACGCGATGTGCGGCGCGTAGCCGAAGAAGACCAGCGCCAGGCCAACGTGGAACACATAAGCGTTGATCGCGACGAAGCGTGTGCTCTGCACAAACGCCTGGCGCGGCCACATGCCGCGCAAGATGCAACGCAGCGCAGCCGACAGGTCGGACGGCGCGCCCGCGCGGGCCGGCGAGAGATCAGGCCTGCGCGGCAGCCGCAGCAAGCCGGCCAGGCGCCACACCGTGCCCAGCACGAACACGGCGAGAGCGAACCAAAGCGCCGGGCCACGGGCGATGTCGAGCAAGTCCATGCGTTGTTCCTGCGGCGGTGGTGATGGGCGATGCACAGGGCCGCTTGAGACGACGCCGCCCCGATGCCGCAGAGCCTACCGGTCCAGGATTCGGTGGCATTGATTCCGATCAAAGCGCCACCAGGCGGCAGCAGCCGCCCGATGCGCAAGACGCCTCGGCGCGAGACGCGCGACGCCTGGGCGCGAGACGCGAGACGCCTGAGCGCAAGACGCGAGACTCTTGAGACAGCGCAATCCCGAAGCGTGCCCTTTGCATACACTACCGGGTATAGGAGGCCTTGCTGCTCGGCGTCATCGCCGGTCACTGTGAGAGCCAGCCCTGCGGCTGGCCTTGCAGCGCGAGCCGGTCTGCGGCGGGGCGGCGTGTAGGTTCGGAAATGCTGGAGTCACCCATGGAACAATCATTCGAGGTTGAAAATCTCAAGTGCGGCGGTTGTGCGCGAACGATAGAAAACGCTCTGCGCGCCGATCAGCGCGTGACGCAGGTGACGGTCGATCTGTCCTGCAGCGTCGTGGCGATCGAGGCTGCGGCCGATCTGCGGCAGGAGGTCGCCGCCACGCTCACGCGCCTGGGCTACCCGGTGAAGGGCTCGGTCGAGGGTCTGCGATCGGCGGCGGCAGTGGCCAAGTCGTTCGTCAGCTGCGCCGTCGGCCGCCTTTCCGGGCGTGACTGACAAGGTCTGAGTGGGTCGCCCTGTGCGGCGGGCCACCCCTTCTCAGCCGGTACTCCAGGCGCGCGGGCGCCTCATTCCGGCTATTCTGCAGGCCTGTCCCGGATAGCCATAGGGAAAGAGTTCGAACAGGCGCCTGTGCGCGGCCGGTCCGAGCCGCTGCGCGAGGTGCCTGATGACGAAGCGCGCGTCCGCGGCGACCTGCTTCTCCTCATAGTAGCGCCGCATGAAGCGGATCGCGTCCCAATGGTCGTCGCCGAGCACGATCCCTTCAATGCGCGCGAGGGCGACGGCGACCTCCTCGGTCCACTCGCTCGGGTCGACGAGAAAACCCTCGGGGTCGAGCGCTGGCATCGGCGTATCGGCATGCGTCATGGCGGTCATCGTGCAGCAACCTGGCGGCGTCGAGATCGTCGCACAGTCCTGATGCAGCCCCGATGGTTGCGCCGCATCAATACGCGCGCAGCGGTTCGCTGTTCAACTCATCCGCTTCTGCATCGCCCCGGCATCGGCGCGAACGAGGCGGGCAGCGTGCGCCAGACCCGCTTCAGACCGTGGGCCACAAGGTCCCGAAGGCGCGGCAGGCGCGTCGAAGTTGGCACCGGGGTCCACCCCCAAGGAGAGTCCGCATGGCACATATCGTTGTGATGGGCGCAGGCCTCGGCGGCATGCCCGCCGCGTATGAACTGCGCGCGCTGCTGCCCAGGCAGCATGAGGTGACGGTGGTCAATCCGACCGACTCGTTTCAGTTCGTGCCGTCCAACCCCTGGGTTGCAGTGGGCTGGCGCGACCGCGCCGCGGTCACGCTGCCGCTCGCACCGTTGCTGGCGCGCAAGGGTATCGCCTTCATCCCCAAGGCGGTGACGGCGATCGACGCTTCGGGCAGCTGCCTGACGCTCGAGGGCGGCCAGGTGCTGCCCTACGACTACCTGGTCATCACGACCGGGCCGAAGCTCAGCTTCGACGAAGTGCCGGGCGCCGGGCCTGCGGCGTCGGGCGGGGGCGGCCACACGCATTCGATCTGCACCCTCGGCCACGCCGAACTGTTCTACCAGGACTACCAGAAGTTCCTGCTCGACCCGGGGCCGGTGGTGATCGGCGCGATGCCGGGAGCGAGCTGCTTCGGCCCGGCCTACGAGTTCGCGTTCATCCTCGACACCGATCTGCGCCGGCGCAAGCTGCGGCACAAGGTTCCGATCACGTTCGTGACCGCCGAGCCCTACATCGGCCACCTCGGGCTGGGCGGTGTGGGCGACTCGAAATCGATGCTCGAGTCCGAGCTGCGCAGCCGCGACACGAAATGGATCACCAACGCCAAGACGACCAAGGTCGAAGCGGGCAAGCTGTTCGCATCCGAGCTCGACGCGCGCGGCCAGCCGGTCAAGGACCATGAGATCGGCTTCAAGCTGTCGATGATGTTGCCGGCGTTCAAGGGCGTGGATGCGGTGGCCGCGGTGGCCGACATGTGCAACCCGCGCGGCTTCGTGCTGATCGACGAGCACCAGCGCAGCAAGAAGTACCGCAACATCTTCTCCGCCGGCGTGTGCGTGGCGATCCCGCCGGTCGAGGTGACTCCGGTGCCCAGCGGCGCGCCCAAGACCGGCTACATGATCGAGACCATGGTCACCGCGCTCACGCACAACATTGCCGACGAGCTGGCCGGCAAGCCCGCCACCTCCAAGGCGACATGGAACGCGATCTGCCTGGCCGACATGGGCGACACCGGCGCCGCGTTCGTTGCGCTGCCGCAGATGCCGCCGCGCAACGTGAACTGGTTCAAGAAGGGCAAATGGGTGCACCTGGCGAAGATCGCCTTCGAGAAGTACTTCATGCGCAAGATGAAGACCGGCAACTCGGACCCCGTGTACGAGAAATACGTGCTGAAGTTTCTCGGCATCGTGCGGCTCGTCGAGTAGCGCGGGCCGCGGCCCGGCGACCCAGGCTCCCAGGCGCGCTGCTCGAAGCTGCGCAGCAGCAGCCGGCTCACGAACACACGCACGCTGCCCAGTTCGTCGGCCAGTTTCTGGTGCGTGGTGTGGAGCAGCGGCCCGCGCTGCACCAGCAGCCGGGACAGGCTCTTGTCGAGCTTGCGAAACGGGAGGTTCATAATGTGTTGTCGCGCAAGGGTCGCGTACCGTTGACTCAGTGCCGACTTCACAGGAGAGCATCATGAAACAGCAATGTCGCGCTTTGCTTTTCTCATCCCTCGTCGCTGCGGCGGGATTCGCTTCAGCGGCTGGCACGGTCAGCGTCTCGTTCATCGATGCGTCGAAATACTGGGACGCGGGCACGACGCCTTGGGACGAGGCTGCCAACCTGGTAAGCCTTGCCGAGCATCTTCAGGCCCTGGGGAAGCGCTACCTTCGCGACGGCGAAGTGCTCAAGATCGAGGTGTTCGACGTTGACCTGGCTGGAACGACACGGCCCTGGCGCGGGAGCGGCACGGAGCTACGCATCGCCAGGGGCGGAGCCGATTGGCCGCGCATCGGCCTGCGCTACAAGCTGGAGGTGAACGGCGCTCCGGTGCGCAGCGCCGAGGAATCGGTGATAAACATGAACTACACGCGTGGTCTGGTCGGCGCCCGGTATTCCGAGCCTCTGTACCACGAGAAGAAGATGCTCGAAAAGTGGTTCAAGGCCAGCTTCGTCGAGGGCCGCGCCGGCGCCGATTGAATCCGACCATCCCGCCGGCTTGTAGCACCGGCGGCGCCTGGCAACGCGTTGCCGTGCGCGGCGTCGAAGACGGGCGCCCAAAGCTGACACTTGTGCCAGTGGGTCGGGCTTGCGTTTTGCGCTCGGCTGGCTCGAGCGCTTCCAGCAAATCCTGATGGGCTGGCATCCGCTGACGCACGGCGTGGCGCTCGGGGCGCGCGCAAACTGCGCGTGGTCTTCGGCCGGCACGCCCTGCTTCCTGCGGCCGTTCGTGCAGTTGTGTGGCGTGCCCGCGGCGCGCTACCAGGGGAATGACGCGGCATCGATGGAGGTGGAGGCGAGTTGGCAGTTGTTCGGCCGCTGGAGCATCGTCGCCTTCGGCGGTGCCGGCGCAATCCGAACCACGCGCGATACCTTTGCCGCCACGCAGAACGCCGGTAGCGGGGGCTTGGGCTTTCGCTACGAACTGGCCCGCAAGTTCGGGCTGCATGCTGGCATCGACATGGCGCGCAGCCCCGGTACTACGGCAATGTATTTTCAGGTGGGCAACGCGTGGTTCTCAGCATGAAGTGTTCTTGCCCAGCTGCGCCGCGATGTGCGCGCGCGGCTTGAGCAACTTGGCGTTGGTCGGATCCGCCGCCAACAGACCCTGCTTCGCGCCGAGACCGGACGCGGTGTGCAGGGCGCGCGAGAGAAACGGATCGGAAGCGACAGCATGGCACGGCGCCTCGAACAAGGGGCGGCCGTCGAACGGGAATCAGGCGCAAATCTCGCATGGCCGACCGCAATAGCCGCATTTGATCCTTTGGCCGGCCGCGCACGACCCACCCGCCTGCCAAGCCGCGCGGCCTTGCTTGATCGATCCGCGTAGAAATTGTCGAAGTCCGGGTTGCAACAGGCTTGCCAGCTGCAACTTGGGTCGACCAGCCGAGACACAACGTATCGCAACTCATCAACGAGGAACTTGTGATGGCCACGACCAGCATGGTCCACGTTCGTGTGGATGAAGACCTAAAGACTCAGGCCACGGAGACGTTGGCATCTATGGGCCTGTCGCTATCGGATGCCGTGCGCGTGTTCCTCACGCGGGTCGTGACTGAGCAGCAGCTTCCGTTTGCATTGAAGGCACCCAATGCAGAGACGCGCGCGGCGATGCAAGAGGCGCGAACGATCAGCAAGGCACGCTTCAGATCGGCCAAAGAACTGATTGTCGATCTTGAAAAGGGCGCCAAGCGATAAGCGTGCGGTCTTGCCGCGTGCGTCGGACCGAACCAAAGCCTTCGTCAAGGACTGGACCCGCCTGACGCATTCAGGCCGCTTCGACATGAAGCGCCTGAGACAAGTCATGTTGGCGCTGATCGCGAACGACGCGCCGCGCGGGCCGGAGTGGCTGGACCACGCACTTGTCGGCGAATGGGCCGACCATCGCGAATGCCACATCGGCGACGACTTTCTGCTCGTCTACCAGCTGCAGGGCAGCGGCGCGAACGAGCAGATCATCCTTGTACGCGTCGACACCCATGACGACCTGTTCGAGTAGCGCGAGAAGCCATCGCGCCTTGAGACGCGATGACGCTTGGCGTGCGTGCAAGCTGCGCGTGGTCTTCGGCTGGCACGCCCTTGGAGGCTTGGGCTTTCGCGACGAACTGGCCCGCAAGTTCGAACTCCATGCCGGCATCGACGTGGCGCACAGCCCCGGCACTACGGCAGTGTATTTTCAGGTGGGCAATGTGTGGTTCTCAGCATGATCATGCAGTTCCCTTTGCCCGCATGGCCTTGGCGAGAACAAGCAACAACACGAGCCCGACGACCGAGGCGACCAGCAGCATCACCGTGATGGCCGGGTCGTCGAAGCTGGCCCCGGCCACGACCAGGGCGGCCGCGATGTTGCGGTTGCCGGCACCCAGCGCGAATACTGCGCGCTTCGAGGCGTCGGCGCCGCCAAGCAGGTGGCCGACGCCGACCATCACGAGCACATAGAGCGCGAAGGTGCCGATCGCGAAACTGCCCAGCGTGCCCGCCATCGTCTTGAGGTTCAGCCCAACCAGCAACACGACGAGCAGCACGAAGGCCAGGTTCGAGACAAGGCGGGCGAAGCTCAACAGGCGGGGTGCCCAGGCCGACCGAGACAGCGCAAAACCGATCGCAAGCGGCAGCAGCATGAGCAGCAACAGTGGTTTGGCCATGCGCCACGGGTCGGCATCCAGACCCGGCACGATGAGTGGCAGAGCCAGGGGGATGAACACGATGCTGCCGACCATCAGCAGCACCATCAGGGCGACCGAGTAGGCCAGGTTGCCCCGCGTGACCTCGGCCAGCTTGGGCAGGAACGGCGCCCCGGCCGCACCGCTCAGCAGCAACAGGCCGGTGGCGTGCGCCGGCTGCAGCGGAATGAAGCGGCACAGCGCGACCGCCAACAGCGGCGAGAGCACGAAATTGACGACCAGTGCCAACAGCACCGGTTTCGGTTCCTTCAGCGGTGCGATCACATCACCCAGGCGCTGGCTCATGCCCATCGCCAGCATGCTGCTGATGACGAAGGCCAGCACGCTGAAATCGGCGAGCCTGTGCAGGGTTTCGATCACCGCTGGCGCTCCGTCAAAGGATCATGCCGCCGTTCGGGCTGATCGTCTGCCCGACCAGGTAGTGCTCGTCAGACGCAAGGTACACGGCCAGCGAGGCGTACTCCTGCGGTTTGCCCAGACGCCCAAGCGGGATCATCTGGTGCAGGCCGTTTCGCGTTTCTTCGGATGCGGCGGCGAGGTAAGCCTCCATCGGCGGCGTCAGGACGCCGCCGGCGGCGATGGCGTTGACGAAGATGTTGGCGCCCGCCACTTCGATGGCGACCGAACGGGTGAAGGCCAGCACCGCGCCCTTGGTCGCGCAGTAGGCCGGGTGAAAGGCGCTGAACCCGCCGATGCCGGCGATCGAGGCGATGTTGATGATCTTGCCGGACTTCTTCGGCTCCATGATGCGCAGCGCCTCGCGCGTGCAATAGAACACGGCGTGCACGTTGACGCCCCAGTACCGGTGCCACTCCTCGTCGGTGAAGTCCTTGGTCACGCCCAGCGACTCCTTGGCCATGGGTGTCGTCATCATCTTGTAGAACTTCGAGCGCATGGCCTCGTTGCGCTCGCCGGACTGCACCAGTGCGGCGTTGTTGACCAGGATGTCGAGCGTGCCGCAGGTCGCGACGGTCTGCTTGAACAGACCGGCGACGCTGTCGACCGATGAGACATCGCACTCCACGCCCAGGCATCGCACGCCCGTCGCCTCGATCTCGGCCTGCGCGCCAGGCAGCGTCTTCGGATTGATATCACAGATGACGATGTCGGCGCCTTCATTCGCCATGGCGAGTGCAATCGCCTTGCCCAAACCCTGGGCGCCGCCGGTGATCAGTGCAACCTTGTTCTTCAGCTTCATGCTTCAACTCCTTCTTGGTGGGCATCGTGGCCGCCAGGGGCCTGCCGGGATTTGGGTCGTGCGCGCTGGTGCGGTCGGTGCATCAGTGCTGCTTGCCGCGAGCGACATTGCCAGCAAGCCGAGCAAGAATATTCTGCGCGCCATGATGATCTGCGAGGCCTTAAGCGCATTGCCGAGAGCATTGTTGATCAACCCGAACCGCGCAGCGCTGGATCAGGAACGGTCGTCCTCAGGTGGTTTGATCCACGACAATCGGGGCGCGGGCGCTGGTGATCCCCCTTTCCCTTGAGGCTCCCAACGCCGAACTCACGGAGCACGATTCATGTTGATGAAGACTCACCTACCAGGAACCTGTCGGGCTCATTCGTCAATCCGCGCTCGGCTGGCCATCGCCGCTGCGGCCCTCGCCTGCGGCCTTGTCGGCGGCGCGACCCATGCCGCAGCCGAGACAACGCCGCCGGCCCAGACGCCCAAGCGTGAGCAGCTCACCATCGCGGCCAGGGATGCAATGAAGCCCAGGACCGGCGATCTCGACATGATGATCGAGAACAGGACGATTCGAATCCTGACGGTCTACAGCAAGACTTTCTATTTCATGAACAAGGGCGTCCAGCGCGGCGCGAGCTACGACGCCGGTCGCCTGTTCGTGGAAGACCTGAACCGACAACTGGCCAAGGACAACAAGCAGAAGCAGAAGCATCTCAAGGTGCAGGCGGTGTTCATTGCGGTCGATCGCGGCGAATTGCTGCCGGCGCTGGTAGCCGGCAAGGGCGATATCGCGATGTCGAGCATCGGTATCAGCGAAGAACGCCTGAAGCTGGTGGACTTTTCCACTCCGCTGGTTCCCAACGTCAGCGAGGTGCTGGTGTCCGGCCCCGGCTCACCCGCGATCTCCAGCGTCGACGATCTGGCGGGCAAGCAGGTCTTCGTTCGCAGGTCCTCGGTCTATCACGAAGACCTGGTGGCGCTGAACCGGCGGTTCGCCACCGAGAACAGAGCTGCTGTCAGCATCAAGGAAGCGCCCGAGACGCTGGAGGACGAGGACCTGATCGAGATGGTGAACGCCGGACTGATCCCGTTCACCGTCTCCGCCGACTTCATTGCAAACTTCTGGAAGCAGGTCTTCCCGAAGATCACGGTGCATG
>Ga0315290_10001476_pt1 | contig 16133 bp, 13 predicted proteins | sample YL17G12_0_MG_FD_203627 | JGI IMG/M metagenome (GOLD analysis project Ga0315290, IMG submission 203627) | Sediment microbial communities from Yellowstone Lake, YNP, Wyoming, USA - YL17G12_0 | ecosystem: Environmental > Aquatic > Freshwater > Lake > Sediment | place: USA: Wyoming | collected... | reverse complement strand
TGGGGACCAAAACTTGTCGTGGAGAAATACCTGCTGGTGGGAGAGTTCGTTCATATTCTGATTATAACTCCCGCGACCGATCTCTTCATTACGCTTCATTATCTCCAATCGAGAGATATCCTGATGGGGTGGGGAGGGTATGTCAAATATAAGCACACGATATTTATTTTCCACAGTACACTTGTAAGGTGAACAATATTCAAACTCACGAAAAGAGTGCATGTGCAAAGAACACTTCTCCTTGGCTTATGCATTTCGGATCGGAGGGGGGCTTGACTGCGGGAGATTAATGCTTTATACTATCATTGGTTACGATAAGTAATATTATCATAAGCATTAGGAGCCGTGTGTGGGAAGCCCTACAATCACCCAAACAATTGAAAAATACCTGGATACCGTAAGAATGGCTCGCAGCGTGAACACAGGCCGTGCCTATGCTAATGGGATGCGTGTGTTCACTGCTGTGTTGAAAGTAAACCATCTCGACCCGGAAAACTCTCCCGTATCCGTGTTGACGGAAGATGCCGCCTCCTGGATGGCTGATGCGCTCAAGGATTACTCACCTGCAACAGAGCAACTTTACCTGGCTGCAACCGTCCGCTATTACGAATATCTGGCAGCCGAAAGACTCGCCGAGATCAACCTACCCCGCTTACGGCTTCTCTTGCACCAACGCGCAAGGCGTCCCGGACAGCGATTACCTCAGTTCCCGCGTGACGATATCGAACGCATTCTTGAATTTGTGAATAATCTCACTAATCAATTGTCTGACAACCTGGGCGAACGATTACGCGCATTAAGGGACCGCGCTTTCGTGTTAACCTTATCAGATACGGGAATGCGTGTCCACGAAGCCTGCAACTTGCGCCGTGGCGACATTGACTGGAACGAAGGCCGCGCCGTCATTATCGGTAAAGGTAACAAGCAAGCCGTTGTGCGTTTCTCGACTCGCAGCCTGGATGCACTAAAAGAATATCTCTCCACTCGAGCCGTTCTAGATGGCGGATCCGGACGCCCCCTCCCCTCCCTGCCCCTCTTCGCACGCCACGACAAGGGCGCCGGGAAGAAGATCAAACCCATCACGACAACAACAGGACGCAATATTGTCAGTGAACGCGTCCGCCAGGCGCTTGGAGACCAGGCCGAGGGTAGTATAACTCCCCACTCCTTCCGACATTATTTCGTGACCACAGTCTTGCGCGCCTCGGGAAATCTCAAACTGGCTCAGGAACTGGCCCGGCATGCCAGCATTCAGGTCACGCAACGCTATGCGCATCTATCCGATGATGAACTCGACCGGGGATACCACGAAATTTTTGAGAATTGAGCCTTTCCCACAAGTAAATATTTGACTCGCTAGGTATCACATAGCGTCCATTCAATGATTTCAATCCTTTCGAATGCCACCCACCCGCGCGGATTATTTTCACGCTTGTGGGTGGCTACGATTATCGCTCAAGAGGATTTTGCCCATCCTCAATTCCCTTTTGCCCGTCATCCTTCCGCACAAGACAGGATAAATATCACTTGTGTTAGATTGTGCATAACAGCACAATCTAATTAGAACGTTCTGAAACTACCGAGGAGGTAGCCAAGGTGTCTGCTTCATTATCGCCCAAAGGAAAGGATACGTCCCCATGACGTCCCCCACAAGCACGCAGACGCAAAGTTCACCCCGCGTGGGCGTTTATGTATGCCATTGCGGAACGAACATATCCGGCATAGTAGATGTGGAAGCGGTCACGCAGTTTGCTGCATCGCTGCCTAACGTGGTTGTGGCCCGCCATTATTCGTACATGTGCTCGGATCCCGGTCAAGCGCTCATCGCAGATGACATCCACAAAGAGGGGCTAAATCGTGTCATCGTTGCATCTTGCACGCCCAATATGCACGAGGGTACCTTTCGTAAGGCCTGCGCTGAGGCTGGGCTCAACCCTTTCCTGTTCCAGATGACCAACATCCGCGAGCACTGCTCCTGGGTCACAGATGACCCCGCCGCGGCAACTAAAAAGGCCGAGGCGTTGGTGGCGGCAGCTGTTCGGCGCGTCGGTTGGCAAGTTCCACTCGAGATGCGGCGTGTGTCGGTGAAACAATCCGCCCTGGTAGTCGGCGGTGGTATCGCCGGCATTGAGGCGGCTCTGCGACTGGCAGATTCAGGCAAACATGTTTATCTTGTCGAGCGCGAGCCATCCATTGGTGGGCACATGGCCCGCCTGTACAAAACCTTCCCGACGCTCGACTGTGCAGCCTGAATACTTACACCCAAAATGGTGTCCGTTGGACGCCACCCCAACATCACTCTCCTAAGTTACAGCGAGGTCATGAAGGTTGCAGGATATGTAGGCAACTTTACTGTGACGGTTCGCCGCAAGCCACGCTACGTGAACGAGGAGTTATGCAATGGCTGCGGGACTTGTATTGAGAAGTGCCCGTGGAAGAAGATTCCATCCGAGTTCGACCTTGGGCTGGGTACCCGCGCAGCGATATATTACCCCTTCCCCCAGGCTGTTCCACGTATTCCTGTCATTGATACGGTCAATTGTGCTTACTTCAAGAATGGGAAATGCGGGGCCTGTAAAAAATTCTGTCCACGCGAAGCAATTGATTTCGAACAAGAGGAATCTCATCTGGAGCTTGAAATCGGGACACTCATCCTTGCCACCGGATTTCGTGATTTTGACCCCCGCCAGTCACCGAATTATGGGTATGGCGTTCTTCCAAACGTCGTGACTGGTATGGAGATGGAACGTCTGATCAACTCCGGCGGACCGACAAGCGGAAAAGTGCTGCTCAAGAACGGAGAGAAACCGAAGAAGATCGCCATCCTGCACTGCGTTGGCAGCCGCGGCAAGGAGCACGAATATTGCTCGCGAGTCTGCTGCATGTACTCACTCAAACTTGCAACGCTCATCCGGGAGTACGTGGAGGCTGAAGTGGTCGAGTTCTATCGGGATATGCGCGCTTTCGGTAAGGATTACGAAGGATTTTTTCATCGCGCCGAAGGCCACGGTGTGCAATTTGCCCGCTTTGATGGGGAGATCAGCGTTGAGCAGTACGAGGGCCACCTGACAGTCCTGACAAACGACGTGTATACAGGCGAACCGACCGAGACACAAGTTGATATGGTTGTGCTCGCCACTGGTGCGGAGGCTCAGGTTGATCAGCACGAGGTCGGGGCATTGTTCGGCGTCAGCCGCAGCCCGGACGGGTTCTTCCTGGAAAAGCACCCGAAACTGGCCCCGGTCGAAACAAGTACAGATGGCGTCTTCCTGGCGGGTGCTTGCCAGGGACCGAAGGATATCCCCGACAGCGTGGCACAGGGCGGGGCGGCAGCCGCGGCAGCGCTTTCCTTGCTTGACCATGGCTCGGTCGAACTGGAGCCGTTCACGGCTTTTATCGTCGCTGAAAAATGTGGCTCCTGCCGCACTTGTGAGGGCTTGTGCCCGTATGGCTCCATCGCGATGGTGGAATTGAACGGTAAATTGGTGGCGCAGGTCAACGAGGTGCTGTGTAAAGGCTGTGGGGCTTGCGTGGCAGCTTGTCCGGCCGGCGCGGCGACACAGAACGGTTTTACAAACGACCAGGTATTGGCAGAAATTGAAGGTATTTTGGGTTTGGGGTGGGCGAGGCAGTCCGCGCCGGTACAGGAGATGACATGAATCTGTCCAAAATCAAGACCGGAGTGTACGTTTGTCACTGCGGTACAAACATCGCCGCCACTGTGGATGTGGCCGCAGTAGCTGAGTTCGCCCGCGGCCTGGAGGGAGTGGTACTGGCACGCGATTACACATATATGTGTTCAGACCCTGGCCAGGATCTGATCAAACAGGATATCGCCGAACACGGATTGAACCGGGTGGTGGTGGCCTCCTGCACGCCACTGATGCATGAACCAACCTTTCGACGCGCCTGTGCCGAAGGGGGACTGAATCCGTTCTTCTGCCAGATGGCGAATATCCGCGAACACTGCTCCTGGGTGGTGAGCGACCGGGGGCTGGCTACGACCAAGGCCAGGGCGCTGGTGGCAGCGGCGGTGGAGCGCGTACACCTTCACCATTCACTGGATATGCGCCAGGTACAGATGACACCCGCCACACTTGTGGTCGGTGGCGGCATCGCCGGCATCGAGGCGGCCCTCAAACTGGCAAACGCAGACAAGCAGGTCTATCTGGTCGAGCGGGAATCGTCCATCGGCGGGCACATGGCCCAGCTGTATAAGACCTTCCCAACACTCGACTGTGCGGCTTGAATACTCACACCTAAAATGGTGTCCGTTGGACGCCATCCCAATATTAAACTTCTGGCCTACAGCGAGATCGAATTGGTCTCCGGTTATGTCGGTAATTACCAGGTGCGGGTGCGTCGAAAACCTCGTTACGTGGACGAATCAAAGTGTACAGGTTGCGGAAATTGCGCTACCGTCTGCCCGATCGAAGTAAGCAACGAGTTTGACCACGGCTTGAGCACCCGCAAGGCGGCATACCGCTTTTCGGCCCAGGCCGTCCCGGGTGCATTTGCCATTGATAAAAAAGGTATAGCCCCCTGCCGGGCTGCCTGTCCCACCGACCAGCGTGCACAGGGTTATATCGCCCTGGTCAAGCAGAAGCGCTACGCAGATGCATACTGGGCCATACGGCGCGAGCATCCATTCCCTTCCGTATGCGGGCGTGTTTGTAACCGCAACTGTGAAGCCGCCTGCTCACGGGGAAAAATCGATGAAGCTGTCAATGTGATGGGTATCAAGCGGTTCGTGGCTGATTGGGCTTTCCAACACCGCGACGAACTCCCGAATATGCGTAATAAATCCATCGTCGGGACCCCCTTTCAGCACGAGCCGAAACCTACCGGTAAACGAGTGGCGATTATCGGTGCTGGCCCAGCCGGTTTGACAGTCGCACTGGATCTGGTTCGGCTTGGACACGAGGTTAAAGTCTTCGATGCCCAACCCGAAGCAGGCGGTATGATCCGCGTCGGAATCCCGCCTCATCGTCTTCCATACGAAATGCTCGACTGGGAAGTTAAGCAAATCCTCGACGAAGGTGTGGAGTTGCAGCTCAATACATGGATTGACGATATTCCGGGTCTACTCAAAAAAAGGAAACTGGGCGGTCCATTCGATGCTGTGCTGATTGCCACAGGCGCTCACGTGGCCAAGAAGGTGGATATCCCCGGCAAGGAGCACCCTGACAATTGGCTCAGCCTGCCTTTCCTCAAACAGGTCTGCCTGGGCAACCCGCCCGATCTGACCGGAAATCGCATCGCGGTCATCGGCGGGGGAAACGTGGCCCTCGACTGCGCACGCTCAGCTGTGCGCGTCGGAGCCAGCGAGTGCAGGATGATCTTCCGTAAGCCGAAGGGCGAGATGACCGGCTTCGAGTGGGAAGTCGAGATCGCCGAGGAAGAAGGCGTCACGATGTGTGGTGCGACCATGTTCAAGGAAATCATGGTCGAGGACGACAGAATCATCGGTGTGAAATGCGTCCGTACTGAATACCACGGTTACGACGCAAAAGGTCGCATCTTGATTGACGAATTACCCGGATCTGAACATGTACTCCCCGCCGACATCGTCATTTGGGCTACCGGTCAGGGGTGCGATCTGTCGTTTTTACCAGAGGACGGCTCGATAAAACCTGTTAAATCCGGGATCGATTCTGACGATGATATGATGACCAGCCTATCGGGTGTCTTCGTAGCCGGAGATGTGCATCGCGGCTCCACATTCTATGTGGTGGATGCAATTGGCGAGGGGCATCACGCTGCACGCAGCATGGACCGTTACCTGCGCGGGGAACAGGGCGTTCAAGAGCCTATCCTGCCCCCAAAAGTGGAATTGAGCGAGTCTGAGGTTCGGGCGCGCATCGCACGAGGCGAGGCCTCGCAGGCGCAGCGGGTCCGTATCCGCACCATCCCCCTGGAAGAACGCTATCACAATTTTCGTGAAGTGGATCTGCCGCTGACCGAGGAGGAAACCCTGTTGGAGGCCGAGCGTTGTGTCCGCTGTGGAACCTGCGCTGAGTGTCTGGAGTGCGTGGCCGCCTGTGAGCGCGGCGCGATTGACCACGATATGCAGGAAAGCCGCGAGGAGTTTACCGTCGGAACTATTATTCTGGCCACCGGATTCCGGGATTTCGACCCAGTGCGTCTCCCCGAATTGAATTACGGCAAGATTCCCAATATCCTGACTGCCCTTGAGTTCGAGCGGTTGGTTAACGCCAGCGGACCGACAAATGGCAAGGTCCTGCTGAAAAATGGCCAGCCACCAAAGTGCGTGGCGGTTGTACACTGCGTCGGGTCGCGTGACGCCAGGACGCACGAATACTGTTCGCGTGCCTGCTGCATGTACTCGCTCAAAATTTCGCAGTTGGTGCATGAATATGCCGGGGCAGAAGTCCACGAGATTTACCGTGACATACGTTCCTTCGGAAAGGGTTACGAGGAGTTTTACAACCGAACGGCGCAGATGGGCGTGAATTTCCATCACGGAAAAGTCAAAAGCATCGAGAAGAAAAATGGCGGATTGTGCGTGGCTTGGGACGAAGCCTATCACGGTCAGCCCGATCATGTGGAAGTGGATATGGTCATCCTGGCAACCGGCTTCGAGCCGCAGGCAGACACTGGTCAGGTGGCGGCGCAATTCGGCGTCAGCCGCAGCCGGGATGGATTCTTCCTTGAACGCCACCCCAAATTGGCACCGGTGGAAACAACCAGTGAAGGAATTTATCTCGCTGGTGTCTGCCAGTCGCCCAAGGATATACCCGACAGTGTTGCTCAAGCAGGCGCGGCGGCCGCGGCAGCCCTATCGCTCATGGATCAGGGGGTCATCGCTCTCGACCCATCCATTGCCGAGGTGATCATAGCCCGCTGTGCTGGTTGTGGTCAGTGTGCGGCAGCTTGTCCATACAAAGCAATAGAATTGGAAAAAGGGACGGCAAAGGTCAACGGTTACCTCTGCAAAGGCTGCGGCACCTGCGCGGCGGCCTGCCCGAATAAAGCCGTCACACTTATCCATTTCGATGACCGCGAGTTGGTCGCTGAAATTATTGGTATGCTTTCAGTGGAGTCCCCGCTGGTTTAATAGTCTGGCAAGTGTACTGGGTCTTATAATTCCGCCTATTCAGAGTTGTTAGACCCGTCAGACTACATGGAGAAATGATGTACGAACCCAGGATAATCGCTTTTTTATGTTCGTGGTGTAGTTACACCGGCGCTGATTCAGCAGGGATTGCCCGAATAAAGTCCCCGGCCAACATACGCGCGGTGCGCGTGCCATGCTCAGGCCGCGTCTCGCCCGAACTGGTCATGCGCGCCTTCGACCAGGGCGCAGACGGTGTGCTCGTGCTCGGTTGTCACATAGGCGAATGTCACTACGACACCGGCAATCACCGGGCCGCCAAACGGTTGCCTATTCTGCGCAGCCTGATGACCTTTGTCGGGCTGGAACCGGAACGTCTGCGCCTGGACTGGGTGTCTGCTTCGGAAGGGGAACGATTCTCAAGGATCGCTGAGGAGTTCACCGGTGCAGTGCGCGCCCTGGGCCAGGTTCACTGGCAGGTAATTCAGGAAGGGCGGCAGGCCCACAGTCAGAGGCTGGCAACAACCCGTGAAGCCATTCCCTACCCGGAGACAGACTGCACCGCCAAGACCGACGCCATTCGTCAGAAAGCCAGCGAACTTCTCGAAAACGACCTGGTAAGTTGTGTGATCGGATACGAGGTGAGCCGGCGCGGCCGAACTCGTCCAGTTTTTGTCTACACACCCGAGGAGACCGGACGACTGATCTGGAACCCGGAATGCACCCACAATCTGACCGCTTACCTGCCTGCCAGGCTTCGTCCGATTAAAGGGAAAGAGCCTCCCAAGCCTGTGGCTGTGGTGGTCAAACCATGCGACAGCAAAGCAATTAACGTCATGGTGTCGGAGAATCTATATAGGCGTGACCAGGTCTATGCGCTGGGAGTGGCTTGCGAGGGCATCCGTAGTCCGGATGGGAACCTGCAAACCCGTTGTGTCACATGCCAGGAAGCGGTGCCGATTGTTTACGATGCCTTGATCAGCGGAACCACCTCCTCCTTCATCCCACGACTTTCTTCATATGCCCGCGAAGAAATTGCCGATCTTCAGAATGCTGCTCCTGCCGAACGCATGGAGTTCTGGTTGGGACAATTCGACCGCTGTATCCGCTGTTATGCCTGCCGCCAGGCTTGCCCCATGTGCAACTGTCCGGAATGCCTGTACGAGCGCGATGACTCGACATTTATAGGTTTGGGCATTGGTCTGAACGAAAAACGCACCTTCCACCTTGGGCGCGCCTATCATCTCGCCGGCCGCTGCGTGGGGTGTAACGAATGCGAACGCGCCTGCCCGATGGACATTCCCATTGGCCTTTTAAACCAGAAACTGGCCGAAGAAATTGAGACGGCATTCGATCACCGCGCCGGCCTTACCGTTGCCCCATCCCCGATTGTGACGGTTCTATCGGGTGAGTACAAGGAAGGCTGAGATGAGCCAAACCAATCCTGACAAAAAACGCTGGCTCATCTCGCAGGTCGAACTGGAAGCCTGGCTGGACGGGATTGCCAGCGCACGCACGCTCATCGCCCCATTCCAGGAATCCGGCATACTGCTGTACCGCCCGGTTTCAAAGAGCGCTGAAATTGCCTGGCATGGACAAACGTCAATGTCTGTCCATATCAACCGCCCGGTATTATCGGTCAAGGAAATATTTTTCCCACCGACCGAGCGCCTGTTCACCATACAAAAAACCGGACAGGAAATCCATCTGGAGGAGACATTCCCAGACTGGGAAACTGTCGTTTTCGGTGTTCGTCCATGTGACGCGCGTGGCGTAAAATTACTCGACGCCCTCTTCCTGGATACCAACCCAGTGGACTCATTCTATGCTCGCCGCCGCGGGAATACCACCCTCATCGGCCTGGCCTGCCAGGAATTGGGTCCCACTTGTTTCTGTACCTCGGTCGGCGGCACGCCCGATAACCCCCGCGATATGGACATCATGCTTTATGAAACGGATGGATATTACCTGGTCGAGGCTGTGTCCGAAAAAGGCCGCTTCCTCATCCCAGGTGGTGAATGGAAGGAAACCACCGCCAGCCCTCAGCAGACAACCTACAACAGACAATTCCCGGTTCTCGATAAGAAGATATGGCCGGAGCATTTCAATGACGAATATTGGTTAAGAATTTCCGAGCGCTGTCTTTCCTGCCGGGCCTGTGCCTACGTCTGCCCGACTTGTCGTTGTTTCGCTGTACGCGATGAGATGGTCAAACCCGGTGAGTTCGAGCGCATCCGCTGTTGGGACAGTTGCGCAGGGGAAAATTACCGCCGTGTGGCAGGCGGTCACCAGCCGCGCGCCGAAAAAAGCGATCGCTTGCGCAACCGTATCTATTGCAAATTCTACTATTACCCTGAACAGTATGGGCTGGGTGCCAGCACGGCCTGCACCGGTTGCGGACGCTGCCTCGATGTCTGCCCGGTGGGTGTGGACATCACCGAAGTCCTGATGGATCTGGAGAAACCGGCATGAACGAAAACCCCATGCTTCCATTCCTGGGTAAACTGGTCGAAGTGCGTGACCTGGCGGCCGAGATAAAACTCTTCCGTGTCGAAATGTTAAATGGCGGGGGTGAAGCATTCCGGACCTTTCAGCCAGGGCAATTCGCCTTTGTCTCAGCGTTCGGACTGGGCGAAGCACCCTTCGGCATCGCTAACGCGTCCGGGCGCGGCCCGGCGGTTGATTTCGCGGTGGCCCGCCTCGGCTCGGTGACGACCGGCCTGCATGAACTTGGCGAAGGGGACATTGTAGGCGTACGCGGCCCGCTGGGAAACTGGTTCCCAATGAAAAAGTTCAAAGGGAAAAACTTGATCGTCCTGGGTGGCGGGATCGGCGGCGCTCCCCTGCGCCCGGTCATCCAGCATGTGCTTGACCACCGTTCCGACTTTGGTCGTTTGACAATCCTGTGGGCTGCACGGAGGCCGGATCTGCTGGTCTTCACTGACGAGTACGCTGAGTGGCGGACCGCGCCGGACACGGATCTGCATCTTACGGTGGACATCCCGGATGAAAAGTGGTCCCACAACGTCGGGCTGATTACCCAACTGCTCGAAAAGATATCTCCCCCGAAGGAGAACACTGTAACGATCACCTGCGGCCCGCCGATTATGATCCATTTCGTAACGAAAATGCTCCAGGAGAAGATGGGGTTTTCTCCAAAAAACAATTATGTCACGCTCGAGGCGCGCATGCACTGTGGGATGGGTAAATGCGGTCGCTGTAACTTGGGCGAAAAACTCGTTTGCGTGGATGGACCGGTCTTCAACATGGAAGAGGTGGGAGGGCTGTTGGAAACATTCCTGTAACGGCGGCGAGGATGACAGCTTTTACCAGCCAGAGAGTTTGGCGAGTAAAATAAAGAATTCCTGCTAAAAGCCGGACTTCCAAGCGCAATTTTCGGAAATACACCCCCTTTATGGACACAATAATTGGTTTTTTGGTACAACGAACCAGCAGGTTGCGATTTTGAAATTAATGAGCGCATCAGATATCATCCAATCCCGCTCGGTAGCGGTAGTCGGGGGTGGCCCAGCCGGTCTGATGGCCGCCGAAATTTTAATTCAGGGTGGCGTACAGGTTGATATATACGACAGCATGCCCTCGGTCGGGCGTAAGTTCTTAGTAGCAGGCAAAGGGGGTCTAAACCTGACACACGCAGAATCGCGAGAACAATTTCTCTCTCATTACGGTACGCGCCGCCCACAGCTTGAACCATTGCTGGAGAAATTCGGCCCTGAAGAGCTGCGCAAGTGGGTACATGAACTTGGGATAGATACCTTCGTGGGTACTTCCGGACGAGTGTTTCCGGTTGGCATGAAAACAATTCCAATTTTGCATGCATGGCTGGCGCGTCTGAGAAAGGCCGGAGTCACCTTCCATATGCGCCATAAATGGTGTGGTTGGAGCACTAACGGTTCTCTACTCTTCGAAACACCGGATGGAGTTGCAAGTATTCGTCCAAGCGCGGTTGTATTTGCACTGGGTGGCGGGAGTTGGGCACGGCTGGGATCTGACGGAGCGTGGGTCCCGCTTCTTATCGAGCGATGGGTTGCAGTTGCGGCGCTAAAACCATCCAACTGCGGCTTTGACGTCGCCTGGAGCAACCATTTTCGCACCCGTTTCGAAGGATTTCCTTTGAAATCAGTCATCTTGTCTTTCAGCGATTCAAAAGGGAACACATTTCGCAAACAGGGTGAATTTATTATTACAAAGAATGGCGTTGAAGGAAGTTTGATATATGCCCTTTCATCGCAATTGCGGGATGAGATTGACGCCAATGGCAGCGCAGTTACCATTAATCTTGACCTCGCCCCTGGCTGGTCCCAAAAACGTCTGTTGGAAAGATTGTCCCAGCCACGGGGTTCACGGACACTGTCTGGTCATCTTGAAAAAGCAGTAAATATTAAAGGTGTGAAGGCCGGTTTGCTGCGGGAATTTGTGCCAAAACAATATTTCGCTGATCCAGAATACCTGGCCATCGCGATCAAAGCATTGCCAATCCCCTTGATTGCACCCCGGCCTTTGGATGAGGCCATCAGCAGTGCGGGTGGTGTTCTCTTCAATGGGCTCGATGAGCGATTAATGATTCGCTCCATGCCAGGCGTCTTCTGTGCAGGCGAAATGCTGGATTGGGAGGCGCCGACCGGTGGATATCTTCTGACCGCTTGTTTCGCAAGCGGTCGGGCCGCTGGTCTGGGAACATTAGCCTGGCTTGATACAGACGTATAAGTAATCAAACTACCCCCTGCCCGCTTATCTTATTTGCATCCCGGTCCTTCAGGTTGGATATCTTTGCATATGCGTTCTTTTGGGGGATAGAACGTTCTCTGGAACAAAACAATACTACTTTTCAGTTAGTGCCAAAACCCACAAAGTACTTTAGATTGTTATTATTGTGACATTTATCACTTTTGCACATTAGTTGGAAGAGTATTATGTATATGCGTTTATACACATATGGATACTAACATGGATACTTTAAATCTAACCCAAGAAATTACTCAATTGCATGCTGAATTGTGTTCTGCTCTGGCAGAACCGACACGCTTATTCATCCTTTATGCTTTAGCAGAACATCCATGCAATGTAACAGAACTGACCCAAAAATTGGAGCTGCCCCAACCGACAATTTCCCGCCACCTTAAAGTCCTCCGAGATGCAGGGCTTGCCCATGCAACGCGCCATGGAATGACCATACGATATCAACTTACCGATCAACGTGTCATCGAAGCGTTGGATCTATTGCGAAGTGTCCTGCGCGACCGAATTCAGCACCATGCAAATCTCATGGATGAATTTATTCCAGCATGATACTTAATATCGATCTTCATTAATCCATTTGTTTGGTTGAGGTGCCCATGAACCAAAAAAAGATTACCTCCTTCTTCCTGGTCCTTGGCTTGGTGTTGGTAGCGAGTAGTATCTTCCTGTTGGCGGCAACTCCGGCAAAAGCCCAATGTGGATCCCAGGCATCATCTTGTAAGAACTGCCATGAAACCCAAGCACAAAAACCGGTCAACACTGACGGCACCACCTGGCACACCCAGCACGCTTTTGGCGATTTTTGTTATCTATGCCATGCAGGCAACAATCAGGCCACTGAAATAACTGCTTCACACACCGGAATGGTAGCCCCCCTCTCAGACGTTATCACGAATTGCATGAGTTGCCATCCAAACGACTACGAAGCCAAAGCACAGGTCTATGCGACAACTCTTGGTGTAACAATCGGTACGGGCGGAGGTTCCGCTGGTGCGCCAGCCACTTCGGTGGCCTCCTCCCAGTCAGAAGTTCCATGCGGAACGGTTGGGACACCTGCCGATGTGATTGATTATGTGCAGCGCTACGATGAGCTTGTCCTCGGTAAAAATCCCGTCAATGTCGGCAATATTGTTATGCTTGTCTTATTAGCACTTCTCGTCCTAGGCGGCGGTTTTTTTGTTCTCCGTAAAGAGGGTTTGCTAAGCATCTCTTTTCAAGAGACAAAGCAGATAAAAGGCAGGTACCCGGCGGATGTGGTGGATATGCTGCCGGACCTCGCTCGTTTGAAGCCGGCCCGCCGCCAGGCGCTTCGTCACATTTTGAAAAATCCTCTAGTTGCTTCTGATCTAATTAAATTGATTGAAAAGCAATCCGAGGCCGAAGAATCATCCGATAAAGAAGAGTGAGCTATCAAAACTCACCAACTAAAATTCAAAATATATCGAAAGGAGAATCTATGAACTGGCTTATGAAGCAAATTCGCAAGGAGGAGTGGTCGCCCTATGCAGCAGGCATCCTGCTGGGCATCGTCGGCATTCTGACTGTAGTGCTCACCGACAAGGTGCTGAACGCGCCAAAATTGCTCGGTGCATCGGGCGGCTTTGAGAACATCGCCGCGTATATCGGAAAGGCGATAAATCCAAGCAACGTATATTTCAATTATATTATGCCACCGGGCATGACCTTCGCATTCATCCTGTTGGTGGGCATGTTCTTCGGCGGCATGCTGGGAGCATTTTCCAGCCGGACGTTGAAGTTCCGGACCATGGATGACGAACAGTGGAAAAAGATTTTCGGAAAGCAAACCTGGAAGCGCTGGCTGATCCTCTTCGTCGGAGCGATCGTACTTGAATATGCCGCAGGCATCGCCGGTGGCTGCACCAGCGGCCTGGCTATTTCGGGTGGGATGCTGCTCGTCCCGGCTGCCTTCCTGTTTATCGCCGGGATGTTCATGTCCGGCATTGTCACTGCCCTGATCATCTACGGAAAGAGGTATTAAACCATGTCCATCATTCTTCCTTTGATCCTCGGAGTGGTTTTTGGTTTTGCGCTTAATAAAGCCGGCCTGACCAAGTATCACAAAATTGTCAACCAGTTCCGTCTCAACGATATGGCTGTGTTGAAATTTATGATGACCGCTCTGGTGGTCGCCATGCTGGGTCTATTTCCCTTACACGCACTTGGTTTGATCAATTTACCGACCGTACCGGCGACTTACGTTGTTGGTAATCTGGTTGGCGGGTTGATCTTTGGCGTTGGTATGGCCCTGGCTGGTTTCTGCCCAGGCACCTGTGTAGCTGGCGCAGGCGAAGGCAAAGTGGATTATCTTGTCCCCGGCATTCTGGGCTTCCTGACCGGTGCGGTCATCTATGGCCTGACCTACGATAAGGTTTTCCCGAAAATTTCTGCAATCGCCAATTATGGGAACGTAACCCTGCCTGAATTGTGGCACATAAGCCCCTACCTGGCCATCCTTGTATTCACGATCATGGCACTGGTGTTATTCTATTTGATTGACCGCATGGGCTGGCAGCGCAAGAAAAAGTAATTGCTCAACATTAGGGGTGACCAGATTTCGCGTAGTGGTCACCCCTAACTAGTAATTGGATTGGAGATATTTATGCCAAACACGTTATCGCGACGCGACTTTCTTAAAGTTGGTGGCGCAGCCGTCGGTGCAGTGGTGCTCGGACGGTTTATACCACCCCTGGTGGCTGAAGCCGCCCGGGTAACCGGGATGCTGGACGCCACCAACAGCGGGTATATCCCCACGATGTGTGAAATGTGCGTCTGGCGCTGTGGCGTACTTGCGAAAGTCGAAGATGGGCGTGTTGTAAAATTGGAAGGGAATCCGGATCACCCTCACTCCAAAGGGAATTTGTGCCCGCGCGGCCAATCCGGTTTGATGAATACTTACGACCCCGATCGGGTATTATCTCCGCTTGTTCGGGTGGGAAAACGCGGAGAGGGGTTATTTCGTAAAGCCTCCTGGGAAGAAGCGTTGGATATTGTTGCCACGAATATGCTCAAGATCAAAGAAAAATATGGGCCTGAGGCAATGGTCTTTTCGTCCACTCATAATTTGAGCCAACCGCTGTTTGAGAACCTGCTCTATGCCTTCGGCTCGCCGAATTACGGCACGCAGCGCTCACTGTGCTTCAATGCAATGATTGTCTCTAACCTGATGACCTATGGCATGGAAGAACCCGCCCGCATTTATGACGACAAGCTCAACTACATTTTATTGACGGGACGCAACCTTCTTGAAGCGATTTCCACATCCGAGACACATGACCTGAGTATGGCGATTGACCGTGGTGCGAAGGTGGTCTATCTCGACCCGCGCTACACCAAGACCGCCTCCAAAGCCGCTCAGTGGCTGCCCATCAAACCAGGCTTGGACCTGGCTTTCCACTTGGCCTTGCTCAACGTTATCACCAGCCAGAATCTCTATAACCGCAACTTCGTTTCACAGAACACGGTCGGCTTTGAAGAACTTAAAAACGAGGTCAGCCGCTATACACCCGAGTGGGCTTCCCCGCTGACGGGTATCCCTGCTGAAACGATCACTCGGATTGCGAGTGAATTCGCCTCAGCCGCGCCGCATGCGTTGGCGCACAACGGCTGGCGCACATCCAATTTTGTCAACTCATTCCATACCCAGCGCGCCATCGGAATTTTGAATGCGCTGGTGGGTAACTGGGGCGTGACCTTGACTGGAGGCGCTGGCGAGGAAAGCAGCACATTGGGACAGCCGTCTCAGCCGTCGTATCCGCGGATTTCTGCGTTGCGTCTCGACGGTGTGCCTTGGAAGTATCCCGCCGTACCGCTAAAAATTGGCGTTATTCAGGAATTGCGCGACAACATTGTCACTGGTGACCCTTATCAAGCGCATGGCTGGTTCATATCGCGCCAGAATCCCGTCATGTCTATCCCCGACCGCGCCAGAACGCTCGAAGCCTTTGGCAAGATGGATTTCATCGCGACAGTAGACATAATCCTTAATGATACAGCCTGGTTCTCGGATGTCGTCCTGCCCGAAGCTTCATATTTGGAACGTTATGACCCGCTTGTTCCGATTGGCGATAAAATATTTATCCGCCAGCCGGTGATCGAGGCTCAGGGCGAAGCCAAACCCGCCCTATGGATTTACAAGCAGTTAGGTGAGCGCCTGGGATTGGGTGATTTCTTCCAATATGCAGATGAAGAAGACTACCTTCGGCAGCAGCTTGCCCCTCTGGGAATCAGCTTGGAGGAAATCAAAGCCAAAGGGTACGCAGAAACGCCTGAAGCGTAC
>Ga0315290_10001475_pt1 | contig 16135 bp, 8 predicted proteins | sample YL17G12_0_MG_FD_203627 | JGI IMG/M metagenome (GOLD analysis project Ga0315290, IMG submission 203627) | Sediment microbial communities from Yellowstone Lake, YNP, Wyoming, USA - YL17G12_0 | ecosystem: Environmental > Aquatic > Freshwater > Lake > Sediment | place: USA: Wyoming | collected... | reverse complement strand
AACCCCCCACCTTCCACCACTATACCCGAAGACTCCGCCTTTTCCCACAACCTGGCGCGCCGGCAAGGGGAATCCGTCCCTTCGTGCTTCAGGGACCAGGATGACCGGATCGGCATGGAGAACGGATTGGACGCGATCACGAAAGCGCGAAAGGACGAAAGCGCGAAAAGGAGGAGGACGCAAGGGAAAGGCGTCGACGCGACCGCTGGCAGTCCGGCCCGTTCACTCCGATTTCGTGCTTTCGCTCTTTCCCGCTTTCGTGATCCTCTTACGAGTGATCCTCTTACGAATCGTCGTCGCCCATCCCAAGGCAAGGGCCGGAGAGGAATCGAGGAATCGCAAGAATCGGGAGAATCGGGGAGAATCGCGGGAGAATCGGGAGAATCGGGGTCAGGCTTTAAGTATCAACTTTGGCGGTGGACGTTCTCAAACCGCGAGCGACGAGGGGGCAGAGGTTGAAGAGTGAATAGCACGATGCGCCTCGCAAGTCACGGGGCGGAAAGAGGAGTCGGCTCTCTCGGTGCTGCCACCGACTGGGGCTCGGACTACCTGGAGTGGGGCGTTGTCGGGCCCGGGGGCGAGCAGGGGCTCTACGACTACACCGAGTATTACGACGAGTCGTGACACTACGACGGCTCGGGCAATTCCAGCTCGAACTCGAGCGACGCCGGCGGGAGCCGCAGTACGGGAGGGTGCCCGTCCGGTTGCGTTACAACGGGAGCCTCTGCTCGACGGCCTGAAGCAGGGCATCCGGGCCGAACGAGCTGCGCTTGGAACGTGAGCGGGCCACGGCGTCCATCCACACCAGATCGAGGTGGGCCTCCCGCGCCCAGGGCGCCGGGTCCTGGGAGAGCACCGCGTCCACGGCGGCGGGCACGCGCTGCGGGCCGGGCAAGCCGCCCGGCGGGGTGATGAGCTTCAGCGGCGTGAACCCGCTGTAGTCGTTCCGGCAGATCGTCACGTCGGAGCTGTTCACTTTGGCGTCGGCCGTGCTGTTGCCCGTCTCGCCGATGGCGCAGCCGAAATAGAAGACGTCGTCGGCCACCATGCCGGTGTTGGCATTGGCCTTGACGGTCACCTGGAGCCAGTTGCCGTTGGGGATGGCGTTGTCGGCCCAGATCAGGGTGGTCCGGTCCGACCCGCCCACGCCGGCCCCCGGCCGCACGGCCATCGTGACGGGACCTGGGGCCGTGGTCCAGCCGGCCGGATTGTCGTCGTTTCCGTACGCGAAGGCGAAGTCGGCGGCGTTGGCCGCCGGGTCGTAGCCGTCGAATTTCGAGTTGTTGTCCAGTGGTCCGATCCTCGTCACCTGGCCGGCCTCGCCGGTGTCCAGCGAGCCGTTTTCGTTCGAATCGAGGTAGACCGTCACCGAGGCCGTGGGCGGCTCGCCGGCGTCGAGCGAGCCGTTGCCGTCGCGGTCCTCGAAGACCGTGCCGCCGAGCGATCCGCCGCCCTGGGCCAACGGGTCGCCGGCCGCGCCGGCGCCCGGACCGTTGCCCTCCGGCGATGCCTCGGCGTCAGGCACCCGGCCGGTCGGCGTCGCTGGGGCACCGCTCGCTTCGCTCGCTATGCCCCAGCCACCCGCCGCTGCGGGGGCGGCGGGGGACGGAGAAAGGGCGGGTGGGGTGATGGGCAGCAGGGGGGTGAACGCGCTGTAGTGCGCCCGGCAGATCGTCACGTCGCCGGCGTCCACGTCCCCGTCCCGATCGAGATCGTAGAGGCTGTCGATTCCAGCCGCGCCCGCCCGGGAGAAGTGGTTGCGGATGCGGGTGGTATCGGAGCTGTTGACCCGGGCCTCGGCCGGGTGGTTGCCCGTCTCGCCGATCGCCGAGCCGAAATAGAAGACGTCGTTGGCCTCCAGGCCGGTCCGCGCGCCGGCCAGCAGGGTGACCTGGAGCCAGCGGCCGTTGGGGACGGCGTTGTCGGGCCAGACCAGCGTGATCCGGTCCGACCCCCCGGTCCCCGCCCCGGAGCGCACGGTGACGCTCGCCGGGCTCGGTGCGGCGGTCCAGGCGATCGGGTCATCGCCGGTTCCATACCGGAAGACGAAGTCGGAGGCGTCCAGGGTGGCGCGGACCAGCCCCGCCACGTCGACCATGACGCCGTTGATGCCCCGGCTGTAGCTCGTGTAGTTCGCAAGCGTCGCCGTGCCGGCCCCCGGTAAGAGCGCCTGCTTGTCAAGGGCGATCGTCGCGTCGTCGGCCGCGTTGGCCGCCGGATCGTCGCCGTCGAACGACGAGTTGTTGTAGAAGAGCCGCCGGGCCACGACCGTCGCCGGCGCGGCCGGAGGCCTCGCCCTCGCCGGAGGCGCGATCAGCGCCGTCGGGGTGAAGCCGCTGTAGTGGCTGCGGCAGACCGTCACGTCGTCCGCGTCCACGTCGCCGTCGCGATCGAGATCGTAGATGTCGTCGAGGCCCACCCCGGCGGCGCTGGAGAAGTGGTTTCGGATGCGGGTCGTGTCGGAGCTGTTGGCCCGGGCCTCCGAGGCGCTGTTGCCCGTCTCGCCGATGGCCGATCCGAAATAGAAGACGTCGTCGGCCGCAAGGCCGGTCCGCAAACCGGCCAGGACCGTGATCTCCAGCCAATGGCGATTCACGATCGCGCCGTCGTCCCAGATCAGCGTGATCCGGTCCGAGCCGCCGGTCCCAGCCCCCGGACGCACCGCGATGCTCGCCGGGCTGGGGGCGGCGCTCCAGCCGGCCGGGTCACCGCTGCGGGCGCAGCGGAAGGCAAAGTCGGAGACGTCCAGCGCGGCACCGGCCAGCCCGGCCACGTCGATCATCACGCCGTTGATGCCCCGGCTGTAGCTCGTGTAGTTGGCGAACGTCGCCGTGCCGGCCCCCGGCAGGAGCGCCTGCTTGTCGAGGGCGATCGCCGCATCGTCGGCCGCGTCGGCCGCCGGATCGTTGCCGTCGAACGAGGAGTTGTTGTAGAAGAGCCACCGCCCGCGGACCTCGGCGGCGGGGCCATTCAGCCCGATCTGGGCACCCTGAAACCCGAGCAGCGGCAGCTCGGTTGGCCCCCCCACCCCGACGGACAGCAGGCAGCGATCTTCCAGGGGCTCCAGCCCCAATCGGCGCCACCCCCCAGCCCCGAGTGCCCGACTCCCGGGTCGTGCGCACCGCCACCTCCTGCACGGACTCCCTCTCGACCTCGTGTGCCGGGATGGATCGATCATGGCCAGTACCTCCTATCCCGCGGTTCCGAAGCGGGGACAACCGATGCGAACCAGTGCCGAAGGCAGGAGACACCTTCCTTGTAACCGATTCGCGTGCTGCTGTCAAGACCTGGGCGGTAGCGGCCCCGGGATGCGCTGCAACGGGACCGGGGTCTCGTGGACGCTGGCCGCGAGCACGGGCCGGAGGCTCTCGATCCGCAGGTCCGCCCAGCAGGCCCAGTCGCCGGCGGAGTTGTCGGCCGGTCCGACGTCGGCGATCAGCTTGATCTGGACCCGTTGGCCCGCCCAGGCCGACAGGTCGGCCTCCAGCGGCGTCCAGGCGTGCTCGATCCACTGCTTTTGGGCAACGATCGACTCCTTCCCGCCGGGCTCGACCACGGCGATGCGAAATAGGATCCCATCGCCCGGGTCGCTGCCGTCTCCCTTGCCGACCTGGCACCGCAGCGCCGCCTTGGGCTCGGCCGGCAGCTCGACCGGCTCGAATCGGGCATAACTGTAGCCCACACCGGTCACGTAGGGCGGGTGCATGAACACGCACCGCCGGCTGACGTTCCCGCAGGCGTACTCCGTCCAATGGGCGTGGGCCCCGGTGCCTTCGCCGAAGGGCTGCTCCTTGCCCTTGCGCAGGCACTGCCCGCCCTGGAACTCCTCCGCGAGCCTGGCCACCGCGGCCAGCGACTCCTCGACCTTCAGCCACCAGGTCCGGCCGTAGGACATCTCGCCGGCAGCCAGCTTCAGCGGCAGCGGCCGGACTTCCTCCCCGGACAGCTCAAGCGGGAAAGAGAGGCGGAGACCTCCGCCGGGCACCAGCCGAACGCTCCGGGTCCAAGGACCCAGGGTGAGCTGGGCGTCGATCGGCTCCGGCACGTTGGACCGCAGCCGGAGGTCCAGGGTCTTGCCCGCGTCCAGCTCGGCCTCGGCCATCGGCACCACGACGAAATCGATCCAGGCCCCTTCGAGCTCTTGCCACCACAGCGTGCCCGGCTTGAGGTCCTTGGGGACACCGATGCGGTGCTCCCGGCGTCCGATGACGGTCACCGTCTCGCCGGGAACCACGCTGGTCCGGGCGGAGGTCAGCTTCACTTCCGGCTGCTTTCCCGGGGCGAGCACGTAGCTGAAGGCGCCCGGGCCCGCCACGACGTGGACCAGCCCGCGGCTGTACCGCGTGCTGGCCGTGCCGATCGCCTTGCCCTCCGTGTCCAGGGCCGTTGCCGTGGCGGTCTTCCCGTCCACGTCGGCGGCGAAGCCCGCGCACCGGCCGACGGGGATCAGCTCGCGCGTGCCGTCGGGGCGGAGGTGGACGACCAGCGGGCCGTCGCAGACCGCCTTGGGAAACCGCGTCGGTTGGCCCCGCCCGTCGGCGTACACGTAGGCCGGCGAATCGACGTAGTCGGCCCGGTGCCCGTCGACCGTCATGCTCCAGGCGGTGAGTTTCCCCTGCGGGTCGCGGACGTGCCAGCCATTGGGCGGCAGCTCGCCCGCCTCGGTCCGCCAAGTGTCCTTGGGATGGCCGTTGACGGTCACGACCAGCCCGTTGGAGTACTTGGTGCGGATCTGATTGCGGCGGAAGGCCCCGCTGGCCACCGCCGCGCTGGTGTCCAGCAGATTCCCCTTCTCGTCGGCGTAGCGGATCTCGGCCGCCGTCTGCTGAGCGTACGCGGCGTGGACCTGCTGGAGATTGAAGTAGCTGCGGACCGTGTTGGGCATGCCGCCTTCCATGACCAGGAATCCCGTGTGGCCGAAGGCCAGCGTGGCCGCCAGGAAGCGGTCGAGCATCGCTTCGCGCTCTTGGGGCGTTTTACCCAATCCCCGGTGCTCGCCGTAGAACATCCCCGGGCTGCCCATGCCGAAGTTGCAGCACAACGGGTGCATCTTGCGCAGGTCGAAATCTACCAACCAGGGGCTCTCGGGCAGCCGGGCCGCCTGGTCCTGGCCGTAGTTGCCGTCGGTCAGCCCGCAGTAGTACCAGTGATGGTTCCCTTCGCTGTAGACCGGCCCGTCCCAGGTCCGCTTCTGGTGGAGCATGATCTCCCCGTAGGAGTAGAACGTGCCGGTGAAGGTGGACGCGCCGGGCACCCGGGCGTCCCGGTCGCAATAGGACCAGGGGGCCACGGCCGTGTGGACGTCGCAGTAGGCCGTGTCGAGGTGGAACTTCTGCTGGATGATCGGGGCCAGCCGGGCCTCCAGCTCGACGGCCCGGGCCGGCTTGAGGTTGTAGCACCTCGCCCAGGCCGGCTGCCACTGGCCGTCGCCGAGGCGGGTCACGTAGTCCTCGCTCCAGTGCTCGTTGACCGGGGCGAAGTCGGTGTAGTTGTTGTAGATGCCGTAGCGGAACCCCAGGGCCCGGACCTTCCGGGCGTAGTCGGCCTGGCCCTCGTCGCCCCCTCGACCCGGTGCGGCCCGGGTGCGGAGCGTAAAGCTCTCCCCGCCGTCGCGCCAGCCGGTCTCGTGGTCGGTAATCACCACCTTGGTCATGCCGTACCGGGCGACGTTCTTCCACAGCGCGTAATCGTGCTGGCGGTTCGACGCCCCGTGGGCGATCCACAACCGCTCGCCCGCCACGTGCATCCAGGGCGATTTCGGATTGGGGATGTTCGGCAGCACCTCCTCGAGCCGCGGCGAGACGGTCAGGAAGAGCCGCTCGAAGCAGCCGTTGCGCACGCCGTCGGTCTTGCGCTCGTAGCGCGAGCCGCCGTTGTAGGCCACCCCTTCCGGGCCGACCTGGTTGGCGAACCACAGGCTCGTGGCATTGGAGCGGCAGTGGTCGATTAACCCCATGAGGAACAGGGGCTTGTCCGGCGGACCGGCGACGACCACGGCGGGCCGGTGCTGATAATCGCCGACCAGGTAGGGAAGCGTGACCAGCCGGGGGTTGTCCATTTCCACCGCCCGGCCGAAGTGCACCTCCGTCACTTCGCCACTCGGCTCGATCACGTCGATCACCAGCGACTTCTGCCAGAGCCGCAGCCGGTAGGTGAGCTCGGCGGCCGCCAGGCCGCGGAGAAGCCGCCACCTGGCGACGACCGTGTCGCCCTCCCGGCGACAGCCGAGAAGCTCGGGCCTGGTGCTTCCGTGCTCAAAGTCTTTGCCCCGCTCGCGGATGCCCCCTGGCACGACGCCGCCTCCGGCCATGGGCCGGAAAGGCTTGCCCCGCCCCACCCACTCCGCCGTGACGTCGCCGAGCGTGCCGGTCTTGGGCTCATAGCGAAAGATCAGGTGGCCGTCGCTGCCGCGGTAGTGCCAGGTGAACCTCTCCGAGGCGGCCTCCAGCTCGACCTTGAAATCGGGCGTCAGGTTGTCGGGGAGGATCGTCTGGTCGCGGGTGGGGAAGGGGAGTTTTCCTGGCCCGGTGTTCGTGCCCAGGTCCTGGCCCGGCAGGGGAGTCAGGTTCCGTTGGGGCCGGGGGTCGAACTTCAGCGGCGGCAGCGATTCCCGGTAGACCGAGAGGTTGTCGAGCCAGAGCGTCCGATCGTCCTTGTTCCGGCCGCCGGCCACCTCAATCCCCTCCAGCACTGCCCCGTCGGCCAGGAGCTTCTGCTCGTCCGGCGTGAGCCGGCGGTGCAGGAGGTGCCACTCCTGCCAGTTGACGTGCCCCAGCGACAGGCGCACCGGCTGCCCGCCCCGGCCCCGGAGCACGAGCGCGATCTCGACATGGGGCGTGCTCGGGTCCGGGGCCCAGGCCCAATTGTTCCCGAAGAGCCAGAAGTTCGCCGATTCGCACCCCGGGGGCCAGGGGATCGGCTTGGGCGGCTTCAGCGTGACCGCCGGGCGCGGCCCGGTCCCGCGGTACACCAGCCGGCCCACGTAGCTCCCCCAGAGCTGCTGCGCTGGCGAGCGTGTGAAGCGGGCCTCGGCGTCGACGCACTGGACCGTCCAGCCGTCGAGGTTCTCGAAATCGACCAGCGGCGGGTGGTTGTCCTCGGTCCGGTTTGCCCAGACCATCTCGTACGGCCGCTTGCCGACCGGCTCGTCGGCCCCTCGGGCAAGTGCGGCGGCCAGCGACAGCAGGAGCAGACCCAGTATCCTTCGGCGCATCGATCGGCCCTCCGGCACCAGACGAGCGACAATCGCCCCGGAAACAGCCAATGTCCCCGATTCTACCCGACGCCGTCCCTTTGGGGAACCGGCCCGGGTGCACAGGACGTTGGGTGGCACTGGCTGCTCGTCAGCCAGTGTCCGGCTGCTTCCGCCAGCGGCTCCACCGGGGTATGCTCAGGGGCAGATCGCGAGCCACCCCGCAGCCGCTTGCGGCTTAGCGGCCCTTGTTCGCTGACTGTTCGCTGACAGCGGTGGGACTTCGTCCCACCCTACGGTCGGCTTACGGTTGGCCAATCCTAGCACAGGACGAATCGCCATGCGCAGCGCCATTGCCTTGACGTTGGTTGCCTGCTGGACCGCGGCCCCATCGGTTTCGCACTGCGAAGCGGCCGAGAAGCCGGCTCGCGCGGCGGGCCCGCAGCGGGCGTTCATCTCCTTCCGCATCGGCACCCCGCAATGGATGCCCCCGAACCGGTTCGACGAGCTGCTCGGCCTGTTCGAGAAGCACAAGGGGGTGACCGACGAGATCACGCTGTTCCTCTCGGCCACCCATCCGCCGCTGCCGCTGGACGAGGCCAAGCGGCGCTGCGAGCTGGCGGCGGTGCGCATGGCCGCGGCCCGCAAGCTGGGGTACCGCTTGGGGATCAACGTCCTGGCGACGATCGGGCACCACAACGAGAACCTCCCCAACTCGCTCCAGGGGGATTACACCCGGCTGACCGACCCGGACGGCAACGTCTGCCAGGGGGCCTTTTGCCCGAACGACGGGCGCGTCCGGAAGTACGTGGGGGAGCTTTACGCGGCGGCCGCGGCGGCCGGGCCCGACTACCTCTGGATCGACGACGACGTCCGCCTGGCCGGCCACATGCCGATCCACCTCACCTGCTTCTGCGACGGCTGCCTGGCGATCTTCGCCCGGGAGATCGGCGTGCGCTACACCCGGCCGGAGCTGAAGGCCGCGTTCACCGCCGGCTCGATGGAAAAACGCCTGGAGCTTCGCAAGGCCTGGCTGCGGCACAATCGGGCGACGATCGCCCGGCTGTTCGAGCTCATCGAGCGCACGGTGCACGGCGTGCGGCCCGGGCTGCCGCTGGGGTTCATGACCGGCGATCGCTTCTACGAGGGGTACGATTTCGACGGCTGGGCCCGGGTCCTGGCCGGTCCGGACCCGGCCGAGGTCCTCTGGCGCCCCGGCGGAGGTTTTTATGAGGATTCGTGGATTTCCGGCCTGGCGGGCAAGTCGCACGACGTCGGGCGCCAGGTGGCCATGCTCCCGGTGGAGGTCCTCTCCATCCAGTCGGAGATCGAGAACTTCCCCTACCACCGCTTGAAGAAGGCCGCGCACACCACCGTGCTCGAGGCGGCCTCGCACATGGCGGCCGGGTGCACGGGTGCGGCGTTCAACGTGCTCTCGGGCAACGACGAGCCACTGGACGAGTTCGAGCCGCTGGTGGCACGCATCCGAGAAGTGCGGCCGTTTCTGGATCTCCTGGCCAGACACCTCGGCCGGAGCCCATTGGCCGGCGTGTGGCCGGCCTGGGGCAAAGACACGGCCGCCGCCTGCGATCTGGCCGGGGGGAACTGGTCGGCGTTCGGCCGGTTCCTGGGCGAGGTGCCGCAGACCCTGGAGATCGGGCTGCCCGCCGCCTATGCACGCCAAGGGGCTGCGGTGACGCTCCTGTCGGACGACAGCGTCCGCGCCTTCGGCAAGGAGGAGATACTCAAGATCCTCGCCGGGGGCGTGTACCTCGACGCCGCCGCCCTCAGCCTGCTCAACGAGCTGGGCTACCAGGACCTGACCGGCCTGGCCGTCGATCGCGTCTTCCCGATCGATTGCATCGAGGAGCTCAGCAGCCACCCGTTGAACGGCCCCTTTGCCGGGCGCCAGCGCGACTGCCGGCAGTCGTTCTACCACCTGCCGGGCCACGCCCTGAAGAAGCTCGACCCGAGGGCCGAGGTCCTCGCCCGGCTGGTCGATTACTCCGGCCGGGAAGTCGCTCCGGCGAGCATGGCGGTGTTCGAGAACCGGCTGGGGGGCCGGGTGTGCGTGGCCGGCTACTTCCCCTGGACGTTCGTGCACAGCCTGTCGAAGTCGGCGCAGATGAAATCGGTGCTCCGGTGGCTCTCGCGGGACACGCTCCCGGCGTACGTCGAGTCGTTCCACAGGATCAACCTCTGGGCCCGGGTGCCTGGGGAGGGCAAGGTCGCCATCGCTTTGACCAACTCGAGCCTGGACCCCGCCCGGGAGCTGACCCTGGCCGTGCGCACGGACCGGGCTGAGCTTCGGGTGCTCGACATGGCGGGCCGCGAGACCCTCGTGCGGCGCACGGCCCGGGACGGCCCCTACGGCAAGTTCGTGCTCCCGGCGATCGACCCCTGGCACATGCGGCTGGTCGTGGCGGGGCTGGAATGACCGGTGGGTGGCACGGGCTGCTCGTCAGCCGTTGGGTGGCACGGGCATCTTGCCCGTGCTTCGCGCCGCAGCACTGGCGAGACGCCAGTGCCACCCCACTCCGCAGCACTGGCGAGACGCCAGTGCCACCCCACTCCGCAGCACTGGCGAGACGCCAGTGCCACCCCACTCCGCAGCACTGGCGAGACGCCCGTGCCACCCAACGTGTCGATTGAGGTGCGTCGGCCCACGAGCTTGAACGTCCATGTCCGTTGTGGTAGATTATTCTTGGAGTCCTGACACGCCTTGCTTTGGGGGAGGCTGGCGGCTCCAGGCAATCGAAGTTCCAGCCAGGATGCGCCCGCTTCAGGGGGGAATTCACTTGTGACCGAGAAGCGCGAGCGAGCGAGCACGGGCCGGCCGGGGCGATCCGGGTCGGAGGCTGCGCGGGACAAGCAGGGGCGGTCTTCCACCCGGCGTGCCCTGGAGGCTGCGCTGGAGGCCGCCAGGCATCGCGAGGAGGACCTTGCGGCGCTCTTGGCATCGGCCCGGGCAGTGCTCGAGCGCGAGGAATTCCCGGAAGTGGCGCGGTCGGTGTTCGACTTGTGCAAGAACCTTCTGGGAGCCACCTCGGGATACGTGGCCCTGCTGAGCCTTGACGGTGCGGAGAACGAGGTGCTGTTTCTGGACGCGGGCGGACTTCCCTGCGACGTGGATCCGGCCCTGCCCATGCCTATCCGGGGCCTGCGCGCGGAGGCCTATCGCACCGCCAAGGCGGTGTATGACAACGACTTCTCCGCGGGCCCGTGGGTCGGCTTCCTGCCCGGGGGGCACGCTCGACTGGAAAACGTCCTCTTTGCGCCGTTGAACCTCGGGAGCCGGACCGTGGGGCTGCTCGGGCTGGCCAACAAGCCGGGGGGTTTTACCGAGCACGACGCGCGCATGGCGTCGGCCTTTGCGGAGATCGCCGCGATTGCGCTGATGAACAGCCGGACGTTCGAGGCCCTGCGGGGCAGCGAGGCCCGATACCGTGCGCTGACCCAGTCGGCGGCCGACGCCGTCATCAGCACCGACGCGGCGGGCAACGTCGTCTCGTGGAACCGGGCGGCCGAGGAGATGTTCGGCCGGGCGCAGCGCGAGATGCTCGGCAAGCCGCTGGCCGTCATTGTCCCGCCCCGATTCTGGAGTGCCCACGCCGAGGCCATGCGCCGCGTTGTTTCGATCGGCGAGTCGAAGCTGCTCGGCACCATGGTCGAGACGGTGGCTCAGAAGGCCGGCGGCGGCGAGTTTCCCGTGGAGCTCTCGCTGTCGGCCTGGGAGACCCAGGAGGGGCGATTCTTCACGGGGATCCTTCGCGACATCACCGAGCGGAAACGGGCCGAGCAGGAGCTCGCCGCGGCCAAGGAGGCGGCCGAGGCCGCCAGCCGGGCCAAGAGCCAGTTCCTCGCCAACATGAGCCACGAGATCCGCACGCCCATGACCGCCATCCTGGGGTTCACCGACCTGTTGATGGCGTACGACGCACCGGCCTCGGAGCGGCGGGGGCACCTGCAAACGATCCATCGCAATGCCCAGAACCTGTTGACCCTCATCAACGACATCCTCGACCTTTCGAAGATCGAGGCCGACCAGGTCGAGCTGGAGCCCGTGGATTGCCCGCCGCAGGCCGTGGTGGAGGAGGTGCGGTCGCTGATGCAGCTTCGTGCCCACGAGAAGTCCCTCGGCCTCGACGTGACCTACGAGCCGCCGCTGCCGCCGGCGATCCGCACCGACGCCACGAGGCTCCGGCAGGTCCTGGTCAACCTGGTGGGCAACGCGATCAAGTTCACCCCCCGTGGGCGAGTGGGGATCACGGTTCGCTCGGTTCCGGCCGACGACGGCCCGGCCCGGATCCGGTTCGAGGTGTCCGACACGGGCATCGGCATGACCGCGGAGGAGCAGGGCCGGCTGTTCAGGCCGTTCACGCAGGCCGACATGTCGCACGCGCGTCGTTTTGCGGGCACGGGGCTGGGCCTGAGCATCTCCCAGAAGCTGGCCGGCCTGCTCGGGGGCCGCATCGACGCCCAGAGCGAGCCCGGCCAAGGGAGCACCTTCACCTTGACGATCCCGTGCGGGCCCGCCGGCGTCGGGACGGCGCCGGCACCGGCCGGCCCGGCAGCGGCGGGCCCGGCAGCGGCGGGCCCGGCAGCGGCGACGGCCGGGCCGCATCGAGTGCGGCTGCAAGGCCGCGTGCTGCTGGCCGAGGACGACCCGGACGTCCGGGCGCTCTTGAGCCGGATCCTGACGGCTTCGGGGCTCCAGGTCGATACGGCGGAGGACGGCCGAATCGCGTGGGAGAAGGCGACGTCGTCGAAGGCGGCCGGGAAGGCCTATGACGTGATCCTGATGGACTGCCAGATGCCCGAGCTCGACGGGTATGAAGCTTCCCGCCGCTTGCGGCGGGAGGGGTGGGGCGGGCCCATCGTCGCGCTGACCGCCCATGCGATGGCCGGCGACCGCGAGAAGTGCCTCGAGGCCGGCTGCGACGACTACCTCAGCAAGCCGATGAGCTCGGAAGCCCTTCTCGGCAAGATGGCCCGCCACTTGGGCCAGGCTTGGCTCAAATACCCTTCTGCATCCTCCATGCCTTGATGTAATCGTCGCTGTAGAGGTGCTTGTCGAGCATCACCTCGGCGGAGATGGCGGCCTCGACGAGGTCCTTGTCGGCGGCGTCCATGATGGCGGCGTCCAGGCCCGCGGCGATGCACATCACCAGGTACGTGCGATTCAAGAGATGCTTCATCAGGCACCTCTGGCTGACGTTCGACAGGCCGAGGATGAAGTGCGGGGGCGGATCGCAGGCCATGGCCAACTGGCGAATCGCCTCCATGACGTTCACCGGCTGCTTGGGGGCGACGTTCACCGGGAGGATGATCGGGTCGATGTAGATGTCCTCCACGGGGATGCCGTTTTCCATGGCCGTCACGAGGAAGGCGGCGCCGCACTCGACCCGCTTCTCCACGCTCCCCGGCACGCCCTCCTGGTCCATGGTCAGCCCGATGATGCCCGCCCCGCTGGCCGCCGCCACCGGAATGAGCTTGGCCATGTTGTCCGGCGCGGCGGTGCAGGAGTTGATCACGAGCTTGGCGTCGGGCAGGGCCTCGTGGACCTTGGGCACGGCCCGGGCCAACAGGTCGGGCTTGGCACTGTCGAGCGAAAGGGGCTTGTCGGTGACTTCGCGGATGACCCGGGCGAGCCAGACGAAGTTCTCGACGGGGTCTCCCTTGGTCGGCCCGAGGTTGATGTCCATCACGTCGGCCCCGCCGGCCACCTGCTCGCGCACCAGCGCCTGGATGACCTCCTTCTGCCTGTCGTTGATCCCCGCCTGGACGTCGCGGTACATGCCGTTGATGCGTTCGCTGAAGATGATCATGGAGTGGGTCCTCCGACAAGCTGGTGGATGGTGTTGCGGACCGCTTCAACCGCCTTGGGATGGCGGAGGATCAAAAGATCGGCCCCGCCCTGGAGCAGATCGGTGGCGGTGACGGCCTCCCAGGCCGGCCCGCGCCAGGCGACGGGTCCCCAGGCCGGTGCGAGGTCGTCGCTGGAGCGGGCCTCCTTGACCCGCCACGCCTCGTAGCCCACGTCGAGGATGACCGGCTGGGCCATGAGCCGGTCCCCGGAGAGCGCGGCCAGCCGGCCCCGCTCCAGGATCGAGTAGATGTACTCCATCCCGTAGCCCAGCGCCGCCGTGCTGGGGAAGATGACGATGTCGGTCAGGGGGAAGCCCATGTCGCTCACCAGGATGTTCACCTGCTTGGCCTTGTTGATGTCGCAGGGGGACATGGCGATGAGCTTGTGTCCGTAGGCCTGGGCGGCGGCCGTGATCGTGCGGTACTCGGCCTCGGCAGCCCCGCCCAAGAGGCAGTTCTCCCCTTGCGCCGCCTCGGCCACCTTGGGCATCACCTGCTGGTCCTTGGCCGGGACCTCGCAGCCCCAGACGATCAGGGGCAGATCGCAGGCGGCCAGGACCGCCTTGACGGTGTCCACGGCCCGCTGGGCTGGGAAGTCGCCCTCGTCGGGGTGCGTGCCCACCAGCCGGAGGTTGACTAGGTCCGCCCCCAGCTCCGCGACGCGCCGGGCCCACGCCGCGGGGTCCGACCAGACGTCGCCATACGCGTCCTCCAAGGGCTTGGGCCAGCCCGTGGGCTCCTTGTCCCACACGTCCAGGGCAATGGCCGGCCGGTGCGGCGTCTCGCCGTCGAACCCGAGGAACGGGATCCCGGAGGCCCCGCCAATCGTGACCGTGCGCCCCCGCGTCCCCCCGGTTTCCTTCGTCGCCCCGAGCGTCACCGGATTGACGCGGGCGGACCATTTCTCTTTCGCATCAGGAACAGGCATTTCGCTTTTCCTCCCGTTGGATAACTTGGTGGGACTTCGTCCCACCCTACCTTCTACTTTCCTTTCTTCTCCGGCGCCGGCATGGCGCGTAAGGCTTGTACGACATTCTTGACGGCCTGCACGGCGGGGCTCCCAGCGGGCAGGCCGAACACGCTCCCGCCCGCCGCCCCGGCCCTTTCCACCTCATCGTCCTGCGGCACGTCGGGGAGGCGGGGCGCCTCGATCCGGGCGAGTTCCCGGGCGACCGGCTCGGGCAGCGGGCCCGGCCCCACCCGATTGACCAACACCACCCGGTGCCCGACCTGGATCGGCAGCTCGTGCGAAAGCGCGAGGATCCGCTTGACCGCGCGGAGCGCGGGCAAGGTCGGGTCGGTCACCAGGATGAGGAAATCGACGTTGTTGGTCGTGCGCCGCGAGAGGTGTTCCATGCCCGCCTCGTTGTCCACCACCACCGCCGCGTAGCCGGCGGCCAGGGAGTCCAACGAGCGCCGCAGCAGGTTGTTCACGTAGCAGTAGCAGCGGGGCCCCTCGGGCCGGCCCATGGTGATCAGGTCGAACCCGTCGGCCTCGACAATCGCGCGCTGGATCTCGTCGTCGATCGCCCGGACCCGGCCGATCCCGCTGGCCGGCGACCCCTCGGCGCTGGAGCCCTGCTCGCGGATCTCCGCCAACGGCGTTCCCGCGTCGACTCCCAGGGCCTCGGCCAGGTTGGCGTTGGGGTCGGCGTCGACGGCCAGCACGGGGCGAAGCTGCATTTCCGCCAGCGCGCGGATCATCAGCGCCGAAAAGGTCGTCTTTCCGATCCCTCCTTTGCCGGCGATGGCCAGTGAAAGCGTCACGCGCTTGGTCCTCTCTTAGGGGCAGCCGGAAAAAGACTCCCGTCCCCTTTTCCGCGGAGCCGCTCGGTGACGGAGGGGAAGCGGGCCAGCTCGGTGTGCGGCAGGAAGCAGGCCGAGGTGAAGCGATCCATGTAGGCCGGGTCGACGATCAGCTCCCGGTACGTAATCCGGTCGCGGATGGCGTGCACCTCGTCGAACATCGCCCGGCTGAGCATCACCAGCTTGGCCCCGGCCACCGAGCTGTTGCCGATGAACTGGATGCGGTCCAGCGGGACGTCGGGCAACAGCCCGACGGCGATGCAGCTCGACACGTCGAGCCGGTTGCCGAAGGCCCCGGCCAGGTAGACCTTCTGGATATCGGCGAAGGAGACCCCCACCGACTGCACGAGCGAATCGGCCGCGGCGTAGATCGACCCCTTGGTGCGGATGAGGTTCTCGACGTCGGTTTCGGTCAGCGCAATGTCGCGGTCGCCGCCCGACTCCCGGGCCGAGACCAGGAGGAACTCGGGCCGGCCGTCCTCTTCGCCGGTGCGGAACCGGGCCCTGGCCCGGTCGACCTGGAACCGGCCGGCACGATCCAGCACGCCGGCGAGGAAGAGGCCGGCAAGGGCGTCGATCAGTCCGGTGCCGCAGACGCCGGTGGGGGGGCGGTCGTCGATGGTGGTGATGGAGACGCCGGGTCCGGGCTGGAAGACCCGGACGCTGTCGATGGCCCCCGCGGTGGCCCGCATGCCGCAGCTCACCGACCCCCCCTCGAACGCCGGGCCCGCCGAGGCCGAGCACGCCACCAGGAATTCGCGATTGCCCAGGACCACCTCGCCGTTGGTTCCGATGTCCAGGAACAGCGAGAGCGCTTCGTCGCGGTGCATGCCGGAGGCCAGGATTCCCGCGGTCACGTCCCCGCCGACGAAGCTGCCGACCATGGGCAGGGAGTAGAGGATTCCGCGGGGGTGGATCCGCAGTCCGACCTCGGCGGCCCTCACCGGCGGCGGGCTGGCCGCCGAGGAGACGAACGGAGAGAGCCGGATCAGGTCGGCCTCCAGCCCCAGGAGCAAGTGAAGCATCGAGGTGTTGCCGGCCGCCACGACGCAGTGGATGTCGCCCCGGCCCACCTTGGCGCGCTCCACGAGGTCGTCGATCAGGGTCTCGACGTCCTGGATGACCGTCTGGTGGAGGGCCTCGGCGCCGCCGGGCTGCCGGGCGTGGTTGATCCGGCTGATGACGTCCGCCCCGTACTTGATCTGCGAGTTGTACTTGGCCGCGGCCTCGCGCGTCATGCCCGTGGACAGATCGACCAGGTGGGCCTCG
>Ga0315290_10001471_pt1 | contig 16153 bp, 18 predicted proteins | sample YL17G12_0_MG_FD_203627 | JGI IMG/M metagenome (GOLD analysis project Ga0315290, IMG submission 203627) | Sediment microbial communities from Yellowstone Lake, YNP, Wyoming, USA - YL17G12_0 | ecosystem: Environmental > Aquatic > Freshwater > Lake > Sediment | place: USA: Wyoming | collected... | reverse complement strand
TAAGTTTCTTCTCCATATCATTGTGGGATTACAGATCCAGCCTTCAGGGTCTGCGCGCGTAAGGCTCTCAACTGTACATCGAGATACCGCGAGGCGTTATACGTTGGAATGACAACACTGACCACACGACCCTCACTTCCCTCACAAAGAGAACAGCCCGTTGATCTGCGGGAGGATTTTCAATGACACCGCATCATCAAGACACGTTGGTGTTCGTTAACAGGTCTCGCACGAGGTCGCCTTGTCAATGGCTGACCACGGAAACCACAATGAGCGGCCGGCTCATGCAACCCTGGCACGATGCTGCTTCATGAGCGTCTGATAGAGTTCTATGTGCAGATCCGCAATTGCCAGCCAAGAAAACCTGGAAGCGTACCGGACTCCATGCCTGGAGAGCTCCTGTCGGCGACCGTGTTCTGAGCTGAGCGCTTCGAGTATGGACGCTGCATCCTCAGGCGATGCCGCAAACTCGACGGTTTTGTCGAGCGCCTGCGGCGTCTGCGGTCCTCGCGTGGTGATTGTTGCTACCCCATTGGCCAGCAAGGCAAGCAACGACCCCCGACGCTCCGACGCCCCATCTGGAAAGGGTGCGTACGCATATGCCACCCGTGCCAACCGGTCTGCGGTCGCTTCATTAGACAAACCGAGGTCCCATACGACAGGAAGGGACGCACTCTTCTCCCGTAGGGCATCGAGATAACTCTTCTGCTCCTTCTGCGCAAGTCCGATTATTCGGACGGTCATTCCCGAAACACGCTGTTTCAGGATGCCAGCAAGGTTCAATACACTTTCCAAGCCCTTTGCCGGTCGGATCAGGCCGAAGTACACGATCTCATCGAGCCTTCGCTCGCCGTCTGACCGGCCGATGGGTACATTGCTGCCGATGGGAATGACGCTCGAACGCTGACTCACCCACGGCGCTATTCGGCTGACGTAGGCCTGCTCAAAGCGGTTCGTAAAGATGATGTGCCGGCCGAACAAAAGCGGGAAAAGAGAAAGCTGCCGCAGGATGTGGGTCTGGCTTGCTTCATGCAGAGTGACAACGGCCCGCTCAAGAAGGCCGACCAAGTGCGGCCCGAGCTTTCGGCCATAACCGACGGTTGGATATTGGATGTGAGTTAGGTCTGCTCCGAGCGTACGAATAAGCCGCTGAACCCGCGGCACGTTTGTTACTCCCCAATCGGTGCCTGTAATGACCTCTACACTGACACCACGCACCTCCAAGGCTTCAGCCAGTCGCTGCGTGTAGTCTGCTGCACCACAGACATCCGGCGGATAGGAGCCGCTCAGCATTGCTAACTTCATCGTACAGTTATTTCGGGACGCCGTTCTGCCCTGTCTCGTTTTTCGTCCAAAGGCGACGCTTACCTGTTAAAAGTCTGTAAATATCCGCCGCTACAGAACTAACCCTCTGTCCCGAGACGCGGTATAAAACGGCATGAATGTTTGCCCGAAGCCAGGCCGCAACCAGATTCAAGCTCAGCGCAAGACCATGCATTCCCCTAGCTCGGATAATCTCTCTGATCGTCGCGGCCTTACTGCTAGGATTCGAACTAATGCCGCCATGCTGCATAGCGGTCACGACGCACGGGACATAAAGCGCTTCGTTATTTCGGAGTTCCCGCAACAACAACTCATAGTCGCCCGCGATACGAAAGGACTCATCAAACCTTCCGTGTCTCTCAAACAAACTCCGGTGGTGAAACGTGGCCTGGTGGATGTTCAAGGCCTCCCCTGCCAAAAAGGATGAACGCAGGTCGCACCACCGCTTCCCGAACGTACCCAATACATCGCCATTGTCGTTTACTAGATTCACTTGTCCATAAACCACCCGCACACTTGTGCCTATTACGCTTAAGCGAGACGCAATCCGGCCTAGCGCCTCGCGGTCCCATAAATAGTCATCCGCGCCAAGAAAACATACCCACTCACCCTTTACATGAAGCAGCGCCTTGTTCCATGCGTGATAAATACCTCGATCACGTTCCGACTCCCAGTAAGCGATATGTTGCGAATTTCCTTCAATCAAATCTCTCGTTCCATCAGCCGAACCGCCATCAATTACGATCAGCTCGATATTTTTATACGTCTGCCTTGAAACGCTATCTATACAGCGCTTAAGCGTTTCTACGCCGTTAAAAACGGCGACGACCACAGAGATCATCAGTTCCGATTCAACCTTACTCGTTCGGACCATTGAATCACTCAAAATGGGATTTACGTGCTGAGTTTCCATGTCTCTCGAACAAGTACTATTGCTTCTCCTCATTTACAAGATACCGCGGGCCGAATTCTTTGAGTCCCGATGCCGCTTGCGCCAGTCTGGTCGACGCAATCCAATAATCATCCGCGCCTGGGAAACACAGCCAATCGCCAGTTGCGCGCGCCGTCGCCTTGTTCCAGGAGTCTGACATACCGCTATCTGGCTCTGATAGCCGGTGGTCAATTATCCGCTTGGAGCTTCGAAGAATATCAACGGTCTTATCCGTAGACCCGCCGTCAGTATTAACCAATTCATACGCCCTGTGGGTCTGTCCGGCAACGCTTTCTATGCATCGGTTCATGTATTCAACACCGCTTAAGACTGCCACAATTACCGAAATTCTGGGGCTATCGATCACCGCTGAATTCTCATAATTGTTAATTTCCTGCGCGACGTTACTTACTGACCCGACCGCTAAATAGTGCGTATTGTTTGCCCCCTCTTCATCCAAGAGAGTACTGGGTTAAGGGGAAGTCCCGCTAAAACAACCCTCATCCCGTCCTTTCCCGGAGGGAGCAGGAACCCATCGATACTGCGGTACGCACTATTTAGCTTTCTCCTCAGTATGTTTTCACAGGTGCGCAACGGGAGCATGAAAACGCCCGTATCCTTTGGCGGGAGATCTCAAACCCCAGCTAATCATTCCGCGTAATACTTTCTAATCACCCGATGAAGATACGTTTCGTCAAACCGAATGTTAAGCAACTTCGCTACTTTATGGGCTTCGTAGCAATCGATATTGTAAGAAGCCCCTTTGTCGAGTTCGGTATATATCGCTGAACGCTGGGTCACGTTTTCCAGTGCCCGCACAATCTCAAAGATACTGAATCGGCACGATGCAACGTTGATAATGCGGTTTACGTACTCATCCCGGTCAATCAAATAACTGGCTACCGCCGACACATCGTCTACGTCAATAATGTACCGATATGCGTTGCGCCATAGTTGAAATCGTTCGTCATCTCGAATACTTGTGTAAAGACGATTCGTCAGGGTGTTCTTGTTTCCACCGTGTCCGACTACTTGCGGAAGTCGAAAGACCAAATAGCTGGAGGAATATGCCTGAATCAATCCCTCCATTTTTAACTTGTGATTAACGTATGGGGACGCGGACAACTCAGGATCCACGATGCTGCACGTACTAAAGTACACAAATTGCTTTTTACACTGCTCATCTAAAGTGTTGACCAGCAAAGTTTCTTCTCTTTCGAACTGAGCCACGTCCGTTACCGTGGAATCAGATACGCCAGAAGCAAGTACTACGATATTCGGGTGATCTCGATAACTATCAAATGCCCGAGCAAGCATTCCACTGCCGATTATCATTATTTGGCTATTTCCAGCAAATCAAATAGCTCCGACGATATATTCTCAAACACAGATTTTGGAATTTTCGACGAAGAATATCTACAAGTGTGCGGCTACGTCCATTATCCTGACCCCTTAGCGCTCTGCTTAATAGCGGTGCCCATGCCGTGTCTCCTTGTGCTTCGTTTATACATTTTTCGGATTGATACAGGAGCCGCACGTACGGCCGATATATTTTCTCTCTTGTCGTTGTATCCATACTGACCTGGTAACCATGGAATCCTGAATCAAACAACCAACGTCGCACTTGTTTTAAACCATGAAAATGAAAAAATACGAGCGGTTCACCGTCAACAACCACCCTCCCGTCAACCAACCCAATACTAAAGTTTCCAATATTCCACGGCGCAAGATTCGCTCCTTTGTGCGCTACAGAGACCACGCTACCGAACAACCGCCTAAACTCATCGAGATACCCCTGGTCTCCATATCGGCCATTTTCAGGCGAGTCGTAGCACCATTCAATACATCGCTGTCGCCACCATTCCACACAGGCTAATCCCGTCGAATCGCGCTTTATGCTGATCCACCCCGCGTTATAGCGGCCCGTTCTTGCAAGATATTGTAGATTCGACGCAAATCGATGCTCAACAAGCGCAATCGAAGAGGCTGATATCTCATCATTGAGCAGAGAATGATCCGCAAAAAAATAAAGATCGGCATCAAGATACGTCAGTCGGTCGACGCGAGGATTGGTCTGCAGGAGAAATTCAATCAACGCCGGCTTGCACGTGAAGTAGTACTCCACGAGCCCACGCTCGCCACGAACGCGAGTCAGATCAGGACAGGCCAGTTCAAGTTCTTCGAGTTTGACTAAGTTAACTTTTCCTAGGTTTGCGTTGTGTAAAAATCCGTAGGTTTCTGCGTCCATACACAGGATCCACAATTCAAACTCATCCGTTAATAACCGTGACAATGACTCATGCAACGCCAATCCGCGGATGAGATATCTATTGTCGAAAAATGTGCAGAAATAATTTTTATTCTTCACGTGGGGATTCATTTAATTTTCGACCGGCGGTGTACATTCAGAAACAGTAACATCAAGAAAAGTTAGGGCTTGACCGCTTCCATAAAAAGCGAGTCCGGCTTTCTTGCAACCTCGCCGACTGCATCGAGCTGATATGTGTTGAAGTTGGCAATACGTGACTCCGATGCCGTACACACCCTAATATCTGCATACTTGGAATTTTGCAGCAGCCTTTTTAGAGAGTATCTGTCATACATCCATTTATGCACTCACCGGAGTTTCGGAACATTCCCTCCCTGAATGCGTTGCGCAAATCTGTTCCGCAGACTAATCCGGCCACTGCTTCAACGAGTAATCGTCCTAGCTTGTCTCCCACTCGCCGAGCGCTTAACGATTGCACTCTTTGCATGAACGGCTGAGGGCTGGTCATGTTCAGGTGCTGGCCACCTGCCTGTCCTTCCATACCGATGCGCGACTCAACGAAGCTTCTATTGGGAATATCAGGTCTTGACAAGTAGCGGATCATTTCGCCTCCACTACTGGACCGGACTGTCTGGTCGTACAACTCGAGCATTATCCACTCATAATCGGCTCCGCGCCGGACTCTCCCCTATCCGCCAGTTCTAGTAGCTGCAGGTAGTGGCGAGCAATAGCCTCCAGATCGGGTACTACGAGCCTAATGATGCCGCCCGGCCGCAACAGACTGCTTACTTTGCCCAGCTTGCCATCCGGGCCGTCCACCGTCCAATCGTCAGACTTCTTGCTGCGCACCTTCATGCGCGAATCGGTCCCATAGTCGAGCAAGGCGCGGTGCAAGCGGTAGGCAGCGCGAGCTGCGCCAACAGTTATGTCTGCCTGGGAAACAAGAAGGACTGACACTACCGCACCACCAGGCGTTTTAGGCGTGCCATGGCGGCTCGCACGAAATTGAGCGCTGACCCAAGCAGCCGGGAAATACGCTCAGCGCGTCGAGCGCACATAATGTCAAGCCGCCCAGTGCGCTCAAAGACCTGTGCATGTGAAGCGCCTTCCACTCTGCCGAGATAACGAAGACCGTGCGCCCCCATCACCATGGGGAAAGTATGCCGTAGATGAAATGCAGAAGGCAGGTGGCACTGGATAACAGGATAAAAACAATTGGCGAAGATCACGGCGCCACCCTCACGCACTGCGGCCGCAATTTCACATGCGAGACTGATAGGGTCTTCAACGTGTTCAAGCACATCCTGCGCCACAATTGCGTCATAACCACCTGCGGATAGATCCGACACGAACTGAATACGTGACTCATCTTGGAGCCAATTTAGGCCAACACGCGAAGGGTACGGCTCGATGATGGAAACGTTCGCATTAGGAACAGCGCGCGTAATCGCCCGTGCCAGACCACCAAATCCACCGCCGTAATCAGCAACCGACATTGCGCCTATCTGCCCGATATAGCGAGCAATGGCATCCCTATGCGAAGCGGAAATCGGATCTACCGCGGTAAAAATCCCATTCATCAACCAGACCGGATGTCTGTAAAACTCACCAATCGGCTGGCCAGCGAGTGAACAGCCATTGATGAGACCGAACTGATGCCATACACGGTCCATCTCTTCCCAAACCCACTCAACGGTTGGCAATGCCTTCGGAAGGCTCATCAAATAACCGGTCTCACCTTGAGTGAGCCATGCACCAGGCACTGAGTAGCCCCAAATTAACATATTAGTCATTTGGCAGAATTCTCTGTCAGCAGACACACGAACAACCTTATCTGATGAATCTGCGCAACTTTCGCAGAACCCTACGCGACAACGAGGAGTTAAACATGCCCTGTGAAGTATAGTCATCCGCCTCACGATGGGGCAAAACAATCTGCGGATGACGGAGCGGGAAGTCCATCGGCTCGACCTTCATATCTGCATAAATACTGGCGCCATGGGTATGTGTCCCATCACCGCCGAAACCAACATTCGAGATGAGATTGACGTTGGGCAGGACGGTCAACATCCCTTGCGCCCAACAAGTCAATGTCCATTGGTAATCCCAGGCAGTATCGATACGGCCTTCGTGTACAGCCTGAAAGACCTTGGCCCAGTACTTCCGTTCGTTCGACTTGCCAAGCAACACATCCAACCAGCCACCATCCCTTAGCGTCGGCCAGCCAGCTGCCTCACAATCGTAATACTTCCACGCCCTTCTCCATGAAGCCCAGCCCCAGGTATGGGTGTAGCGAGAGAAGTAATAGCTGGCTTCAGTTCGTTTTTGACCGAACTGGAAATTGTCCCCGCTGATCATCCCAATACGCTCGTCATTGCGATAGCGTTCCAGCAGTTCCTCGCAGAAGCGAAAGAAGGTCGATTGCGGCAGACAGTCATCTTCGAGAATGATGGCCTCAGGCACCTGATCAAATACCCAGTCGATGCCGCTGGAGGGTCGCCGCATACAGCCCAGGTTCACCTCGGAGAAGTTCGTCAGCACCTCACAGTCCCAGTCCACGTGCTTGATGATGGCACGGGTGGCAGCGACCTTATCGGCCTCCCCCGAACGATTTGCACGAGGCCCATCGCCCACAACCAACAACTTAGGTGGTTTGGCCTTGGCGATTTCAGCAAAAACCCGCTCAGTCGTATCCGGACGGTTGAAGATGATGAATGCGACCGGTGTGGTGAGTCGAAAATCAGGCATTACGTGGCTTCCTGAAGTACGCGATGATCTCTTTCAGACCATCTTCAAGCGGAACGTTCGGTTCCCAGTCCAACTTCGCCTTGGCCAGCGTGATATCAGGTTGGCGTTGTCTCGGGTCGTCTGTGGGCAGGGGCTTAAAGGTCCGTTTCGATCGGCTGCCGGTCAGCCGCAGGACATTCTCCGCCAATTCCAGCTTCGTAAATTCACCCGGATTGCCAAGATTGACTGGACCGGTAAAGCCCGGTTCGCTTTCCATCATGCGGACAAAACCTTCGATCATGCCGTCCACAGAACAGAAGCTGCAAGTCTGAGAGCCGTCGCCGTAGAATAGTGATATCGTCACCCCCGCAAAGCTTTCCCTCGTCCTAGCAGAAGCGCGAATGGATGGGGTTGACGCAGCCCCAGTAGCTTTCGGATTGGGGATGCTCTTCCGTATCGCCATAGACTTCCGAGGTGGAGCCTGGAATACGCGTGCCTTCACCCGCTTGGCCAGCCCAAGCATGTTGATCGCCCCGTGCATACCGGCTTTGGTGGTCTGCACCGGGTCGAACTGGGAGTGAATCGGGCTGGCCAGGCAGGCTAGATTGTAAATCTGATCGACTTTCACATAGCGCGGTAGGGTGACATCGTGACGCATCAGTTCAAAGTACGGGTTGCCGATCAGGCGTGCGATATTCACTTTGCTGCCGGTGAAGAAATTATTAACGCATAGGACATCGCGACCGTCTCGTACTAGACGGTCGCGCAGATGTGAGCCCAAGAAACCGGCACCGCCGGTGATTAAAACACGATTCATAGACATTTTCGCAATTCAATAGACACGTCTTTTTACTTAAACTCAGCCTTCAGCTTAGCCACGATGTTCTGATAGGCATAAATCTCGCACAAGACAGGACTGTAATCTCTTATTGGCACTAGGCCATCTTGAAGCATCCTGGAAAAATCATAATTTGGCAAAAACTCCCAAAAATCTTTGAAACAAACTCTGCTAGCAATATTCATTTCATTGAATTCAAAATGAATCAAATCGACCTTATTGTTTCTAATGCATCGCTCAAAGCCTTTCAATACTTCCAGCTCATGGCCCTCAGTATCGATCTTCAGCAACCCCACCCTCTCAATATTATGTTCAATCACGAAGGCATCCAACGAAATTATTCTCACCTCGTGAGCTATGGCTTGTCCTTTATGGATTTGCTCAATTACATCCTTGTATAGTGAAGCGTGGGCGGAACCATCTTTGTTTGCATAGTCGTAGAGATATAGCGATCCTTCAGATGACCCAACTCCGACGTTGTAGGTTTTCATATCCACGCCATCCACATTTTCGACCAGCCTTTGATAAGTTGCCGGATGTGGTTCAAAAGCGAAGATTTCAATATCTTGGTTCATCCTTTTGACGAATTTTGAATATTTACCGACGTTTGCACCAACATCAAAAACGACACCTTTCCTAATTTTAGAAACATGATGTTCGATGAAATACTCCTCCCCACTTAGCTTGTCGGATTCGTAATTCAATATTCCAATCCCTCTCAAGCTTAGCTGATAAAGGAGCTTGTTGAATTTATAAAAACTAGTTCTTGCGAACAACAACCCGTATAAGCCAAATATGAACTTCCACATCTCAAACCCTTTGAATTAAATTTGCAAAATACAGCGTCTTCAGTTTCATATAAAAACTACTCTGGTTTTTCGTTAACAGATCGAAAAATAATGCAGCCATCGAGTGCGCGATGACTGTGCAATGGAGTTGTCAAGATGTCCGTTGAAATTAACACCAGATTGACAAGTTGCAAACAGCAAGCCAATTAACGTGTTCCGTCCGTCGACGACACAAACGTTGGGACACTACTGGGTACATATATAAAACCTTCGGTCTTGATTTGGGCCGGATACCAACATTGCGACTTGAATCCAAGCCAATATTCAGGAGCAACAACCAATTTATCCGAGTTTGATATTAATTCCGCCGCCCACCACGCAAACGAGCTAGCACTCAGAACGGCATGAGAACAAGAAGCCATTCCGGCAAAATCATCTATCGCGGAACCCCCTTCATAGGCGATACAAGTCCTACCAGCTTCACGCATGATTGATCTAGCCTTGTGCGGGTCGTCAGAGAAAATGATGTAGTACGGATCCTTAATCTTCTGTTCAATTATTTTGAATGCATTTATATAATAAGTCACTGGGAGATTAGCCCCCTGAATACCATAAACAGACCAAGTCTCATAATCCCCAAATCTAAAATGCACGCCAACGCGTGATTCGATGGGTACACCTCTTAATCGCTTCTCGGCAACCTCTATCACCTGCCTTGTAAGCCTAGGCCTCATTTTCTTAAATTTGTCATGATGAAAAAACCCTAACGTGACAAAAATACCAGGCAGAAGTCCTATGTTTGTTTTTAATTCTACGATTTCAGTTTCATAGCCATCACTTACAGGCATCCGGGCTGGCTCAATCACCCCAACAAGCCCTAGATTGGCTAGAAGTCGAAGTGTACGCATCCAAATCGATGTGGCACGAGTCCTCCAACGTTTAGGACATGGCAATGTGAGCAATTTGCCATCCCAAGCAAAGTAATCGGTGGCCTCGGATGCCATTGTGATGATATACCCACCATCAGCCGCGACCTCACCTGCCGCAGTCAACTGAAACAAAAGATTACCAAGGCGGCCTTGCGGATAAACAAAAATTGCTCTCATGTATAAGCGTTTCTGGTGACTTGAAATTTATAAATACATAATGCGTATGGTTTGCTTTCGACATTATGAAATGACTTCAAGAAATCACTTTGCTCCTCAACCCCATGGTTTGGATCGCATATTGCGAACTCTAACAGTTCCAATGAACAGGCTTCCGCTTCATGTCGAATTTCACAAGGCGAGAAGACACGGTGTGCATTAAAATAAACACAGGGCTGTCCACTTGGCACTGCAAGGTAAAGTAGCCCTCCAGGCTTAAGCATTCTAGCCATGTTCCGAAGGCCAAGACGCCATCCGTCCACATTCACCCTGTCACCGTATCGACCTAAGCCAAAATGTTCTAGTGCATGTAAACAGGAAATAGAATCGCAGTAGTCTGGCTCTACTGTGCTTTCATTCATAAGATCTGCCACCCTGAATACCACACCTGGTATGGTTGCCGCATTGGCTCGAATGTCGAGAACCTCGATTTCTCTATAGCTGGCTACCTGTGCCACAAACCCGTCAACGCGTGAACCGATATCTACATGCCGCTTTGGAGATGCCGAAAATATTTTCCGTGCCACATAAAGATCTTGCCAAAAATACTCCCCACGCGTGCTACCACTTTCCTCGGACCAGTCTGTTAAACAGGGTAGTTTAGTTAATTGGCCTTGGTAGTCTTTCTTAAACTGCCTCAGATCACTTAGATATCGAGGAACACCTCGGATTACATTGCGTATCCTCTTGAATCCGACAAATGAGATTTGATAATAGAGAATCCAGTGCGCAAGCTTGAACAAATTACGCATGCACTTCCTTTTTGTTCATCACCCACCCCATGCTGAATAACAGCCCGATGGCATTCAATACCACCCAAGCCACACCCGCGCCCTCCATACCATATTGGTTGATAGACACCGGCATGACTGCAACCCCTACCAAAAGAGAAACAAAATTTACCGCTAGGATTTCTCGGCTTTTCCCAGCTGCGACCCAGTTGATGTAGCCGATGTTATAAATGGCATTCAATGCAGTTCCGATTAGCAGCCAATTAAGGACTGAGTGTATTTGAGCGGCAGCAAATTCATTCCGCAACCAGACATTCAGTAGTGGTCCGCCAAGAAACATATACCCAATCCCCACAGCAACCACTATTGCCATTGTCACTCGCAACAATTTGAAACTTATCCGCCGTATTTCATCGGGCTGACATTGTAGCGCAACCAATTTCGGCTGGATGGCTGCATGTATGGGATGGACAAGGCGAAGCAAACCCATGACAACGTTGAAAGCAATACTGTAATAGCCTAATTGTTCAACCGGCAGCATGGTGCTTAAGTAAATCTTGTCAATCGACATCGTCAGCAAGGCTAGCAGTACGCTACCAGCCATTATTAAGCTAAATTTCAAAGTAGCAAGAATTTCAGCACCGTCCCAGGTAGCGTTATGACGTGGTAGCCCAGTCATACGCCAGGCATATATAGCCCTGACTATTGACTCAACAAAGGCGCACGCAACTTGCCACGTCAAATAAACAAGCAGCGATGGCCATAATAGGACTAGGCCAACGCCAAGGCCATGACGGATGATGGCAAAAATCGAAACTAGCTTGTTCAGGAGGACTTGTTGCTGAATACCCTCCAGAGCTGTGCGATAGATCGATCCTGGTAGCTGGACAAAAAAAAGGGCTATAGCAACATAGATAGCATAATGACCCATCTCATCGGACACGCCTTCCATATCAAGCCAGCGGGTCACTATGAAGTTGGTAAAAGGGAGAACCGCGATCGAGATAACGAGGGCGAACAACCAGTAAATCCGCTCGTACCCAAATAGCAAATTAGCTACACGTTGACTTCCGTCAGCTTTTCGGGCTATTCGCTCAGCGAATTCTTTCGCCATAGCTTGGCTTATGCCCGCATCCAGTAAAGACAGCATGCCAACAAACAATCCGACGAAACTTACTAGCCCCCACAACTGCGGACCAAATGCATTCAGATAGACTGGGAGGGTAACGAGTGGCAACAGGACACTTACAAACATTCCGAAGTAATTAGCAACAATGTTACGTCTGAGCCGACTCCCTATCAGCGTCGTAGTCACTTGACGTAATCTATTCGACAGAGATGGATTAATCGTGTGATTTGCGCACATAGCTTCAACTAAACTGCGGCGATGGACTCCTAAACACGCGGTCGACTTCTCTGGGTGCAACTCTAGCAGTAGACGGCTAATGCGGCTCTGGTATGTCGATGATGCGGGATCTCCCACCCTACACTCCGGAAGTGGGTACGCCGGTTTCACGAGGCGGGGAGGCAGGCCTCCTCAGTCACAGTCGCTGCCCCGTGCGGTCATCCAATTGGTGTGTTTTCGAGAAGGAGAGAATGTTGATTCTCAACTTGCGTTCTGAGCGGAAGCTGGGAGCATGACGAATTCAGAGGGTGCATTCAAGGCCCTAGGGTAACAGTTGACTGAAGGCATGCGAGGGGCTAAGCCAGTTCAGGACCTTCCGGGGCAGATCTTTGAACATCACCTGCACCTGCTTAATCTCGGTTCGCAACATCCGAGTGATTCGAGTGTCCTCGGAAAAAAACTGGCGCAGTAGGCCATTCGTGCTCTCATTTGTCCCCTGCTCCCACGGGCAATGGTGATGCACAAAATAGACCCGCATCTTCGTCTGCTTCGTGAAAAGGCGGTGCACACACATTTCTGATCCTTGGTCGTATATGAGGGCACGGCGGAACTGAGCCAGCAGAATCCGCAGTTCGCGCGGTGAAGGCATCTGAGCCTTGAATGCCACACCATGACTGCGTCTCGCTCTCTTCATCGCCTCGCTCCTCTGGTTCGCCACCCTTCGGGGCGTCGGTGAAGCACAGGTTACCCCTAATTCACACTGTCCGAATTTCCGTGGCCCCTCTGCCTTCTCATTTCTCCAAACATCGGCTGAGGGAGAATTCACCTAGGCGCAATCGTTGGGCCAGGCACAAACCGACTGGCCTGTAGTTCCTAACTCAGTGCTCGCTTCGTGCGACCTCATTCAACGAGAGATTTCCTGCCCCTGCCTCAGTCGAGATCTGAGGCTTCACCGTACAACATAGTCCGGTGGTCACCAAAATCCAAAAGAGATGCGCGAGACTCCCCGCAAACATGTAATCGAACAGGTTTCGCGTGGCGAAGCCTACAGTCACCACTGCGACTGCCACAAGTAGCCCTTGCGTTTCGGCAGCCGTGGACTGCTGCCACAGGCTCGTGAGCGTTGAAACAATGCGGACGAAAACCCAGACCAATAAGATGACGGCTGGCACACCGCTCCCCATGAGCACCATCGCAAATGTGTTGTGTAACGCCAGGAGCACTGTCTCCCCCGGTTCTTTGCCTTTTTCCGCTTCTACCTCGGCCGCGTGTAATTTCAAAAAAGTGTCATTCCCGTACCCGACCCCGACGAGAGGATGCTGAACTACTTGATGAAGCCCGAGCCCCCATGTTTTCACACGGGCGCTGAGGGTCCAGGGATCGATGGTGCTTTGTTGGTATCCGATCTGGGAGACGGCAAGCAAGCCGCCCCCCATCGCGATCGCGCCGGCAAGGATCCCTATGACCAGTCGGCGTCGTCCGGCCATGAGCCCGAAACCGACTGCCTGGGCGAAATGCGCTACCCATCCGGCCCTGGTATAGGCAGCGGCCTGCGCGAATCCTGCCAGTACGAGAGTCAGAGTTCCGAGTGCGCGCGCCCAAAACGTCCGATGGATCACAACCCACCCGATGAGGATTGGAATGACGAGCACCAGGTAGGTCGTCAACCAGTTGTAGTCCGAATAGGGAGCCCCAGCACGAACGACACGATCTCTCCACGTTCCTCCACGCAGAACAAAGTCCACCAGAGCAAAGCCTGACAACACGAGGCTGCCCAAGACCACTGTCCAGAAAATCTGCCGAGAAAGGTCGATGCGCCTGTAACTACGTAGCACGAACATGGCCCAGTAGAAGACGAGAACCTGTGCCACAAGCTTTCTCCACTCTGAGAAACTGTAGGCCGGATCGGTCGCAAAAGGGACTGTACACAACACCCACCCGACAAACCCAAACAGCGGTAGATCCAGCGGGGTTCGAATCCACGGATTGATTCTCTCAACCCAGGCAAGGCACAGTGCTACGGCAAGCAAGAAAAAAAACGCGGACTCTTGGAAGTGAAAGAGCCCCGGAAAGAAACTCGAAAACGTGATTCCCAGTAGGCCATACGTCTGAAGTTTCCAGAGTACTGCACTCGCTCGCCGAGGGACATGGACAGAGGCGGCCGTGGGGACGTCCTGAATAGGTTTTGTGATACTGGTATTCAACACACGCTTTATGATCGAGTCGGAATAGTTGCCTGGTAAGTGGTTAGTCGGCACACCTTGGTCAGTAGGAAGTGGGGAGTGGTTAGTGGGGTTGCAGACTCGAGCATTGGGTCAAGTCGTAACGCACAGACCACGGTTCGATATTTCTCCGATCAGCTGCTGCACACAGGTCTCCAGAGATACTGTTCCTGGCGCACACAATGGGGCCGGCATGAGTATTGACTTATTTGGCCACGATGTCAGCACGTGCCGACGGGATCTTGGACAGCATTTGCCCGGCCAGGAGACCTCAATTCAGAATCAGAATGCCTCGCTTAGGATTTCAATAGGTTACAGACAAGAAGACGCTGGTTAAATCCTGTCTTGGACAGCCGTGATTTGACCTCTTTAAATTCTTCTGTAATCTCCTGTCGGAAACCTTCCAGTTTTTCATCGAGGTTCGCGACGCCTTCCGCCACAAGCTGGATTGTGTGCTCCAACCCCTCTGCTACCACACCAACATGCCGCTTAATTTCTTCCATCTGCTCATTGTTCATGGGGTCACCTTTCCTTTTCCCGTTTACTGCCGGCCCTCCAGATCGGAATTGCGACGGTCTCTTTGGCCGCGAATTCCAACTCCGACCCCCCCCTTATTATTTCGTTTGGCGTTGGGCCATTCTTCCGACAGATTCAACATTGGCCATCATCAACCTCGCTAACGCTCTCAGCGGCCAGCCGGCTGCAACCAGCTTTTAGACATCCTATCTCATGCTGACCACTTCGACGTTGAGTTGCTCTTTCACATCATGTTTGGCAGAAAGATAGCGATCAATGTCGTCCAGCGTGGTGGCGTGAAAGTACCGCTCCCCGCACTCTTTGCATACTTCCGCCTCTACGTTTTCCACAAGGTAGAGTCGGTCTTGCAGCCAATGCTGGCGTTTGACCTTTTTTTTCCTGGTTTCCCCACCGCAAAACTCACAGATCATGGCTCCTCCTTTAACGCATACACCGTGATGATGACAAGGCTTGCGTCTTCCCTGAGCCTGCAAATCACATGAACCAGTCTTCTATCTTTAGCCGGCCCTTCGATGCGATACCTTGTCCCTCGTAGGTCCTCCAGTAGTTTCTTCTCGATCCGTCCTTTTAGTATGGCGTGTTCGACGTCATCGCGCGCCAATTCGTCATCGAGCATCTCTTCTTCTGCATGGGATGAAAGATAGTACGCACGATCATTAATCTTCTGTCGAATTCTCTGGATTCTTGTCATCAAAGCCCGTCAACCAAGACCGTTGTTGCCCCCGTTCTGTCCGGACGGGGACAGACCCCACGCAATGGCATTGCGTGACCAACCTCATGTGATACCGACGTCTGCTCGATGATCGAATGACGATGTCCCTCACTCAGCGAATTTCCAAGACTTCTTGGCCAAGTATTTAAAGATGAGTGCAGTAGGCGCATAGATCGTCATGTAGATGTCGAGCAAATTGTCCGGCGTGCTGAAAATGCCTTCCCCGTTCGGGGCGTATTTTGAACTATTCGATTATCCCCCGCAACATGGCAACATTCACGCAGATGCCATGCCGCGTTGCAGAAAGCCGCGATTCCTTTCGTTCGGGCTGACACGCAGGTCCGCCCCTATCAGGGGATGCGCCGGAATTCATTATGGTTTATGCCGGCGACAACTGGCCTTCCGTTTCTGGAGGTTCACGACCGGATGGCCAGAAAGTGTTTGCCGTTTGCGGACGCCGCAAACAGACGATGCACGTCGTGCCCGCGTGCGGCTGACAACTCAGCTTTGATGCGCCAGATTTCCTGGAGCACCAAATCGCCGCCGGTTTCCTCGGTCATTGTGTTTGTCGGTTCACGTTTCATG
>Ga0315290_10001466_pt1 | contig 16171 bp, 3 predicted proteins | sample YL17G12_0_MG_FD_203627 | JGI IMG/M metagenome (GOLD analysis project Ga0315290, IMG submission 203627) | Sediment microbial communities from Yellowstone Lake, YNP, Wyoming, USA - YL17G12_0 | ecosystem: Environmental > Aquatic > Freshwater > Lake > Sediment | place: USA: Wyoming | collected... | reverse complement strand
GAGCGGCTGAAGTTGGGCTCGTTGCCGTACGGATCGGTCGGCCCGCCGGGCCCGATGGTCACCGGGACGCCGGTCCCCGTCGCGGGCTGGCTGATGATGACGGTGGTCGAGTTGATGACCATGACGATGGTGGTCCCGGCCGGGATGCCCGGTCCGGTCACCGTGCGGCCCGTGTCACTGAAGGTGAAGTTGGCCGTCGCGCTCGTCAGCGTGGTACCGGAGATGACCGCATCCGTGACTACCCGGGCATCGGGGACCTCGGGGAAGATGATGTACGAGGTGCCCCTGATGAAGGCCGACACCCGGAAGTAGGTCGCGATGAAGGCGTCGAGCTTGAACGTCGGGGCGATGTAGGCCCCCACGCTGAAGCCATGATCGTTCCCGGTGATCTGGGCGGCGAGGTAGAAGCGGCGCGGCCTGACCGGGCCGAGGATGTCGGCGTCGATGGTGGCGTAGCCGTTGCGCTCACCGAGCGGTGCCTTGGCCGCCCCCACCCTGAAGGAACGCTGCACCGTGGAGCGCCAGATCACGGCGTTGATGGCGTACTGCCAGAGGTTGACCCCCGTTGCCATCGTTCTCTTGATCACGGCGTCGGCCGGGAAGCCAGCCTCAGCCGTGAAGGGCGCGACGTAGAACCAGGAGTCGATGGTGAAGGTACCCTGCGCGATGGTGGCACCCACCCTGAAGATGAACGACCGTCGGCCAAGGATGTAGCCATCCACTTCCAGAGATCCGCGCATCTCGCCGGCCCGCACGATGTCTGCCCCGGCGATGAAGGAGCGGAGCTTCTCGCGTCCGATGATCTCGGCGTCGATAGTCCACGGCTCGCCTTCCGTCCCGACGAGCCAGGCATCGATGGTCGGGGCCGGGTGGGACAGGACGATGGTGTCGTCGCGGTAGTAACTGACTGCGCCAGACCCGGTCAGGTCGGGACTGTATGCGCGATCCTGATCCCACGAGTAGACGTAGTGGATGTTCTCGCGCTGGGGATAGAAGACGAACGTACCCGACGAAACGGCAACAAACATGTTCTCGTTGATCGAGTAGATCCCGATGTTGCCACCCGTGCTTGGGGGGTCCCAGATCGTGATCGAGACCGGCTCGAGGTAGGGCGGATAGAACGGCCCGTAGAGAGCGTTATCCTCGCCGGCCCACAGGGGGTTTGGGATGCCCGGGAACGAGAGGCGCTCCGTAATAAGGTTGTGGACGACGGTTGTCTCGCCTTCGCCCTCGAAGACCACGGTGCGCTGGGCCTCGATGAACGCCTCGACCCAGATCTCGCCCTCGATGCCGAACCCGGCGAGGCGTGCGTTCACGTTGAAGTGGCGCTGCGTGAGACCCTCGAGCGTGATAACGGCGTCGGTCGGGATCGACCTTGTGTCGATGCGCCCGATCGTGGCGTCGGATGTGAAGGCCGGGTAGCGCCAGACCTCCCAGATCGGATCCCAATAGGCGGAGCCGTCTCCCCTGACGGCGTCGAGCTTGAAGGTGCCCGTCCGGGTCCAGTCCCCGAACATCGCGTAGACGTTGAACAGGCGCGGCTTGCCGGGCTTGAAGATCGTGGCCTTCACGATGAAGCCCGTGATCTTGGCGTCCACCGTCATGGGCGGGTAGTCGATGGGCGAGGTGCGCCTGATGACGATGGCGCAGTCCACCGCGAACGAGCTCTCGAATGTCTCGCGCTTGACGGCACGGACCCGGAAGTAGGGTTGGACGAAGGCTTCCGCGACGATCAGAGGCCGCTCGAGATCGGCCGGCGGGACAACCCAGTGCCAGACAATGGCTGCCCCGACCGTGAAGCCACGCGGCGGATCGCGGAGCTCTCCGAGGTCCAGCTTCACCGCGTAGAGGAAGAACTCCATGCGGAACAGGAAGGCGTTGACCCGGAAGTAGGGCTGGACGTACGACTCGACCGGGACCGACGGCAGGAAGGTGCGGCGAATGGTTGCCCCGGCCGTGAAGCGACGGTACTTGGTCAGCCTGATGGAGGACTTGACCGTGAAGTACCAGCCGATCCGGCCCTCAACATGGAAGTGGCCGTAGATCGGATTGAGGATGAAGGCGTTGACCGTGAACGGCTTGGCCTGCGTCTTCTTGAGGGCGGCCCTGGCCCTGAAGTAGGGCTGGACGAACGCGTCTGGGTGGAAGTGGCCGAGAACCCGCCTGATTAGCCAGGCATCGACGTGGATCTCGGGCTGGATCCAGACATCGACGAGGAAGTGCCGGTACGAGATCTTCGCGTCGAGGTGGAAGAACCACTGAATGATCGCCTGGGCCTTGAAGGACGAGGTGATCCGGCCCAGCACGAGGGCATCGACCGTCGGACCCGTGAACTCGAAGTGCCAGTTGTAGTGAGCGTCGATGGTGAAGCGGAGCTCGATGAAGGCCGACACCGAGAACTGGAGGGACGAGACACCCCAGTCGGAGTAGGTGCCAGACCCAGACAGGCCCGGCCGGTAGGTGTTGTCTTTGTTCGAGTAGAGGTAGTAGACGCCCGGGAAGATGGTGTAGAACCACTCACCGGGCAGCTTCGTGATGACGTAGTTGTAGGTGAGGCTGGCGTTCCAGGCACCCATGTACCCGCCATCGCTGGGCGAGTCCACGATCGTGATCGAGAGGTAGTCCTCGACCGGGAAGGCAGGCGTCAGGACGTTCGCGATGTTGCCGTAGATCTGCTGGTTCGATCCCGGGAAGGCCAGCGGCATCATCGTCGGGACGCCGATGGCCCTCTTGATGACTGCGTCTACGACGAAGCCGAACTGGATATCGGCATCGACCCAGAAGTAGGGCTGGATGAAGGCGCTGACGAAGAACTCGAGGCACTTCTCCGCCTCGACCGTGAAGCCCAGGGGCGGGTCGATGTACTCGCCCGGGTAGAAGACGACAGCGTCCGAGGTGAACCACTGGGCAATGTAGGCGTTGACAAAGAACCGGCCGGCCTTCCACGCCTCGGTGTTGAAGGATCCCTCGACCGTCCACTCCTGGACCGCCCGCAGGGTGGTCGATCCCCCGAGCGTCTTGAACTTGATGGCGTCGAAGGTGATCGACCCGCCCGGTCCCCAGCGGTAGTCGATGGTTCCGTAGGCGGGCGGGTAGACATCACCCTTGACACCGATGACCTCGATGGTCTTCTTGATCACCGCGTTCGCGGCGAAGGTCCTCACCTTCGTCTCGCCGCGAATGGCTGCGGCGGTGAACGAGCCCGCGAGGGTTTGCTGGAAGACCGCGTCCGCGAAGAAGTGGAGCGGGACGATCAGGGCTTCAGCGAGGAACCACTTGCCGATCTGGGCATCGACATCGAAGCCGCGTTGCATGTCGGCATCGACGGCGATGGGAATGAGTGGCGCTGCGAGGATGTTGTAGATCTTGAGGTCGAAGATCATCCACGCCATGAACTTGCTGTCGCTGGAGCGGAACCTCCAGTACCGATCTGTCGCAGCGGTCTGGAGAGCGAGCGTCTGGTCCTGAACCAGCCCGGTATAGACGCCCGATGGGGTCCAGCTCGAGTCGTCCGAGCTGTGTTCGACCGTCATCTCGGTCGCGCCGAAGTTCTCGAGGTTGGAGTGCTGCCGCAGACGGAACGAGGAGATGGAGTAGCTCGCCCCAAGGTCTACTCGGAGCCATGATCCGGCGTAGGCGCTCGACTGCCACTGCGTACCGTCGTTGCCGTCAACCGCTCTCGACGGCACCTCGTAAACGCTGGAGGCGGTGACGGACTTGTTGAGTGCCACATCCACGGCCGCACCGGCCGAGGACTGCGTCTTCTTGATGACCGCCGCAACGGAGAAGGTCTTGGTGAACCTCTCGAACCTGAGCGCCTCGAGGACCACCGTCCGGGTAGTCGTCCGGCCCCTGATCGCGTCGATGGTGAAGTGCCCGTTCGAGATCTCGTAGTCGATCCCGAACGATCCCTCCAGTGTCTTCAGGAAGAGGGCGCTGGCAACGAAGGGGATGGCAATATCGAAGACGGCCACCTCGGCCACCTCGAACCGACCCTGCCCGGTATAGGTGGACCCGAAGGTATAGGTCCCAGTCGTCCCATTGACGATGCGATACAGGGCCTCTAGGCGCGGTCCGACACCGACGATGACCTCGCTGATCTCGGTGTGGTTGGCAAGCGGGGTGAGGGACTCCGACTCGCCCGCATAGAGGGCCACCATGCCCGTGAGAAGAGCGTTTGACCCTGCGGCGGGAGTGACATTGACATACGGTGAACCTGTCCCCACCGACGCCCGAGTGGCCGATCTCTGAAGCCCGCTTGTCCCCGACCACTCCTCGAGCGTGGAAATCTGGCCGCCGCCCCAGCTCACCGAGATCGCCGTCTCCCCGCCGACGGCGTACTTGTAGGCTATCGCGCCATATACGTCCTGATAGATCTGAGTGTTCTGGAGGATGGTCCAGCCAGCGGGAAGGGACGGAGTGTGGGTCCAATATCCTGCTGTGGACAGGAACATGAGGTTCCCGGTCGTCGCTCCCGTCGCGAAGGTCGGGTTGCCCGTCGAGGACACCGCCTGTACGAGTCGAGCATCGGGTGTGGTTGTGACGGTCTTCTTGATGACCGCTTCAGCCGTCAGGGACCCGGCCTGGACCTTGCGCTGGATCGCATCGAGGGTGGTCGATCCCGGGAACGTCTCACCCCTGATGGCGTCTGCGGCGAACGAGTCCGCCATCGGTGCGAAGATGACCGAGTCAGTCTGGAAGTACCAGCCAATCGCTGCATCAATCGAGAAGTGAAACGCGACATAGGCATCGACCGAGAAGCGCGGCATGATGACCGCGTCGAGGATTGCGCTTGCCGCGAACGATCCCGGACGGGGGGCCAACTTGAGGGCATTGGCGTAGAAGTGACCCGGCAGCCACGACGCCGCGCTGAACGATCCCGGCATCCCTGCCTTGACGGTCGCCGCGACGGTCGTCCAGTTGCTTACCCGGCCCGCGCCATCGTCATAGACGAGACGAGCATCAAGAAGAAAGGTCCCCTTCGGGACCTCCCAGGCAACCTCGATGCCAGCCTGCGATATGAGGACATAGTTCGTTTCGGGGAGGCGTGCGACCTCGATGCCAGCCTGGCTGACGACGAGGTTTGGCTCACCCGATCTGGCTACCTCGAGACCGGCCTGCGACACGACGAGGTTCTGGCTCGTCGGTGCGATGACGGCCTCGAGGGCGATCTGGGTGACGCGTGCCTGCGCGTCGGTCGGCGCAATGACCGCCTCGAGGGCGGCCTGCGTGACACGCACGGAACCTGATGTGGAGGCAATGACTGCCTCGACCGCGATCTGGGTGACGCGGCCCTGGGTCATGGCCTACGCCGTCAGCTTTACGCCGAACTCGGCTGCGTTGACGCTGGAGATCGTCCAGTCTGCTGCCGCGACGGGATCCTGCTCCTTGATTTCGGAGTAGTAGATGTAGGCGTCACCCACGCTCACGGTCGCCCCGTCCACGTCGCTGGCTGGCGTGCCGTTCCCGTAGACGGGAGCGATGGATCGTGACCCGGCGTCGTCCTTCATGGCACCGATGAGGATCTGCACCCCTTTCACGGTGCCGCTCGTGGGGGTCACGTTCCCGAAGGCGAAGGTGTTCTTGTTCCCCACCGTGGTGCCGCTCTGGATGTAGTCGGTCACGCTGTTCAGGGTCGGGTCATTTACGCAGTCGTAGCGACTTCCGGCTGACGCAGTCCACTCGTTGGTTCCCCCGTCGGCCGTGGGCAGGATCGTCTGGACGCGGATGTCACCGAGGAAGTCGTTGTTGGCAGAACCGCTGTCGTCGCACATGTAAACGTCATCGCCACGCCACTCAAAGTTGGCTCCGCTGACACTTCCGAAGATGATCGTATTGGCGACTGCGGATCCTGCTCCATTCAGGGTGTCCAACCCAACGGGGGACTCGGCATATGCCCCGAGCCGGATCTGGTCAATGCCGTTGATCTTGACCCAAACGCCCCCATTGGTTCCATCGATCTTGACCTTCATCTCGATGTAGTACCAGCCACCAATCATCAGTTCCAGATTGGAATATGAACTAGATGCGCTGGTTGCATGGTTGTAGACGAAAAGTTTCCGGGTGCTGTCGATCCGAAGACTGACGTGATATGTGGTTCCGTCCCTGAAGGTCCAGATGTAGTTGGATCCGGGGGTACTACCGAGATACCAAGCGGCACCCACAATCCACACTTGGCTATTGGGCAAGACCTTGATCAGCCCGGAGTCCTGACGAAGAGAGTCCCCCACAACTCCATTGGTCCCATGTCTCCCATATGCACCTATGAATGTCCCCCCACTAACAACCGTCCCAAACCATCCCTTTTGGATAATGTTGGCCGTCGCGTAGTGATCGAACCCGTCACAGAACTTCAGGGCCATGGCTACACCACACTCGCATCAATGGTGAACATCGCCGCATCCCCGACGGCATAGCCGAACTGGAGGGCGTTGATCTCGTCCTTGGTCCATGAAAGGCCGGAGAGGGGCGATGTGTTGAGGACTTGGTACGACTTCCAGAAACTGTCGTAGACAGATGCCTTCGTTCCTCTGTACCAGCGCGGCGTCGTGCTGGGCGGCGGCAATCCGCCATCGTCTACATCGGCCCTGTAGAAGACAGGTTGGACGGTACGGAAGCCAGCGTCGTCCTTCTTGTAGCGCAAGACCGTCTGGACCCCGTGGACCACTCCGTTCCCGATGTTGGGCATGGCAAACAGGTCCGTAGCCCCGACCACGTTGGACGAGTTGTAGTCGTTGTCATTCGGGGTGGCGTCGTCCACGTTCGACCAGTTGGCGTCTGACAGCGGCGTGAAGTTGGTCCTGATCCCCGCATTCGACGGGGCTAGGTACTGGACCCGCAGATCCCCAACGAAGGTAGTTCCGCTGTAGACAATAAGGTCGTCAAACCGATTGTCGGTGCCACCTCCGCCACCGCCGCCTGACATGAGACCTATGGCATTGAACTGGGCAGCGCCAGATGCCTGCGTGTTCTTTGATGTCAATGAAAGTAAGTTGACACCGTTCACACAAACAGTAACCGTTCCAACGGTTGTGGAGATTGTCGTAGTCAGTTCGAGATGGATCCATGTGGAACGGGGCAGCGTGGCGATGTTTCCCAGATTAGTGCCCGCCCCTCCCTTCACATAAAGAACCCCAACTGTAGAAATGTAAAGACCCACTTGTTTCGTTAGCCCGTCCATGAGCGACATCAGTTCCCGGTCGGGATTAGGCCAAGCGGACATGTAGAAGGCGAATGCCACTCCTCCCGATGAGTTGTCTGCGCCAAGTGGGAGGTATCCACCCCTACCCCAGTCATTCACTGCAATACCGGCTGTAGAGTAACGCCCATATGAGGCAGTAATCCCTGGCGAAATAGATGTTCCGTAGTTGATCCACCCTCTTTCGCTGAGTGAGGTGTAATGGTCATAGGAGTCCATGAAGATGATTGCCATCGCTACCCCCTCACTCGAGGTTGTGCCAGACGTGGTACTCGACGTAGGGCCGTCCTGCGTCGCAGAAGAAGATGCCGTTGGTCGGGTCCGTCTCCACGAAGCCCACCGCGCTCGTCGCGGCCTCCGGGACCGCGTACTTCCGCAGGCCCTTGACCACGACGGTCATGGAGTTGCGGACGTAGGCGTATGAGCATTGCCACTTGTTGCCCGACAGCGGCTCCGGCCACTCCTTGACGAGTGCCATGGGCTGGGCCTCGACGTAGGTGTAGGTCGTCTTCGCGTTCGACATGTCGATGACCATGAACTGGGGCTGGACGAGCCCCCGTGTCGCGGGGCGCTTGAGGGCCAGCAGGAGGCCCCACGGGTCCTGCGTGTCGTAGCTGGCGGTCACCCTGTACTCGACGGTGTCAGGGGTCGGGAAGCTCATGTTGATCGCCCTGATCGGGAGCGTGATGCTGTCCACCTGGCGGAAGCCGAAGGTGGGGTCGTAGAGCATGAAGGTGTGGGCACTCGACCAGACCTCCACGATCTGTCCTGGGTAGAGACCAGGGGTGTAGATCGTGAACTCGGCCCTCATGGCCGGCGTCCCCTCCTGGGTGAGGACCTTGTTGGCCCGGGCATTGATGAGGCCCTTCAGCCAGTCTGATCCCATGACCTCGGACCACTGGAAACGTCCGAACTGGTTCACCGACGGGTTGTTGATCTTGTGGACAAAGAGCAGGAACTCCTGCGTCGACTGTGGTGTGGGATCGAGGGTCCCGGTGAAGACCAGCACGTCGTTCTTGAGGCGGCTGACATCCGATGTGACCGACAGGTTCTTGGTGGGCACCGCTCCCACCGCGTCGCCCACGGCAATGGGAGACCGCTCGTAGTCCTGCTCGCGCCAGTTGATGTAGCCCTCTGGGTCGATGTAGAAGATCACCGATCCGGGCTCGCTGCGAAGGACGTTGGCGGCCACGTCCTGGAAGAAGCCGCGCAGCGTGATCCCGGACGACGGAGGAGTCCAGACCGGACCGTAGTCCCCAGCGTTGATCTCCGCGATCTCGTCGATCCGGCTGTCCGACGGGACGTCTTGGCCCCACTGGATCGTGGGGCTGACCTTGTCGAGGTCGAAGTCGTGGAGCATGTGCCAGATGTAGTCGCGGTCGCTCGTCTTGGGTGGCACCACCACGATGTAGCCGGTGACCTTGCCGTCGTCCCCGACCTGTTTGATCCGCTTGTAGTAGCCGCCACCGTCCGGGTACCACGTCGGCTTGGTCCGGTTGTACATGACCAGCTTGTCGAACAGGATGTTGAGGTCCGGCCCGCTCAGAACGATGCGGGCCTCAGGGTCGTCGGGGAAGACGTAGGACTGCTCGACCGTGAAGACATATCCCCACCACATCTTCCGGCCGTCAACGTACAGGCAGATCTGCTGACCGGCGATGAACTCATTGACCAAGAACGGTCCGCGCAGGGTGATCTGGCACGATCCAGGCTGGGCCCCAGCCGACACCTGGAAGCTCGTCTGGGCAAAGACCACCCTGTCCGAGACGTCCCGTTCCGCGACAGTGATGGCAACCACCGAGGTGGGGGCTGTCATAGCTACACCGCCGGGCCGCGCAGACCGAACATCTGGCCCTTGCGAGACAGGCTGCGCTCAACCTCGGCCGCAACCTGGATGGCGAGGCTCGAGATGTCCTGGTCGTTGCGAACGACCGGGCCGTTGATGTTGACCGTGACGCTGGCAGATCCGCCGCCGCCGCCACCACCAACGTAGTCACTCATCGAGGCGGCACGAGGGTTGCGAAGGATGGCGACGGTCTCGGGGCCGGCCTCGCCCACCGTCATCAGGGCACCCTTGCCAAAGGTACCGAGGTAACCCATGGCGTTCCGCCCACCAGACTTCGCGACCCACTTGTAGCCATTCCATTCGTAGCCGGCACCCGGGCTCGGGGAGGTGGGGGTACTTGAATAGCCGCCACCAAAGTAGGTGCCGCTTTGGGAAGTGCCGCCTGATCCAGACGACCCTGAGACATTGACCGCCCCGTTCCGGCCTTCCGTGACGGTATAGCCAAGACCCTTCCAGATCTCGACCAGAGCATCCTTTATGGTCCCGCCGAAGGTCTCGACATACTTCGAGGCTCCACCCAACCCTATCTCGAACTTGCTTTCAGCCGTCCCGAAGATGTCGCTCGCATTCTTCAGGGCGAGACCCATCTTGTCGGTTAGCGCCGCGATCTTGGCATCTGCGGCAAGGCGGTCCTTGTCGAGAGCGATCTGCTGCTCCGTGACATCGGCCTGGATGCTGAGATCCTTGATGTTGCGCTGGGCTACGATGCTCCATTCCTTGCCCTGAGCCTTGAAGGCTTCCACCCCGAGGTCGAGCTGCTGCTGCTCGATCCCGGCCTTGGCGATGGCCTCCTTCTGGCGGAAGTACCGTTCCTCACCTGTCTCACCAGGGGCCTGGAACTGGGCGACGGCAAGGTTGGTCGTGATCGCACGCTGCTGAAGCTGGAGGCCGAGGCTCGTCTGGGCCCGCCCGATGTCCCACAGCCGTTTCTGGACCGCACCGAGCGACTTCCCGCCCTGCGAGTCCACGCCCTTCCAATAATCCCTGGCATCTGCCAAGGCCCTGTGAGCGAGACGAGAAGCATTGGCCCACTGGGTCTGGTTGAGGATCGCGGACATCGTGCCGATCTGGTTGTTGATGCTCTGGATCTCGGCGCTGTAACCCTTCGCCTGCGCGATGTACTTGTCCCACAGGGCGATCTGGGGGCCTTCAGCAGATGGCATCGTCCCGGCCATCCCAGTCGTAAAGCCCGTGCGTGGGTTCACGACTGGCGAACCGGCCACTCCGGTAACGAACCCAGTGTTCGCGTTGATGATCGGAGAGCCTGACACCGGGACACCGGGGGCACCTGTCGTGGAAGGTGCTGTCCCGGGGATGGTGTACATCTCCACGATCCGCGCCCGGGCATCATCCAGAGCTTCTTTGTTCTGGACGCGAAGTTCTCGCTGCATCCGGGCAGCATCGGCCAGCCAGCCAGCTCCCCTCTCGCTCGCACCGAGACCCTGGTACATGGCCTTGCCGATGAAACTCGGCAAGGCACCAGTCATGCGTCCCACCGGGAGAGCTCCGGGGATCAGGCCGGTTCCGGGAGGGGCGAGAGGCTCTGCGATGCGGCTCGTGGCGTACTCGAGCGGAATGATCAGGGTGCGGTTGATCTCGCTCTTGATGTCGAGCATCTGGAACTGGCTGACCATCTGGCGGGTAATCGTCTTGAACCAGGTTCCCATTTCGGGAATGGTCATGCCCTTGGCGGCCTGTATAACGGCTTTGTTGAGTTCATCAAGGTTGGCAACGAGATTGCCGACCGAGTCCGTGTAAACGTACCCGAGCTCGGCCATCTCGACGACGGTCTTGTCCGACCCCATGGCCTTGAGGCGATCTACTTCACCGCCTTGCGTTCGGCGGATCCCGTAAGCCGGAACCCCCTCTTGATGCGCGGCACGACCCTGTGCGGCCCGCAGGGTGCCGGTCGTGTATTCAGCTCCCGGACCACCAGCGGTGTTACCACGAAAGAAGTTGAGAAGCCCAGCCCCGACGGCAACAGCAGCACCAACGGGTCCAGCAACCGAAAGCCCAACCCCCACCTCCGCCATCTTGACGGGTTCATCGTTTTGGCGCGTGCTCTTGAGAAGGTCAGTAATCTGCTGCTGGAAACCTGATCCGCCACCAAGCTGTTCGCCAAATAGAGCGGTCCCGCCGACTCCTCCGTAACCACCGTAAAGGCCCTGGGGAGCCCCGGCTGGGCCACCCTTGAAGCGATCCAGAATGGCCGAAGCATCAGTCAGGCCCCATGTGAACATCTGGATCGACTTCTCGGCCGAGTTGACAATCAGGTTGCTGGCGCCGGGGATCTTGGATCCCATCGAAGCAGCAATCAGGTCCTTGGCTTCCGTGAACGCCTTGGACCCAGCCTTGGCCATGGTGGCTGCCTTGAGGGACTCCTCCGTCCATGTCTCGGTTTCGTTAGAAAGCCCGGCCGTGGCAGCCGCTGAGGCAACAGCAGCCTTGTAGTTGCCACCCATCTGGCGTGTGGTGTCGGCCATGGCTGTCGAGACACGGGTGAAGGTGGGAGTCCACCCGGTCATTTCGTCGATCCACTTGCCGGCAGCCGGGATAATAGCCTGATCAATCACCATCGAGGCAGCCTGCATCGCCATGCCGTAGGCTGAAGTCGCCCCGATGATCACGCCGAGGTTACGGATGATGCCGGCGGTCGTCGGCAGGGCCTTCTGGGTTGCCTTCACCAAGTCTTCATCGGCCTCCTTGGCCTTAGCCCTCGCAGCAGCTCGCTGCTGGACGAACTCCTTGGTCTTGGTCTTGAAATCTGCTTCGTGGACTGTGCCAGCTTCGACTTCCTTTGCCAGGGCTTCGTATGCCCCAGCCGTCCGAAGACGGATCTTGTTGTACTGGTCAGTCGTCCTGTCGGCCTGACGCCGTGCCTGCCCTTGCTCCTTCTGGGCCTGCGTCAGTTGCTGAACGCCGCCGAAGAGGAACGACCCGACAGCAGCAATGGCGCCTTGCGGAGTCCGGCTGGGCATCGTCTTTCCAGCGCCAGCCATCTGGACGGCGATCTCATCGGAAAGACGTGGCTTCATGCCACGCATGGTGGTTGGTCCAGCCCTACCACCAGCCAAGGTCGTAGCCTCGATCCTGGCCCGATAATCGGCAGCAGCTCCCTCAACCGTCTGGTAGCCGTACTGGCTACCAATCGCTTCGGCTGACCCAGCCCCGGTCGCGGCCTCCACCTGGCGCTCGATCTGACTAATACGGTCCTGGCCTGCATCATGCGGGACCGCAATGCCGCCAATGCCCTGAAAGCCCGGAGGAAGTCCTGGAGTTCTCTGGGCGGCCGCAGCCCCAGCCGCTCCGGCGGCCGTAGCGTTCTGGGTGTTGACCGTGGTTGCGCCGGACGCCGTCACATTCACGGTGGTGGCGGTGATCGCAGGAACACCACCAGCTCCGATCGGAATGACATCAGGCGTCATCGCGACGTTGCCACGCCCACGCATCTGGGGACCGATTGCGCCCATGCCCAGCAGGGGGGCAGGGATCATCTGGGGCGTAGTGAGGTTGGCAACCAGACGCTCCACCGCGTCCTTGGGATCCGACCACATGGGATCAATGTCCCCGGCCCCCTCGGGGTTCCTGATCCCACGGTAGGCGTGCGGGATCTGGTCGATCAACCGATTGGGGATGATGATCCCGTCCTCGGGAGGAGCGAAGAGCTCGTTCCGTTTGCGGCCGATCTCGACGATGCCGCCATTCGCCGCACGCGGGATCTGGTCCATGACCTTCTTCGGGATGCGGCCAGCGAGACGGTTCGGGACAAAGAGCTCGGGTCCGATCTCACCGACGATGTAGAGACCCTCGCCGGCCTTGCCACCGCCAGCACGTCCGGTGAGCTTGGAGTAGATCTCGGCGGCTCGCAGACGAGCTGGATCGACCTCAGCCGCCTCATAGACCTTCTCGAGCGAGCGATTGGCCGACGCGATGCGGGTCAGGCCGGGGCTCTCGAGCATCCCACCGATGCCGCGCACGGCGTTCAGGGCGTCGCGACCGGACGCCTCGACCATGATCTGATTGCCCTGGCTGGCACCGAGGGCCAGCCAATGGTGCATGTACTTCGCTTGGGCCGTGCCCTTCGACGGCATGTTCCGGGTCATGTTCTGGATGGTGATGACGGCGTCGTAGTCGGCCGCCATCCTCGCGAGGTGGGCGGACGGCCGCATGTGGAGACCGAGCTCGTCGGCCACCGTGAACAGCTTGCGAACAGGACCGCCAGCCTGGCGCTTCTGGGCCTGCATGGACTGGTACGACATGATCGCCATGAAGGGATCGTTGGCCCAATCAGCGGCCGTCTGGAAGATCTGGCTGATCATCCCCCCTCCGGGATGGACCAGACCGTGGGGCTGGCCTGCGACGGCAGCGCCTCCTGCGGCGCGGTGGTGCATCGGGCTGAACATGCCTTCGAGCTGGCCGAGACTCTGGGGCTTACCCTTCCTGCCCAGGCGAGGGTTGGTCTCCTTCTCGTAGAGCCATGAAGCAGCCTGGAGCTCCACCGGGTGCAGGCCGAGCTCGGCTGCTACCTGGCGGTAGGCGGCATCAATGTCATTCCGAACGGGGCCCTCTCCATACGCGGAGAGATGTCCGCGAGTGGCAGTCCTGAAGGCCCAGCGGTCGAGAGTTAGGGCATCAAGATCGCCACCGAGGTTCCGATAGAACGGCCCGACCTTTGGGGTATGGCCGAGGATCCTCTCTGGGTCCGCTCCCTCGAGGATGGCCTTGGCCTTCCCGTGGGCATCGAGCCTCATGTTGTAGGGGAACGACTCACCGAACAGGCCCATTCTGTGCGTCTGGAGGACCCTGTGGGCCTTGGTCTTGTTGGCTTGCCACGACGTGCCGGCCGAGAGGGCGGCAGTCACACCACGAACCGTGGTCGGGTCGATCCCATAGCGAACGGACTGCTCGTTGATCCAGTTCTGGGCATCGGCATACCAAGCCTTGCCGAACTTCATCTGGTCCGGTGAAATCCGAGCCGCTGCTGCTCGCAAGTTCCCGGCGAAATCCAGCTCCTCCTGGGTCATCCGCCCGACGACAGCACCATGCTTGGCGTGGACTGGGCCACCAGCCCTTTTCTCATCTCCCCACAACTTGCCTGTCTCGCCGGTCAGAGGAACGAGAGGTTCAGCGGGGAGAGGGAAGGTTTCCCATGCGTTCGGAGCGAACCCAGGGATGCGGTACGGCTCTCGAGCAGCACGGGCTGCCCGGCGAGCATCCTCGATCTCGAGCATCTCCATATGGCGCCACTGGGCGTTTTCCCAACCCTTGATATTTCCGTGGGCGTGAGTGATACTGTAGGCACGGGCGCGTCGGGCATCTCCACGGACAGATCCACCAGCCATCATGCCAAAGGTGAGCTGGTCAGGAGATGGGCGCGAAACCCGACTGGGGCGCGGGATCGCCGCCGGGTCGGTCTTCGTGTATGGACCCGGCGGGTGCTTCCACAGCTCCCAATCGAACCCGTATTCCTCACCGGCACGGTCGAGCATCCGGCGCTGGAGATCGAAGCTCTGGAGAACCTCTTTCGACGAAAATGCCTTGATGAAGGCGGGAGTGAAGTAGTCCAATCCTCTTGCGCCGGGAGGCGGGACGGTAAAGACCGCCCTGGGCTTGATGAACTCTTCCTCCCGAACCCCCATGCCCTGAGCCAGCTCTTCGGCCATGCTCCGGGCAAGCCTGATCTGGCCCGGGTCACGGTGACCGTGACCCCTTGGACGCATGATCTGTGTTGATTGCGGGGTCACGACCCATGACTCGCGCTCCTCACCCGCGAACATCGTGCGAATGTCGGGAAGCGAAGGGCGCCAAATGTCGGTCGAACCCTTGTAGAGCGGATGGTTGTGGATGCCAATCAAACCCGAGGTGTCATTCAGGCTCGAACGCCCGTATCCGAAGTTTCTCCAACGTCGCTGGCTCTCAGCAGGGATCCCAGGACGCATCTTGGTTCCGCTCAGGGAAACAGATCCCTTGTCTCCAACAGCCTCACCAATGACGAAGGGGCGCCCCTCTACCAGTTCCTCAACACCCAGCCAATGCTCCCTGGTCATGCCCCGGATGCGGTCGATGTCATGCGACACTCCGGGACCGGGCTCGAATGGCCCGAGCCCCTGAGAGCCCAGTCCGAGGCCGTAGCGGTGCATCAGCTCAGATGGCTTGCCCGACGAACGGAAGGCGGAGGCTGGCCCGCCCTCCTGGCGCTTGCGGCCGGACATGATGAGCTCGTTGACCCGCTCGGCCGTTGACCTCATCTTCTTGCTGCTGGTGGGGATCTCGTCGAAACGCTTCAGGTCGAAGAAGGCGAGCTGGGACTTGGCTCGAGCCACGAGATCGGCTTCGCGGCGACGGCCGAGGACGGCAGCCGGGTCGATGTGGATCTGGCCTTCGTGGAGCCAGGTCCCGACGAAAGGCGGGAAGTCACCGGCCGCCATCTGGGCCTTGCGCTGGGCGTTGTACTTTCGGAAGAAGTCACGGGGATCGTTCGGGTCAGCGAGCTGGCTGGTTCCGGTCTCGATGCCCACGGCGTAGCCCTTCGGGGGCTGGGGTCCACCGTAGAGCGGGAAGGTGCCACCCTCGTTCGCCAGGGTCGCCCGGAGAGCGATGGCCCCAGCGCCGGCCCTCTTCGGGGCGTCTTCGCGGTAGACCCACTTCCCACCATCCCGACCATCGACTGGCGTCCAGTCCGGCCCATGGGAATGGTTCTCCCCAGGCCCACTATGGGAATGCTTGAAGGTGCCTTCACCCGGAATGCGATGCTTGTGGGTGACCCGGTAGGGTCCGCCCCCGTAAGGCGAAACGGGCCCACCAGCCATGCGGATCCCACGCCAGGCATGTGATGCCGCCCAGTTCTCACTCGAACGCCTCTTCAGGCGCCGCCTGGCAAGCCCGGTGAGCTTCGGGGATCCACCTAGACGGGCGAGCTGGTGAAGAGCCAGCTCCGATCCCTCGTTGCCGATCATCTGGATCTCGTCGCCCGGGATCGCCATGAGCTGGGCCCAGCCCATCATGCTCCGGGGGTTGAAGCCACCCTCCCCGTTGCTGAGGTTGTGGATCTGGATCGCAGCTTCGGGGTAACGCTGGGCCACCTGGGCCAACACGCTCGAGGGCCGCATGTGGAGACCCATGGGGTC
>Ga0315290_10001465_pt1 | contig 16172 bp, 16 predicted proteins | sample YL17G12_0_MG_FD_203627 | JGI IMG/M metagenome (GOLD analysis project Ga0315290, IMG submission 203627) | Sediment microbial communities from Yellowstone Lake, YNP, Wyoming, USA - YL17G12_0 | ecosystem: Environmental > Aquatic > Freshwater > Lake > Sediment | place: USA: Wyoming | collected... | reverse complement strand
TGGCAACGCCCATTACCTCCGGGTCACTGATTTCCAATTTCTTCATAAGGAGATCTCCCATCAAGCATGGTGATCTCCACAGTGTATCAAATTTATACGACATTACTTATGACGCCATGTATAGAAGGGCCGGGGATGAGGGATAGGTCGATGTGAACGACAAAACCTTCCCTCACCCGTCGCTTTCGCGCCGACCTCTCCCGAAGGGAGAGGTGAGAAAAAGCGACCCGTCGCCTAAAGGCGAGGGGTTTACGGATCCCCTAGCGGGGACTCTGAACGGGTACTCCGGGCTGCGCCCGGAGTACCCGTTTAGAGGGACTGAGGGTGAGGGAAAGTGCCGGATGCGGAAATCTTGTCGTGCATTGTGGAAACATCAATAGTACGCGGGGCTTCGGCCCCGTGTTTTTTTCGCAAGACGCTTGACCTGCCTCAAAGTTTTCCCGATCCGAGTCATTCACACTGCAATGCAGGGAATCCCGGGGATTCGCGGATGCGGCGTCGACACATCATGAAATGGACGGTGGAACTCGGACTCGGACTGGTGATTCTCGTCTGGGCAACCACGGCGACCGCCGATACGTTGCGGATTCCGGACGCAGCCCGCCAACAGGAACTCGTCCATCTGCTGCAGCAGGACTGCGGTGCCTGTCATGGTCTGTACCTCACGGGCGGACTGGGGCCGGCGCTGCGTCCGCAAGATCTGCGCGGCAAGCCGGTCGAGAGCCTCGGGGCGGTGATCCTGAGAGGGCGCCCCGGCACCCCGATGCCGGGATGGCAAGCCTTCATCACCGAAAGCGAGGCCGGGTGGATGGTTCAGACATTACTAAAGGGGCTGCCCGATGAGAAAGGGCTGTCCGATGGAAAAGGGCTGTCCCTTGGGAAGGAACTCCCCGATGATCGTTGAGCGCGCCTGCGTTGCCGGCGCCCTGATGCTGGCTGCCCTGTCGGGCGCGCAGGCGCAATTGCGCGGCACCGGCGACCTGGGCATCGTCATCGAACGCGCCAGCGGAAGCGTGCGCATCGTGGATACCAGTGCGCGCGCGCAGATCGGCCGCGTGCAGAACCTCGGCGATCTGTCGCATGCCTCCGCGGTTTATTCTCGCGACGGCCGCTACGTCTATGTATTCGGGCGCGATGGCGGCTTGTCTAAAGTGGATCTGCTGCAGGCCCGCATCGAAAACCGCATCATGCAGGCGGGCAACAGCATCGGCGGCGCCATCTCGCAGGACGGCCGCATCGTGGCTACGCAGAACTACACGCCCGGCGGCGTCAAGCTGTTTTCCGCGGCAACGCTCGAGTTGCTGGCAGACATCCCCGCCACCTACGGCGAATCCGGGCAACGCTCGAAGGTGGTCGGCCTCGCGGACGCGCCGGGCCAGCGTTTCGTCTTCAGCCTGTTCGAGGCGGGCGAGATCTGGCTGCTCGATGCCGCGGATCCGCGCCAGCCCAGGCTCGAGAAATTTCCCGCCGGGCTGCAACCCTACGATGGGCTGGTGACGCCCGATGGTCGCTGGTACGTCGCGGGCCTCTACGGCGAGGATGGATTCGCGCTGCTCGACCTGTGGCACCCCGGGAAAGGCACGCGTCGCATTCTTCAAGGTTACCGCCAAGGCGAGGAAAAGCTTCCCGTCTACAAGATGCCGCACTTGCGCGGATGGGCGGTGGCCGGGCGTCGCGCGTTCGTGCCCGCGATCGGCCGCCACGAAGTGTTGATGCTGGACACCGAGACCTGGGAAGCCGGGGGCCGTATCGCGGTTGCCGGGCAGCCGGTATTCGTCGTCGCACGTCCGGATGCAAGGCAGGTGTGGGTCAGTTTCGCCTTCCCGGACAACGGCAAGGTGCAGGTGATCGACACGGAAACGGCGGCGGTGATTCGCACACTCGAACCCGGCCGCGCGGTGCTGCACATGGAATTCACGCCGCGCGGCGAAGCCGTGTGGATCTCGGCACGGGACGACGACCGCGTGCTGGTCTACGACACCGCCACGCTGGAGCCGGTGGCGCAACTCGCAGCGGACAAGCCGAGCGGCATCTTCTTCACCGCCCGCGCGGCGCGCATAGGATTCTGACATGAGCGGCTTCTGACATGAGCGCCCTCGAATTGCGCCTGCTCAACGAATTCCAGCGCGACCTGCCGCTGTGCCCCGCGCCGTATGCCGCCATGGGCGCCACGCTTGGCGTAAGCGAAGGCACCGTCATCGCCACACTGGCCCGGCTCGCGCACGCCGGCAAGGTAAGCCGCGTCGGCGCGATATTCCGCCCCAACACGGTCAGTGCGAGCACGCTCGCCGCCATGCGGGTTGGGCAACGGCGCATGGAAGAGGTGGCCCGGAGGGTCAGCGCCTGCCCGGGCGTGAGCCACAACTACGCGCGCATGCACCGCTGGAACCTGTGGTTCGTCGCGGCCGCCGCGGGTGAATCGCAACTCGCGCAACTGCTCGACGAGCTCGAAGCGCGCAGCGGCTGTCCGATGCTGCGCCTGCCGTTGATCGAGTCCTATCACATCGACCTGGGATTCGACCTCGCGGGTGACACCGCGCCGAGGAAACCCGCCGTGTCGGCGCGCTGCGGCGCTTCGCCGTCAAATCTCTCCGCGCAGGAAGCGGCCCTGGCAGCTGGGCTCGCCACCGGTTTGGCGCTGGTGCCGTTGCCATTCGCGGAGCTGGCGGCGCGCGCGGGCGCCACCGAAGACGCCGTCATCCGCAACATCGGCATGTGGGTGCGAACCGGGGTGATATCCCGATTCGGCGTCATCGTCAGGCACCACGAGCTCGGCTATACCGCGAATGCAATGGTTGCGTTCGACATTGCGGATGCGCTGGCAACGCCGGCCGGGCGCCGCATCGCGGCGCAACCCGGAGTCACCCTGTGCGCGCGCCGCACACGCAGCCGGCCCGAATGGCCTTACAACGTGTATTGCATGCTCCACGGGCGCAGCGAGGAGAGCGTGATCGCGCGCGTCGAATCGCTGCGCGAACAATGCGCGCTCGGCGACTGGCCGTTTGCGGTCCTGTTCAGCACGCGGCGCTTCAAGCAGCAGGCCGCGATCTTTGCGCCCGAGATGAGCCATGGATGATACCGATCGCGCCTTGGTCAACAGCCTGCAGCGCGGGTTCCCGGTCGTCGAACGGCCCTATCTTCAGGTCGCGCGGGAACTCGGCCTCGCCGAGGAGGAGTTGATCGCGCGCACGGGGAATCTGCTCGACCAGGGCATGCTCAGCCGCTTCGGCCCGCTCTACCAGGCCGAGCGCCTGGGCGGCGCCTATACGCTCGCCGCGATCCAAGTACCGGAGGCGGACTACGAGCGCGTCGCCGGTCTGGTCAATGCGCATGCCGAGGTCGCGCACAACTACCGCCGCGAGCACGCCTTCAACATGTGGTTCGTGGTGGCGGCGCTGAGTGCCGCCGCCGTCTCACGCACGCTGCTCGCAATCGAGCACGACTGCGGCTGTCCCGTCATCGAGTTTCCGAAGCTGCGCGAGTACTTCGTGGACCTGGACTTGCCCGTATAGCGGCATGGATATGGCGAACGCCGCCGAACTCGACACGCTTGACCTCGCCATCGTGCGCTACACGCAGACCGGGCTTGCACTGATGCCGCGCCCGTATCATCAAGTGGCCCGGCAGGTCGGGGGGACGCCCGCGCAAGTCATGCAGCGCCTGCAGCGCATGCTCGATCTCGGGGTGATCCGCCGCATCGCCGCCGTGCCCAACCACTACGCGATCGGCTACGTGGCCAACGGCATGTCGGTGTGGGATGTGGAGGATGCGCAGGTGGACGAACTCGGCCACACGCTCGCCCGCAGCGGTCTGGTCAGCCATTGCTACCTGCGCGCGCGCCACCCGCCGCAATGGCCGTACAACCTGTTCGCCATGGTCCATGGACGCGATCGCGGCGAGGCCGAGGCGAAACTGCGCGCCATCGCCGGCATTCTCGGCGGCGCGGTGCGTGCTCACGAGGTGCTCTACAGCAGCCGGATACTCAAGAAGACAGGCCTGCGGCTGGCCTGACGACACAGATCAAGTCTCACCACAGAGATACAGAGACACGAAGAAGTTAACAACCAACTGATTGCCTAAAAACGGCATGAACCACGGAGGACACGGAGGACACGGAGGAAAGACAAGAAGGAGAGAATCCGGATAGATGGGTTTCGGTGCCCCGCGACAAATCCTTCTGCCAGCAGGGGTGCAACGGAAATCCGCCATCCTTTTACCCATATTCTCGTTCTTGCTTTTCCTCCGTGTCCTCCGTGTCCTCCGTGGTGAAATCCAGATTGAGGAGTAAAGCATGTTCCGCGTATCGCAGTACATGAAGGAAATCGCCAACCCGACGCCGCTTGGTCCGAAGCATGAGCCGCCGGGGCCCGTGGTGATCTGGAACCTGGTGCGGCGCTGCAATCTGACGTGCCGGCATTGCTACTCGATCTCCGCCGACATCGATTTCCCGGGAGAGTTATCGACTGCGGAAGTCTTCACGGTGATGGACGATCTGAAGCGATTCGGCGTGCCGGTGCTGATCCTCTCCGGCGGCGAACCTCTGCTGCGGCCCGACCTGGCGGACATCGCGCGGCGCGCGAAGCAGATGCGATTCTATGTCGGGCTGTCCACCAACGGCACGCTGATCGGCAGGCACAACATCGGCGAGCTGGCTGCGATCGGCTTCGACTATCTCGGCGTCAGCCTGGACGGAATCGAAGACACGCATGACCGCTTCCGGCGCAAGGCCGGGGCGTTCCACGCCTCCCTCGCGGGCATCCGCCTGGCCCGCGACACCGGCATCAAGGCCGGCATCCGCTTCACGCTCACGCAGGACAACGCGCACGACCTGCCTGCGCTGCTGGAGCTGATGGAACGCGAATGCATCGACAAATTCTATCTTTCGCACCTGAACTACGCCGGGCGCGGCAACAACAACCGCGCGCGCGATGCCCTGTTCGGGACCACGCGGCAGGCGATGGATCTCATGTTCGACACGGCATGGCGCTCTGTCCAGGCCGGGACACCTCGGGAATTCGTCACCGGCAATAACGACGCCGACGGCGTGTACCTGCTGATGTGGGCGCGCGCGCGATTTCCGGAAATCGAACCGCACCTGCGCGCGAAACTCGCGCGATGGGGCGGCAACGCCTCTGGCCTGCACGTGGCCAATATCGACAACCTCGGCAATGTGCATCCGGACACCATGTGGTGGCATTACACGCTCGGCAATGTGCGCAAGCGGCCTTTCTCCGAGATATGGAGCGACGTCTCCGATCCGCTGTTGGCCGGACTCAAACGCCAGCCCCGCGCCGTGAAGGGCCGCTGCGGCATCTGTCCTTATCTCGACGTGTGCGGCGGCAACACGCGTGTGCGCGCACAACAACTGACCGGCGATCCCTGGCAGGAAGATCCGGCCTGTTACCTCACCGACGAAGAACTGGGCATCGCCGGGTCCGGTGTGCGGGTGCAGGTCACCCCCTTCTCTCGCCGGCGCACCGCGTCGCCGGCTCACAGGCCGTGACGCGGGATTCAACCCGGAAAAAGCATTTGCACCGCCAAGGACGCCAGGGACGCGAAGGAAAACAAGTGCATGTATTCATCAGCACCTTAACCCTTTGGGTGAGTTCGGTCAGGCATGCTTATCGCGTTCCCTTGCGTCCCTGGCGTCCTTGGCGGTGAGTGAACTGCCGGATTCAGGTTCAATGCAAACGCGAACCACGAAGGCACGCAGTCTGTGTTCATGCTTCGTGTCTTCGTGTCTTTGTGGTTGCCTGCTGTTTTTTGCCGGCACGGCCTCGGCGCAGGATACCCCTGCGTTGTACGCCGAGCATTGCGCCGCCTGCCATGGCACCGATCGTCTCGGCGGCATGGGGCCGGCATTGCTGCCGGGAAATCTCGAACGCCTGAAACAGCCAGCGGCGGAGCAGGTCATCGCGAAAGGCCGGCTCGCGACCCGCATGCCCGGTTTTGAAGACAAGCTCTCCAGCAACACGATCAAGGCGCTCGCCGAGTATGTCTACAGCGCGCCGGCCACCACGCCCGACTGGGACCGCGACGCTATCGACGCCTCGCGCGTGATTCACCGCGCACCCGCAACGCTGCCGGACAAGCCGTCCTACGCAGCCGATCCTCTGAATCTGTTCGTCGTGGTCGAAGCGGCAGACCACCACGCCACGATCCTGGACGGCGACCGGCTGGAACCGCTCATCCGTTTCGCTACGCGCTATGCGCTGCACGGCGGTCCCAAATTTTCGCCGGACGGACGCTACGTTTTCTTCGCTTCGCGCGACGGCTGGATCTCCAAGTACGACCTGTGGAACCTGGCGATGGTGGCGGAGGTGCGGGCAGGCATCAACACGCGCAATGCCGCCGTTTCCGGCGACGGAAAATACGTCGCGGTGGGCAACACTCTGCCGCATACGCTGGTCATTCTCGACGCAGCCGATCTCACCGTGGTGCGGGTGATCGCGGTTCAGGACATTAACGGCAAGAGTTCGCGGGTCAGCGCGGTCTACGACGCCGCGCCGCGACGCAGCTTCGTCGTGGCCCTCAAGGACATCGCCGAGATCTGGGAAATCAGCTATGACCAGAACGCCGAGCCGGTGCACGAGGGGCTGGTGCACGACTACCGCATGAACGAGGCGATCGCGGCGCCGGGGCAGTTCACCCCGCGGCGCACGCTGCTGTCCGAAATCCTCGACGACTTTTTCTTCGACCCGAGCTGCGCCTACGTGATCGGCGCCGCGCGCGAAGCCGGCAAAGGGCAGGTCGTGAATCTCGACGTGCGCCGCAAGATCGCCGACGTGGAACTGCCGGGACTGCCGCACCTGGGCTCCGGCATCACCTGGGAACGCGACGGCCGCCTGCTGATGGCCACGCCCAATCTCAAGGCCGCGCTGGTCACCGTCATCGACATGAAGACCTGGCAGACGGTCAAGCAGATCCCGACGCTGGGTGCGGGATTCTTCCTGCGCAGCCACGAGAACACGCCCTACGCCTGGACCGATGCGTTCAACAGCGCGGACAAGGATGCGCTGCAGGTCATCGACAAACGCACGCTGGCAGTGGTGAAGACGCTGCGCCCATCCCCGGGCCAGACCGCCGCGCACGTGGAGTTCACGCGCGACGGGCGCTACGCTCTGGCGAGCATCTGGGAGGACGACGGCGCCATCGTCGTGTACGACGCCGCCACGCTCGAAGAAGTCAAGCGCCTGCCGATGCGCAAGCCGGTCGGCAAGTACAACGTGTTCAACAAGATCAACCGCTCGAGCGGGACGAGTCATTGACTCGGGGCCTGCCGCGCAACGCAAGGAGACGCGAATGCAAAGGGTAAACGCAATCAGGGTCTGGGATCCGCTGGTCAGGATTTTTCACTGGCTGCTGGTCATCGCTTTCTTCGCCGCGTATGCCACCGGCGAGGACCTTCACGAGGTCCACGAGTGGATGGGTTACACGGTCCTCGGGCTGGTCGTGTTTCGCGTCTTGTGGGGTTTTGTCGGCCCGGCGCATGCGCGCTTTGGCGATTTCGTCAGAGGACCGGCCGAAGTCCTGCGCAATCTGAAAGACGTGATACTGATGCACCCGAAACGCTATCTCGGCCATGGCCCCGCGGGCGGGGCGATGGTGATCCTGCTGCTGGCGATGCTGGCTGCGACCACCGTGACCGGCATCATCACCGATGAGTCGGGCGAGCAGGCCGGACCGAAGGTGGCCGTGACCGCGGCGCCGCATGAATCCGGGGCGGGCAAGGAGGAGGAGCACGAGAAAGACAGCGCGATCGAGGAAGCCCACGAAGTGCTGGCCAACGTCACGCTGGCGCTGGTGCTGTTGCACATCGCCGGCGTGATTCTCGCCAGCTTCGCCCACCGCGAAAATCTGGTCACGTCGATGTTCACCGGCCGCAAGCGCAGCTGACAAGACCCCGGCGAGGCCTCCTTGCGGTAACTGATCAGTACTGCGCGGACATTGATTCAGGTCAATGCCCCCGCGCGCCCCGGGCGTAAACTAAGCCGCGCATTGTTTTGATCCCACGAATCCGATAAAGGGAGAATCGTCATGGCGTGCAAATCCGCAGCAGTTGCATTATCGCTGGCGTTGTTCGTGGCGCCGACCGCCCAAGCCGGCGATGCCGACCTGGAACAAGGCGCGGCACTCTACACGTCGCAGTGCAAGATCTGCCACGGCAGTGTTTCGCCGCAGGCCGGCCCGGGCGTTCCCGCGCCTTCGCGAGCGTCCGTGCGGCTGGCGATGCATCAGCCGCCGAGTTCGACAGTGCGCGATTTCCCCGCGCGGTTGATCGCGGATCCCGACGCGGCGCCGGCGGACGTGCCGGCCGGACAAGCCGGTGAGCCCGTCGCCTTCGCGCCGCCCTTCGGGCCGCACCTGCGCGGCATCATCGGGCGCCCCGCGGGAAGCGTCGAAGGATTCGGCTATTCGTCGACGTTGCTGAAGACGCTCAAAGGCATGGAGTGGACCGAAGCCGCGCTCGACGTCTGGATCACCAATCCGCAGGCCTGGGTGCCGGGCGTGTACATGTTCTACAAGCAACGCGACCCGGAAGTCCGCCGCAAGATCATCCTGTACCTGAAAGCCAATCCATAATCCGGCACAGCGTCAAACGCAATAAAACCGGCACCACATTGGCTGCTGACGTGCCGTCGCGACACCGGTTTGCCTAACCCGCGCCGCCTTCGTGGCGAGACCACGCGAGCATCGGCCAGTACACGATCAGGTAGATGAGGAAGGCTGTGCTCCACGCGGCCGCCGCCGCAACGAGCAGGATGCCGTAATGCGCAGGTGCAGCGAGGGGTCCGAAAACCCGGATCGCCGCACCGATGTGCACCAGCAGGTAGGCCGCGGTTTCGGCGCGGCCCACTTGCAGCGGACGGCCGGAGTGACCGCGAGCCGTGCGCGTGATCATGCCGATGATGGTTCCGCCGACCGCGCCGGCGCCCAGTGCGTGGATGAACAGCGCCGGGGCGACGCCGAAATCCATGTTCATCGCGGACAATGCAAGCAGCAGCAACCCGATTGGAATCCAGGCGTACGACACATGCAGAATCCACAGGATCGGGCTGCGCAGCGTCGACAACGGATCCCATAGCGCCAGCCGAAGCGCATGCAAGGCCGCCGCAACCAGCGCCAGGGGTGCAAGCAGCCAAGCCGGGGCGCCGGACAACTGCGCAACCAGCGTTGCCGCCAGCGCGCCGATCGCGGCAGCGTCCAGCCCTTTGACGCGGCGGATGCGTGCGGACCGAATTGCGTTTTGCGTAAAACTGGGTGTCACCCGTCCCGACATGACCGAGACGATGATGACCACCAGGAACAACGCCGCCTGCGCGGGCACGGTCGGCGCCAGCGGCATCGCGCCGAGCCGTGAAAGATGAAACAGCAGGTTCGCCACGGCGAACAGCAGCAGCAATCCGACGAAGAACAGATTGCGATTGCCGCTGCGCTTCAGCGGGAACCACAGGCTCAGCGCGACCAGCGGCAGGAAAGCGCCATCCACGACGGCGGCAAGCAGCCCTGGCCCGGCAAGCATCGCCACGCGCCCCGCCACCCAGAGGGCGGCCATCGCTGCGAGCCTGCGCCCGGTCGGCGTCGGCAGCCCGGTCCAGTTTCGCGCGGCCGTGAACAGGAAGCCGGTAATCACTGCGGCGGCAAAGCCGAACACCATCTCGTGCGCGTGCCAGGCCATTCCAGCCAGGTTCCCCGCCTGCGGCACCATGCCGTGCCATTGCGCCACCCAAATGGGAACATTCAGCGTCCCCAGTAGCGCGGCGAGCAGATAGAACGGACGGAATCCGAGGTCGAACAGCGCGAAGCGAATCGACGCAGCGTGAACGGCAGGATTTTGCATGAGTGGGGTGAAACGATCGACAGCGACAGCTTAACGGACTTGATGAGATCGCTGCATTGATCGTACTCAAAAACCCGGGGGCGTAGCCGATACTCCATTCGCCGGGAAAGGGTCACTGGTTCGAACTGCCGGCGCAGTGGGCTCGGTTGCGATTGCCGTGTTGATCGCGCCCAAGAGCCGGGGTTGCGGTCGCAACAGGCTGCGGTGCAACTGCAGCAGCATTGCGCCGGCATCCAGGCGCGCGCAGGCGTCCTGCGGCGACCGGATGCCGCCCACCGACATGATCGCGCAGCGGCCGGCGGCCAATTCAGCCATTTTTCTCGTCAAGCGGGCGCCATCGTCTCCCTTGGTGCTGGCCGCGACTGCGGCCAGCACGCCGTCGAGGCCGGCTGCGCATAGTGTCTCGACCAGGATCGCAGCTTCCCCCATCGCTTCGTCGCTCATGTGCAGCTTGACGATCACCGGCGCGCGGCGATAGCGCTCTTGCGCCAGCGCGCGCTGTCGGTTCTCCACGGCTTCGAGCAGCGCGCGCAGCGTCGACGGCTGGCGCGTGAGAGTTGCGATCCGGTTGCCCAGATTAAGCGTGAAGTAATCCGCGTGGTCCCACGCGCGCTCCATGCAGGCGCACAGGTCGCGCCAGATGTCCTCCAAGGGAGTCGACGCGTTTGCCGCAATGCTGATGCCGACGCGGCACCGCCGGCGATCGCGGTCCTGCCGGCAAAGGTTGGCGAGCAGCGCATCCAGTCCGCGGTTCGCGCCGGGCTCGCGCCGCGGCGTGACGGTGCCGGTTTCGACGAAGCCGAGACCGAGCCGGTGCGCAAGATGCGCAAACTCGCCATAGCGGTCGAGCCCGGCTGCTGCGCCGATCCGTCCAGGAAACGACAGCCCCATCACCCGCACCGGGTCGGGGGGCGCGCTCTCAGCGGCCAGCGCGGCACTGTACTTCAGACTCAAAAAGGCCAGCCGGTGCGCGGCATGCTTGAACCCGGTGGCGATCCTCATGCGTTGCGCGCGGCGAACGCTTCCATGAAGCGCGCGAGCGCCTCGGCTCCTTCTTCCGGCATGCCGTTGTACAGGCTTGCGCGCACGCCGCCGGCGTTTGGATGGCCGGCGAGATGGAACAAGCCGGCGCACTGGGCGGCCTCGATGAACATGGGCGTGAGCGTTTCATTTGCGAGCCGAAAACATACGTTCACCTGCGAGCGCCATTCGGGTTGCACCAGGCAGCGATAGAAGCCCGCGGAGCGCTCTATGACAGTGTAAATCCGCGCGCTCTTGCGGCGATTCAGTTCCGCCATCGTGGTCAATCCGCCTTGCGCGTGCAGCCACTTGAACATCAGGCCGGCGAGATAAATGGCAAAGGTCGGCGGCGTGTTGTAGAGCGAGGAATGCTTCGCCTGAATGCCATAGTCGAGCACGCTGGGCGTGCAGGGATGCGCCCGGCCGAGCAGGTCCTCGCGCACGATGACCACAGTCAGCCCGGCAATGCCCATGTTCTTCTGCGCGCCGGCGTAGATCAGGCCGAAGCGCTGGAGATCCAGCGGCCCGGTAAGAAAATCCGAAGTCATGTCGGCCACCAGCGGCACGTCACCGGTGTGCGGCGGGCTCCGGTACTGCAGGCCATGCGCGGTTTCGTTCGAGGCAATGTGGCAGTAGGCCGCGCCCGCTTTCATCCTCCACTGCGCCGGATCGGGTACGCGATCGTAACCGGTGGCGGCGCTGCTCGCCGCCACATTCACCGTGCAAAAGCGTCGCGCCTCGGCCATCGCCTTGCCGGACCAGTAACCGGTATCCACGTACGCCGCCGTGCTGCGTCCGTGCAGCAGATTCAGCGGCACCGCCGCAAACTGCGCCGAGGCGCCGCCGTGCATGAACAGCACCCGGTAATGCTCGGGAATCGCCAGCAGCGTGCGTAAGCTCGCAATCGCCTGTGCAGCCAGGTCCCGAAACACCTGCGACGTGAACGGCAGCGCCAGCACTGAAGCACCGTTGCCGCCGCCGTCGCGAAACTCACGTTGCACACGATCGAGCACTGCATCCGGAAGCGGACCGGCAGCGGCAGAGAACTGGAAGCCGGCGCGGCGCGAGGCCTGCGTCCGGGCGCGCGAAACCCCACCCTCAGGCAAACAGGAATCCTCCGTGCTGGTTTGCGGCCATCAGAAAAAGCAGCGGGATGGACAACATGGTATTCACCCGCGCCGAGAGAAAAGTGATGCGCGAGCCGTGCAGCCGCTCTTGCATCGTTGCCGGAACGAAGCCGAGCACCTTCTTCTGGTGCGGCCAGAGCACGAACCAGGTGTTGAGCATCATCACGGTGCCGATCCACATGCCCAACCCGATCACCGCGTGGTAACCAGTAAGCGTGGCCGCATCGACGATCCAGCCGCGCTGCCAGAGCATGCCCACGCCGCTCGCCCAGGTGACCACCGAGGCCCAGCGAAAGATGCCGTGCTCGCGGGCGAGCAGCGACATAAAGCGCGGGCTTCCAGGATCGGCGAGGTCGGAGGCGGCGAGCGGCGCGTAACTCGGACGCTGGATCAGCGTCGAGTAGTTATGCCCGATCCACACGATACCGGCAAAGAAATGCAACCAGCGCAGCAGCAGATCAAACATCTGCGTTTCCATCAGGATATTTCCATACAAAGTCTTTCACCACGGAGAACACGGATACCCTCGCATAGCGTGGAGTAGCCTTTTAGAACACGGAGAAAGAGCAAGGTCGAAACGGATAGATAACATGCCGGCTCGCAGGAGATTTGCTCTGGCGACAACGAGCGGCCGTCACGCTATACCGTCTGCACAATATCGATTCTCGAGTTACCCCGTTTTTTCTCCGTGTCCTCCGTGTCCTCCGTGGTTAAATCTTCTTCTTTCCATTGATCATGGTCACCACCAAGGCGCTGCGTGCACCAACCAGCGGGCGAGCATCCACAGGACGAGCGTCAGTACCACTCCGGCGAGTATCGTGCCGCGCGCACTGTCGAGCAGATTCTTCATCCGAGCGTAACCTCCAGCTCTTCCCGGCTCGCGCGCCGCATGATCAACGGCTGGTGTACGCGTTCCGGATCGCCGGCACGCGCCACCGCCTGCTCGATGAGATGATGGTGCGGGGACTTCGCGCACGCCGGATCGGTGTTTTCGGCATCGCCGGTGAGCAGCATTGCCTGGCAGCGGCAGCCGCCGAAATCCTTCTCCTTCTCGTCGCAACTGGCACAGGGCTCCTTCATCCAGCCCGCGCCGCGGAACTTGCGAAACGTCGGCGACTCGTTCCACAACCAGGCGAGGCTCTTCTCGCGCACAGTCGGAAACTCCAGCCCGGTGATCAGGCGCGATTCCTGGCAAGGCAGCGCCGCACCGTCGGGTGCGATGGTCAGATGGATCGAACCCCAGCCGTTCATGCAGGCCTTGGGGCGTTCCTCGAAGTAGTCGGGAATGACGAAATAGATAATCATCTTGCCTTGCAGGCGCTTGCGCGCCTGCTGCACCACCGCTTCCGCGCGCTGCAACTGTTCGCGGGAAGGCAGCAGTTCATCGCGGTTCACCATCGCCCAGTTGTAATACTGAATGTTGGCGAATTCGAGATAGTCCACGCCGATGTCTTCCGCCATGGCGAGGATGTCCGCGGCCAGATCGATGTTCTGGCGGAATACCGGGACGTTGAGCACCATCGGGAAACCATAGGCCTTGATCATCCGCGCGACCTTCAGCTTGAGGTCGAAGGCACGCGCGCCGACCAGGGCATCGGTCATCGTCCGCTCGCTGGACTGGATGGAGAGCTGGATCTGATTGAGCCCGGCGTCCTTGAGCGCCTTGAGGCGCGCCTGCGCAAGGCCGATGCCGGAGGTGATGAGATTGGTGTAATAGCCCAGGCGGTGCGCCTCGCCGACCAGTTCCTCGAGATCCTTGCGCAGCATCGGTTCGCCGCCGGTGAAACCGAGTTGCAACGCGCCGAGTTCGCGTCCCTCGCGCAACACGCGCTTCCACTCGCCGGTGGTGAGTTCGTTGTCGTATTTTTCAAATTCCACCGGATTGCTGCACCAGGGACAAGCAAGCGGGCAGCGATAAGTGAGTTCCAGTACCAGCCAGAGCGGCTTGCCCTGGCCGTCAAGCCTGACGACGGATCCATCCCTTGGCATGGGAAGCCTCCAGAAATTTGTAGACGCCGGTTTCCACTTCGCGTTCCTCGGCGTCGAACTCGCCCTGCAACTCGGACACCAGGTCGGCGACGGTGCGGCCGTCGCAGCGCCTGAGGATCTCGCCGGCGCTGTCGTTGAGCTTCACCACGCCTTCCGGATACAGCAGCACCCAAGCCTGCTGTGTGTCTTCCCAGCGGAACAGGTAGAGCGGATTGACGACCGGCCGGTCCTGCGGTGCAAACCGGGCGGGTTCGTTGATCATGCGTTGCCTCCTTTGCAGCAGGTTACGCGGGAGCGGACAGGGCCGCCCCCGCGCGCCCTCGCTCAGCGGACGTACACGTAGGCGGTTACTTCAAAGCCCAGACGAATGTCGCAGTAGCTCGGATCAGACCACTTCTTCATCATTGCCTCCTTGGTTGACGATGCAACTCTTACCAACGCGGTGGCGGCACCAGCGCTAACAGAGCGCATCCGCCTCCACGAAACCGGCCTGCCGGCACAGCCGCTGTGGAGCAGACGCTGCGCCGGCATGCGGGTTTCGTCACAGAGTGTGGGCGCCGGAACGCGGCACGCGAGAGGGGCATTTGCTGATTTTCAGCTAGTCATTTGCCGCAAAGGCGGCTCATGACTTTCATGGATTTGCGTCGATCGCAGCGCGGCATCTGTTTTTCTTGACCCAGGTCAAGGAATCGCCTCGGGCGCGGCGGACTTCGAACGATAAAGAACCGCCGTGGATAATCAACCGCCGTGGATAATCAACCGCCGTGGATAATCAACCGCCGTGGATAATCAACCGCCGTGGATAAACACCCCGTGGCTGAAAAAGATTTTTTACGTCGTCTGCGGTTCGAGCACGAGATGAAACACCGAAGAATCGATGCGCACCAGTTTGCGCACCCTTTCGTCGAGGACGATGGAAATCCGGTCGCCGTGACGTGCCAGGCGCGCCAGCAGGCGGTTCAAGTCCGGCAGTTCCTGTTCCCGCAGGCCTTCAATGCGCAGCGTCAGCGTGGACCGGGTCCGGCGCATCAGGTTGTCGAGGCGCCGGCCGATCTCGGAAAAGAAAGCGCGCGGCAGTCCGCCGCGCAGGCAGATCGAAAGCTCGGGGACGGCAAGCCGACGCAAGGACAGTGCGGCCCGGGTTTGCGCCAGACTCACGCTCTTCAGGCGCTGCATCCTGGCGAACAACTTCTCCACCACGCCCGCGTCCACCGGTTCCGTGGGGAAATGCCGGTCCACGAAGTCGCGCATCGACAGCCCGGCAATCCAGTCCACCATCGCCAGCGGCAGCTTGTGCGGGCTGGTCAGCGGCAGCGAGCGCAGGAAATGCCACAGTCGCGACGGCCCGCCGCGTAGCACGCCCCACACGAGCAGCCGCCAGACGATGACGAAGCGCTGCGAGGCCGTATACTCGCCGCCATACACCGGCTGCGGCATGAAGCGCAGCTTGCTGCGCACGCGTTCCGCGATGGCCCGGTCCGACACCAGCCGCCGGTACATGTCCTCATAGGCGTCGATCATTTCGTCGTAGGCCATGCGCTTGGGCACCACATTCGTGGCCGGCTTGGTGTTGTCGGTGCCGCTCACCTGCATGCGCAATCGCCCCTCCTTCTCCAGCCGCAGATACAGCGGCGTTTTCGGCAACGCGGTGAGCAGTCCGACCATCGCCGCCTGCACGCCGGAGTCGAGGATAAAACGGGTCTGGTGTTCAAAAGTCTCCAGCGTATCGTTGTCGAAGCCGACGATAAAGCCGGCCAGCACGTCGATGCCGTACTCATAAATTCTCCGCACCGAGGTCAGCACGTCTTCGTGCACGTTCTGGGGCTTGCGGGTGTCCTTCAGGGTCTGCGGGTCGGAGGACTCGATGCCGACAAATACCCAGGCGAAACCGGCGTCGCGGAACAGTTCCAGCAGTTCACGATCCTGCGCCAGATTGAGCGACACCTCGGTGCCGAAGGTGAAAGGCCGGCCGTGGCGGCGCTGGTAGTCGGCAAGGAAACGCAGCAGCTCCTTCGCCACGGCGCGATGGCCGATCATGTTGTCGTCGACAAAGAACACGTTGCCCACCCCGGCCGCCCGCAGCGCGTCCAGCTCGCGCCCCACCTGCTCCAAGCCCTTGTGCCGCGGCTTGCGGCCGAACATGACGATGATGTCGCAAAACTCGCACAGGTAAGGACAACCACGCGAGAACTGCA